>Ga0187781_10001346_pt1 | contig 18562 bp, 14 predicted proteins | sample 0715_SJ02_MP02_2_FD_132447 | JGI IMG/M metagenome (GOLD analysis project Ga0187781, IMG submission 132447) | Tropical peat soil microbial communities from peatlands in Department of Meta, Colombia - 0715_SJ02_MP02_20_MG | ecosystem: Environmental > Terrestrial > Soil > Wetlands > Peat | place... | reverse complement strand
TGAACAGCACCTCTCCGTATATCCTCGCTGGTTTCCGGGCTTTCCGCGATTTTGATAACAACAATTCCAATTTCGGCGACACTTCGCTGCAATCCACATCCAGCAACGTGGCGAATGTCGTGGTCTACGCGAGCACAGACAGCGGCACGCCCGGCCGTGTGGTATTCGTCGCCATCAACCGCTCCACATCCACCCAAGTCACCGCAATCAACGGCCAGGCTCTCTCCGGCACGGCGCACGTCTTCCAAATGACGGCTTCTTCTGCCCAAAACCAGAACCCCATTCAGCCTGTCCCTGCAGGTACGCAGCCGGTTTCTGGAACTTCTCTTACCCTTTCGCTTCCCGCTCTCAGCGTCACCACCATCGACGTCTACTGAGCGGGATCGGCCTACCTCCTAAAATACATACTTCGCCGCTACTTGTACCAGTCTCGGCGGCATGCTGTTCACCACCTGCCCGAACGTTGCGTCGCTGATGTTTCCATCCACCGATGCCGCGCCGAAAAACTGCGCGTGGTTGAACGTATTGAACGTCTCCATACGGAATTGCAGCGATTTCGATTCCGTGAGCGGCAAGCTCTTCTGCAAAGCGATGTCAAAATTCACCATTCCAGGACCGGAGAAAAAACGTCGCGCCGCGGTTCCCATTTGCCCAAGGGCAGGAAGGGAGAAAAGCGCGGTATTGAAAGCAGGCCGTCCATTGCGGGGATTGTTGTCGATTTCCAGGTTTCCCGGGGCGCGGTCGGGCGTATCCAGTCCGTTGTTGTTGATTCCGTTTGGGATGCTCCCGATCAGCGACGTGTCATTGTTGTTGTAAAGCGTCACGGGCAAGCCCGTTGCCAGTCGCGTCACTCCGAAGATCGACCAGCCCTCCGTCCACCGGTTCCGCTTCCCGAGGATTTGCCCGGGAAGATTGTAGGTATACGAGGCCACGAAATTGTGCCTCAGGTCGAACGCGGAAAGCGCCTTGCTTAACCCTGGGTCGATGGGATTCACTTCTTCCGAAAGGCTCGATGAGTCATCCAGCGATCTGCTGTAGGTGTATCCCGCCAGAATTTCAAACGACTTGCTGTGGTGCCTGAGGTTCACTTCCCATGCGTTGTAATTCGAACTGCCGACGGTCTTCTGATATGTCACCGCGTCAAATTGCGGACTGAAGGGGCCGCGCACTTGCACCGTTTGTCCGTTCGCTCTTGTGAACACTCCTCCTTCGCTGAACGGTCCGCACGTCGCGCTTCCCGGCACCACTTGTGACGCCTGGCTCAGGCTCAGGCACAACGCCGCATTGCCGGGGTTCGCAGGCTCGATCACCAGAAGATGGTGCGCTTGTGATCCCGAATAACCTACTGTCAGCAGCGTGTTTCTGCCGAGGCGCCTTTCTAGCGACAATGCATACGTCTCTGCATAGGGTGGAACATTTGCCCTGTTGAATGCGGGGACTCCCGTAATTGGCAAGTACTTGGTCCAATCCACGCCCGTGTTCGGCCGGCTTGGCGACGCTCCATACGCCGGAATCGGTGACGGAAAGGGTTGCACAAATTGTTGCCCGCTCGCAGCGGAAACAAATGGAGTCGAGAACAAGACTGGGGCCAGGCTTGTGTAGTCGTATCCATAAGGTGGATTCGCGCTCATAATTCCCGCCGATAATCCTTCGAACGCCGTGTAAAATGTCCCAAATCCGGCGACAAGCCGCGTGCTGTTTGCGGAGCCAAACACCTTGCGCAACAATCCATCCTGAATGTCAGGCGAGTACGCCATTCCCAGCCTTGGCGCAAAATTCGTGTACTTCGTCGGCGCGAGCGTTGAAGGCACTCCTGGATCGCCTGGGTAGACCAACCCCGTCGGCGCGCCCGGAAATACTTGGGACTGTTGTCCCAGTTCGAGCCCCGGAAACTGATTGTATTTTTCTCGCCATGCAGGCAAAACATCCCACCGCAATCCATAATTCCAGATCAGGTTCGGTGTGATCCGCAACGTGTCTTGCGCAAAGAGCCCGATGTATCGGTTCCGCGGATAAAAGCTCTTCGAATCCGCCTGTGAGTAGCTGCTCGCCACGCCCAGCAAAAAATCAGCGAAGTCCAGCCCGGTCTCCGTCCCGCGAAACGCAAAGGACCCATTCGAAGCCGTATCCGGGTTCGTGTTGATCTGGTCCAGATGCAGCGATCCACCGAATTTCAAGGTGTGCCGTCCGATGACTCGCGTGAAAACGTCGGACCACTGGTAGGTATTGCTTGCCTGCGTCAGCCCGGTCACATCCACGCCAAAGGTCAGGTTGTTCAGCGAAACGTTTTCGATTCCCTCAATCGAGGGTTTCAGTGGCACGATTCCCACGGTGCCTTCCCCGGTGACAAATCCCTGCGACGCCAGAGACGGCCCCACGCCTCCCACGGGTGCGCCAATGTTGTTGGCGTTCCGCAGGTAACTGAAGTGCGCTTCATTGATCGTGTTCGCGCTGAATATCCTCGTAAACTCCAGGCTCAGCAGTTGCGCCCTTCCCTCTGAGAGGGCGTTGAAACCCGGCACATTGGCTCCGCCCTGGCCTGTCGGGTACGGATTGTCCAGTCGGTAGTCATCAGCAAAATAATACGCAGAAACAGTGCCCCATCGCGTTGTACCGTCCAGCCGGATCGCGCCCTTGTCATCGCGAAGCGACTCGTTCCCCGACGAAGACGAGAAGATCGTCCCACGCTGAATGGCCTGGGGAATGTACTGCAAGAGGGCCGCCGCCGGCGCTGCCCAGGCGCTCTGCGGTATGACGGCATTCGGAAACACGCACTCGGCGGCACTGTTGCATCCGGGAACATAATACGGCTCGCCCGAACTCACGCTGTAGCCCAGTTTCTGCGCCAACTGTCCCGCCAGATACGGTCCGCTCACCACGCCCGTCATCGAAGTCGCGCGGTCCATCAAGTTTCCCAAGCGTTCCTGCTCCGAAGGCACGGAAATCAATCCCGTTTCGATTCCCTCGGTCATTCGCGTTCCCTGATAGTCGGCAAAGAAACACAATCCCCGCTGGTTCAACGGCCCTCCCAGCGTCCCTCCAAACTGGTTCTGGTCAAAAGCCGCGCGTGCGGGCGAAAAGTAACTCTTCGCATCGAGCGCCGTATTGCGGAAAAACTCGAAGGCGCTTCCGTGAAAAGCGTCTGTCCCCGATTTGGTCGTCAGGAGCACTTGCCCGCCGCTGTAATTGCCGTACTGCGCTTCGAAATTGCCCGTAAGCACTTGCAGATCCTGGATGGAATCGAGGTTAGGCACAATGGCAGTGCCCATGTTCACGTCTTCTTCCACGTCGCTCTCGTTCACCGCAAACCCGTTGGAAGTCTCTCTTTGCCCGTTCACCGAGACATTTCCCGCTTCCAGGTCTCCGGAAGGAGGCGTGGAAGTCACCCCTGACATCACCACCGCGTTCGGCTGGGCGCTGCTCGTGGGAATCACGCCCGGCTGCAGGCTCATCAGATCCGTGAAATCCCTTCCATTCAGCGGCACCGACGCGATCTTTTTTTCCTTCAGCTCACTGCCTTGTTCCGTTGTGGATGCGTCTGGGAGAAAACCTTCTTCTACAACCATTACTCTTTCCGCATGCGATTCCAGGCTTAGCTCCGCGTTTACGTGCATCTCACTGCCCGCCACCAGAGTGAGCCCTTTGCGGTGGAACGACTGAAACAGAGGGGCGGTTATTTCCAGTTCGTATTCGCCAGCCGGAACGGTTATTACATACTGTCCGTCCCCATCGGTTGTCGCCGTGTCCATTGCGGTATTGATCGAATTGGTGGCACGAAGGGTGACCGTGGCACCTACAATCGCGGACCCGCTGGGGTCGCTCACCACCCCAGACAATCTGGACGATTCCTCTGCAGAACCAGACGAGGCCAGCCCTACCATGAACAAGATCGTGACTAAAGACCGCTTCAGGAAAGGTACGCTTCGCTCTAGCACTTTAAACCCGCTATATGCAAATCCCTTGCAAATACACTTGCAATTTATTCTCAACTCAAAATCTCGTCTGTGACCGCCGTCACCTCTCCGTTTCCTTTTTTGTCATCACACTTTAACTATCAATGCCGTTGACAACTGCCCCCTCCTGTTCCATCCTCCGCCTGAAGCGGTTGCCGTCGTGCCTTCTTCCCTCCCTTCGAAGATCCAGGCTGCGATCAAGTCTTCCGCTGCGGTTGAATCGCCGGGCAGTTTTCGCTCCTTTTTCCCTGTGCCGCTCCGTTTCGCCGCCTTCCGATCCGAGGTCGTCATGAAACCTATCGCTACATTCAAAGTTCGACCCTCTTTGCCGGATCCTTTGAAGCCTCTTCTTCCGATCACCTATAACCTTCGCTGGTGCTGGGACCACGCTGCCATTGATCTCTTCCGCAGGTTGGATCGCGACCTGTGGGAGACCGCTTCCCACAATCCTGTTCGGCTGCTCGGCAGTCTCGATCAATGTGTCCTGGAAAACGCCGCCAAGGACGATTCGTTTCTCTCCCATCTCCATGGAGTCTCCGAACGCCTCGACTCCTACCTCTCTTCCAAGAACACCTGGTATCGCCGCGAGCACGCCGCCGACAACGACCTGCTCGTTGCCTATTTCTCTCTCGAATTTGGAGTCACCGAGTGTCTGTCGATCTTCGCCGGCGGTCTGGGGGTTCTCGCAGGGGATCACCTAAAGGCTTCGAGCGACCTCGGACTTCCGCTCGTTGGTGTCGGTCTGCTGTATCAGGAAGGCTATTTCCGTCAGTATCTGAACGCTGCCGGGTGGCAGCAGGAGGCTACTGCAGACAATGATTTTCACCTGCTCCCCATCGAATTCGTCCCCAACGTCCAGCTCCGCCTGAAGCTTCCCGATGGAGAAGTAACCGCGCATGTCTGGCGCGCCGCCGTGGGCCGCATCACTCTCTATCTTCTCGACACGAACGTCCCCACCAACCGCCCCGAGCATCGTGCCATCACCGCGCAACTCTATGGCGGAGATCTCGACATGCGCATCAAGCAGGAAATGCTTCTCGGTGTCGGAGGGGTTCGTGCTCTTGATGCTCTTGGTCTTCGCCCCACTGTCTACCACATGAACGAGGGCCATTCCGCTTTCCTGGCCCTGGAGCTCATCCGCAGGCGCATGGAGAATGACCATCTCTCGTTTGCAGAAGCCTCAGTCCTGGCTTCTTCCAGCATGATCTTCACCACGCACACCCCCGTTCCCGCCGGCCACGACTATTTCCCCGCCGGCCAAATGGACCACTTCTTTGGAGAGGCGTATCGCCGCCTCGGCATCAGCCGGCAGGAGCTTCTTGCTCTAGGCCGTCAGGATCCCTCAAACGACAAAGAAGATTTCTGCATGACCGTTCTCGCGCTCCGCCTCGCCGCCTTCAGCAATGCTGTCAGTAAGCTGCACGGTTCGGTCAGCCGGCGGATGTGGAACTCCATCTGGCCCGGCCTCCCGGAAAACGAAGTCCCTATCGGTCACGTCACCAATGGCGTCCACTTCCGCAGTTGGGTTTCCCTCGAAATGAACCAGCTCTACGACCGCTACCTCGGCCCAAAGTGGCGTGAGGAACCCGCCGATCCCAAACTCTGGGAGCGCACACAATCCATTCCCGGCGGGGAACTCTGGCGCACCCACGAGCGCCGTCGTGAGCGCCTCGTCGGCTTCGCCCGGCGCCGCCTGAGGGACCAACTCAAGAGCCGTGGTGCCGCCCAATCCGCTATCGACGAAGCCGACGAAGTGCTTTCGCCAGATGCGCTCACTATCGGCTTCGGTCGCCGTTTCGCCACCTACAAGCGAGCCACGCTCCTTCTTCGCGATCCCGAGCGCCTTTCCCGCATACTCAATGATCCGCATCGCCCGGTCCAGATCATTTACGCGGGTAAGGCTCATCCGCGCGATGAGTGGGGGAAGCAGCTCATCAAGGCGATCATCGATCTTGAAGCGCGCCGCGAATTTCGCCGCCGCGTGGTTTTCCTTGAAGATTACGACGTCGCCATCGCTCGCTACATGGTTCAGGGCTGCGACGTCTGGCTCAACACGCCGCTCCGCCCGCAAGAAGCCAGCGGCACCAGCGGCATGAAGGCGCAGGCCAATGGAGTTCTCAATGTCAGCACTCTGGATGGTTGGTGGGATGAAGCCTGGCAGATGGGTCTCGACTCAGGCCACCAAGTCGGCTGGGCCATCGGCAAAGGCGAGGCCTATCAGGATCCTGCGTATCAGGATCAGGTCGAAGCGGAAGCTCTCTATGAACTGCTTGAGAAGGAAATCGTTCCAGCGTTCTACGAACGCCGCGCCGACGGACTACCGCCCAAGTGGATCGATCGCATGAAAGCTTCCATCATTTGTCTCTGCCCGCAATTCAACATGCACCGCATGGTGATGCAGTACATGGACGAATACTATCTCACTGCCCATCGCCGCCATCAGCGGCTGCAGGCAGACAACGCCGCCCGCGCGCGTGACCTGGCCGCATGGCGTGCCCGCGTCGAATCTGCCTGGCCTCGCATCCAGATTAAATCCGTTTCGAATGGCCTTGGCGAATTCAACCTTGGCAACGAAATTCCTGTATCCGCAACCGTATTTCTGGACTCGTTGACTCCCGACGATGTCACGGTACAGATTCTCTCTGGTCGCGTCGATGCCCACGATGAAATCAAATCTCCAGAGATTACTCCCATGGCCGCTGCCGGCAGCGAAGGCAACGGCTGCTACCGCTTCCAGGCTTCTTTGCGCACGGACAAGAGCGGCTATTTCGGCTACACCGTCCGCATCCTCCCGCATCACGCCGATGCGGTCACGCCCTTCATCCCCGGCCTGATCCAGTGGGCCTCCAATTCCGCCGTCGCCGCGCTTGAGCCCGCTCTGAAGTGACGCGCACAAGACGAGCATTTTCCTGACTGTCACAGCTTTTAGGCTAACAAAATTCCCCAATAAGCTCCGGAGCAGCGTCGGAGGTTAGCCCAGCCAGTAGGGGTTGGGTGGGTAAACGCGCCGACACAAAGCACCGGAGGCACGGCACTCTCGCCTTTGCATCTTCCCGGGCGATCATTCTCTGCCCTTACCTTCCTACATCCTTGCCTCCTCTTTCCTTAACTTCCTCTATCTCCTTCACATCATTTAGCTCCTGACTTCTTTGCTAAACTATCCTCGTCGCTCCGCAGGAGACTCTCAATGTCCGAAGCCACCCAATTTGCCAAGTCCGTTCCATCCCGCACTGAATCCGACAGCATGGGCAAGGTCGAAGTTCCGATGGACCGCTACTACGGCGCGCAGACCGCGCGTTCCCTGATTCACTTCGCCATCGGCAAAGACACGATGCCACCCGAGCTCATCCGTGCTTTTGGCATCCTTAAGAAGGCGGCCGCTCTCGTTAATCGCGATCTCGGCAAACTCTCTGAAGAAAAAACAAATCTCATCACGCAGGCTGCCGACGACGTCATCTCCGGCAAGCTCCACGATCACTTTCCTCTTCGCATCTGGCAAACAGGTAGCGGCACGCAGACCAACATGAACGTCAATGAGGTCATCTCCAACCGCGCCATTCAGATTGCCGGCGGTGAAATGGGGAGCAAGAAGCCTATACATCCGAATGACGACGTCAACATGTCGCAATCCTCCAACGATACGTTTCCTGCTGCCATGCACATTGCCGCTGCTGCGGAAACCTCCCGCCGGCTACTGCCCGCCTTAAAAAGGCTTCGCGACGCCCTCGACGCCAAGGCCAGGGAATTCGTCGGCGTCGTCAAAATCGGCCGCACCCATCTTCAGGATGCGACGCCCCTCACTGTGGGCCAGGAATTTTCCGGTTGGGTCAGCCTTCTCGACCGTGACGGCCAGCGCATTGCCGTTGCTCTCGACGGTCTCTTTGATCTCGCTATCGGCGGAACCGCTGTCGGTACAGGCCTGAATGCTCACCCTGAATTTGCCGAGCGCGCCGCAAAGAAAATCGCCGAACTCAGTAGTCTACCCTTCCGCTCGCACCCAAATAAATTCGCCAGCCTCTCCGCGCACGACGAAATTGTCTTTGCCTCTGGAGCATTGAAAACTCTCGCTGCCTCTCTCATGAAAATTGCCAATGACATTCGCTGGCTCGCCTCGGGCCCACGTTGCGGCCTTGGTGAACTGATCCTGCCCGAAAACGAGCCCGGCTCCTCCATCATGCCCGGCAAAGTCAACCCCACGCAGTGCGAAGCCGTCACCATGGTCTCCGTTCAGGTGATGGGCAACGACGCCGCCATCGGTTTCGCCGGCTCCCAGGGGAATTTCGAGCTGAACGTCTACAAGCCAGTCATGATCTTCAACTATTTGCACTCGGTGGAACTGCTCTCGGACGTCATGAGCAGCTTCGTGGATCACTGCGTCCAGGGCATCGAGCTTAACCTCAAGACCATCGATCACTACGTCAAGAATTCCCTCATGCTCGTGACCGCCCTCGCCCCGCGCATCGGCTACGACAACGCGGCGAAGGTCGCGCACACTGCGCACGTAAACCATATCAGCCTGCGCGAAGCCGCTATGCAGCTCGGCCACCTAACGCCCGAGGAATTCGACCAAATCGTCAAGCCTGAAAACATGACCCACCCGTAGCGTCTCAGTGGGCTCTAAGCTCAGGCCTCAGTGCTCTCTGGGCCAAGCTTTTGTCTTGGCCCAGGTATCCCCCAAAGCCATACTCTTTTCTTCTCTACTCCACCCCGAGGGAGTAAAATCATCCCTGTCGGAAACTCCTATGTCTCGCCAGCTTACAGTTTCCTTCTCGCTCGCAGTTCTCCTGCTGCTTTCCCTCGTTGCACCTTTTCTCCCTGCGCAGTCCAATCACGTAAGAACCGTATGGAATTACGACGGCGGCCTCCAGATGATGACCGATGGCGATATCCCATCCGGCCCCTGCTTCCGCATCGTGGGACGCGCCAACGCCCCTGACTATTTCAATAACCTCAAGCGTGTTGACACCAGCACCGGCACTCTCATCGAGCGAGGCCACGACATCGTCACCGAATTCCCCGCGCAAATGCACCTTAGCTTCCTCATGTATGATTTTCCATGCGACACGGTGTTGCAAAACACTGGGACGCGCACCTATCTCACCAAAGCCCTGGTCAGCACCCTTCGCCTCAGTTTTTACTGGAAGCACGGCATGCACATGAGTCCTGCGAAAGGTATAGTCCCGCGGCACTTTGAGACGCGCCCTGTGACGCCTTACGCCACCCAACTCGCCGCCGACTTGCCGCAACGCTTTGAATGGGAATTCGAGTTTGATCTGCCGAGCGCTGGTATCCCCGTTACGGATAGCCTGGTGCTCGTCCTCCGCACTCCTGATGGACATATCGCCGCGCGCGCCGCCGCACGCATGTAGGAAGGAATCGGTTTTAAGGTTTGAGTTTTAAGTTAAGTCCGGGTAGAACCTCGGCTTGTCCACCGCTTGCCGGTCGCTGATCGCTGGCCGCCGCGTCCTGTCCTCCCAATGCCTTCCTCACGCCAACCTCATCTTCGGCACTGCCCCCCGCACAATCAGTCTCGCTCCCGTCTTCTCCTGCACTTCTTCCGGCGTCCACCCTGGAGCTACCTCGCGCAGCACCAATCCCTCCGGCGTTACGTCGATCACCGCCAGGTCCGTCACCACAGTGTGCGTGCATGCTATCCCCGTCAACGGATAGGTGCACTCCTTCACAATCTTCGGCGCGCCATCTTTTGTATTGTGCTCCATGCACACGATCAGTTTTCTTGAACCGGCTGCGATATCCATCGCTCCGCCGATGGCCCCGCTGCCCTTCGACCCCGGAATCTTCCAGTTCGCCAGATCACCCTTCTCAGACACCTGAAAGCCGCCGAGCGCGGCTACGTCCAGATGCCCGCCACGAGTCATCAAATGCGCATCCGCTTGGTTGAAAAACGAGGCCCCGGGAATCAGCGTCACCGGCACCTTCATCGCATCGACCAAATCAGGATCTTCTTGTCCGGCCTTTGCGCGTGGGCCCATCCCGAGTATTCCGTTCTCGCTATGGAAGTAAACGGTGATTCCCTTCGGCAGATAATCCGAAATCAAATTTGGGATTCCCCACCCGAGGTTTACGTAGGCGCCGTCCGGCAACTCCTGCGCCGCGCGCTGCGCGATCTGCTCTCGAGTCAAACGCGGCTTATCCGGCATAGTGCAATCCTTTGGCCTGCACGATCTTGTGGACAAAAATCGCGGGAGTAATGACGTTCTCCGGCGCAATCGTTCCCACGGGCACAATCTCATCCACTTCCACGATCGTCGTCTTCGCGGCCTGCGCCATGATCGGATTGAAATTCCTGGCCGCGAGCCGGTATGTCAGGTTCCCCAGTTCGTCTGCCTTTTCGGCCTTGATCAGCGCAAAGTCTGCATGAATCGGCATTTCCAGGATGCAACGTTTCCCTTCGATCAAGCGCTCCTCTTTACCCGTGGCAACTTCCGTTCCCACTCCCACCGTCGTATAAAAACCCATTAACCCCGCGGCCGCCGCTCTCATCCTCTCGCATAGGATTCCCTGCGGGACCAGTTCGCAAGTCACTTCGCCCTTTGCGAATCTTTCCTGAAAATGATTCGAATGGGGGCCGGGAAACGAGCAGATCACATGCTTCACCTGTCTGTTCTTGAACATGATTCCCAATTCCCCGTCGTGCGTCCCACAGTTGTTGCTGATCGCGATGACGTCCTTGATCCCCGTTCGCGAAAGAGCCTGGATTAGATTATTCGGGAAACCCGCGCCCCCAAATCCCCCGAACATGATCCGTGCGCCGTCGGGAATGCCCGCGACCGCAGCGTCCAGCGAACTCGCAATTTTCAGTTTCATTCGATTTCCGTCACACTGGTTTTGTATTGCTTGTTGATTCTTTCCGACCGCCAGAGTTTCTGCAACCTCGCCCGGCCCTTGCAGGCCATCCAATTTGCCTGGTTTTCACCCCCAAGGAATCGCCTACGCCTTACTTATCCCTTGCAGCAGCATCCTCACAAAAGTCTGCTTCACCTTTTCGGGGTCCGAAATCTCGTCCGTGTCATACCACCGGTACAGCCAGTTGCACATTCCCAGGATGCCGTTGACGATGATCCACGGCTCCCCTTCGATGATTTTCCCCTGATCCTGCCCGCGCCGCACCAACTCCACGAACCGCGAGTTATACCGCGACATCACGGAAATCAATTTGTGCTGCCGCTTCCCTGAGAGCGAATCGAATTCATGCAGGAACAACCCGAACTGCACGCGTTTCTGGATGATGTAGTCGATCTGCGCGCGAATCGCCCGCTCCAACTGTTCGAGCGGATCGCCTTCCGTATCGATCTGCTGTGCGATATAAGCATCTCCGTCTTCAATCCCCGCCAAAAGCAACTGAAAGAGCAAATCGTCCTTCGATTTGATGTAGTAGTACAGCGAGCCCTTCAGCATCCCCACGTCCCGGGCAACGTCCTCGATGCTCGTCGCGTGAAATCCTTTCGCAAAAAATATATTTGCGGCGCTCTGCAGCACTTCCTCGAGGCGGGTCGCCGGTTTTGTCTGCTTGGCGCCTCGCGTACCCTTCCGGGGCCGCAGCGGCTTTGGCGTCCTTCCTCTCTTACGCATCTTCTCTGGCACGGTATTCCTCAGGGGAGCGAACTATTCATAGTAGCAGAGCGCTTCCACATAGCGCTGGCTTTGCACCAGCAGCGCCCTCGTCATTACCTCGGAGTGACCAAATGGCATGAGTGCGTCTTTATCACCAGCCAAACCTGTGACCCTTCTTGAAGCTCTAGGGATCGCATCGCTCCTGGCGTAATATTCACGGCAAATCGCACTCCTGCGTTCACCTGAAGCTGTACGATCGTTCCTCTTTCCTCCACTGATTCCACTGTTCCGGGCAAAACGTTGCGTGCGCTGAGTCCGTACGGCAGTTCCGTCGCCACCAATATGTCCCCCGCCCGGATCGCCACTCGAACTCTTTCGTCAACCGCGGCATTCCCTAAAGGAACCTCCAACTCGCACGCGCTGTCATCCAGCACGACTCTCATCACCCCATCACTCGCTCGAAGTTCCAACACTCGTCCATGAACTAGATTTTCGAATCCCGCTGCCTGTGCCAGCGCCGTCGCCCGTGGAGCATCCAGCACTTCCTGCGGAGTTCCCCGTCCGCGCACGTGACCGTCCACCATCGCCACCACGCGATCGCCAATTGCGTCTACCTCTTCCCTGTTGTGCGTCACGTACAAAATAGGGATTCGGCGTTCCGCGTTCCACTCTCGCAGGTCTTCCAGAATCGCCTGGCGCAATCCCCCATCCAATCCACTCAGAGGCTCGTCCAATAAAAGTACTCTCGGCTCGGTAATCACAGAGCGCGCCAGAGCCACGCGCTGCTTTTCTCCTCCAGAAAGCTCCCCCGGCATTCGCCTTCGCAACTTCCTGATGTGAAAAAACTCTAGAGCCCGTTCCATCCGCGCCGATCGCTGATCTGCCGGCAATCTCACCACCCCGTAAGCGACGTTCTCTTCCACAGAAAAATGCGGAAACAGCGCCAGCGATTGAAACACATACCCGATGTTGCGCTTTTGCGCTGGCAGAGAAATTCCCTTCCCGGCGTCTAAGAAAATCTCTCCGTCGAAGTCAATCCTTCCCTGGTCCGGTGCCACCAGTCCCGCGACGCAATCGAGTAACGTGGACTTCCCCGCGCCTGATGGACCAAAAAGCACCGTAAACCCAGGGAGAAATTCTTCGTGGATTTTCAATTGAAATGTCGGTGTTCCAGCCTTCTTGAACTTCTTCTCGATGTGAACGGAAAGCATGAAGCGCCTACCGGTTGCTCCAAGGCGACCATATGCGGCGATTCACTGCGTACACCAGGGAAAGCACAACAAACGAAACCACAAGCAAAAACAAAGCTGTTTGATGTGCCCCGGCATAGTCTAGAGCCTGCACGCGATCATAAATATCGATCGACACCGTTCTGGTAATCCCCGCCAGATTTCCGCCTACCATCAGCACCACGCCAAATTCTCCGAGTGTGTGTGCGAAGCTTAACACCACTGCCGTAACTACCCCCGGCCACGCCAGGGGCAGAATGATTCGAAAGAACGACCGCGCCCGCCCGGCTCCCAGCACCGACGACGCATCCAACAGCCGCCGGTCCAGCGATTCAAAGCTCGTCACCAATGGCTGCACCGCAAAGGGCAGGCTATACAGCATCGACGCCAGCACCAGTCCCGTAAACGTGAACGCCAGCGAATGCCCGAAGAGCCCTTGCCACACTTTCCCCAACCACCCATGCGGACCCAGCGCGAGCAGCGCGTAGAACCCCAGCACCGTCGGCGGCAACACCAGCGGCAGCGCCACCACCGATTCGAGCAGAAATTTTCCTCTCCACGCCGTGAAGGACAGCCAGCAAGCCAGGGGCAATGCGATCACCAGCAGCAGCGCCGATACCGTGCATGCCAGCCGCAGCGACAACAAGAGGGCTTCGCCACTCATGGCTTCGTCATGCTCTCTGGCGGTGTCAGTCCGTACTTCGACAAAATCTTCCGCCCTTCGTCACTCTTTACAAATTCAAAAACGCCTTCGCTGCGATTTTGTTGGGCGACGCTTGCACGATAACTGCCTCTTGTAAAAACGGCGAATAGAACTCCGCCGTATCTCCCACACCTCTCCGCCCTTCATGCTTTCAGCGAAGGTGCGCCTGACCGCCACTTTCGTTCCAGTGCTCTTCTCAAATTGGCAGCTGAGTTTATTCATCGCGAACTGCAGGTCTTTAGCCGCCGCAACGCGGAGTGTTTGCGCCCGCGCACCCACTCCCGATAGCAGCAAAAAAGCAACAACCAGTCCCCGCACAATCTTCATTCACACTCCCCATCCCCACTTCCTTGCTTCGTTGCCTCTTCTTCTCAGACTCTCAGAATCATGACTTCCGTCGACTTGACCAGCGCTGCCGCCCGCTCCCCCACCTTCAATCGCAATTCCCGTGCCGCATCCGCCGTAATAATCGAGGTGATGTGCTGTTCGCCGATCGCCAACGTCACCTGGGCCAGCAATCCGCTGAACTTCAACCCAATCACTCTTCCGATCAATTGATTGCGCCCGCTGATCTTCCGGAAATTGCCGCGCCGAGAGGCGATGTCGCCCCGCTCCAACTTCTTCGGAATCAGCCGGTCAATCTCGGATTCCGGCACGCGATGGTGCCCGCCAGGCGTTTTCGCCGTTTTGATTTTCTTGTGGTAAATCCATTGCTTCAGGGTGGGATAGCTGATGCCCAGAATATTCGCGGCTTCCCGCGGTGCCAGTAGTCTCTGCATGTTTTTCTCCTGCACCGGAGAATAAGCGTTTTTACCGTCTATCGCAATACGATTTTATCCACTTTTTTGAGCGTCGCGGCTTGCTTTCGCCGGATCCCGTCCAAGCAACCTGTATCCGACGGCTTTTTCCTTGCTTCTCTAATTCCTCAGCGGCTTGCCCGTTTTCAACGTATGCGCGATTCGCTCCTGCGTCTTTTTCTCCCCGCACAACGAAACGAACGCCTCCCGCTCCAGATCCAACACATACTGCTCGCTAACCATCTGGGGCGCGGAGAGTGCCCCGCCCGCTAGGATATTCGCCAGTTTTCTTGCCACGTGGGCATCGTAATCCGAAGCGTACCCGCCTCTTACCATCATGTGAACCGCCATCTTCACCGCCGACAGAAACGTTTCTCCCAGCACTTTGATCTGCGTCGTCTGCGCTCCTTCCTGCCACGACGAAGCACCGGGCTTCCATCCTCCTTCTGCCAACGCGAGCGCCGTCTGCTTGGCATCCGCTACCAATCGCTCACGATTCATAGAGACCGCATCGCCTCGCCGCAAGTATCCCAGTTCGCGGCACTCTTCCGCGCTCGTTCCCACCTTCGCCATCGCGATGTTTTCAAACACCGGCCTGAGTGTGTGGAACAGATCCAAATCATCTCCGGATGCGGCGCTTTCATTCGCGTGAATCAGCATCTCCTTTGTGCCGCCTCCACCGGGAATCAATCCCACTCCCGTCTCCACCAATCCCATATAGGCCTCCGCTGCCGCGTGAATCTTTGCCGCATGCAGACTGATTTCGCACCCGCCCCCCAGCGCCATGCCCTGCGGAGCTGCTACGACCGGCTTCTGCGCATACTTAATCGCCAGATTCACGTTCTGGAATTGCTTCACCGCCAGGTGTAATTCGTCCCACTCCTGCTCCTGTGCGGCGATCAGTACCATCATCAGATTTGCGCCGACGGAAAAATTCGTCGCCTGATTGGCAATCACCATCGCGCTAAAATCGGTTTCCAGCCTCTTCAATCCTTTGTGAATCATGGCAATCAGGTCAGCACCGATTGCATTCATCTTTGCGTGGAATTCGCAGCACACCACGCCATCGCCTAAATCGATCAGGCTGGCGCCCGTGTTGCGCTCTACTTCGCGTCCCGCTTCCTTCAGATTCTTCAGGATCAGGATTCCCGCCGGTTCTTCCACCTTCTTCATCGACCCGCTGCCGAAATCGAACACCAAGGTCGTGCCCTTCACCGATTCATAGAAGCTCTTTCGCCCGCTTGCCAGCGCCTTCTCGAAAATCGGCGGCAAACTCCGTCCTTCTTTCTTCACCTGCTCCGCGAATGCGGGCAGTCCAATCGCATCCACGCTCTCAAACGGCCCCAATTCCCATGCGAATCCCCAGCGCATCGCGCGGTCCACATCCTCGATGTGGTCGGAAATCTCCGGCACGCGCCTTCCCGCATACAGGCACATCTCCGAAAGTCCGCCCCAGATGAATTGTTGCGCCTTATCGGTCTTCTGGCCCTCAAACAGCGGCGTCAGCAATCCGCGCAACCGCTCGCGCGTGTCTTCAACCGCCTTCCCGGCTTCGATCGAATGGAACTTCGCTTTGTGCCGCGGGCGGTACTCCATCGTATGCAAGTCGAGTGTCAGGATTTCCTTCTCGCTTTCTCCCCCTTTCATACGCTTGTAAAATCCATGTCCTGTCTTGTCGCCCAGCCAATGTCGCTTCGCCATCTCTTCCACAAACACAGGAACCTTGTACGCCTCCCGTGATTCATCGTGAGGCGCCGTCTCGTAAATGTTCTTCACGACATGCATCAGCACGTCCAATCCCACAATGTCCGCGGTCCGGAACGTCGCGGACTTTGGCCATCCCACGGCTGGTCCCGTGCACGCATCCACTTCCTCAATCGTCATTCCCAGCGTGCCCATCAATCGCAAAGCATTCAGCATGGAAAACGTGCCAATCCGGTTTGCAATGAAGTTCGGAGTGTCCTTTGCCATCACCACGCCTTTGCCCAGTCGCCGGTCGCATAAATCAGAGAGCGTTTCCAACACCTCCCGCGACGTCTTCGGTCCCGCTATCACCTCTATCAATTTCATGTAGCGGGGCGGATTGAAAAAGTGCGTCCCCGCCCAATGCTGCTGAAACTCTTCCGGCAAACCCTCCGCGATCAGGTGAACTGGCAATCCGGACGTGTTCGTCGTGACAATCGCCCCTGGTTTCCGGAACTGCGCCACTTTGGCCAGCAGGTTTCTCTTGATCTCCAGGTTCTCTGCCACCACTTCGATGATCCAGTCCGCATCCGCAATGCGTGCCAGATCGTCCTCAAAATTTCCGATTGCAATCCTGCTTACAAATCCCGGCGCGAAGAACGCCGCCGGTTTCGACTTCTTCGCTGCCTCCAGCCCCGCAAGAACGATCTTGTTTCTTTCGGCCGGTGCGGCATCTTTCGGAACGATATCCAACAACAAGCAAGGCAGTCCAGCGTTTGCAAAATGCGCCGCAATGCGCGCGCCCATGGTCCCTGCGCCGAGAACGGCGGCCTTCTGGATTCTTTGTGTCATGGTGAGTGCCTTCGAAAATGAGGTTAGGCCAGCAGAACAGGTTACAAAATGGTGTCGTGCGGGTCAAACAGGTGTTTGGTAAGTCCTGGCCATCGTAAAATAGGCGGATATGGCCCAGGAGAAAAACGGGGACTCGCAGAATTTTCTGCGCATGGCTAGAGACGTTTTCCGTGCCTTCGCGTACGGTGGCACGCCCAAAGGCGCTAAGCGCCCCCGCGTCGGTATCGCACTGGCCGGCGGTTTCGCTCGCGGCATCGCGCACATCGGCGTCCTACGCGTCCTTCGGGAAGCTGCTATCCCCATCGACGTCGTCGCCGGTACAAGTGTCGGCGCGCTTATCGCCACCGCTTATTGCGCTGGCACGTCCCTGGAAGCAATGGAGCGCGTCGCCCACGAAACCAAATTCACCGATTTCGGCCGTTGGACGCCCTCCTGGCTCGGCCTCGCCACCAACAACCGCCTCGAGCAATTCGTGGAGCGTTTTACTCCGGTCAAACGCTTCGAAGACCTGCAGAAACCCCTCGCCATCGCCACCACCGACATCAACATGGGCTTGCCCGTCTATTACCATGGTGGCTTGATTGGCCCACCCCTTCGCGGTTCCTGCGCCTATCCCGGCTTGTTCGTACCCGTGAAATATGAAGGACGCACCCTCGTTGACGGCTTCCTCACTGCCCTTGTCCCTGTCGAAGGCGCGCTTCTTCTAGGCGCGGAACTCATCATCGCTGTCTACCTCGAAGCAGGCGCGGTCGATGAACCGCGCACCTTCACAGACGTTCTCAGCCGCTCCTTCACCATTATCCAGAAGCACGCAGATCTCGAATGGCGCAAGGAAGCAGATATTGTTATCGAACCGGATGTCACGCCGTACGTCTGGGATGATTTTTCGAAAACCAGCCAACTCGTTCTCGCCGGCGAAGAAGCCACCCTCAAAGCTCTACCTGCAATTCGTTCTGCGCTCGAACGCAGAACCATCCCAGTCTCCGAGTAACCTCTTCGATTGCGGCAGTTCGCTGCCGCTCTGTGGTATGCGCCTGATCAAAAAACGATCAGAATTAGCGGCCAACGGAAGGTCGAATTTCGTCCTCTCTCAAATCCTTTTCACTTCCACCTTCACCGCTTCCCCTTCTCCCTTTCCCCTCTGCATTAACCATGCCCCCAACCCGTCCGCAAACCGCTCCGGCGTCAACCGAAAGCTCACCTCTACCCGCCCCTCTCCCACAGGCAACGTATCGTCAAACTCCGCTGAATTCGTAAAATTCCGCATACAAAATTGATCCAGCCATTCCAGAGGGCAACTCTTGCGCTCGCCCTTAATCCACACATCCACTTGGAATCTCTGTGCGTACAAGCTCCCATGATAGCATCCCCGTCTTACACCTCACTCTGGACTCCGTTCCCGTTCTCCTTGGCCCTCCTCTTCCACCTTGCTCGCTCCCCTCAACTTGCTTCCCTCACGAACCCTACCTTAAACTGGTCGTACACGTAACGCAGTCGCAGCACCCCGCCGGGCATTGCAGTCCTTTTGCTTCCAGGGACGGGTTGGTTAGGGCTTATTGATTTGTTCTTTGGATGCATTGCATCTGCTTTTTGGGGGATGGAACGTGGGAACTCCAATGGAAGCCTGGGTCGACCAGGCCGCCCAGCTCACCAAACCGGATCGCATTATCTTCTGTGACGGCTCGGAGGCCGAAAATCAGGCCGTGCTTCACGAGATGTTGAAACACGCCGATTCATTCCAGCTCAATCCCAAAACCTATCCCAACTGCT
>Ga0187781_10001345_pt1 | contig 18592 bp, 19 predicted proteins | sample 0715_SJ02_MP02_2_FD_132447 | JGI IMG/M metagenome (GOLD analysis project Ga0187781, IMG submission 132447) | Tropical peat soil microbial communities from peatlands in Department of Meta, Colombia - 0715_SJ02_MP02_20_MG | ecosystem: Environmental > Terrestrial > Soil > Wetlands > Peat | place... | reverse complement strand
AGGCGAGCGATGAGCAAGGTCTTCGATGTCCTGCGCAAGGTAACGACCGCGACCATTACGACGATGCTGTTGAAGAAGGGCATTCGCCGCTGCTGGATGAACGGTCCGAAGCCGCTTGTACCGGGTGGCGAACGGCTCGTGGGTCCGGCGTTTACGTTGCGCTTCGTGCCGGTGCGGGAGGATTTGGCAACCCCGGAAAGCTGGGCCAGCCCGATTTCGACGCGGGCGGCGATCGAAGACATGCCGGAAGGCGTGATTGCCGTCGCCGATGCCATGGGCGTGTCGGGCGCTGGCATATTCGGCGATATCCTTTGCGCGCGCATGAAGAAACGAAACGTTGCGGCCTTGGTCACCGACGGTGTGATGCGCGACCGCATCGGCGTTCTGGCAAGTGGGTTGTCGGTTTGGTGTGCCGGCATCGCCGCGCCCGCTTCGGTTAACGGCTTGACCTTCGTCGGCTGGCAGCAGCCGATCGGCTGCGGCGGCTGTGCCATTTTTCCCGATGACGTCATCGTCGTTGACGACGACGGCGCGGTCGTGATCCCCCAAGGCATGGTCGAATTCGCGGCCCATGAAGGCGCCGAGCACGAGCTTTACGAGAGCTGGGTCTTTAGCGAAGTCGAGAAAGGGGTAAAACTGCCTGGTCTTTACCCGCCGAACGATGACGCAAAGGCTCGCTATGCTGTGTGGCGCAAGACACGAGAATAAGGCGCAGGTGCGTTGCAGTAGCGGTCTTCCCCAAGCGGCGGTTATGCCACACGACGATCGCCCTAGCCCGAGCATTGAATGTTCTTCGTTCTATCTAAAACGCTAGGTCTATTCACGGTGGCATCCAATCTAATGATGGCGCTTGGATTGATCGGCATTATGTTTTTGTTCACACGGTTTCGTCGGCTTGCCAGTTGGCTGATCGTGACGAGCCTCGTGCTCATTGCCTTTGCCGGCTATTCGCCACTCGGAAGAATATTGATGCTGCCGCTGGAACAGCGTTTTCCGCCCTGGGATGCCTCGCGCGGAGACCCGGACGGCATCGTCGTGCTCGGCGGCGCGATCGATCCTGAAATTTCCCTGGCGCGCGGCGTGGTCGCTCTTAATGGCTCCGCCGCGCGCATTACCGTCGCCGCCGAGCTGGCGCGCCGCTATCCGAACGCGCGCATCGTCTTCTCGGGCGGGACGAGTTCGCTTGATCCCAATGCTGCCATGGAAGCGCCCGTTGCGGTGAAGGAGTTGGTGGCGCTTGGGGTTGCGCACGACCGCGTTACCGTCGACGAACAATCGCGCAACACGATCGAGAATGCGGTTTTCTCACACCTGTTGGCCAATCCCAAGCCGGGTGAACGCTGGGTTCTGGTGACATCGGCTGCTCACATGCCGCGTGCGATCGCGGTCTTCCGCGCGGCCGGCTTTCCCATCGAGGCCTATCCCGTCGATTACCGAACACGCGACCGAAACGATGCCGCGCGGCTTCAAGCGTCGTTGCCCGAGGGCCTAGAGATGACCGATCAAGCGATCCACGAATGGGCAGGGCTCTTCATTTACAGGTTGACGGGGCGGACCTCGGAATTCTTCCCCACGCCGTAGACCCTGCCAATCGGCGTCGATCTTATTCGTGGTGCACGCTTTTTCGCGCCGGTGACGCAAGCTTTCTTTGTTTACTGATCTTTTATGGCTGGTGCGCGACAATCCGTCGGGATTGTTCTTCGTGTTTGTGGGGATTTTGTAATGTCGATTGACATACTTATTGCGTTGTCGGGCGAACCTATTGCGTTGTCGAGCGAACCCACCGAAATCGCAGCCGAGGCCAAGCCGGCCACCAATGAATGGGCCGCGGCCGCGCTGACCGTCATGTTTGCTGCTGCCGCCGTTCTGTTCGCTTCCTTTCTCGCCGTCGTCACCGGCTTGGCGTAAAGCTGGTTCCCACTCGTCCGCGTCCTTCTTCCTGACTATAAGAGATTGCGCGATGCGCGATCCGTAAGAAAAAACGTGACGATGCATCTGATTATCGGCAATAAGAACTATTCGTCATGGTCGTTTCGGCCGTGGTTGGCGATGAAGGTCGCGGGAATTGTCTTCGACGAAACGGTGATTTCGCTCGACGCTCCCGACTTCAAAGCCCGCGTCACGGTGCCTGGCGGTTCCGGGAGAGTGCCGGTCTTGATCGACGGGGAGGTTCGGATCTGGGAGTCGCTGGCAATCCTGGAATATCTGGCGGAAAAATTTCCCGCCGCCGGGCTGTGGCCGAAGGATGCTGCGGCGCGAGCTCGCGCTCGCGCGATCGCTTCGGAGATGCATGCCGGATTCTTGCCGCTGCGGCGTTACCTGCCGATGAACGTGGCGCGACCGGTAAAGGCGCGCGCGCTTGACGACGACGCGGCCGCAAATGCCAGCAGTATCGATGCAATGTGGAGCGAATGCCGCAGTAAATTCGGTGCGGACGGACCGTTTCTGTTCGGTCCCTTCGGCGCTGCCGACGCCATGTATGCTCCAGTCGTGTGGCGATTCCACACTTATGCGATCGAAGTTGGCGACGCCGCGCGCTCCTATATGCGGTCGATGATGGGACTGCCGGCCTGGAGTGAATGGCGCGAGGCCGCGCACCGCGAGCCGTGGGTGCTTGCGCAAGACGAGGTCGATTGGCCGCAAGTGCGCGCGACTGAAAGGCAGGTTTTAATCTCGTCGCGAAGCCGGAAAATCTCACTCGCGTCGATCGGCCGACGCCACGCGTTCCGTGAGCTCCGATAAGAATGGGAGCTGATAGGCAAGTATCTTCGCTTTTGCGACCGAAAGGGTGAAATACGCGATGCGGTCGATTTCGGGAAAGGTTTGTCGCCGGCCGGATTTTGGCGGCCACTCGATCTCGAAAGTATTGCTGGCAAATAGCGTGAGATCGAAGTCTGCTTCTAAGGCAAAACCGTGCACCAGCTTTCCGCTTTTTTGACGTACCGGCGCAAGCTCCACCATCTCGCCGTCGACGACGAGACCCGTTTCCTCCTGAAATTCGCGCCGCGCCGCATCGATCGGATCATCGCCGCGTTCGATGAGACCTTTCGGGATGGTCCACGCACTCGCGTCCTTTTTCGCCCAAAATGGGCCCCCCGGATGCGCGAGGAGGACTTCAAGCTCCTTGCCGCGGCGATAAGCCAGGATACCGGCGCTGATCTGTGCCGGGCGGCGCTTTCGCTTGCCTGTTATCATGTGCTGCGTCCCTCTACCGCAGGACATTTACGATGGGGTTTGGCAAATAGGCCCGCGTCTGCATGATTTTGTCACGATTACGCCGACAATGTCCGTTTCTCGCCCGAGCTCGTTAGAGCACGGATAGGGAAGGGGCGACGGTTAAATTGCCTGTACGGGAGCCATGCCAATGCAACTTAGGTTTATTGCCGCCGCTGCGGCCGCCGTCGCCGTCTTTGCGGCACCGATAACGCCAGTGGCCACTCTGACTTCGAAGGCCATGTTCATTTCCAAGGCGATCGCCGACGAGGCACCCAAGGACGTCAAGGGCCTTTTTCTCATGAGCGATTATCCGGCGGTGACACTGCGCCCCGGTGAGACATCGACGGTCAGCCTGAGATTACAGAATTACGACATGACGCCCGAGCGCCTGGAGCTTTCGGTGACCGGAGTGCCGGCCGGCTGGACCGCGACGCTCCTCGGCGGCGGCCAGCCGGTTGCCGCGGCGATGCCGGCGACGGATTCCAGCGTGTCGCTTTCGCTGCGCTTGGACGTGCCGAAGAATGCCCCAATGGGTACGCAAACGATCACGGTCGCCGCGCAGGGAAACACCACGAATTTGGAACTGCCGATCGCGGTAACGCTGGCCAAGGATCTGCCCGCTAAGCTGACGCTGACGCCGCAGCTGCCGGAGTTACGCGGCACGTCGAAGTCCAGTTTCGAATATCAGCTCGGCATCAAGAACGACAGTGGCAAGAAACTGACGGTAAGTCTATCAGCCCAAGCGCCGCAGAATTTCGACACATCGTTCACCGAACAGTACGGTACGCAGGAACTCAACGCGGTGCCGGTCGACGCCGGTCAAACCAAGGACGTGAAGCTCAAAGTAACGCCGCCAAATACGGCCGCCGCTGGCGACTATAAAGTCACCGCTCGCGCGGCTGCGGAGGACGCCTCGGCTACCACTGACCTCGAAATGACCATCACGGGCCAGCCTCGGCTCGACATCAGCGGCCGCGAGGGTCTGGTGTCGACGCGCGCTTCCGCCGGGAAGGAGACCTCCGTGCCGGTCGTCATCACCAATACCGGAACGGCGCCCGCCGACGACATCGAACTGACCGGGTCGGCTCCGAGCGGATGGAAAATTACGTTCGATCCGAAATCGGTGGATCGGATCGCGCCGAACGACAATAAGGAAGTGCAGGCGCTGATTACGCCTACGGACAAGGCGATCGCCGGCGACTACGTGACGACGATCCGGGCGTCGGCGCGCGGGGAAACCGCATCGACGAATTTCCGCGTTACCGTAACCACCTCGACCATGTGGGGCATCGCAGGCGTCGGCATTGTCGGCATCGCTCTCCTGGTCATGGTCGGCGCGGTCGCAAGGTTCGGCCGTCGATGAGCGCCGATGCAGTCATCGAGGCGAAGGGCCTCACCAAGATCTACGGCTCGACGCCTGCCGTCGATCACATCTCGTTTGATGTCGGACGCGGTGAAATTTTCGGCCTATTGGGTCCTAACGGAGCCGGCAAAACCACCACCATCTTGATGATGCTCGGCCTAACCGAGATTTCGGAGGGCGAGGTGCGCGTGCTTGGTTTCAATCCGACGCGCGAGCCGCTTTCGGTTAAGCGACGTGTTGGCTATCTGCCGGACACGGTCGGCTTCTACGACAATCTGACGGCCGCCGACAATCTGCGCTACACCGCGCGGCTGATCGGATTTCGATCGCTCGAGCGGGAAAAACGCATTGCCGTCGCGCTCGAACGTGTCGGGCTCGCCGAATTCGCCGACAAAAAGGTCGGGACCTTCTCGCGCGGCATGCGGCAGCGCCTCGGACTTGCAGAAATCCTGATGAAAGGGGCGCAGATCGCGATCCTCGACGAACCGACGTCGGGGCTTGATCCCCATGCCACTGCTGAGCTCCTTGGCATCATCCGCGGCTTTAAGACCGAGGGCGTATCGGTTCTGCTCTCGTCCCATCTGCTCGAGCGGGTGCAGAGCGTGTGCGACCGCGTCGCGCTGTTCAGCTCCGGCCGCATCGCGCTTATGGGCTCGGTGGCCGATCTCGGTAGGCAAGTGCTCGGCGGAGGCTATGTGGTGGATATCGAGGCCGACGGCGCAGGTTTGGCTGAGCGGCTTGCACTTATTCCCGGTGTCAGCGGGGTCGAAAAGTCCGGCATCGGCAAGCTTCGTCTGCACGCCGATCGCGATGTAAGACCTGAAGCGGCGGCCGAAGTCGTTGCGATGCAGGGGCGTCTCAAATTCCTCGGCGTGCAAGAGCCAAGCCTCGAGGCGATCTATACGCGCTACTTCGAAGCGAGAGCCGAGGAGGGCACGCTGGAAAGGACACGCCATGCAGCGTGAGGGCTCTGCCTTTGCCGGCCTCGGCGTGGTCATGCTCAAGGAACTGTGCGACCACTTGACCAGCACACGCATGCGCGTGCTCGAATGGCTCGTGGTGCTGGTCGCGCTCGCGGCACTCTATGGTGCAATCCAACAGATCAAGGATACCACCGCGGAGGACCCATTCCTGTTCCTGCGGTTGTTCACAACGTCGCGCGATCCGCTGCCTTCGTTTGTCTCGTTCCTGTCGTTTCTCGTGCCGCTGATGGCGATCGGATTGGGCTTTGATGCCGTCAATGGCGAACACAACCGCCGCACGCTCTCGCGGATATTGTCACAGCCGATCTACCGAGACGCGCTTCTGTTCGGCAAATTCCTGGCGGGCCTCGTCACGCTTTCGATCAGCCTGGTTACGCTGTGGCTGCTGGTCATAGGGCTCGGCCTGCTCATGATCGGCATTCCGCCGGGCGCGGAAGAAATTGCGCGCAGTTTCGTGTTCCTTTTGGTGACGATCGTCTACGCGGGCGTATGGCTGGCGCTCGCTCTGTTGTTCTCCATCCTGTTTCGCTCGGCCGCGACGGCAGCGCTTGTCACGCTTGGGCTTTGGCTGCTCGTGACCTTCATATGGCCGGTCTTAGCGGGCGCGCTTGCGCAAATTTTCGTCCCGCCGGATCCGCGCTACATGGCGCTGGGGTTGCAGACGCCGGGTACGGTCGAGTTGGAGCAAATACTCGCGCGCTTCTCGCCGGCGACGCTTTACGCCGAAGTCGTGGTGGCGCTGCTCGATCCGACGACCCGCGCGCTCGGCCCGATCTATTTGAGCCAGCTGCAAGGTGCCGTCCTCGGCGCGCCGCTGCCGCTCGGCGAAAGCATCCTGATCGCGTGGCCGCAAATGGTCGGGATGATCGCGACCGCGATACTGCTCTTCGTCGTCGGCTATGTGATATTCCAACGCCAAGAGGTCCGCGCCTAGCGCCGAGCGCCGAAGGGCGAGCGATAAAGAAGGAGGGCGGCGATTAGGCCGCCCTCGCGTTTTCTCGGTCTTTTATTTTGATTATACCGGCAGAACCTCGACGATCCTCATGTCGTGCGGATCGACGATGACGATCTCATCGTTGTAAACGAAATAGAGGAATCCACGCCATCCGGGGTCGATCCGTACCAGGGTTTCCGGAACGCGCACCAACTGCAGGTGTCCGCGCGGGATCGCCGTGCCAACGGTTACATCGAAATCGACGTTACCAACGCGAGGTGCGCCGCGACCGTTGATGATCGTGTCGCGGATTTGGGTGACTGTCGCTCGTTAAGTGTGACATTCGCGCCTCCCGCGCCGCGCATCGGCACGGACGTATTGCCCTGCAGACCCTTCAACGACTCATTGCCTTGCGCGGTGCCGGCGCCCCGGCGATTCCGATTCTCCGGCTGAGGCGCGAAACGGCCATTCTTTGACTCCGTGGTCTTTGACTGCGCATTGAACTGTTGATGATCTTGCGCTGTCCGGTCGGGCGTACCCGGACCCTTGTTGTTCTTATCAGGTTCCTGCGCACTGTGGTTGGAGGACGAGGACGACTCGCCATTGGTCGTGCCGCTCTTCGCGGTTCCGTTCTCTGCGGCAGCGCCCTGACCAGAGCGACTTTCGCTATGCGCGTTTTGGCCTGAGATGGCGCCTTTCTCTGTTGCGCCCTGATTCATGCCGCCTTGATTCATGCTGCCCTGACTCATGCCGCCTTGGCCTTTGGCGCCTTGATTGCTGCGTTCGGTCTGCACGCCACCCGGCGCGTTCATCTGAGCGCCACCCTTCTGGTCGAGCTGACCCTGCTGGGCGAACGCTCCGGTCGCTGCAAACAGCGTGAACGCGGCCACGCCCGCTAAAAGTGCATTTTGCTTCTGCCTCATTAAGCCTTCTCCTTCCGGCATTTGTATAAGTTTCGTGTTCCGTCCCGGCGCGTCTAGGCCGGGTTTCGGTACTGTCCGCTAACGCCGACTAGGCAGCAAAGTTTCTCCGTGGGATATTTTGTCTGCGGCAGGCGATTTCGTAGTGGAGAAAAAAGTTCGTTTCTGAATACTTGTTCACTCAAACCGGCGAGGAATTGGTGCCCGCAATCACTTCAACGATCGACTGCAGTTCCAGAGAATTTCGCGCCAATCAATCGGCCATGCGGGAATTGATCGCGGAACTTGAAGCGCGCCGTGCCGAAGCCGCCGCGGGCGGCCCGCCGCGCGCGCGCGAACGGCATCTCGCGCGCGGCAAGCTTTTGCCGCGCGAGCGTGTGATGACGCTGATCGATTCAGGGACGCCGTTCCTAGAACTGTCGCCACTCGCCGCCGGCGACATGTATGAGGATGCCATCCACGGCGCCGGTCTGATCACAGGTATCGGCCGCGTCGTCGGGCGCGAATGCGTGATCATCTGCAACGATTCGACCATAAAGGGGGGTACTTACTATCCGATGACGGTGAAAAAGCATTTGCGAGCGCAGGAAATTGCACGAGAGAATCGGTTACCGTGCATTTATCTGGTCGATTCCGGCGGCGCGAATTTACCGCATCAGACCGAAGTATTTCCCGACCGCGAGCATTTCGGGCGGATTTTCTACAACCAGGCAACCATGTCGGCCGCTGGCATAGCGCAGATCGCGGTCGTCATGGGCTCTTGCACGGCGGGCAGCGCCTATGTGCCGGCGATGTCGGACGAGACCATTATCGTGCGCAATCAAGGCACCATTTTTCTCGGTGGGCCGCCGCTTGTGAAGGCCGCGACCGGCGAGGTCGTGACCGCCGAAGAACTCGGCGGCGCCGACGTGCACGCCAAAAAATCCGGCGTTGCCGATTATTACGCGGAGAACGATCGCCATGCGCTGGCGTTGTGCCGCCAGATCGCCGGCACGCTCGGCATCAAGAAGGCAATCGATGTAACGTTGCGAAATTTGAGCGAGCCGAAATACGACGCGCGCGAACTCGACGGCATTGTTCCGATCGACCTCAAGAAGCAATATGACGTGCGCGAGGTCATCGCGCGGCTCGTGGACGGTTCGGAATTCGACGAGTTCAAGGCGCTCTACGGCACCACGCTTGTTACCGGCTTTGCGCATACTCACGGCATTCCGGTCGGCATTCTCGGCAACAACGGCATTCTTTTTTCGGAGAGCGCGCTCAAAGCCGCCCATTTCATCGAGCTGTGCTGTCAGCGCCGCATACCTCTTTTATTCCTGCAGAATATTTCCGGTTTTATGGTGGGCCGCGATTACGAGGCCGGCGGCATCGCCAAAGACGGCGCGAAGATGGTGACCGCGGTCGCCTGCGCACAGGTGCCGAAGATCACAGTCATCATCGGCGGCTCCTACGGCGCCGGTAATTATGGAATGTGCGGGCGCGCCTACGGGCCGCGCTTCCTGTTCACCTGGCCGAACGCACGGATTTCGGTGATGGGCGGCGAACAGGCTGCCTCCGTGCTCGCAACCGTGCGCCGTGACAATCTCGAAGCCGAGAGTAAGAAGTGGTCCGAGGTCGACGAGGAGGAATTCAAGCAGCCGATCCGCGACCAGTACGAGGCCGAAGGCAATCCCTATTACGCCACCGCGCGGCTATGGGATGACGGCATTATCACGCCAAGCGAAACGCGCCGCGTGCTCGCGCTGTGTTTGTCGGCCGCGCTGAACGCTCCGATTCCTGAGACGCGGTTCGGCGTTTTTAGGATGTGAATTTGGAGACAATCATGCCCAAAACCATCGAGCACGTTCACTGGCCGGATGCTCCGGATCTGTGGACGCCTTATGCCCCGGCGATAAAGGTCAAAGGCGGCACAACCATTTACCTGGCCGGTGTCACGGCGGCGCCGGTCTACCATCATCATCCGCACCGGCCCGCGCAGTTCGATAGTATGCCGCGCGATATGGCCGGCCAAGCCCGCGCGGCACTGGAAAATCTCAAGCGCGGGTTGAGTGCCGTGGGCGCCGATTTTGCGGACGTTGTGACTGCGAATCGTTTTGTCACCAACCTCACCGATCAGGACGCGCTTAATCGTGTTTGGGGCGAGTATTTTCGCGACTCGAAGCCCGCAACGACCACGGTTCAGGTCGTGCGCCTTGCCACCGATCCGCGCTGCCTAGTCGAGATCAATGCGATCGCGGTGATCGATTGACGATCAGCGATTGAACAGCCACAGCAGGGCGCTGAATATGATGCTCGCAAGGATACAGGTTACGATAGGAAAATAGAAGCCTGTATTGCCACGCCGGATCATGATGTCGCCCGGCAGCCGGCCGAGCCCAATGCACGATAGCAACGGCCACGCGATGCCGACAAATAAAAGTACTACTCCCAATGCAATAACCAGGCGCTGCTTTTTTCTTGACCTTGATAGGCAAGTGGGCGCGGCTGCGGGAGCAATCAAGAGGAAGCAATGGCTGAAACGTATAAAACCGCATTGATCGTCGGTACAGGCTCGGGGCTTTCTGCTTCGCTGGCGCGAGCCTTCGCCAAGGAGGGGATGAAAGTCGCGATAGCCGCGCGCCGCGCGGGCAACCTCGAAGCTCTGGCAAAGGAGACTGCCGCACGGGCTTTCGCCTGCGACGCGACCCAGCGCGCCGAAGTCACGAAGCTATTCACGCGAGTGCAAGAAGCATTCGGGGGTCCGGACGTGGTCGTCTACAATGCCAGTTATCGCACGCGCGGTCCCTTTATCGCACTCGATGCTGCCGAGGTTGAGAAGTCGCTTACGGTGACCGCCTTCGGCGGATTTTTGGTCGCGCAGGAAGCGGCCAAGCGCATGCTGCCGCGCGGTCACGGTGCGATCCTCTTTACCGGGGCGTCCGCGAGCGTGAAGGGCTATGCGCAATCGGCGCCCTTTGCCATGGGGAAGTTTGCGTTGCGCGGGCTAGCGCAAAGCATGGCGCGCGAATTGTCTCCGCATGGGATTCACATTGGGCATATCGTGATCGATGGCGGCATACGCAGCCAAAGCCGGCCCGTGCCGGCGGACAAGCCCGACAGCATGCTCGATCCGGACGCTGTCGCGCAGAGTTATCTGAACCTGTTGCGGCAGCCGAGAAACGCGTGGGCGTGGGAGATCGAGCTCCGCCCATGGGTCGAGAAGTTTTGAAGCCGGGGGCGCGACCGGCTTATATAATGACACCGTCGTTCTCCGGGAACGCCGTCAAAATGAGCGGCGTGAAGACAAAATGAAGATGACCGTTGTCAAAGTGATTCTGCTCACTGTGGCGCTCGGCGCTGCGACTAGCGCCTATGCACAGGTGCGCCACCGCCACGAACGTGAACCGAAAGAAACGGAACATCCTGTTCCGCCAGCCTCGGTCGATAAGCGGGACACGATCGTGCCGACGCCGGGGGCGTTCAGCGGTCGGCCATACTGGTTGGCGCTCGCGCAATGCGGCGGGATCTATTTCAAGCTCAACGTGCTCTACACGGCCGTTGCCGTGCACGCCCGCGTGGTCAATCCGGATCCGAAGGTCAACTCCGAATACACCCAAAAGCTCAACGACGCCATCAAGACGGCGACGGCCTTTTTCAGCGGCGCTGAGCATTTTTTGATGACCGACCGCAATCTTGAACGGATTGACGCGGTGCTGGTCTACGACGAACAATCGCGTGCTTCGGCGGACCGGATTAAGAGTGTCGAAGCCGCACTAAGCGCGGCAAAAACCTGTCCGCCGCTTTACCAGACTTGCCAGAAAGCTTACGCGAAGGCCTGTAGCGAGTCGCTTGCGCCTACGAGCTAATTTCTTGCCAATCGAAAGAGGCCCGATGAGACTCGTTGTTGCAATGATCGTCGCGAGTGCCATGATGGTCGCCGCGAGTGGAACTGGCGCGCAAGACGCGGCTAAGCAAGACGCAGCTGAGCAAGGCGCAGCTAAGCAAGACGCGGCCAGACAAGATGCGCCAGACGCGGAAGCGCCTGATTTTCCCGGGCTGGGGGAGATCATGGCGCTCCAGCAGATGCGCCACATCAAGCTATGGTTTGCCGGCAGTGCCGCCAACTGGCCGCTGGCCGAATACGAGATCGGCGAGCTCAAGGAAGGCTTTGACGATGCCACCAAGCTTCTTGGCGGCGACGTCGTGCGCCAGCATGTAGGCGAGCCGATGACGGCGCTTGAGAAGTCGATCGACAGCAAGGATGGCGTCGCCTTCGCCGCTGCCTTCGACGAGCTTAGCGCCGGCTGCAACGCCTGCCATCGCACGCTCGATCATGGCTTCATCGTGATCCAGCGTCCGCAGCTATTGCCCTATAGCAATCAAAACTTCGCTCCGCACCAATAGCGCGCGCCGGTTTCGACTCAGGCCGGCCTCGGGATTGGCAACAGGGTCGGGCCCGCCTGGCGACCGCGCTTGGAACTCGGACGCCGCTGAAGCAATCGGCCATAAAGGTCTGTTCGCGCAAGCATTTTCCCTCGCGGCGTACTGTCTTTGGAAAATGGCTTTGTTCTTGAATTATCGGGCAATAAGGCCATACTGCACGCGTTCTGCCTTGCAGCACGGGGTGTGGGGGTTTCTTGGAACAGAAGCGCAACGACATGGGAGCTTTGCCGGCGGCGACCGCCTGCAATGTGCTTATGATCTATCCGCGCTTCATGACGGATTCGTTTTGGAATTTTTCGGAAGCCTGCGAACTCGTCGGCGCGCGCTATCCTGCCATTCCTCTCGGATTGATCACCGTCGCGTCACTGTTGCCGAAGTCCTGGAACATCCGGCTCGTCAACCGCAACACTGAAGAGCTTGTCGAGAGCGACCTCGCCTGGGCCGACATGGTGATGACCGGTGGCATGCTGTTTCAGCAGTCGGATTCGCTCGATCTTATCGAAATGTGCCGCGGGCGCGGTCTCCCGGTCGTCGTCGGCGGCCCCGATGTCAGCTCCAGCCCGCATCGCTACGCCGCCGCGAATTTCCGCGTTGTCGGGGAGGCCGAGGGGATCATCGACAAATTCATTGCCGCTTGGGAGGAAGGCCAGCGCGAGGGCATCTTCGAAGCGCCGAAATTCCAGGTCGACGTCACCAAGACGCCGATTCCGCGTTTCGACCTTCTGAAGTTCGACCAGTATCTCTACATCGGCGTGCAGTTTTCGCGCGGTTGCCCCTTCACTTGCGAATTCTGCGACATCATCGAACTATATGGCCGCGCGCCGCGCACAAAGACGCATCCGCAGATGCTTGCCGAGCTCAAGGCGCTTTATAATTTGGGCTATCGCGGCCACGTCGATTTCGTCGACGACAATCTCATCGGCAACAAAAAGGCGATCAAGGCTTTCCTCCCTGTACTCGAGAATTGGATCAAGGAGCACGATTATCCGTTCGAATTCACAACGGAGGCTTCGCTTAATCTCGCTGACGATGCTGAACTGCTGGAGATGCTGCGCAGGACGAATTTCTTCGCGATTTTCGTCGGCATCGAAAGCCCGGACGAGGAAACGCTTACGGCGACGCGCAAGAAGCAGAATACTCGGCGCAGCATTGCCGACAGCGTCCACAAAATCTATCGGGCGGGTATGTCGGTGACTGCCGGCTTCATCGTCGGTTTCGATACCGAGAAGGGATCGGTCGCCCAGCCGATGATCGATCTCATCGAGGAAGCCAATATCCCGATCGCGATGGTGGGCCTGCTCTATGCCCTGCCGAATACGCAGCTGACGCGTCGGCTGGCGCGCGAGGGCCGCTTGCACGTGGATCACGATGCAGCCCCCGCCGGCAAGGGCGATCAATGCACGGCTGGAGTGAATTACGAAACCAAACGGCCGCGCTTGGAGATTTTGCGCGATTACCGCAAGATTCTCGACAAAATCTATGATCCTGATGCGTTTTGCGGCCGCTTGGAGCGGCTGGCGGCGATGCTCGACTGCTCCGATCGGCGGAAGGAACTGCCGCAAGGCGACATCCGCGGCAGAGTCAGCACGATCAAGCTGGTGCACGAACTGATGTCGCGTCTGCCTGAAGGCCGCGAGCGCTTCTGGAAAGCATTCACCGCGTGCATGTCGATCAATCCCAACTCGGTCCGCGGCATCGTTACGCTGATGGCGTTCTACCTCCATGTCGGCCCGTATTCGCGCTACGTCATAAAGCAAATCGATCGGCAGATCGAAGATCTCGAGCAGGGCCGATTTGTCGAGCCGAAGCTGCTGCCGCCCGTAGAAGCGGAGCGGTTGGCCGTCAACGCCTAAATTGCCGCGAACGCTCAATAGTGCGTTTGATCGATGCCCGGAACGCTCAGCAGCGACGAGATCCTGCGGCCGCGAAGGTCATAGACCCGTGCATAGACGACGCCCTCGCGTTCGATATCGAACAACACAGGGGCGTCGAGTTTTGCGCAGTAGAATTCGCCGAGCACCATCGCGAAGTTCGCGCCACTCGGATCCCAGGTCGTGGTGAATTGCGGTCCAAGCGCAACGACGACAGGTGGATGGGGACCGCAGACCGCAACGGTCCATCGAGCGCGGTGCGGCGTCTCATGCCGTTCGGAAATATTGGCGAGCAGCCGGCGCGACGCCTGGGTCAGCGATAGGCCCCAATAATCGAGCATGAAGTCTTGCCGTGCGCCGCTCACGCCACCGGCTAAATGATTGTAGTCGGTATACTCGTAGGGGTGTAGCCGCACCATGTCGACGACCGGCGAGGCGGCGCCGACAAGCGATGCGAGCGTGCCCGCGCCAAGCGCGATTTTGCCATATTGCCGAAGGCACTCGGCTATTTCCGCGGCGGCCAATCCGCCAAGCGCTGCCATGGGCGGCAGCACGAAGACAAAGTGACGGATTCCGTTGTACATGGCCGGCCGAACGGCAACGGTGACCAGAATCGGCAGCAGCGCGGCGAGAAGCGTCGACAACAGCGCCGCGCGCCGGCCAGCGCCCGCTGCGTCGCGATCCGCGTTCTTGGCGACGGCAGTAAGTGCGGCCGCAACACCGCAAAGTCCGAGAGTGAGCATCAATTCTGGAAGCTGAAGCACGAACAGCGTCGGCACGTAACTGCGTGGCATGTCGACGACGGGGATAAGCTGACCATCGAAAAGCTCCCGCCAAGGCTTCTCGAAAAAATTCGAGAAATACTCGACCGCGTGGAACGGATTGAGCGGCGAAACGACGCTCCAGGGCCAGACCAAGCCCATGACAAGATAGGCAAGAACGGCCGCCGGAATGAGTGGCGCGAGAAACAATCCGCATTCGTTCAATGCAGGCCTCAAGCCCTGCGCGCGCGACCTCACGGCAATGATGAAGGGCAGCGGGAACAGGGCGTTCATCACCGCAAAACCGCCCAGTACGCGCGCCCCGACGGCAAGGCCTATGCCCAAGCCACAAAGCGCGATCGTCGGCGGCGTGGCGCGCGGATATTCTTGGAGCGCGCGGACGAGGCCAAGGAGCGCGATCGCCATAACGGCGGCGAACGGCCCATCTTTGGCGTTGATGAACATGTGACCGTAATAGAGCGGGCAGGTCGCAAGCAGCAGGATCGACACAAGGCCGGCAAGCGGCCCGCCAAGGCGCCGCCCGAGGCGCCACGTGGCGAACAAGCCAACGAGGCCGACCACGGCGCCGAGAAGCCGACGCGTCTCGAACAGACCGAGCGGCATGATTTTGGCCGCAAGCGTGGCGACGATGTCGAAGCCGCCGCCGTACATGTACAGATTGACAAAGGAGAGTGCGCGACGATCGCTGAAACCGGATCGATAGAGCGAGACGAGCAGCGCACCATATTGGGAATGGGTGTAGTCATCCCAACCGAGGCCATAGTCGCGAAAGGTCAAAAGGACAGTTGCCGTCGCGACGGCCAAAACGGCGACAGCCAAACCATCCAGCCAGCGCTCGGATGGGATTGCTTTCGATCGCAAGGCGAGGGGAGTCACCGCAGCTTGATGCACGTTCGGCCCGATCCCAGACACGCGGTTCAATTCATGGAACGCGTGAGCCGCCCTGACAATGCGGCAATGCGCAGCGATGTTCTGACTGACCTTGCGGGCCCGGGGGTGGCGGAAAGCGCGGATGCGAGAAGCGGGGCGTCAAACCCCGCTTTCGGTCGATGGACGGCAAAGAACCAAAGACTTCACTTTACGGCCGCCTCGTACATTTCGTCGACATGATCCCAATTGACGAGGTGGTCCAAAAACGCCTTCAGATAGTCCGGCCGCCGATTGCGGTAGTCGATGTAGTAGGAGTGCTCCCAGACATCGCAGCCGAGAATTGGCTTGGCGCCATGGACCAAGGGGTTCTCGCCGTTCGGCGTTTTCATGATCGTGACTTTGCCGTCCTTGACAGCGAGCCAACACCATCCGGAACCGAACTGCGTGACGCCGGCTTGAATGAGGTCTTCCTTGACCTTGGCCAAAGGGCCGATGTCGGACGTGATTTGTTTCTCGAGCTTTCCCGGAAGCTTGTCCCCGCCGCCGCCTTTCTTCATCCATTTCCAAAAATGAATGTGATTGAAATCCTGAGCTGCATTGTTGAACAGGCTCGGATTTTTGCCAAAGGTGCCGATTACGACTTCCTCAAGCGGTTTGTTCTCCCATTCCGTGCCTTTGGACAGGTTGTTGCAGGCGGTGACATAGGCCTGATGATGCTTGTCATGATGATATTCGAGGGTTTCGCGCGACATATATGGCGCAAGCGCATCATAAGGATAGGGAAGTTCGGGCAGGGTGAATGCCATAGGTGTGCTCCTCAATGTGAAGTTGGCTGGAATATCCCCGATGCAACAGTCCGGGAACGCGAAAGGTTCCTCTAGATACGGCCAACTCTGAAGTTGGGCAACGCCGCCAGGTCTCAGCCGAGTCTCAGCCGACAGGAAGATCTCCACCGGCAGGCCGCCTGAAGGACACGCAGTGCGGGATTTCCACAGGGCAATAAACGCTTGCGCGAAATTGAGAGCCTAGTCACAATATCGACGTAAATTGTTCTCCTGACGCCAGGCGCGAGAGGAAGCACGTATGTATTTGCTTTTGTTGGGTTTTGGTGTGGGTCTCAGCGCCGCGGGCGTCCTCCTCGCGGCAGCGGGCCTGTCGATCCGTGAAGGCAGCTTCGACTCAGGCCTCTTTACTCCCGGCATTGTTGCCGCAGTCGGTGGATTTCTCCTGATCGGTCTTGGTTTGGCGTTGCGGACCTTGCAGCGTATCGAACGCGCGCTTGCGGCGCGATCGGTGCCGCGCGTTGCGCAAGAGCAGATTACAGAACTCATCGAGGCTTCGGACCAATGCAGCGAGCCCGATCCATTCGCGATTGCACTACAGGCAAGCTCGGCATCGCATCCAGCTGCGGCAGTTGCCCGAACGCGTGATGATCCCTCGGCAAATGGCGCCGCCGAGAAATCACCAGACACCGCTCGCTTGCCGAAAGCCGCAGTCCCGGCGGCCGTTGAAGCAAATTCCGAAACCGACACGGAACATTTTGGCAGGCCCGGCAATGGCGCGGCGACAGGTCGAATTTCATTACGGCTTCCGACAAACGCGCGCCCCGGCACGCCGGCCGAGCGGCCGAAGACGCCGGCATTCGATTCAATGTGGCCAAAAGCTCCGCGACCGATACGCAGTACTCAGCCGGCACCCTCGCAAGCTGCGGGCGCGCCGCCGGCGATTGAACGCCAGCAAAATACCGAGCAAGGCCCTGACATGGCCACCAGCACGGCTGTCAAACAAACAATCGCACAAGAAGCGGCCGCGCAGAACATGGCTCCACAGGCCGTAGCTGCTCAAAGCGCAGACGCCCAAGGCCAAGGCGCCCAAGGCGCGGACGCTTACAACGAGCCAGTACCGATTTCGGTGCTTAGGTCGGGCATCGTCGATGGCATGGCCTATACCCTTTATTCGGACGGGTCGATCGAAGCGCAATTGCCCCGAGGTATTCTGCGCTTCGGATCGATCACCGAATTGCGCCATCACCTCGAGCAGGGCGCCTGAAGTAATTTTTGCCGGGATTTTCGTTCACGGCCTTGTCGCGCCGTTTTTATTCCGGCCGAATATCCGGACTTCGAATATTTCAAGGATGTATTGAAATTCAAATCGCTCAAGCGCCACCTGCGCTCGCGTCACGGCATTTCGCCGGAACAGTATCGCGAAAAATGGAGCTTGCCGTCCGACTATCCGATGGTCGTACCGAACTATGCGGCAACCCGATCGCGACTGGCGAGACAAATCAGACTTGGACGACAAAGGCCGGCGGCGGAAAGATCGCGCTGACGGGACGTGCCGGCGTCGGCCAATTTGCCGTGTAGTTACGCGGCCGCGGCCAGTGCCGCACGCGCATCCGAGCGGATGCGCTCAACCATGGAGCGGAAACCGTTAGAACGCTGCGGGGTAAGGTGTTCCCGCAAACCCATGCTCTCGAACAGCTTGATCGCATCCGTGACGAGGATATCTCTTGCGGCCTTGCCCGAATAGATCGCGAATAGAATGGCAATCAAACCGCGGACAATGTGGGCGTCGCTGTCGCCTTCGAATGTCAGAACCGGGCCGCCGCCTCCATTCGGGCGTACCGTCGTGTCGAGCCAGACCTGGCTCGCGCAGCCTTGGACCTTATTGACGTCGTTGTGCGCCGCTTCGGAAAGCGGTGGGAGTTCTCGTCCCAATTCGATCAGGTAACGATAGCGATCGTCCCAATCGTCGAGCGCCGCGAAGTTATCGATGATCTGTTCGATGTCAGCCATTGCGCCGCAGTATCAACGCCTGTCCTCTTCTGTCACCCTTTTATATAGAGAGACGCGCGCTTAAGGTCGATACATGAGGCGAGCCGGCCACGTGTTTCTTGGCCGTCAAACCGCGCTTAAATTACGTGCTTGGGGTCCTTGTGCGGCGAGGGACCGCGCCAACGCGCGACGAGATCGGTCGGGCTTAGCGTGTTCTGCGACGCATCGGTCGATCCAGCCGGCCGTCCGGCCGCGCCGTTCGCCGATCCCGTGTCGTTTGGCTTGAGCTTCTTCGTCAAGAACTCGTAAAGCATTCTTGCCCCCGCCTGAGCACGCTGGCCGAGCTCGGTCGCGACGTGAGAACCGACGGTGCAAGCGTCGGGCTGCCGCGCGCAGAATTGGCTCAGATCGCCGACGGTCGCCGACGCGGCCGAGATCGCATCCGACGCGCCGACTT
>Ga0187781_10001343_pt1 | contig 18601 bp, 17 predicted proteins | sample 0715_SJ02_MP02_2_FD_132447 | JGI IMG/M metagenome (GOLD analysis project Ga0187781, IMG submission 132447) | Tropical peat soil microbial communities from peatlands in Department of Meta, Colombia - 0715_SJ02_MP02_20_MG | ecosystem: Environmental > Terrestrial > Soil > Wetlands > Peat | place... | reverse complement strand
TCTATCTCACGCGCTCCTGGGTCGGGAGTCAGGCAGCGAAACTGCGACGTACCGCATTCTCGAGCCGCGCGCGGGAGAAATCTGCACCGTGTGCGACAAAGCAATCGGGCCGAAGGATCGCGTGTACGAGTTCGAGGGACAGCGCGTGCCCGTGCACGTGGGAGCATGTGACACTGCTTTCTTACGGAACCCCGGCGTTTACCTCGCGCGCTTGAAGCCACGCGGCGCTTTCTTGAGCGCTGAGCCGAACCTTGGACCCAGCATTTCGTGGGGATGGTTCACCTTGGGAATTTACGTTCTGCTGGGCTTGGTGTTTGGGGCGTGCTGTGCTTATCGGGCTGTGAATCATGCCCTCAAGCCATGGCCATGGTTTCTGGCCGGCTTCTTTTTGAACCTTTTTGGTTTTCTGGCTCTCATTACCCGGCCGGCAGGGGAAAGCAGCATGGCGCTGCCAGGCTTGCCACGGGGCTTGGTCAAGGTTCCCACAACGTCTTCGCCAAGGGTATGCCCGCACTGTGGAACGGCGAACCATCCTGCTGCGACGTCATGCGCTGGATGCGGGAGTGAGATTGAGCCTCTCGTGGTTTCAGAGGTTAGTCGCGTAGGTCTGGCGTAGGGACGACCCTTGTGGCCGCCCTGGGGCAAACGCAGGGGTTGCGCTCAACTGAAAACCATCGCTAACAGATGTGTTCAGGAATGACATCTCTTTATGCTCGATAAACTCAGACAGCGGCTCGATGCCGTTCTCACCAGTGGAGAACTGCCGCAGCGCCGCCCGGCCCTGAAAGCGCACAACGAGAGCAACATTCCAGGGCTCTATATCATCGGGGATTTGGCGGGAGCACCGGTAATCAAGCTGGCCATGGCGCAGGGCTTCGAGGTTGTGGAACATATCGCCAGCCTGCCCGAGGCCCGATCCAATGACCCAGCGATGTTTGATCTGCTGATTGTGGGGGCAGGAGCGGCCGGCTTGAACGCCGCGCTGGCCGCCAAAGAGAAGGGCCTGCGCGTTCTGGTTCTCGAGAAGGCGAAGTTTGCCAACACCATTGAGGACTTCCCGGAAGGCAAATGGGTCTACGCGGAGCCGGACGCCACCCCTCCAAAGGGGAAACTCTGGCTGGACGGCGCGCGCAAGGAAGACCTGATCGCGCGCTGGCATCAGATCGTGCGTGAGAACGGGCTCGAGGTGAGGACGGAAGAGGGTCTGAAGTCACTCGAGCGCGAGAGGGACGGGGCCTTCCGGGTCGTCAGCGACAAGGGTGAATACCGCGCTCGCCGCATCGTGCTCGCCACTGGACAGCGTGGTAATCCTCGCAAGCTCGGCGTGAAAGGCGAGGAGCGCGAGCGGGTGTATCACCGGCTCTATGCCCCGCGCCACTACAAGGACCAGGCCGTCCTGGTGGTGGGGGGTGGGAACAGTGCTGTCGAAGCGGCGCTGGTGCTGGCAGAGCAGAACCGAGTGCGACTCTCCTACCGGGGCAGCGAGTTCTCGCGGCTCTTCAAAGACAACGAACGGAAGCTGAACGCGGCTGTGGCGGAGAAGCGTATTGATCTTTTGCTCAACTCCAACGTCCTGGAGTTTGGCGAGCGCGTGGCACGCCTCGAGATTGATCGTGGTGGGCACCAGGAATCCGTGGAAGTACCTTACGACCATGCATTTGTTCTAATCGGGGCGGAACTGCCCGTCACCTTCCTGAAGTCACTGGGCGTCAAGATGGAGAATGAGTGGAATGGCAGCCCTTGGCGTGCGGTGGCGCTGGTTCTCATGGTCCTGCTGGGACTTTGGGTGTTTGGCGGGTACGCCCAACTCGCCGGACACAGCTTGCGGCCGATTGCAACTTGGTTGGGTGGGTTGACGGCTGCGGCTGGCGTGGCTGCGCTCGTCGCACTGGGACGACGTGATAACCGTTACGCTTGGTTGGGAGTGTCCTTCCTTATCTGCTACACCGTGTATGGCGCCAAGATGGGTTCTGGGAACGAATTCTGGCCTTATCGCGACTGGGGTTATAAGGCTCTTTCCTTCCTCAACCGTCCGTGGTCTTTCTGGTACACCGTTCTTTACACGCTCATCATGACGGTATTCGGGTTTCAAGCGCTGAAGCGTTGGGGGCTCGACCGCAAAGACAAATTCCAGATTTGGCGTTACATCAGTCTTATCTCCTTCCAGTGGATTTTCTTCTTCCTGATTCCCGAGTTCCTTTTTCAGTGGGCGGTGAGGTATCAATGGGTGGGAGCGCGCCTGGCCTCCGACCCGGTATTCGCCCAACAACCCTGGCGCACTTACGGGATCATCTATGCCTGGCCGTTGTTCTTCTACACCTTTTTCAACAATCCTCCTGAGATCTGGGTTGTCTGGGGCGTGTTACTGGCCTTCGTCATCATTCCCATCTTTGTTTTGTTCCATGGCAAGCGGTATTGCTCCTGGATTTGCGGGTGTGGCGGGTTGGCGGAAACTTTCGGCGACCGTTGGCGACATCTGGCTCCCAAGGGACGGACCAGCATCAAGTGGGAGTGGATGAACCTTGCGGTGCTTATCGCCGCCACGGTGGTCACTGTGATGGTGCTGCTTAAAGACAGCATCACTGTTCTGCGCCATCCGTCCGCTTGGAGCCTGGAAACCTATCACCTCTTTGCAGACGTGTGGCTGGTGGGCATCCTGCCGGTCACGCTCTATCCGTTCTTGGGCGGCAAGGTCTGGTGCCGCTACTGGTGTCCGTTGGCAAAGCTGATGCACTTGATGAGCAAAGGGTACGCCAAGCTGGGAATCAGCCGCTTTAGTATCGTCGCCAACGATAAGTGCATCGCTTGCACGGAATGTTCCCGCAATTGTCAGGTGGGCATCGACGTGATGAGCTATGCGCTCAAGCAGCAGGTTTTGGATAACTCCACCAGCTCCTGCATTGGCTGCGGCATTTGCGTCAGCGTCTGCCCGATGGACACGCTCTCCTTCGGTGGCGGGAGGCAGGAGTTGGTCCGGACTCAGCCCCGTGGCGCGGCTGCTTCGGTTTCCCCTTAAGACGACTCGGCGGAACCCCGCATCCCCCGGCAGTGTGCTGAAATCCCTTGACCATGCCATGAGGCTGCGGTTGGTCCGGTTTGCGGCGAGAGCAGTTTTTCCAAACTCCGAATCCGTCTGGTAAGTCCGGCCGAATCGCTCGCGTCACCAGCAGGGTGCCACGGACCCGGCGGGAAGTACACCAGTGCCGTACAGCGTGACTGTAACTTTTGGGGTTGTCTAGCCTTTTGCCGAAACCCTCCTTGTGGTAGGATGCTGGCCTGTGCCAACAAGCGAAAAGCCAAAGTCGCCGCAATTGAGATTCGGAATCGGGGAGTGGTACGGCACATCCTTCGCCGCGCTGCCGATGGAGGAGCGGCGGAGACTTGCAGAGATTCAAGTCCTTCCCAAGTCGCAACGGCCAGTCCTACGCTGCCCTTTCCAATCAACGCTAGGCAGAAGTGTGGCCTGTAACAAGCCGAGTGGCACCTGCTCGTTTCGTCTTTACGAGAAGTCCAGGCAAACGGGCGATGTGACACCCGCGGCGGGTGAAGCTGGAGGGCTTCGAACGTTCTGCCCAAAGCGCTTCGAGGAGGGAAGGATTATCCACCGATGGGTAGGCGAAACCGTTCTGCGTTGCGCAAAGCCTGCCGAAGTCGAGGAGATCGGATTCCTGGAGCGGCCACCTACGGAAGCAGCGGCTAAGAAACCAGGGGGAAGTGTAGGCCGGATTGATAAGGTTCTGGTGGTCCCTGGCGCTGATCCGCTCTCCTGGTGTGCGCTGGAGGTTCAAGCCGTATACTTCTCCGGCAAGGGCATGAAGGACGAATTTGCGGCCATCCTGAATCATCGCGACAACTCGCTGCCCTTTCCGCTGTACGTGCGCAGGCCGGACTACCGGAGCAGTGCACCGAAGCGCCTTATGCCTCAGTTGCAGATCAAGGTGCCCTCGCTAAGGCGATGGGGCAAGAAGATGGCCGTGGTGGTTGATCGCAGTTTCTTTCAGGCCATGGGGGAGATGCGAACCGTGCCCGACATCTCGAGCTGCGACGTCGCCTGGTTCGTCGTTGCATTCCAGCAGGTGGCAGGGGCCTACCGCCTTGTCCCAGATGCCGTCAGATATACCACTCTAGAGGATTCAGTACTGGGCTTGACGGCTGGCGTTCCCGTGAGCCTGGAGGTCTTCGAAAAGCGGATCTTGGCTAAATTGAAGCGGCCTTCTGGCCCACCCGAGGTCGCGACCGACTAACAATTCCGTCATGACCTCGTGATGGGTGTTTTTCATGGCGACCGCATGCATGTCGAACCCGAAGCGCAAGGCCAGAGCCCGGACCGGCTCGACATTGTCGTAAGTCATCAGGAAGTCGCCCTTTGCCCTGGAACTTTCCCGGAAGACCTTCTCGTGATCAACCTGCGAGTGAACATACAACCTCCGGCCAGCAACTGTATAGGGGGGGTCAATGAAGAAAGCTATGTCGTTGCGGCTGGCATTATCCTGAACGAACTGTATGCCGTCTTGTTGCCGGAATCGGATCCGATGCTTGTTTTCGACAATTGACAGAATCCGGCGTGCTAGAGTCTCTGGATACCAGCGCGAAGCCAGTCCGCGCCCGTTTTCTCCCAGTTTCATGAGGCTTGCTCCAGGAGCCATAATCCCGCCCCGCTGGACTCGGTTGCGCAGGATCGTTTGGAATGCGCGGTCAAACTGATTCTTGGGGCTGCTCGAAAGGCACGACCGCACGGACTCCTCGGAAAATCGGAACGACATGATCTCGGAAGCCAACCGTTCACCCTGAATGCTGAGGATGGTTTTCCACACCGAGGCTACGTCTCGGTCGATATCGACAAGGGTTAGCTTCTGGGCTAGGCCCTCAAACAGAACGGATAGCCCAACGATGCCTCCACCTGCGAATGGCTCTGCAAACTCCAGCGGGCGGTGGGGGAGGCTTTTCAGCCACTGCCTGACATACGGAACCAGCCAAGTCTTTCCGCCGGGATACCGGAACGGGCTACGGTGCGGAACTGTGGCGACGTTGATCACCAGTGGGGCCATCAGGTGCAATCATAGTCAGTCAGGAAGAAGGCTGCAAGGGAATCTTTCTTTCAGATGGGTTTAGGACGCTCCCCACCTTCCAGCTGTTCCAGCTCAATTGCGCGTGTGAGACCTTTCGCCTATAATGAAATCTCACCTCTGAAGGCAGGGTTTTTGATATGCCCACATCCATCGTTCAGAAACTTCAGGAAGAAATTCAGGCGTTGGAACACGAGTTGAACCACGAGCTCCCTCGCGAGTTGAAGCGCGCCCGAGCCCTCGGCGACTTGAGTGAGAACGCTGAGTTTCACATGGCGAAGCAACGCCAGGACTACGTTGGCGCGCGGCTCGTCCAGCTCAAGAAGAGGTTGGCAGACCTCTCGCTGGTCAATCTCAGCAATATCCCTAAGGACAAGATCGCTTTTGGCTCGAAGGTGGTCCTATACGATGTTGACCGGGAATCTGAAATCGAGTACAAATTGGTGACGAGCGAGGAGGCGGACGTCAGCAAGGGCCTAATCTCCACCACCTCGCCCATTGGCCGTGGCCTGATGGGGAAGAAGCTAGGGGACTCGGTCAGGATTGCGACGCCAAATGGTGCGCGGGAGTTCGAAATCCGGGCCGTTCAAACCATCCACGAGCAGTCCGAAGTTTAGAAGGTTGGCAAACCCCGGTGGTCAGTGAGAAAATCGGCAACACGCTCGGGCGTGTGCTCGACGCCATAGTTCGCGGCTTTGCCGCGAGCGGCGTCAACCCTAATATTCTTACCTTTACAGGGTTCGGCATCAATCTGCTGGCTGCGTACTTGTTTGCTTACGACTATTTTCGCTGGGCGGGTCTCACCATCATTGTGGCCGGGATCTTTGACATGACGGACGGCCGCGTGGCGCGCCTGGAGGGCCGCGTGACGCCTTTCGGCGGCTTCTACGACTCCGTTATGGATCGTTACTCCGACCTCTGCTTACTGATCGGATTGCTGATTTACTATGGACGCATCGACCGCTTCCTCTATGTATCGCTGGTCGGCGTGGCCATGATCGGATCCGTCATGGTGAGTTACACTCGCGCGCGAGCCGAGAATGTCATCCCTTCCTGCAAGGTGGGCTTCTTGGAGCGGCCTGAGCGAGTGGTGCTGATTATCATCGGCGCCTTATTTGACCGCATGGCCCCGGTGCTCTGGCTGATTGCCGTGCTGTCCAACGTGACGGTAATTCACCGCATTGTCTTCACTCGCCAGGAAGCACGGAAACGCGCCGCCTGAACGCACGGAGCACGATGGAACTACTTCCCAACGACAAATCCTTATGAAATAGGTTAGAATCAGGCCGAGTATTTCCTATTTGAGGTCCCCCAAACGGAAGGGGAACGAGACCCTTATGTCCAATCCATGGCGCCAAAAGCCGTTGACATTTGTTCGCTCCCCTGGCCGTTTGGTCGCCACGCTGGGGCTTTGGCTATGGATCGTTCACCCGGTGGCGGCTTGGGGCCCGACGGGCCACGACATCGTGAACACCTGGGCTATCCAAACCCTTCCCTCCGAGATGCGCGGCTTTTTTGAGGCGAATCGTCAATTTCTCGTGGCACATGCCAATGATCCGGATGTTTGGACGAAGAAAGATCGTTACGAGCGCAAACGCCACTATATCTACTTGGATAAGTATGGCATGTTTCCCTTCTGGGAGTTGCCGCATTCGTTCAAACAGGCTGTCGAGAACTACGGATCGGGCCGCGTCAATCGCGACGGGGTGCTACCCTGGCAGGTGGGGGAATACAGCCTCCGCTTAACGGAGGCGTTCAAATCTCACAACTGGGATCAGGTGAAGCTGGAGGCGGCCGTGCTGGCCCACTACGTGGCGGAAGCCCACTGTCCGCTTCATGTTACCAAAAACTACGATGGACAGTTGACGCGCCAGACGGGATTGGAGGAGCGATTTGAAACTCGTCTCTTGGATCGCTACTCGAAGTTCTTCATCCTCCATCCCGAAGACGCGGCAAAGATCGCCGATCCCACTGAATACGCGTTCCAGTCCTGCCTCGAGGCTTATACCTCGTTCGATTCCGTCATCCTGGCGGATTTGCGCGCTCGGGAGGGCCTGCCGGATTATACCGACGAATACTTCGATCGCTTTTATTCGCAGATCGGAGACACCGCGATGAGAGCCATCAACGAAGCCGCTCACGACGCGGGCTCCTACTGGTACACAGCCTGGCTCAACGCGAGTAAGCCGGCACTGCCGGGACGGTGACGGACCGTAGATGGTATGTGGTAGGTCGTATATGGGGCGGAGGGGAAAGCGGGATGGGCAGGTGGTAGGCAGCGTAGGAGTGGGTAGGGCGCAGGCCGTGTGAGGGAGCAGGGAACTGTTCCCGCCGCGGCACGTGCCATATACCAGCTAGCGAGGCAGCTTTTCCCCACCTACGATCTACCACATACCACATACCAGAGCCGCATGCAGGGCCTTGATTCATTCATCCGACACCTTCCCAAAGTGGAGTTGCACCTCCACTTGGAGGGAAGCGTCCAGCCTAAAACTCTGCAGGAACTCTCGCGTTCCAAGGGGCGTCACGAGAAGGAGACGCGGGATTGGGTCTCGGAACGCACAAAGCGGAGATACCGGTACAGGGACTTTCAGGATTTTCTCCAGGCTTTCAAGTTGGTGACCTTGCTCCTGGAAACCCCGAGCGACTACTCTGTGGCTACCACCCGGCTGATCGAGGAGCTGGCGAACCAAAATGTGAAGTATGCGGAAATCATTTTCGCCGCCGGTGTTGTGTTGTGGAAGCAACAGCCGCTTGAGGCTATTTTCGAGGCGGTGGCTTCGGCAGCGCGCGCGGCGCAGGAAGTCCTCGGCGTGCGGGTGCAGTGGGTTTTTGACGCTATCCGCCATTTCGGCGTTGAGCATACGCGCGAGGTGCTCCATTGGGCCGAGCGCTTCCGGTCGCGGGGCGTCGTAGCTTTGGGAATCGGCGGCGACGAAACGCGCGGCCCGGCAGGACTGTTCAGGGAGGTTTTCAGGGAAGCTCGCGAAGTGGGCCTGCATGTTGTTGCCCATGCGGGAGAAGTCTGCGGGCCGGAGAGCGTCCGCCAAGCGGTCGAGGCTCTGGGCGCCGAGCGCGTCGGACACGGAATCACCGCGGCGCGCGATCCGGCCGTGCTGGCCCTGCTGCGTGACCGTCGGATTCCGTTAGAGGTCTGCCTATCCAGCAACGTCGCGACCGGCGTGCTGGGGCGCGTCGAAGACCATCCCTTGCCGCAATTCCTGGACGCCGGCTTGGTGGTGACGTTGAACACGGATGACCCTGCCATGTTCGCAACAGATTTGACGGGCGAATACCTGCTGGCGGCAAGAACTTTCAACCTCACGCGCAAGCAGATCCTTCTTCTGGGGCAAAACGCCATGCGCGCTGCATTCCTTCCGGAGGAAGAGAAACTGAAATTGCTCAGCACGATGCCATCCCCTGATCGCCGCGAATTCAGAGTCAATGCTTGTGGGGATGAATATGAGGATGCGAGTGAACTTCGCCTGAAGGGTGAACGTGGCGATGAACGTGGATAAGGTTAGTCTGCTCCAGCAAGGCCGTGTCTCGCAGGACTTCCGAGGGCACCCCCGCGGCCACCACGCGGCCTGTTTCGAAAACATAACAATAATCCGCTATGTCCTCGACTATATCCAGGTGGTGCGTGGTCGTAATTACGGTCTTGACACCCCCCCGCCAGCCCACCAGGAAATCGATCATTTGGCTTGCGCTCTTCGGGTCCAGCGCCGCCGTGGGCTCGTCGAGGAGGAGCACTTCGGGGTCAAGCACCAGCACTGACGCTAGCGTCACGCGCTTCTTTTCGCCCGTTGACAAATGGTGCGGTGAGCGATCTTTAAGCGCCGTGATCTTCATGACCTCGAGCATTTGGGCGACTTGCCGGCGTACCTCCTCCTTGGGCCAGCCGAGCTGTAATGGGCCAAAGGCCACTTCATCAAAGACCGTCGGGGAAAAAAGCTGGACATCGGGATTCTGGAATACCATTCCCACCCGGCGGCGGAACTGGCAGCCGAATTCGAGGTCCTGTAAGCGATCCTCGGTGAGTGACTCGCCTTCGAACAGGACGCTGCCTTTTTCAGGAAAGGCCAGCCCGTCCAGGATACGCAGCAGGGTTGACTTGCCCGACCCATTGGCTCCCAGCAAAGCCACTCGAATTCCCGGTTTGATGGTAAGGCTGAGACCGTCGAGCGCAGTCACCTTGTGATAGCGAAAAGTGACGTCTCGGACCTCGAAAACGAGAACGGACATTCGACTCTCCCTATCTCCCGAAATAGAATCCGCCCAAAGCCAGCACCACAAAGGCAGCCAGCATGGCCCAATCGAGAGGTGAGGTTTGAAAATCATCGAGCACGTAGACTTCGCCGCGAAAGCCTCTGGAGAGCATGGCATTGTAGACATCGCCGCTGAGTTGAAGGCTCTTGGACATTAGAACTCCCGTGCTCGCGGCGGCCACGCGGCGCCGTTCGGTTCCCTCGAGTCTTCCCACCATCCGGCTCTGCCGGGACTCGAACATGTCGTGGGCAGTCTGAAGCAGCAAGAGAATATAGCGGTACGTCATGCCCAGGGTGACGACGAAGACCACGGGCACGCGCAGCACTCGGAGCGCCTTCAGCACGTGGGTCCAGGGCGTGCAAAGGATCAGCAAGACGGATAACGTCGCAGCAGTCTCCACCCGGGCCACGAGGTAGCACGCGCTGGCCAGTCCCTGAGCGGTGACCGGCCAACCGACCCCTGGAAGCCGCCACACTTCACGGCCGGGTGTAATGAATGGAGCGGGAAGGGCGATGACCGCGGTAAACACCAAAATGGCGATCCAGGCCCGCTTTGCCAGGATTCCTAGGGAAACGCGAGACATCACGGCCATGATGACTGCGACCGCGAAAAGCGCACCGATAACCGAAAGCCTGTGCGCCATCGTGGAGGCCACGACCAGGGCCAGGATGCCGACCACTTTGATGCGTGGGTCAAGACGCTGAAGCAAGCCGTCGCTTTTCGCGAGTTCTTCCGCATAGAGTGCATGCTCCATCGCGTTAATAAGATTTGAAAGGGTGCGTTCAACAAAATTCATTCGCGACCGTATGTCTCCGTGTGCTTGCGGGCGGAAAAAACTCAGCACAGTGCGGCACAGCTGAAACCAAATTCAGATTCTTCGCTTCGCTCAGAATGACATGTCATCCTGAGCGAAGCGAAGAATCTGCTTTTCTTCTCGCGCCACGAAGAAACTCACCCTTAATGAGGTCACTGAGACCCTTGGTGCTCTCCGTGGTGAGGCTTTGGAGGCTCGGAGAACACGGAGAATTTGCTTTTCTTTGCGGCCGCGGGCCGGCGGTGTGCGAATATCGCGCTAGCCGTCATGAATACCAGGAGGATGATGCCGGAACCAAACATGGCGGAAAGCATGTAGCCAAGAGCTGGCCGGCGGACGAACGAAGGAGCGTATTGAGGAAAGGGTGCAGTCCACACGGAGGAAAGACGTTCCAGACCTTGGGGTGCTTGGGATGGCGGTGCCAGGTTGCTGGAAGCCGCCGCAATTTGCCGCCGTGCCGCTGCCTGTGAGAAATCGCGGACTCCCCACTCGCCCCAAGCCGCGCCGCCCGCCAGGACACCCAGAGGAGTCAGGGCCAAAAGCAAGGCTAGGGCAGTCCAAAGGGGTCGCAACGTGTGCCAGGCGCCTTGGCCCACGACTGGGCGGTGTTCTTGATCGCCGCGGCCTGCGCCCGGCGCGGTGAGCTCGAGCAATGAGGGAATGGCGCGCTGGAAATAGGCTACCACTCCACCCGACAAGACTAATTCGGCGAGTCCGGCAAAGGTTAAGTGCCCGATCATCATGGCCGGGATGGCGATGCTTAAGGGGTACGGGGCATACAAGGGCGCCCCGCGCGGGTCGCGGAAAAGCAGAGGCTGAATGCCAAACTCGAGGGCCGCACAGAACGCCGAGGCGTTGATCGCCGTGTAGCCCGCCAAGGCCGCGGCGACGACTCTTCGCGAGGATGTGATGGCCGCCCGCCCGGCCAGAAGCCGGTAAACCAAGTACGACACCAGAGAACCCACAATCGCCATGTTAAAGCAGTTGGCGCCCAGCGTGGTGACGCCACCATCCCCAAAGAAGAGAGCTTGGATTAACAGGGCAATCGAAAGGGCGAGAATGGAAGCCCACGGCCCGAGAACTATGGCAGCGATGGCGACGCCCAGTGCATGCCCGGTGGTGCCGCCGGGCAGCGGCAAATTGAACATCATCACCAGGAAGGAGAAGGCGGCAAACACCGAAAGCAGCGGAATCAGCCTTGTGCTCAGCCATCGCTTCAACCGGCGAAGCGCTACGTACCAGAAGGGCGCCGCGCCAGCGTACAACGCCACGCACGTGCTCGGACTTAGATAGCCATCGGGAATATGCATAGTGATCTACTCGTCAGCATAGCACACTCTTATTCTATAGTATTATGCTTTGAAAAATCGTGTTACCTAGCTACGACGGTAGCGTCGCGAACTGGGTCTTTGTTTTCTCCCTTGGAGTCTGTGTGAAAAGCCAGTCCTCTCGCCAAGGGAGAGGGCGACAACACCTTTGTCCACGGGGGGTGTTCTCAAGAGCCGGAGAGAGCATTTTCGAGGTCCGTGATAAGATCGCCGACATCCTCGAGTCCCACGGAAATGCGGATCAGGTCCGGTGTGATCCCCATCCGCAATTGGATATCGCGTGGCACAGAGGCATGACTCATGGTGGAAGGGTGCTCGATGAGTGACTCGACGCCTCCCAGTGACTCCGCCAGGGTAAAAACCCTACAGCCTGCCAAGACTTGCTTGGCGCCTTCTTCGCCAGCCTCTACCCGGAACGAGAACGTCCCTCCAAATCCCCGCGCCTGGCGCAGAGCCAGTTCGTGTTGCGGATGGCTTTCCAGTCCGGGATGCAGCACCGCGGACACCTTGGGATGTTTCGCCAGCCAGCGCGCAATTTCCAAGGCGTTGCGGTTGTGCTCTTCCATACGTACGGCGAGTGTTTTGATGCCGCGGAGCACGAGGAAACAATCCTGGGGTCCGGCGCAGGTTCCCATGGCATTCTGCAAAAAGTAGATCCGTTCGGCAAGGTGCGGGTCTTTCACCACAAGGCCACCGCCCACCACGTCCGAATGACCATTGATGTATTTGGTCGTCGAGTGCACCACGATATCGGCGCCCAAATCGAGAGGCTGCTGAAAATAGGGCGAGAGAAATGTGTTGTCGCAGATTACCAGCGCCCCATGCTGGTGCGCCAACTCGGCGACCGCGCGAATGTCCACCAAATTCATGAGCGGATTCGTGGGTGACTCTACCCATACCGCCTTGGGCGCGTCGGCAAGCGCGGCGGAGAACTTGGAGAGATCTCGCAAATCGACGTAGTGGGCGCGGATCTGCTTCGTCGCCAGGACCGACTCGAACAAGCGGTACGTGCCGCCATAAAGGTCGTCGTGCACGACGATAGTGTCTCCCGATTCGAACATCATCAGCAGAGTCGTTTCAGCAGCCATGCCGGTGGCAAAGGCGAAGCCGGCTGTCCCACCCTCTAAGGCGGCCAAGCAGGACTCCAGCGCCTTGCGAGTCGGATTCCCGCTCCTCGAGTAATCGAATGGGCCATGCTGGCCCACCCCGTGAAAGGCAAATGTGGATGTCTGGTAGATGGGCGTCATCACCGCGCCGAAATGTTCTTGGGGGTTGTATCCTGCGTGAATTGCAAGTGTTTTGAAATGCATAAGCCCTCCAAGAACAGTATGGCACCTTCAACCACGAAGACACCAGGGCATCAAGCAACCCATGGTTGCCAAGCCCCGGAACCTTAGCGCGTCATGCAGAGCGCAGCGAAGGATTTCTGCAGTTGCTTTTCTTTCCTACAACTCTCGACGAACCGCGGAGATCCTTCTGCCGCGACCGCGGGATCAGGACGACAGCTTCGAGGGGTGGAAAGATCGAATTGCCGCCCGAAAGAACAACTGTATAATGACTACCCGGAGGTTTCACGATCATGTCTCGAATTCTTCTGGCTTTTCTGATGCTCTTCGCAAGTCTCACCGCCCTGCCCGCCCAGACGTCCCCCAAGATCAAGGTCCTGATTTTGACGGGCGTTTCGAATCACGACTGGCGCGCCACCACTCCGCTGCTGCGCGAAATCCTGGAGCGCACGGGGAAGTTCGACGTCTTCGTCAACGAAGAGGTGCGCGGAAACACGCTCGAAACCTTCTCGCCTTACGATGTCCTGCTGCTGAACTATAACGACATGAAGCATTCCGCCGGCCCCTGGTGGGACGAAGGCGCGCGCCAGGCGATGCTCGACTTTGTAAGAAACGGCAAGGGCCTGGTTTCCTACCACGCTTCCAACAACGCCTTCTGGGGCTGGGAGGAATTCGACAAACTGGTGGGAGGCACCTGGCGCGAAACTGCTGGCCATGGTCCCTATCACGCTTATACCGTAACTCTCGTTGACCGCGAGCATCCCATCACCAAGGGCATGCCTGCTTCCTTTGCCGAGCGCGACGAACTCTATCATCGCCTCTCGCTCCAGCCCAACATCCACATTCTCGCTACTGCGTTCGATGATCCTAACAATTGCCACAAACCCGGCGAGGGCTGCGGAACAGGAAAAGACGAGCCGCTCATTTGGACACTTTCCTACGGAGCAGGCCGCGTATTCCAGTCCGCGCTAGGACATGACGTGAAGGCCATGCAGAGCCCCGGCTTCGTCTTGACGCTTCAACGCGGCACCGAGTGGGCCGCCACAGGACAGGTGACGATTCCTGTGCCTGCCGATATGAAGTAGCGTTCCGTAGACCGGGAAAAGGCGAATCCAAAAGCGATGGCCTGTAAGGTAAAATTATCCCATGACGCACTCCGAAGCTCGTGCTCTTGCCTTCCTCATGTTGCTGGGCTTGCCATTCCTTCTGGCTGAAGCAAGTCAGGCACAGGAAGAGGAACCAGCGCCATTCGAGATCCGCCTTCCTTCCGAAATTCGCTCGGAGCAGGTCCAGCTTACCTACTATCTAACGGGACCCTTTGGGGGCTCCGGCAGTTCTGTGAAGGCTGAGCCAGAGAGGAATGCCTACTTGATCGCCACCTCGGTGAACCATCAGGCCGCGCAGACCCTTAAATTGATTTTGTATGCGCCCGGATGCCAGATTGTGACCTTCAAGGTTCTCTCGCTATCCGAGTCCGACAAGACCGCAGACGTTTCCTGCGAGGATCTTCCTCCGATGACCTTCAACGGAAGAGTGGTGTTGCCGGAAGCCCTTCGCCGCCGGCCTTACGAGGTGGAAATCATTTATATGGCCTACTGGGCGCATGGTTTCTTCGGCGTGACGGACGGGCCGGTAACCACCTTTGATCTGGCACGAGTGACGCCGGACAACGACGGCGCATTCCACGTCCCTCTTCCGAATTTCACCAAGGACGCCGTCACTGACTCTTTCCATCGTGATGCGGCACTTCGTTTCATCGCGCGAGAACAAGACACCAACAACATCGTTTCTTTGCTCGCGCCGGCTAACGTACAAGGGAAGGACCTGCAGGACCTTCCAATCAAGCCCAAGTATCCGGCCGAGGTGATATTTAAACCGATTCCCGAATCACCTCAGAATCAGATCGGCGGACCGGCGCAGAAGGAGGGGCACTAAGACGTGAGTTCGTCATTCTGAGTCCGATCGTTGGCATCCTGAGCCATTCGTCTGTCATTCTGAGCGAAGCGAAGAATCTCTGCAGTTGACAACTCTCGGAACCACGGAGATTCTTCGCTTCGCTCAGAATGACAGACCGCGAGCTAACCTATGCCTCCAAACTTCGCGGAATATTACGACGCAGTGATAAATTGGGAGAGGCGGTTGGTGCGCGAGCTGCCGCTGCTGGAAGAACTCACCCGGAGCGCAGGCCGGCGAGTCCTTGTGCCGGCTTGCGGGACGGGAGGGCACGTGGTGGCGCTGGCCCGCCGAGGTTTCAGCGTGCTTGGGTTCGATGCAGACGAAGAGATGGTGGCATTTGCCCGGCAACGAGTCAATCATGAGGCGGATGCCATCTCCGCGGCCGGCGGCGAGGCCGAGGTAAGACTCCTCACGATGGAGGAAGCTGGGGAACTCGGGCCCACTTTCAACGTCGCCTTCTGCCTTGGCAATGCCCTGCCGGGAATTTCGGGAGAAGGACAGTTGCCGGCGGCTCTAAACGGAATCGCCGGCGCTTTGCGCCCGGGAGGCGTATTCCTCACCCAAAACCTCAACTACGACCTGCGCTGGAAAGATAAGGCCCATTGGTTTCCACTCCTTTCGGGAGAAACCGCGCGGGAGGAAGTTTTGCTGGTGAAATTCGCCAGCTACGAACCGCAGGCAATCAACTTTCACGCCATGTTTCTGGCGCGCGAAAAGGCAGGGGGAAAGTGGCAATCCCATGTTAGAAGCTCTCAGCAAATTCCTCTCTTTCGCAGCCTGCTCGCCCAGCTTCTAGCTCAAGCCGGCTTTGGGAAGCTGCAATTCTGGGGCGATTACGCCCAGGCTCCGTTTGATCCGGCAAAGTCGAGCGACCTTCTGGTGAAGGGAGAAAAACGGTTTTGATCCGGGCGATTCACAGAGACAACGACTGTTAGCTCCTTCGGGGTGGACAACCCGGATCGGGGTGGCATTTTCATTTTGTGGACTGGATCGAGCAATGGATTATGATTCTAGAGGGGAGTGAAAAGACATGATGCATTCGATTCCGAGACGAAGATTCTTGCAAAACGCGGCCGTCGGGTTGACGGCTTTCGCCGTGGCCCCCAAGGAGCTGCTGCGGGCCAACCCTTACGGCTTGCCCATCGGTTTACAGCTCTATACCGTCCGCGACCACATTGAAAAGGACCTGGAGGGAACCATCAAGCGCGTGGCCGAAATTGGGTACAAAGAGGTGGAGGTCGGCGACTTTTATTACGGGAAAAAGCCCGCAGAGCTCGGGCGAATCCTCGCTGACAACGGGCTTAAAGCCGTAAGCACGCACTTCGAAGAGTACCAACTCAAGCACAACGTCGAGAAGAACATTGCGGGGGCCAAGGAATGCGGCGTCAGTTACATCGGCCTGGCGAGTCTGGAGGACCGCGATCGGAAAACGTTGGAGGCCGTCAAGCGCGATGCGGAATGGTTCAATCAAGTAGGGAAGACCATCCGCGAGGCGGGCTGCGGGTTTTTTTATCACGGTCACAATTTCGATTATGCCAACGTGGACGGTGCAGTCATCTACGACGAGCTGATCCGCAGGACGGACCCCAAATTTGTGAACTTCGAGCTCGACTGCTACTGGTGCGTGCGGGCGGGGAAGGACCCCGTGGACTACTTCCACCGCTTCCCGGGGCGCTTCCCGCAACTTCACATTAAGGACTTGAAACCAGGTTTAACGCCGACCACCGGGGAGGGGCCCGAAGGCTTTACAGAAGTCGGCCAGGGGACCATCGACTGGGAAAAAATCTTCGAGGCCGCGCGCGAAGGCGGCCTGAAGCATTTCTACGTCGAGCAGGATGAGTGCGACCGCGACTCATTCGAAAGCGCCAAGATCAGTTACAACTACCTGCACAACTTGAGCGTTTGAGCTCAGTCGATGACTTTGGCGGTCAGCACAAGGATAAGCGCATTGTCGGGGAAGTCGAGTGCGGTCTTTCCCACAACTACCTTCTGACCTTCTGCGATGTCGATATTGGTGTGAATATTGGCAGAAGTAGTCTTTGCTACAGGCGGCGGCGTGTTGGCGGTGTGGTCGGCAGGCTGCTCCGCTACGAAGTCCAGGCCGCTAATCCTCACCGTACGCGCCTTCCCCTCAGGGATGATATCGGCCCTACTGAAGCCGAGATGGAACTGTACCGGCTCACTCCCAACCCTTGCCACTCCCGAAACCCTGGCCATCTCACCTTCCTGGGTCCGTAGGAACGCTGTGTTCAGCAATTGAAAGCTCTGATAGTTCAATACCCGCTTCAATTGGGAAATAACCTCATCGAGTTCTTTTGGGAGGTCTGCGACCTGCATAGGCTGGCTGGTCGCCAGCACAAAGTAAGCTGTGAGGTCGACGTCTTTTACGGGTGGAGGTGGCACGTCCAGCTTCTTGATGGCCTCTTCCACGGCCGCAACCGCCGAGGCGGGGCCGACTACCGTGAGAACCTTCGACGGGCGATCCCATCGGAGTGACGCACCAAAAAGGTTGAGGAGATGGTCAACAGGGGCAGGGTCGGCATATTTGAGTTGGATCACCTTACGAACTTGCTCCTCCTTTCCAGCCTTGCCGGACGGAGCCTGTTCCTGGGTTGCGCTCTTGTCAGCCGGCTCTTTTTCCTGGCCCCTCGCGGGAATCATCAGTGCCAGGAAGGTAACAATGACAGCCAAGAAAATCGCTTCTACTCTTCGCATTTTGCACCTCCGTTTTCAGTCCACCAGCCAATAGATCACGACGTTGGGATCGTCGCTAACCAGCATCACAGTGAGCGGCTCCCGTGCCCGTGGTTTTAAACTCGCACTTAGTGAACCTTGAGATTCTTTCCGCTCCCGCAAAACCTGTTTCGCCCTCTCCGTTTGAGCCCGCGCGTGTTCGGGTACAGTTGGGGCTGAACTCATGGCCTCCGTCGACGCATGTTGGGAAGTTTCCCGAACCCGCTGCAGCGCGGGCGTCTCGCCCGCTGTGGCGCGGGCATCCCCTCGCTCCGCTCGGGGCAGGCTCTGCCCGCCCGTTCTTGCAGGAGCGGGACGCTCCCGCGACGGCGGGCGAGACTCCCGCGCTACATACCTGGGTCCACTTGGATGCCAGAGGTTCACGGCCACGAATACCGCCGTTGCGGCCAACGCTGCGCCCAAGGTAAATTGCCATGCCCGAACGTAATGCGGCTCCGCATCGGTTGCAATTCCACCCAGCACGCGTTGCCGGACCTCTTGCAACACTGCCTCATCCGCTGATTCCTGCGCCAGACTTTTCAACAGGGCCTGGCTGGCCTGCAACCTCGCCGTGAACTCCTGACAGTTCCGGCAAGCTCTCAGGTGTTCTCCGAGCTTTGCGGCCTTTCGTTCCGGCAGATCGCCCTCCGCGTCGAGGGCGATTAACTTCTCAAAATCCAGGCAGGTCATGAGCGCTTCTTCTCCAGCTTGTCCACGAACTTCCTGATCTTCACCCGGGCCGTACTGATTTGGGAGCGGACCGTCGTCTCCGACGACCCCAGGATACCGGCCACGTCTTTCGTCGTAAGCCCTTCGATGTCGCGGAGCACGACTGCAGCCCGCTCTTTCTCCGTCAGCGCCTCAAGAGCTGCCTCGATGATGCGCCGCTGCTCGGAGCGCGTGATCTCGCCGCCGGGATCATACGCGAGGCTCGCCCGGTCCATTTCTCCAGCCGCCAGCGCGTCCTCCTGGCGCCGTTTGCGGTACACGTCGTGACAAACGTTGACGGTCATTCGGTACAACCACGGCAAGAGAGCGCGCTTTTGGTCAAAATGATGCCTGTACTTGTACAGCCGCAAGAAAACCTCTTGGGCAGCGTCTTGGGCATCTTCCCTGCGGCCCAGCAGACGCAAGGCTGTCATCAGCACT
>Ga0187781_10001342_pt1 | contig 18609 bp, 15 predicted proteins | sample 0715_SJ02_MP02_2_FD_132447 | JGI IMG/M metagenome (GOLD analysis project Ga0187781, IMG submission 132447) | Tropical peat soil microbial communities from peatlands in Department of Meta, Colombia - 0715_SJ02_MP02_20_MG | ecosystem: Environmental > Terrestrial > Soil > Wetlands > Peat | place... | reverse complement strand
GCTTTGCGGGCGCGCCTATGGATACAGTCCGCGCTCTTCGCGCGCGAGCAGTACGCGCTCGCAGGCAACGACAAAAGCTGCCGTGCGCAGGGCGATGCGATGCGATTCGGCGGTCTCCCAGATTTTGCGGTACGCGCCCATCAAGATCTTCTCCAGGCGCATGTTGATTTCGTCTTCGGTCCAGAAAAAGCTCGAGAAGTCCTGCACCCATTCGAAGTACGAGACGATCACGCCGCCCGCGTTGGCGATGACGTCGGGAATGACCGCGATCCCGCGCTGGCCCAAGATCGCATCGGCTTCCACCAGGGTCGGACCATTGGCGCCCTCCAAAACGACACGCGTCTGAATGCGCCGCGCGCGCTCGGCGCTGATCTGCCCCTCGAGCGCTGCCGGAATCAAAAAGTCCGATTCGATGTCCCAGAACTGCTCATCGGGTATGCGCTCGCCACCCGTGAAGGCACCGACGCCACCCTTGGTGCGCAGCTGCTGCATGAGCCCAGCGATGTCCAGGCCCTTGGCGTTAAAAACGGTGCCCGTATGGTCCTGCACGGCGACAATGTGCGCGCCGTTGCCGGCAAAGAGCTCTGCGGCGGCCGAACCCACATTGCCAAAGCCTTGGATCGCCACACGGGAATCTTGGATGCTCATCCCCAAGCGACGGGCGGTTTCGCGGCCAACGACGAACACGCCCCGGCCGGTTGCCTTAACGCGTCCTAAAGAGCCGCCCAACGGAATCGGCTTGCCGGTGACTACGCCCGTGGCGGTGGCGCCGACGTTCATGGAGTAGGTGTCCATCATCCACGCCATGATTCGGGCGTCGGTGTTGACGTCCGGTGCAGGGATGTCCTGCTGCGGACCAATGATGATGCCAATTTCGCTGGTGTAGCGGCGCGTGATCTTCTCGAGTTCGCGCTCGGAAAGTTGCGTTGGATCCACGCGCACCCCGCCTTTGGCGCCGCCATAGGGCAGGTTGACGGCCGCATTTTTGATCGTCATCCAGGCGGCAAGGGCCATAACTTCCTCGAGCGTGACATCAGGGTGATAGCGCACGCCGCCCTTGCCGGGGCCGCGCGTGAGACTGTGCTGCACGCGAAAACCCTCATAGTGCGCAACTCGGCCGTCGTCCATCTCAATGGGGATGTCCACGCACAACGCTCGCTTGGGCCGTCGCATTGTCTCGTGCCAGCGCGCCAGGCGTCCTAAGTACGGAACGACCTGGTCGATCTGTGCCAGATACGTTGCCCAAGGGCCATCGGGTTTTGTCACTACGTACGATAGGCTGTGCATGGCAATTGCCTCTCGAGAAAACCGCGCAGTCAGGATTGTTCTGGGTCGTTGGCCCGGCTGCCTTGGGCCGTCGCGCCCCGCGGCCAGCGTGAGCGCGATTTTGCATCAATCGCTTCGGACGCAGGCCCCGTCGGTCATAGGCCTGCGCGCATCAGGTCATCGGCTTCGCGCAGCAAATACTGCAAAAACTCCTCGGCGGCCGGAGTGAGGCGACGCTGGCGCGAGTGCACCGCAAACCATTGCCTACGCAGCGGCAGGCCTGCAACAGGCAATGTGACCAGCCGTCCCGCGGCCAACTCCAGGCGCACGGTGTGCAGCGATAGCAAACCGATGCCGATGCCGGCCATGACCGCTTGCTTGATCGTCTCGTTGCTGTCGGCCTCCATCACCGGGTGGATGGTGACGCCGGCGTCGGAAAAATACCGGTCCATTGCGATGCGGGTACCCGAGCCGGGCTCGCGAACAATGAAGGCTTCGTTTTCCAGCTCCTCGGGCGAGAGCTGCTTGCGCTTGGACAGGCCGTGCGATGGAGCGGCGAGAATCGCCAGCGGATTGGGGGCAAAGGGCGTGCCCACCAGGCCTGTGCCTTCGGGCGGCCGGCCCATGATGCCCAGGTCGATGGCGTAGGACTCGAGCTGCTCGATGATGTGTTCGCGGTTATAAACGTTTAACTTCAAGTCCAGGCCAGGATGGACCTTCAGAAACCGCGCAAGCAGCCGGGGCACAAAGTACTTGGCGGTACTTACGATGCCCAGTCGCACGCGGCCGCGGCGAACGCCGCGCAGCTCCCGCGCGGCCAAAGCAAAATCGTCGAGCCGCAACAGCAAATCCGTGGCCATCGCCGCCAGATCCCGCCCCGGCTCGGTGATTTGAAGCCCCCGTCCCACGGGCTCAAAAAGGGCCAGCTGCAGCTGCTCCTCGAGCTGGCGCAGTTGCATGGAAACAGCCGGCTGGGTCAGGTGCAAGGCGCTGGCTGCGGCCGTCACGCTGCCTGCGCGACTCACCGCATCGAGCACCTCGAGTTGCCGGACCGTAATTTGCCGTCGGGACATAAATATAAGTTATGCTGTTGCTCAAAATAATTTAATAGATCTTATTTAATTGTGGCAACAGAATTTATAACTTGCAATCGCTTGGTTTTGCCTGTCCCAAAAGCTTGGATCGGCCTAGCCTACGAAACGAAGGAGCCGCACGCGAACATGCTCAAAGCCATCATCTTGGATGTCGACGCAGTGCTTGCCCAGACCGGGCAATATCATCGGCTCGAATGTAATGCGGCATTTCTGCTGCACGGTATCGACGCGAAGGGGTCGGTTGGCAAGTATCGCGAGCTGCTAAAGGTCACGGGCGGCAGGCAGCGCCCGCAACCCCACTTTGGCGCCCGTGTTCTTACGGTTAGCGATCGCGACCTGCGGCGCATACATCGGATTAAAAACGAGCCAAATGCTCAAAGCGTAAAGAGCGCTCCTGCGACCTGCTGTGCTGCGCCCGTTGCGCGATGCGGGTGAGGCAGGATGCAAGGCGCCAATTTCCACTATGCCTGCGCGGGTCAATGTTGATGCGCCGCTGCCTCACCAAATCGGCTCCGATGGCAAGCACTCGTTCGCCGCTGTGGTCGCGGGGCGATCAGGTCGCGAAAAAAAGCCCGCACTTGCACGCCCACGAGCGCTGCCTGGCACTGTTGCGCGTCGCACCGACTCAGACAATCGCCTCCGAGGGTTGCCTGGCGGGCGTAGCGGCTGCGAGCCAAGCCGCAATTTTCGCTGTGGCAACGCCTAGTGTGCACAGCGTTAGCGAGGATCTTTCCCAGGCCGAGGCGCCGGTGCCCCATCTTGGGGGATCCGGCCGAGCCCCGGGAGCATGAGGGAGCGCAATTTTTGCGGCTTTGGGTCTCGAGTTGCTAGATTTGCAGCGTTTGGCGGCGCGGCGGGAAATCGCGCCCAGGACTGAGATGGCGCAATAGTTTGGGCTGGTCCGCATGCCAATATGGCGCCCGGGCAACATAACCTGGGCGCGCCGGCCGGCACATCGCGTAGACGGGGAGATGGGGAGATGGGGAGATGCTGACAAAGACACGTACGCTGACGCAGTTCTTGATCGAAGAACGCCGTCGATTTCCCGAAGCTTCGGGTGCCTTTAACAGTCTCGTGCTCGCCGTTGCCCTGGCATGCAAGACGTTATCCCGACGCGTGGCCTACGGTGCACTAAGCGGGATGCACGGGGCATTTGGCGAGACCAACATCCAGGGCGAGGCGCAGCAAAAACTCGACGTGCTTGCCAATGACACCTTTTTGCACTGCCTGCAGTGGGGTGGGGACGCGCGCGGGATGCTCTCCGAAGAAATGGAAGAGCCCTGGATCAACGAGGTGCCCGGGCAGGGCGACTATCTGCTGGCCTTTGATCCCCTGGATGGCTCCTCCAACATCGATGTGAACCTCTCGGTGGGCAGCATCTTTTCTTTGCTGCGCGCTCCCGCCGAGCGCAAGCGCGCTGAATCCAAGGACTTTTTGCAGCCCGGCACGCAGCAGCTGGCAGCAGGTTACGCGATCTACGGGCCCGCAACGATGCTCGTGCTCACGGTTGGCCGCGGCGTGTTTGGTTTTACGCTTGACCCGGAGCTTGGTGAATTTTTGCTCACCCACCCGCAAATGACCATAGCGGCGCAGACCAAGGAATTTGCTATCAACGCCTCCAACAGCCGCTTTTGGGAGCCGCCGATCCGCCGCTACGTCGAAGAGTGCCTAGCTGGCAGCAACGGTCCCCGGGGCAAGGACTTCAATATGCGCTGGATCGCTTCGCTGGTGGCCGAAGCGCACCGGATCCTCACGCGAGGCGGCGTTTTCATGTACCCGCGCGATACCAAGGACCCGAGCAAACCCGGACGGTTGCGCCTGCTCTACGAAGCCAATCCCATCGGCATGCTGATCGAGCAAGCCGGTGGCCGCGCCAGTACCGGTTCGGTGCCGATGCTCAAGGTGCAGCCCGAATCGACGCACCAGCGCATTGGCTTTGTCTTTGGCTCGCGCGAAGAAGTCGAGCGCATCGAGCGCTATCACACCGAGCCGTACGTGCCCGATCTGGACACGCCCCTGTTTAACGTGCGCGGCCTGTTTCGCAACAACGCCTGAGTCCGTCCGAATCGGCCGGTGGGGACACTGCCGGCCGAACGGGAATTCGAATCCGCTTACACGAGGAAGCACCATGTCCGAGAAACATCCGATCATCGCCATCACCGGCTCCTCCGGCGCTGGGACAACGTCGGTAACGCGTACGTTCCAGAAGATCTTTCGCCGCGAAAAAATCAACTCCGCTGTCATCGAAGGCGACAGCTTCCATCGGTTCGATCGCAAGGAAATGCGCAAGGCCATGGCCGACGCGGAAAAAGCCCATCACCGCCACTTTAGCCATTTTGGCCCCGAAGCCAATCTTTTCGAGGAACTGGAGGCCACATTTCGCGAGTACGCGGAAACGGGCAACGGCCGGCATCGCAAATACCTGCACGATGCCGAAGAAGCCGCGCCCTATGGCCAAGAACCCGGAACCTTCACCGCCTGGGAGCGCTTTGAAAACGATACCGATCTGCTTTTTTACGAGGGCCTGCACGGAGCCGTGAAAACCGACAAGGTCGACGTCTCGCGCCACCCCGACCTGATGATTGGCGTGGTTCCGGTGATCAACCTGGAATGGATCCAAAAGATCCAGCGCGACAAAGCGCAGCGGGGCTACTCGACCGAGGCGGTTACCGACACCATATTGCGACGCATGCCCGACTACGTGAACTACATTTGCCCGCAGTTCACCCGTACCCACGTGAACTTCCAACGCGTGCCCACGGTTGACACCTCTAATCCTTTCATCGCGCGCGATATTCCCACGGCCGATGAAAGCTTTCTGGTGATCCGGTTTGCCAATCCCAAGGGCATAGACTTTCCGTATTTGCTAAACATGCTGCACGACTCGTTCATGTCGCGGCCCAACACCATCGTGGCGCCCGGCGGCAAAATGGAGCTTGCCATGCAGCTGATATTCACGCCGTTTATCTGGCGGATGATGGAACGACGCAAAAAAGCACTAGGCCGCCACTGAGGAGCGCAACAAAAATGACGCAAGCTAAACCAACCGGCGAGGCTCTCGCCGCCAACGCGATTCGTATGCTGGCGGTCGATGCCGTGCAGCAGGCCAACTCCGGCCACCCGGGCATGCCCATGGGCATGGCGGAAATCGCCATCGCGCTGTGGCAACGTCACCTAAAACACAATCCGAGTGACCCTGCATGGCCCGATCGCGATCGCTTTTTGCTCTCGAACGGCCACGGCTCGATGCTGCAATACGCGCTGCTGCACTTAAGCGGCTATGCGTTGCCAATGGAGGAACTCAAGCGCTTCCGCCAGTTGCATTCGAAGACGCCTGGACATCCGGAAGTGGGCGTTACTCCCGGGGTGGAAACGACAACCGGGCCTTTGGGCCAGGGCTTGGCTAACGCAGTGGGGATGGCACTGGCCGAGCGCGTTTTGGCGCATCGCTTTAACAAGCCCGACGCGAAGCTTGTTGACCACCACACGTATGTGTTTTTGGGCGATGGCTGCCTGATGGAGGGCATCTCGCACGAGGTTTGCAGCCTGGCGGGCACACTGCGCCTGAACAAGCTCATCTGCCTGTACGACGATAACGGCATATCGATCGATGGCAAGGTCGAGGGCTGGTTCATGGACGATACGATCGCACGCTTTCGCGCCTATGGCTTTAATGCTGAGCGAGTCGACGGGCACGACATCAACGCAGTGTCCGAGGCCATTGCACGTGCACGCCGCTCCGATCGGCCCACGCTGATTGCCTGCAAGACCATCATCGGCAAGGGTAGCCCCGATAAGGAGGGCACCGAGGGCATCCACGGCGCCGCCCTGGGCGCCGACAGCGTTGCCAAAGCGCGCGCGCAGCTGAACTGGCCGTATCCGCCATTTGAGGTTCCCGCCGAGGTCTATACGCTGATGGATGCGCGCGGGCGCGGCAAGGTCGCACAAGATGAGTGGAAGGCGCGTCTGGCAAAGTATCGCGCCGCCTATCCGCAAGATGCTGCCGAGTTCGAACGCGTGATTTCCGGAGAGCTACCGCGCTCCTTTGCGGCGAATTACCAGGCCTATGTCGAGCAGACGGTGGCCAAGGGCGAAAAGCTGGCCACCCGCCAGGCCTCGCAGCGCGCAATCGAGGTGCTTGCCAAGGAGTTGCCCGAAGTGTTGGGCGGCTCGGCTGACCTGACACATTCGAATCTCACGCACTGGAAGGCCGCGGTGACCTTTCGCCCGGACCATCCGGGCAATTATGTGAACTTTGGTGTGCGCGAATTTGGCATGACGGCGATCATGAATGGCGTGGCGCTGCACGGCGGCTTGATTCCGTTTGAAGCCACGTTTTTGACCTTCGCCGACTATTCACGAAGCGCAATTCGCATGTCGGCGCTCATGCAGCTACGGGTCTTGCACGTTTTTACGCATGACTCCATCGGACTAGGCGAAGATGGTCCGACGCACCAAGCCGTCGAGCACGTCTCGAGCTTGCGTCTTATACCGGGACTTGATGTGTGGCGTCCGTGTGACGTGACCGAAAGCGCGGTCGCATGGCGCTGCGCGGTCGAACGGCGCAACGGTCCGAGCGCCTTGCTCTTTACTCGCCAGGCGCTGCCCGCCTTGGTGAACTCCAATAGCCAGATTGCCAGCATCGAGCGCGGGGGCTACGTATTGCGCGAGCCCACGAACAAAGCGCAGATCGTGCTGCTGGCCACCGGCTCGGAAGTACAGCTTGCGGTCGATTCGGCCCGTGAGCTCGAAGCACGCGGCATCGCCGCGCGCGTCGTATCGATGCCATGCTGCGAGCGCTTTGACCGCCAAGACGCCCAATACCGGCGCTCCGTATTAGGTGATGGTCTTCCCGTGGTCGCGGTGGAGGCCGGAGTTACAAAGCTCTGGCACCAATATGTGGGCCAGCGCGGACGCATCATCGGAATCGATCGCTTTGGCGAATCGGCTCCAGGGCCGGAGCTATTCAAGTTCTTTGGCCTGACGGTCGAGAACGTCACTGCCAACGCGATGGAGTTACTTGGCGCACGGTAACTGGCGCTACTTTCTAGGGCGGCCGGGGCCGCCCCCTCGGGCGCGGCAAGCTAACGGCGGGGCGGCACTTCGCGCCAAGGATCTGCGGTCGGACTTGAGGCCGGCTGTTGCCAGCGGTTGTTATTCAGTATCGTGGCGAGGCTGCGGCCGGGGCGTTGGGGCGTGATCGCCTGATGCAAACGCGCCAATAGCATCAGTTCGTTCATCGCATCCGGATCAATGGGGGCGTGAAAGCCGTCGGCGACCCAAATGCGCTCGAAATATTCATTCATCTCCGGATATCCCCACAACAGGGTTATCGCGCGCGCCACGTCCGGGTGGCGCGCCTCGACAATGGAGAGTTCGTCGAGCAGATCCTGCCGCGGATCGAGGGGCGATGCCTCGTTGCCGCTTGTTTTTTGGCGTTGGCGAGCGGTGATGATGTCCGGTACCAGAGGCGGCAAGCCGCCAAGCTGCGCCTCGGCCGCTGCAAGCGGTGGCCGGGTGCCAGTTCGAGTGTTGCGAAACGAATTGCGCATAAACGAATTGTAGGAGTAATCCCTCAGACCACGCATATATGGGATCAAGAATAAACATCTGTGTTTGGAGCGCAAATCGACGATCGGCAGAAATTCTCCGATAAGCGGGGTTTTAATCGCGAAAATTGTCAAACGATAACGGAGCATCTTTGATGGCAGCCCGCAACTGGGCCATGCATTGCTGCAGGGCGTCTTTTTTTGTCCCGCTCACGCGCACGGCGTCACCTTGAATGCTCGCGGTGAGTTTGGTGCGGCTGTCCTTGACCAGTTGCACGATTTGTTTGGCCAGGGCGGCCTCAATTCCCGCGCGGATCTTGATCGTTTGCTTGCGCTTGTCCATGCCTACCTTCTCGGGTTGGGCGTCGCGATCCAAAAAGCGCAGATCGACCGAGCGTTTGGCCATTTTCGCGAGCAGGACGTCGCGCACTTGTCCGAGCTTAAAATCATCGTCGGCAAACAGCGTCAGCTCGCACTGCTTGCTTTCTTCCCGCGCTTCGACTCGTGCGTCCGACCCCTTGAAGTCAAAGCGGTTGGAGATTTCGCGGTTGGCCTGGTCGACGGCGTTGTGCACTTCGACCAAATTGGGTTTACACACGACATCAAAACTTGGCACGGCAACCCCCCCGGCTAACAAATACGGCTACCCTTGACGCGGTCGTCCGCGCAAGGCTTTTTATAATCGCGCGATGTCGTTGATTCTCGAGCAGCGCGTTTCCCTGCGGGCGCTGAATTCCTTTGGTGTCGATGCCCGCGCGTCCTGGTTTGCTCGCGTCCAAAGCGTAGCCGATCTTCAGCGCCTGCAAGACGATGTGCGGCTGCGGGAGCTGCCGCGGCTGATCCTCGGAGCCGGCTCCAATGTGCTGTTTGCCGGCGATTTTGATGGTCTCGTGATTCAGGCTGCCCTGCCGGGCATCGAGCAGATCGGTCAAACGGATGATGCCGAGCTGGTGCGGGTCGGTGCCGGCCAGAGCTGGCCCGAACTGGTTGAGCAGCTCGTTTGCACGGGCCACCCGGGTCTGGAAAACTTGGCGCTCATTCCCGGCTGGGCTGGCGCGGCGCCGATTCAAAACATCGGCGCCTACGGCCTTGAGCTGGCCGAGCGCCTGCATTCGGTGCGCGTCTGGGAGGCCGCCAGTGCAAGCTGCCGCGACATGCGCCCCGAGGAATGCGCACTAGGCTATCGCGACAGCGTGTTTAAGCGCGATCGCGATGCGCAGCGCATCATCGTATCCATAACTTTGCAGCTGCCTGCGCGCTGGGAGCCGGTGATGGGCTATAGCGAGCTCGAGCGCGAATTGGCAACGCGCGGTTGCACGCGCCCGAGCGCAGTGGACATATTCGAGGCGGTGTGTGCCTTGCGCCGGCGCAAGCTGCCCGACCCGGCAAAACTCGGCAACGCGGGCAGCTTTTTTAAAAATCCGATCGTGGAGCGCGGGCGCCATGCCGAGCTACTCGAACAGCATCCCTCCATCGTGAGCTATCCGCTGGCGGGGGGCCGCTACAAAATCGCCGCAGGCTGGCTGATCGAGGCCTGCCAGCTGCGCGGCGTGCGCCGAGGGCGCGTTGGCACCTACGATCGCCAGGCGCTGGTCCTGGTGAACCACGACGGCGCGAGCGGCGCCGAGGTGTTGGCGCTGGCGCGCGAGGTGCAAGAGCGCGTGCTGCACAAGTTCGGAATTTTGCTCGAACCGGAGGTGCGCATCGTCGGCGCCTAGGCAGCGCCCGCGGCACACGCTGAGTGCTCGGTGCCAAGGCGCCGCGTGCACTACCTTCGCCGGCGGGCGCGCGCGGCAATGCGCATGCGCAGGGCATTTAGGCGGATGAAGCCCTCGGCGTCGGCCTGGTTGTACGCACCCTTGTCGTCGTCAAACGTCGAAATCGCCGGATCAAACAGCGAATCGCGTGGCGAGCTGCGTCCCGTGACCATCACCGTGCCCTTGTACAGTTTCAGGCGCACGTTGCCGTTGACGTGTTGCTGCGATTGATCGATGAGTGTTTGCAGCAATCGCCGCTCCGGACTAAACCAGTAGCCGTTGTAGATCAGGCGCGCGTAGCGCGGCATCAGATCGTCTTTGAGCGCCAGCACTTCGCGATCGAGTGTGATCGACTCGATCGCGCGGTGCGCCTTGAGCAAGATGGTACCGCCGGGCGTTTCGTAGCAGCCGCGCGACTTCATTCCCACGTAGCGGTTTTCCACCAGGTCCAGGCGGCCGACGCCATGGCGGCCGCCAATGCGGTTTAGCTCGATGAGTACCTGCGCGGGCGTGAGGCGCTTGCCGTCCACCGCGACGATGTCGCCGCGCTCGTAGGTCAGCTCGAGGCTTTGCGCACGGGCGGGCGCCTTGCTCGGGGAAACCGTCATGCGCCACATACTCTCTTCGGGTTCGAAGTTCGGATCCTCCAGTACCCCGCCTTCATAAGAAATATGCAACAAATTCGCATCCATCGAGTACGGCGCCCGTCCGCGGCGCTTCTTAAAATCCACCGCGATGCCGTGGGTGTTCGCATAGCGCAGCAGCTTTTCGCGCGACAGCAGGTCCCATTCACGCCATGGCGCAATGATGCGCACGTCGGGCATGAGCGCGTAAGCGCCCAGTTCAAATCGCACCTGGTCGTTGCCTTTGCCCGTAGCCCCGTGCGCAATTGCGTCCGCACCGCACTTTCGCGCCAGTTCGACCATGCGCTGCGCAATCAGCGGTCGAGCAATCGACGTACCCAACAGGTACTCGCCCTCGTACAACGCATTGGCGCGAAACATCGGAAAGACGAAATCGCGTACGAACGGCTCGCGAAGATCCTCGATGAAGATATTTGCCCTGGGGATGCCCATCTGCAGGGCCTTGCGCCGTGCCGGCTCCAGCTCCTGCCCCTGGCCGATGTTGGCGGTGAAGGTGATGACCTCGCAGTGGTAGTTGTCCTGCAGCCACTTTAGGATGACCGAAGTGTCAAGCCCGCCCGAGTAGGCGAGCACCACCTTGTTTACCGGGCGCATTGTTTTTGTTCCGGTTTGCCTTGCCGACGTTGCCAAAATATCTCCCCGTTTTTGCTTCGTTGCCCGCCCGGGCTACTGGACATCGAGCCCGAGCAGCAGGTACTCCATCAGCGCCTTTTGCACGTGCAGCCGATTCTCGGCTTCCTCCCACACCACCGACTGCGGACCATCGATTACGTCGGCGGCCACTTCCTCGTCACGATGCGCGGGCAGACAGTGCATGAACAGCGCATCGGGCTGGGCGTGGGACATGAGGTGCTGGTTTACCCGCCAGGGCGCAAACGCCTGCCGGCGCTGCTCGTTTTCGGATTCGTAGCCCATGCTGGTCCACACATCGGTCGTTACCAGATCTGCGCCGCGTGCGGCTTCGTCGGGCGCGCGAAAGAGCTGGTAATGGGGCCCCGGCGGAGCCAGTCGCGCATCCAGTGGATAGCCCGGCGGTGTGGAAACGTGGAGCGTAAAACCCAGCAGCTGCGCCGCCTGCAGCCACGTGTAGGCCACGTTGTTAGCGTCGCCGATCCAGGCGACCGTGCGGCCGCTGATCGACCCGCGGTGTTCGGTGAACGTGAAAATGTCGGCCAGAATCTGGCAGGGATGATATTCGTTGGTCAGCCCGTTGATTACCGGCACCCGGGAATGCTGCGCGAAGCGTTCGATCTTGGTCTGCTCGAAGGTGCGGATCATCACCAGGTCGACCATACGCGAGATCACGCGGGCGGTATCTTCGATGGGCTCGGCCCGACCGAGTTGCGAATCGCCCGTTGTCAAGTGGATGACCGAGCCGCCCAGCTGGTACATGCCCGCCTCGAAGGACACGCGCGTGCGCGTCGAAGCCTTTTCAAAAACCATCGCCAGGGTGCGGTCGGTCAGCGGCTGGTAGGTTTGATAGCGCTTAAAGCGCTCCTTGATGATCCGCGCGCGCTCGATCACGTGCTCGATTTGTTCGCGCGTGAAATCGGAAAACTGTAAAAAGTGCCGGAGTACCGGGGTGGACTTTGGCATCGCTTGCCTAGTGGTGAAGCGAGCGTTTGCGGCCCGCGGATTCTTTGGCAAAAGCGGCACACAGCCGCCGCTGTTCCTCGGATCGTAAGACGCGTATGGCCGGAAGATACCCTTGGAAAACGACGCCGTGCAACTCCACCTTGCTGTGCACGCGCAGCGTACGCACGAGAAACTCAACGGCCTTTTCGTTGATCAGCTGTCCGGGCACAAGCACCGGGATGCCCGGCGGATAGGGGACGATCTGGTCGGCGCATACACGACCGACCAGCCGGTAGCTGACCTGCTCGTTATCGTCGAGCAGCCCGACGAGCTCACCGATGCTGTAGTAGGCATCGCGCGGCAGGCAGCGCAGTTCGGTGAACGGCGGCAGTACTGGTGCGCGATACAGGCGACGCGGTGCACGACGCTCCAGGGCAATGCGCCGCAAAGCATCGTACAGGCGCGAGCACTTTGAGCGTGTGGTGCCGATGGTCAGCAGCAGCGTGATCGTATTGAAAGTGGATTTCTCCACCGTGATGTTGAAGCGATAAAACAGTTCATCGCGCAGTTCATCGACCGTCAGTCCGCAAGCGGAAATATCAACCGTGATCTTGGTCGGATCCAGGCAAATGCCGTCTCGTTTGACCTCGCGTGGCAGCAGCTCCGGCAGCGTGAGCGCGTGAAACGCTCCCGTGGAGTCAATTTGCTCGCGCAGTTCGCTGGCCAGCGCCAAGGTGCGCTGCAGCAGCTTATAGCCCTCCATCACTGCTTGGCGCCGTCCCACGTCCAGGCTCGCGATCATGCTGTACATGGGACTGGTGGACGTATGCATGTTGAAGTTTTCGCGAAAACGGTGCTCATCGAGTTCCGGGTCATTGACGTGAATAAGAGCACCCTGGGAAAAGGCCGATAGCGTCTTGTGCGCTGACTGCGTGGCGTAGTCGGCCCCGGCCTCCAGAGCCGTGGGCCGCAGATCAGGGTGAAAGCGCGCATGGCTGTACCAGGCTTCGTCGATCAGCACCTTGATGTTGCGCGCGTGCGCCGCCCGGATGATGGGCTCCAGGTCGTAGCGCAGGCCATCGTATGTGCAGGACGTCAACGCCAGAAGGCGCGCGTCCGGATGGCGTGCGATGGCCTTTTCGATCGTGGAGCGGGGGACCGGACCGAAGATACCGTACTGGCGGTTAACGCTTGAATCGAGGTAAATCGGACGGGCACCGGAGAGCACCACGCCGTGATGGATCGACTTGTGGGCATTGCGGTCCAACAGCAGTTTTTCACCGGGCTTTAGCAGCGTTTGCAAAATCACCTTGTTGGCCGTCGAGGTGCCGTTGGTCGCAAACTGCGTGCGTCGCGCACCAAAAGCTTTGGCTGCCATCTGCTGGGCGTCGGCGATCACACCCGTGGGATCCATGAGCGAATCGAGCGTCTTGACCGACACGGATAGATCCGTGGTAAAGACGTTTTCGCCCATGAACTGATAAAAGTCATCGACCCAGGGGCTGCCGCGCAGCGCATCGCCGCTAAAGTGGCCCGGCGTGTGCCATGCGTCCTTGGCCGAGGCAACATACGAGCGCAGCGCATCAAAAAATGGTGTACGGGCGCGCTCGGCAATCTGGGCGTTGAGAATCCGAAACATACCCCGATAGTCATGCTCTTCGCGGTAAAAGTAGCCGTGCACCGCTTCGGCAAACAGGGTATCGACGACTTGATCGGCCTTGGCTTTGTCGATCAGCACATAGATTTCCAGCTCCGGCCGCAAGGCCGAGATGCGCTGCACCAGGTTGCGAGCGCCAGCGCCCGTGCCGGTGCGGCGGCGCGCGCGGCGCGGCGCGGGCTCGGTCACGGCGGCCAGTTTGTCGTCCACGATCACGAGCTGCGCGTCGCCGTCTTCGCGGATCAGGCGCAGACCTTCGGCCGGCGTGGGCGCGCCGACAAAGGAAATACCAAACGGATTCTCCAGGGCGCGCCCCGCGGCGTTTAGTCCCTTGAGCAGTTCGCGCAGTATCAGCGGGTCATCATTGATGACGACGACCCGGGAGGAGGGCTTGGACATGCGGTCGAAAGACGCGGCCGCGATCGGAGCGCACGGCGCTAGCGCATCAGGCCATCGCTTTCACGGCCGCGGCCAGGCGGCTTTTGTTGCGTGCCGCAGCGTTTTTGTGCACGATTTTTTTGTCAGCGATCGAATCGATCACGCCGGTGGAGGCACGCAGTACCTGCATTGCCGCGGCCTTGTCCCCGGTCGCGACCGCCTTGCGCACCGCTTTGATGGCCGAACGCAGGCGCGTGCGCTGCGCAGAAGTGTGGGCGTTGCGCGCGCGCGCCTGCACCGCGCGTTTTTTTGCCTGTTTGGTGTTTGCCATTGCCCGATCCTTAGCACACGGGCTGCGCTACCGCGACCACCTCTGGGCGCCTGGCTCGATGCAAAGAGCCACTGCATCGGCGCCGACGGCCCGCGGTCCCTTGCGATGCGCAGCAAAGCTTTACACTGTAGCACAATGACCACATCAAAACCAGTGCCGCACGCTTTTGCGCAGCGCGCCCCGCGGTTTACGTGAATTTGCTGCGCGCCGCCGCCGGCATCAGCGGCCTGACGATGCTCTCGCGCATCACCGGGCTGCTCCGTGACCTGCTGATCGCACGCATTTTTGGGGCCGGTCTGGAGATGGATGCATTCACGGTGGCCTTTCGCATCCCCAACTTGCTGCGCCGCCTGTTCGCCGAAGGCGCCTTTGCTCAGGCCTTTGTTCCAATTTTTGCGGAGGTCAAGATCCAACAAGGCCCGGAGCGCACGCGCGCGCTGCTCTCGCACGTGGCTTCGGCGCTGTTTTGGGTGCTTCTTAGCGTTTCGATTCTTGGCGTCTTGGGTGCGCCTTTGCTAGTTGCGGTGATCGCGACGGGCTTTCGGCACTCGGAGGCCTTTGACCTTGCGAGCCTGCTGACACGCTGGATGTTCCCCTACATCCTGTTTATGTCGCTGATCGCCTGCTCCGGTGGCGTGCTCAACGCCTTTGGCCGATTCGCGGTTCCGGCTTTTACGCCCGTATTGCTCAATGTCTCGATGATCGGGCTAACGTTGTTTTTTGGTCGCGCCCTGCAGCCGCCGATCTTGGTGCTTGCCATGGCAGTGTTGTTGGGGGGAGTGTTGCAGCTTGCGATCCAGGTGCCGGCGCTGGCGCGCATAGGGATGCTGCCCAAGCTCTCGGGACTTCGTTTGTCGTTTGCCGATTCGGGGGTGCGACGCATCTTGCGCCAGATGCTTCCGGCGGTGTTTGCGGTGTCGGTTGCGCAGCTGAGCCTCATCATCAACACCAACATCGCTTCGCACCTGAGTACCGGAAGCAATTCGTGGCTGTACTACGCCGACCGCCTCATGGAGTTGCCAACTGCACTGTTGGGAGTCGCGATCGCAACCGTGCTGCTGCCCACCTTATCGAGCGCGCATGCCACGGGCGACGCGCAACATTACCGAAAGCTGCTGGACTGGGGGTTGCGCTTAACCTGCCTTTTGGCTTTGCCCGCCGCCCTGGGTCTGGCGCTTTTGTCCGAAGGGCTGATTGGCGCTCTTTTCCAAGGCGGACGCTTTAGTGCGCTGGATGTGACGCAGTCGGCCGCGGCATTGCGGGGCTATGCCGCTGGCTTGCTCGGGTTGATCGGTGTGAAGATTCTTGCGCCGGGCTTTTACGCGCGACAGGATATCCGCACGCCGGTTCGCATCGGATTGATCGTCCTGGCGGCCACACAGCTCGTCAATATCGTGCTAGTACCCTGGCTGAAGCACGCGGCGCTGGCCTGGTCGATCGGAATCGGCGCGCTGGTCAACTGCGCCATGCTGCTGTACGGACTTCATCGCCGGCAAATCTATTCGCCGGGGCCCGAGTGGCGAGTCTTCACCTTGCGAATTGCCTTGGCCTTGGCAGGACTGGCGCTGACGCTGCTTTGGATACAGCACAACTACGACTTTGCCCGCTTTAGCCCCGCCGGAGTACTAGTGCGCGCGAGCTGGCTTGCGACCACAGTGGGTGCCGCAACCGCGATATATGCCATTTTGCTTTGGGTCGTTGGATTTCGGCCGCGCGACTTCGTTTTGCACCAACGCCCCCAAAGCGCCTAGCAAGGGGCAGCAGCGCGTCTTGCGCGCTGCGAACATCGCCCTAGGTTTGCCGGCGATTTGTTTCGTTGTCTCTTAGGCGACTTGGCGAAGCATGGTTTGTGCGTCGCTTACCTCAAATTTGCCCGGTTTTTCGACGTTCAGAGTTTTGACGACACCGTTTTCGACCAGCATCGAAAAGCGCAGACTCCTCGTACCCAGTCCCGCGGCGCTCAAGTCCTGTTCCAGGCCGAGTTTTTTTGTAAAAACCGCCGAACCATCGGCAAACATGCGGATCTTGCCCGCGGTCTTTTCATCGCGCGCCCAGGCGCCCATCACGAACGCGTCATTTACCGCAACGCACCAGATTTCGTCGATACCTTTGCGGCGCAGCGCCTCGTAGTTGGCCAAATAGCCGGGAACGTGCTGGGCCGAGCAAGTCGGCGTAAAGGCTCCGGGCACACCGAATATCACGATCTTTTTTCCCGGCGTCAGCTCCTGCACCGAAAAACTGTTCGGGCCGATCGAGCAGCCTGCGCCTTCCACCTCGATGTATTCCTGCAGTTTGCCTTCCGGCAGTTTCTCGCCCACTGCGATGGTCATCTCGCACCCCCTTGTACGCTCTGAACTCAAGGCAAGTGTACGCGCGCGCAGCCTCGCCTTGACCGTTGGAGCGCGGATACCCGCAAATTGCACAGGGAAAAGCGCGGGGCTTGTGTGCGGAGCGGCTCCAGGCTGCGATGGTGTAGGCGAAGAACAGTCTTTTCCGACCTAATTCAGACGATTGGCGTCTTTTAACTCGAGGCAATCTGTCCGAATAGCAGGGGTGGGGTAATCCCTGCTGGGACATCTTCTGGCCAAGCCTAGGGTGTACCAGGACGGGGCCGCTTTGCTGGTGTCGGTCGGCACGGCGCGGCGGCGGTGGATACAGGCAGTGTCGAGTCATTGGCGCTACGAGCGCGCGGTCTAGATGCGCAAAGATCGCATTTGTTGATTGCCGTAGATGAAAAGACTGAAGATCAAGGCGTTTCGAAGTGTGATTGGCCTGCGAATGATGGGTCAGAACCTGGCCTTGGCAACGCTGCCCGTTGGTGCAATTGCGGCATTTCTTTACTACGACTCGCTGCTTACCGATCGGCTCATCGAGTTGCTCCAGGACGTTGCGCTGGGCGCTGCCATCATTGCGCTGGGGCTGGGGGCTATCTACGGTGAACTGATTGCCCGGCGTCTACAACGACTTGTTTCGTCTTCACGCAGCATCGCCAAGCAAGATTTCGCCATCTCCCTGCCATTGGCCGGTTACGACGAACTTGGGCAGCTCACGCGTGCCTTTAACGACATGGCGCGGACGCTGGGCACCAGTCTTTCGATACAGGGCATCTTGTCGCAAATGGACGATGCGATATTGACCAAACTCGACGTCGCCGCTCTGATCCGCAATGCGCTGCGTTGCATGCGCTACGTTGCCGAATCCGACCTGGTGGTGCTCGGATTGTTTGAGTCGGATACGGCCGACACCATGCGGCTGTTCGCCATGGGCAAGGGAGAGCGCAATCGCATAGACAGTCACAAGATCGAGATGAGCGCAGAGCTCAGGCGGCGCATACCGATGACGCCGACCAGCAAGACCGAGCCGCAATCACCGTTTCCCGAGGAATTTGAGGAGCGTCTTAGGTCCGAGAATGGCGTGGGGCACTTTTTGTCCATGCCCGTCTCGCGTGGCAATCGCGCCTGGGGGGTGATGGTTACCTGCCACCACGCCGCAACCGAGCTCTCCAACAGTCAAATGAAGATGCTCATCGGCGTGGCGAACCGCCTGATCGCTGGATTTAGCGGCGCTGAGCGCGACCAAAAGTTGCACTCGCTGGCCTACGTCGATCCGCTTACGGGTCTACCCAATCGCGTTGCGATGCAGTCGCTGCTGTCACAGGAGTTGGCCAGCGCCGAGCGCAGCGGTTCGATGGCCGCGATTTTGTTCATCGACTTGGACCGTTTTAAGCAAGCCAACGATACGCACGGGCACGCTTTTGGCGACCGGCTACTCATCCAGGCGGCCAACCGCATCCGCAACCACGTACGTGAGGACGACATTGTCGCCCGCATCGGCGGGGACGAGTTCACGGTCATCTTGTCGGAAGTCAAGACAACCCGCGAAGCCGCTTCCGTGGCCCGAAAGCTCATCCAATCACTATCGCGCCGCTTTGAAATCGAGGGCCAGACGATCTACACCGGTGCCAGCGTGGGCATTGCAATGTATCCCGACGACGGCAACGGTGGAGCCGAGCTGCTGAAGATGGCCGACACGGCGATGTACCGTGCCAAGAGTGCGGGGCGCAGTCGCTTTGCCTTTTACGAAGAGCCGATGAACGCCGAAAGCAAGCGCCGGTCGATTCTGGATGGCGAGTTGCGCAATGCCCTAGGGCGACATGAGCTGGTGCTGCACTATCAGCCACAAATTGACCTGAAGACGGGGGCGCTGTGCGGAGTCGAGGCCCTTGTGCGCTGGCAACACCCAAGCCGTGGTTTGCTGTACCCGAAGGACTTTGTCGAGTATGCCGAAGAAATCGGTCTGATCCCGCAAATCGGCGCTTGGGTGATGATGGAGGCGTGCTTGCAATATCAGCGCTGGCG
>Ga0187781_10001341_pt1 | contig 18610 bp, 15 predicted proteins | sample 0715_SJ02_MP02_2_FD_132447 | JGI IMG/M metagenome (GOLD analysis project Ga0187781, IMG submission 132447) | Tropical peat soil microbial communities from peatlands in Department of Meta, Colombia - 0715_SJ02_MP02_20_MG | ecosystem: Environmental > Terrestrial > Soil > Wetlands > Peat | place... | reverse complement strand
GCGTTTCCGGCCGGCCCCTCTGCGAACTCACCAAAAAAGGCTTCGCCGCCTGTTGCTTCATCGCCTCTCGCTGCGCCGCCAGCTTCCTTTGCGTTCCCGCGCGCTTGTCTCCGTACGTCCATTGGAACAAGACATAAATCAGAAAATCCACGCCAAGGATACAGAGTGTAAGGAATATTCCCAGCGACATCGTGCCATCTCCAAAAAGTAGGAGACTCCGCCCCTACCTCTTCGAGAGTAAGAATGTCCATGCTGGCAAGTCCTGAGAAATTCGTGAGGTTTTTGTTAAGGCCGAACAGTCTGCAGACTACCCACGAGCTTCACACTTCCGACTTCAAACTCTCATTCCCACCCCGCGTCCTCGCCCTCCTCAATCTTGCAAAATACGTATTCGCCCGCACGATGTCCTTCGCGATTTGCTCCTTCAACTCCTCCGGCCCAGAAAACCTTTTTTCGGCCCGCAGTCGCCTCCAGAAGCGCACCTCAATCCGCCTGGGAGTAAAATTCCCCGAATAGTCGAGCAGGTGCGTCTCGATGCTCAGTCCCGTTCCATTAAACGTCGGCCGCACTCCCACATTCGTCACACTACGGTGGCTGCTCGCTTCTCCATCGAGCACTGTCCGTGTGATATAGACACCCCTGGCCGGCAGCAACTCCTGTTCTGGCTTCAAATTCAATGTTGGAAACGTAAACTTACGTCCTGTCCCTGTTCCGGTCACTACTTCGCCCGTGAGCTCAAATGGCCTCCCCAGCAACCGAGCCGCATGTCCCACGTCTCCTGCACTTACCAGTTTCCGGATCAAGGTGCTGGACACCACTTCTCCCTCTAGCATTACGGGCGTATGCACCACGACTTCAAACCCCTCCCGCATACCCATTTCCCGCAAGAACTTCACATCCCCGGCCTGCTTGCTCCCAAAGCGGAATTTGTCTCCTACCACCACGGCACGCACGTGCAACTGGCGGACCAGAATCTCCTTCACAAACTCCTCGGGTGTTAGCGCCGCCAATTCTTTTGTGAACGGCAGCACCACCGCTGCTTCCATACCTACCGCGCCAAACCAATCCATTCTTTGCTGATTCGTCGAGATTCGCGGAGGCGCCGACTCCGGTCGCAACACTTTGACCGGTGGTGGCTCGAATGTCAGGGCTGTCGCTACGGCCCCAATCTCCTTCGCCCGAGAAATGGCAAACTCCAGCACCTTCTGGTGTCCCAGATGGATCCCATCAAACGTTCCAATCGCAACCACACTTCCTCTGCCGCTCTTCCCGTGTTTCCCCGCCCAATCGGCTGCCGAATAAAACACGCTAATCCCCCCGGTCGGGATATGCACATGAACCGACAGCGCTTTTGCGGCCCGCTCTACCGCCGGTGATTCCGTGCCCACCTCTAACTCCAAACCGTCATACGCCAATTGCACGTGCGGATATCCGGCCTTCCGCAAACGCTCATTCGTGGTTTCGTGCGGCAGGTCGTGCGCGATATGTGTGAACCACGCCCGCTTCGGCTTCAACCTATCAATCAGTGCCAATGCCTGCTCCACCGTCTGGTGCATTGGATGCGGCACATCGCGCAAGGCATCCAAAATCAAATCGTCCAGATCCTCGAGCAAGGGGGCGCTCGATTCCGGGAGGCGGCTGAAGTCCGTCAGATAGGCCGCGCGCCCAAACCGGAAACCCAGCACCTCCATTTCCCCGTGCAGCAAAGGCACCGGAATGAATGGAATCCCAAGCAGCACAAACGGCCCATCCACCCGTCGCAACTCCACACTCGGAATGCTGCTGAGCGTCGGCCGCGTATCGAAAACGTAGGAAAATACCCGCCGAATCACCTGAAACGTGTCCTCCGACCCATAGACTGGGATCGCGCCTTTTTGGCGGAAGTTGTATGGCCGCAGATCGTCAAATCCCAGAATATGGTCCGCGTGACAGTGCGTCAGAAGCACCGCATCCAGCCTGTCCAATTTCACACGCAGTGCCTGTGTCCGAAAATCCGGCGTCGTATCAACCACCACATTCTGTCCGCCACGCGACAGCAGCAGAGAAGGGCGCAGCCTCTTATCTCGGGGATCCGACGACTCGCACACCCTGCAATGACACCCGAGCGTCGGCACCCCCATCGAAGTGCCGGACCCCATCACTATGATTCGTATTGCTTCCGCCGCCATTCCCCTATTCTACCCAGTTCATCGTTGAAGGGCCTCCGTTCCACTCTCTCAAACTCCGAAAAACAAAAACGGCGCGATCTTCGTCGCGCCGTCCCAATCAATCTGTCTTTTTCTTGTTCTCCGAGCTTCTGTGACGAAACCTCGGCTACCTCTTCTCGCCCTTTGCCTGCGCCGTCACCTTCGCCATCTCTGCTGCCATGGCCTTTTGCACTTCCAGGTAGGTCAGCTTCAATTTCCCGAGCAGATCCAGTAGCATTTCCGACTCTTCTGGTGCCAGGTTTCCCTTGGTCTTCTGCTGTAGCGCGTCCAACATGTCGATCAACTCCCGCGCCGCATCCGGATCAATCATCGGCTGCCCCGTATTCGGGTCGGCATAAGCTCCCAGCACCATGGCAGCGTTGCTCCCAATCATCCGCACCAGATTCTCAAAGGCCGCGAGCTTTTTGGATGCATCTGGCGCAGGCTTGGCTGCTTCGGCCTTGGCATTTGCTGCCGCGACTTTCGCTTCCTTCACTTCTTCACGCTTTGCCTCGCGTTCCTGTTCTTCCACAACTTCTTTGCGGATTTCGCCCTCGGCCGTGAATGGCCGACGGTCAATTACCTTGAATCCCTCGTCTTTGTTCTCCGACACGTCGCATTTCCTCTCAGTGAATTCCTACCCAGTCTAACACGGGAGGGGAGCCGCCCAACCCCCGGCATCGCGTAGCTTGTCTCCCCTATCCGATGCACCCACCATGCTATTCTGTACGTCTAATCAACGAAACCATGCGCCGCCTACTCATTTTTCTGATCGTTCTTACGTTTGCCTCTGCCGTCGACGCGCGCCAATTTACTACGGCCTCCTCCTTCCCCCCTTTTGAGAAATGGCGAGCTGCCGTCCTTGCCGGCGATTCCGCAGCCATTTCCGCGCTTTACACGCAGTCTCCCGCACCTCAGATCACCGGTCCTGGCAAGAAGCCCATTGCTCCCGCAGATGAAATAGCTTTCTGGTCCGCCTGGAAGTCCCAGGGACTCACCAATCTGACCGCGCAAATCGTCCACCAAGATCAACCGAGTCCGGACATCCATAGTGTAGTTGTTCAGCTTACCCTTACTTTCAAGAAGGGAACTACTCCTGCCAAGCAATTCGTCGCCATGCAACAGAACTGGTTCCGGCAAGGCGACCAGTGGTACCTCGGGATTGTCAGCCGGTCCGCCGCCACCCGCCTTCGCCAACCTCTTGAGAACAAGGAAATCTACCCCCAAAACGTCGATGCGAACCAGGAAATCGCCGAAACCCTGCGTGCCGCAGCCGCCGCCCATAAGCGCGTCCTACTCGTCTTTGGAGGCAACTGGTGCTTCGATTGCCACGTCCTTGATGAAGCGTTCCATTCCCCCGAAATCGCACCTACGCTCAACAAATCATTTCTTGTCGCGCACATCGACATCGGCCAGATGGACAAGAATCTCGATATTGCCAAGAAATACGATATCCCTCTCGAGCGCGGCGTCCCCGCTATCGCCGTCCTGAACTCCGACGGCAAGCTCCTCTTTAGCCAGAAACGCGGCGAATTCGAAGCCGCCCGTTCCATGGCGCCCGAGGATGTCCTCGCCTTCCTCAATAAGTGGAAGCCCACCGCAGCTGCAGCCACCCACGACCCGGCCAAGTAGCCCGGCCAGTCGTACTCTTCCACTTCTTAGTCCTTTCACGCCTTTGCTTCTTCACGCTAAACTCTGTCCCATATCCCAAGGAGTTCCCCCATGCATCAGTCGCGTTTCTTCGCCCTTCTGGCCTTTCTTTGCATCCTCGCCGCAACACTTCGCGCCCAAACCGACAAACCCGCCCCCAATGAGAAACTCAACGCAGAAGACAAACTCACCGTCATGGGCAAGCTCACCCGCATCACGGCCATCGGGGGAGAAACGTCCGGCTGGGCCATCGAGCTCAATCCCGTCCTTACCGTCGAAGGTAAACAGGTCAGCTCCATCGAAGTCGTTGCGGTCGACTCCAAAAAGCTTGAACCTCTGGAAAACAAGACCGTCAAAGCCGTGGGCAGGCTCTCGAACGCCTATGGTGTCGAAACCGGCCAGCGTCCCGTCCTCACCGTCTCTTCAATCAAGCCGGTTAAAGAGAAACCCACCAAAGAAAAACAATGACAGCCGGGTCATGCCGGCGCGTTTCCATCACTTCAGGTGCGAACGAACGTCCCTGTTTCCCACTCTCTGTGCCCTCTGTGGTGAATCCTTTCTTCTCTTATTACTTCTTCTCTCTACTCATTTCACCACCCAAAACGCCTGCTTCGCTGGCACAAACTCAACCGGCACATCCTTTACAAATCCCTTCAACCACTTCGTACACTCCAACATCCCCATCTGCTCGCTGGGAATATGCCCAATCACAATCAACGCCTTCTGCCTTCCCTGAGTCACGGCGTCTGCCACATATTCCACCGTCTCCCACTCCCGCGTCTCGCCGATCAGTAGGACTTGGACGTAACTTCTCTCCAAAGCATGTGTCTCCGCCTCGAACCCCGCTGCTCCCGGACTCAACGCCACCTGCGTCACCTTCATCTCCGGCTCGCCTACCACGCGCACCGTAACGGAATCCAATTTCTTCGCCACTTCTTCTGCCAACGCCTTCACCGTTGTTTCCGGTATCACAAACAGATACTGGCTCTCCGGGCTTTGATACTTCTCCCAGCCTAAGGCGTGAACTGTCCCTTCCTCGATCCCATCTGGCTTTCGCATGTGCCAGTGATCGTGGAAGCGCCAAACCACCATTCCATGCTTCTCGATGAACGCACGCTTTTCTGCCCAGACCGGATCGTTCTCCGGCATCCCTTCAGGCACGTCCAGGTGCGCGTAGAACGTCGGCTCATGGGTAATAACAAAATTCAAGCCTTTCGCGGACGCCCTCTCCAGGACATCCATCGTCGCCATCATGGTCACGGCAATCCCCGTCACCGCCGTGTCGGGACTCCCCACTTTGAAAGTATCGACCGTCTCCTCGCTCCACGGCACGCCGACCTGCTTCTGGATCTCCGCCACAATCTCTTTGGCGGTCGGCCTGCCCTGAGCTCCAATGGGCTTTTTCTCCTGTGCCTTCAGGCTTGACACACAAATTGCCATCCCGGCGCAGGCCAACGCCGTCATCAATGTAAATTTCATCTTCACTCTCCGTGTGCTTCGAGTCTGTGTGGCTAATGCCCTATTTCTTGGCCAATTTTACTGTCTTTCCTGTCTTCGCCGACTCCCTCGCTGCGTCCAGCACTTCCGCCACCACCACATTCACTGCCAGCGATCCCGGCCCTTCCGGCTTCAGTCCTTCTCGCACCACTGCGCGCAGATAACTCAACTCATCATCCGTCGGCGGTGTCAACGGTTTCGCCTGCATTTTCTCCAACTGTTTTTGCCCCGCCTTCCGCACTTCCAGCGCGTCGCGTCCTGCCGTCAACGCTTCCCCGGTTTTCCCGTACACTTCCACGTCGCTCCGCCCAAACGGCCAATTCCACGAAGCCTGTACAATTCCCATCCCCTTTGGATAGGTCAAAATGATCGTCGCGTCATCATCCACCTTCGGATACACCTCGGGCTTCATCTGTTGCGTCACCGCGGTTACCGTCAGAGGGCGTTCTCCCCCCATCACCCACGTCATAAAATCCACGCCGTAGCAGCCAAAGTCATATAGCGCCCCGGCGCCATTCAGCTTTGGGTCCGTCAGCCATCCCAGGAACTCGGGTCCCACTCCGATCTCTTTCGGCCCCATGTGACCGTCGTGCGCCACGATCTTCCGCACCTCGCCTAGCGTTCCGTTCGTTGCCAGTTCATACGCCGCGTGGCGGCTCGGCTCCCAGGTGGTGAAGTAATTCACGAGCACCGTCATTTTCGTTTCGTCCGCCACCTTTGCAATCGCGCGCGCATCCTCCGCGGTCACCGCCAGCGGCTTTTCCATCATCACGGTTAGTGGTTTTACCCCGCCCGCCTTGGTGAACTTTGCGCAAGTCTCCACCACCTTCCGGTGCTCAAACGTATTCGTGTAGATCAGCACTGCTTCGGGCTTCGTAGCCGCCAACATCTCCTCCAAATCCGCGTGATACAACTTCGCATCCAGTCCATACTTCTTCGCGTACTGATCAAACAACGCCCGGTCTGGCTCCGCCACTCCCACAATCTGAATATCCGTGCGCTTCACCGCACCGGACAAAAATCCCTCTGCATGCCCATGAACGAGTCCTGCAATCACCACCCGCAGTGGCCCGTCGGTCTCTTTTGCCGGCTCTTGTGCGTTCACCTGTGGCGCCATAGTCAGGCAAATCAGCTCAATCAACATCGCGATCATCGCCATCAACCTAACCCGTAGTCTCATTCCCATCCTCCTGTCCCCACCGCAAACAATGCTCCTTGCCACTAACTCTCCTCTTGCACTGTTTTGCTTTTTCACTCTTACACCTCTTCTATTCCACTTTCCTTGCCTCTTCAAACTCCCACTCGCCCGACCCTACCTCTTCCACTCTCCCTCCCGGCGTTTTCACCGTCGCCGTCGTATTCGCTGGTACCTCGATCTTCAACACGAACTTTCCGTCGCGAATTTCCCATCCACTTGTCACTCTCCCGTACTCGCTCTCCACCGAGGCCCTCGCGAACGTCAACCCGCCGCCCGGCCGCGGCGCAATTAAAATATGTTTGTAGCCTGGCTGTGCCTCATCAATTCCGATCCCGGCCACCACGCTGTACATCCACATCCCGATCGCTCCATACGCGTAGTGATTGAACGAATTCATCTCCGGATTCTGAAAAGTGCCGTCCGGCTTGATTCCGTCCCAGCGTTCCCAGATCGTCGTTGCGCCCTTCGTCACCGAATACAACCACGACGGATATTCCGTCCGGTTTAGGAGCAAATAGGCCTCGTTCAAATGCCCCGTATCGCTCAACGCCCAGGTCAAACCGGGCGTACCTAAAAAGCCTGTGGTCAGATGCTCGAACTTTCGCACGTCTGAAGCCAGCCGTTCTCCCGCTTCCGCCTTCATCGACTCGGGAAATAAATTAAACGTCAGCGCCAGCGTGTACGCGGTCTGCGTGTTCGGCGAGAGCCGTCCATCCGGCGTCACAAACTCCCGCAAAAACGCGCCCTTGATCCTTTGCTCCAGTGCTTCGTATTCCGCGGCTTCTTCCTTCTTTCCCAACACCGCCGCCGTTTTCGCCAGCAATTCCGTGGACCGCGCAAAATAGGCCGTCTGGATAAAATCTTTGTCCGTAGTTGCACCCGGATAGTCCGAATCCGTTGTTGCGAACGCCAGCCAATCCCCAAACGTGAATCCGGTGTTCCAGATGTATTTCTCGCCAGCTTGCTTCCGCATGTACTCGACCCAGGCCTTCATGCTCGGATACTGCTCCTCGAGTACGCGCTTATCCCCGAAGGCCTGGTACACCGTCCACGGAACCACCACGGCCGCGTCCGCCCAACCCGCGGACGCCGATTCGCCCTTCCTCGTTGTATGCGACAGGATATTCGGAATCACAAAGGGCACGGCCCCATCGTCTTCTTGATCCAGGGCGACGTCCTTCAACCACTTCTCGTAGAACGTCACCGTCTCGAAATTGAACGATGCCGTTGGCGAGAACACCTGGGCATCGCCCGTCCAACCCAGCCGCTCATCCCTCTGCGGACAATCTGTAGGCACATCCAGGAAATTTCCTTTTTGCCCCCATATGATGTTGTGCTCCAACTGATTCAGCAGGGAACTGGACGATTCGAAACTCCCTGTCCTCTGTATCGCCGAATGCACCACCACGCCTGTGAAATCCTCTGGCTTCACTTCATCCGGCCAGCCACTCACCGCCACGTACCGGAATCCTTGAAACGTAAAGCGCGGCTCGAACGTTTCTTCCGCGCCGCCTTTCGCTATGTACCGGATCGTTTCCCTTGCGCTGCGCAAATTCTCGGTATAGAAGTTCCCATCCTTGTCCAGCACCTCCGCATGCCGCAGCGTGATCGCCGTCCCTGCCGGAGCCGTCACACGAAACTTCACCCAGCCCACCATGTTCTGCCCCATATCCACAACAGTGTCTCCCTCTGGAGTCCGCATCACTTTCACCGCTTTGATCTCTTCGATCTTTTTCACCCCAGGCCCGGCCTGCGCAACGAGCCTCCCTTTTGGCGTGTCCATTGCTGTTACGCCCTTCCAATCTCTATCGTCAAACCCTGTTGAGCTCCATCCCTCTTTTTCGAGACGCGCATCGTATGTCTCCCCATCGTAGATGTCCGAAACCAGCACAGCTCCTGTCGATGCCTTCCACTTTTCATCGGTTCCAACAATCTCCTGTGTTCCATCTGCGTACGTGATCACGAGCTGCGCCAGTAGCGACAGCTTCGTTCCATAGCTATTCCGGCCTTTCGTAAACGGCATCCGGCCACGGAACCAGCCGTCTCCCAACATCGCCCCCATGCAGTTCGCTCCGCCCTTCACCAACCCAGTGACATCGTACGTTTGGTACTGAATCCGAAAATCGTAAGCTGTCCATCCCGGCGTGAAATAGTGGTCCCCGACGCGCCTCCCATTCAATTCCATCTCGTACAATCCCATCGCCGCCGCATACAGCCGTGCCCACTCCACCTTCTTTCTCGCATTCACCGTAAATTCTCGCCGCAACATCGGCGCTGGATTCGATTTCGTCTCGTCCTCTACCAAATCTGGCGTAATCCACTTCGTCTTCCAATCTGCCCAACTGAACAAGCCCATCTCCCACTTCGCGGAAGCCTCGTTCGACCAGCCGCTCTCATGCCCGTGGTTGTCCCACACGCGCACCCTCCAGAAATAAATCCCTCGGCTCACTAATCCCGACCCCGCGTACTCCACGCCCACCGACTCGTCCGATTTCACCACCCCGCTGTCCCAGACTAATTTTCCTTGCTGTAACTCCTTCTCTGACCGTGCCACCTGCACTTCATAGCTCGTCTGCAGCACATTTTTTCCCGTGCTCTCCAATTCCCAGCTCAATCGAGGTTTCTGCACATCAATCCCGATCGGATTTGTTTTCCACTCGCACCGCAGCCTCTTCACTCCCAAACTATCCTGCCCGGACACGCCTGCCGCCCACACCAAGAGCGCCACGCTCGCCACCTGCCATCTCCACGATCCTTTCGTCATAGCCCTCTCCCTCCGTCCAGCACGCTCGTTTGTCCTACGAAAACTGTGAAGGCCGTTTCTGGCCGTTGCGGTTTCTGCAGCCTTTCCTCCTGCTCCTGCCAATTCGTGGAACTCGTTTGCACACCTCTTACCAGCGTTCTTACGGCAACAAACCTAACCCGCCTGCCCAGCTTCAGATAGAGCCTTTGTTGACACCCGCGTTTTGGACGCCCAATTGCTCTTTCGCACCACCGTAGTTTTCCTGTCCCCACAGAGTTTCTACAGTTCCGGGCTCTCCTCCGCCCGTAGTCTTCGAGGGGAGCTTCGACCCAGCCCGCCTCAGTCACCCTGACAAATCGCCGCTCCTCCCCACGGGGAGCGGCGGTTTTCCTTTTGGGCGCGGGACCCGTCTTCCACTGAGCTTCTAGGTGCTCCCGCCTAAGTCAGACCAATCCTTCTCCTCTGGCACTCTGATACTCTTACACTTCTTTTGCAGGGGCCCCTTCTTCCTAACCTTGTATTTCCTGCGTTCCCCCCGTAATCTACTTTGTTCATGCCCCGTCGCAAACCGAAATCCCACCGCTCCAAGTCTCGCCCCCGACGGTCAAAACCATTCACTCCCCCGCGAGTCGGCAATGACTTCCAGAAACTAGTCGCCGTCATGTCTCGCCTCCGCGCCCCGAAAGGCTGCCCCTGGGACCGCGAGCAAACCCATGCCACGCTCCGCACCTATCTTATTGAAGAGGCTTACGAGGTCCTCGATGCGCTCGACTCGGCCGATGACGCCAAATTCGCCGAAGAACTCGGCGACCTTCTCCTCCAGGTTCTCTTCCACGCGCAAATCGCACATGAGGAAAAGCGCTTCGATATTTCCGACGTCATCCGTGAGATCTACGAGAAGATGATTCGCCGCCACCCCCACGTCTTCGGCACCACTCGAGCCAAAACCGCCGCCGACGTACTGCGTAATTGGGAACAGATCAAGCAACAGGAACGACAAGCCAAGAAACAGAATGAGGTAGATGTAAAGGAAAAGAAGGAAGTGAAGTCAACCTCATCCGTGTCCATCCTGGACGGTGTTGCGCGCACTCTCCCCGCACTTCTCGAAGCCCTGCAGCTCACGCGCAAAGCGGCCCGCATCGGATTCGATTGGCCCAACATCGACGGCATCTTCGCCAAGCTCAGCGAAGAGACTCACGAACTCCAGACCGTCCTCGCCAACTCCTCCGCCGCGCCCGTGGGTTCCACCATTGAATCGGAACTCGGCGACATCTTGTTTGTCGCCGTCAATCTCGCTCGATTCCTCGACATCGATCCCGAAATCGCCCTCAAGAAAACCAGCTCCAAATTCACTCGTCGTTTCCACGCCATGGAACGCCTCGCTCGCGAACAAGGCACTACGCTTGCCAAAGTTCCTCGGCCCCAAATGGAATCCCTCTGGGACGAAGCCAAACTCCTCGAACTCTCCGCCCCTTCCCATCGCTGATCGCGGTCGCTGGTCGCCATCCACCAAAAACTGATAACTTATTACTGACCACTGAAAACTCCTATGTCCGACATCACCGTTCGTCCCCTCCACTCCCTCGATGACTTTCACCGTTGCGTCCAAATCGCCCGAGCCGTCTGGGTGGACGCTGAACTCGACACCGAACCGCACGTCACCTACGTCATCGCCGACCACACCGGTGGCCAGGTCCTTGGCGCTTTCGAAGGCAACGAAATGGTCGGTTTCACCAAGGCTTTGGTCGGACTCCACGATCACACCCCTTATCTCCACTCCCACATGGCCGCCGTCCTCCCGAGCCATCGCAATCGCCACATTGGCCGCCAACTTAAACTCGCCCAGCGGGAAGACGCCCTTCGTCGAGGTATCCATCTCATCGAGTGGACCTTCGACCCTCTCGAAACAAAGAACGCGCACTTCAACATCAACCGCCTTGGCGCCATCTCCCGCCGTTACATCCCCAATTTCTACGGCATCACCACCAGTCCGCTTCACCGAGGCATGCCCACTGACCGTCTTCTCGTCGAATGGCATCTCGATTCCGCGCGTGCCATCGCCGCCATCAACGACCTCACTCCCGAACCCCGCGACTGCCCCGTGCGCATCCACCTGGCACCTGTAGAGCAGGGGGAGTCTTCGAGCCCTGCTGCTGCTCCCTTCAGCTCGGAACACCGCGTCGGACTCATCGATCTCCAATCGCGCATCCGCTCCGAATTCGTCCAGTGGTTCTCGAAGGGCTACGCCGTCACTTCCGTCCGCTCGACGCGCTCCGGGGTCGACTACTGTCTGTCTCCCTACTCCGACTTCTGATTCTGATTGCCCTGAGCCGCTTCTGATTGCTTGCATCCCCGCTTTGTTTTTCACCAAAAACTGTTAACTTAGGACTGACAACGAAAAGCGGACCATGCGTCTAAATTCTCTAACCCTTCGCGAGATCCATCTCAAACTTGTTACTCCCTTCGAAACCTCGATGGACCGCGTCACCGAACGCCGCATTATCCTTGCCGAAGCTCACGTCGACAACGTATCCGGCTGGGGTGAATGTACCGCCGGCGAAACTCCTTACTACTGTCCGGAAGACACCGAAACAGCCTGGCACATCCTCAAGAATTTCCTTTGGCCAAAACTCAAGGGCAGAGAACTGGCCTCTGCGGCTGACGTTTGGCCTCTCCTCGAACAGGTTCGAGGGCACAATATGGCCAAGGCCACCATCGAAACCGCCATTTGGGACGCGGAAGCCAAGCTGAAAAACATTCCGCTATGGAAATTAATCGGCGGCGAACGCCAGGAAATCCCTTGTGGCGTCTCCATTGGTATCAAGGACTCTCTGGAGGAACTCTCGGCCACCGTCAGGAAAGAGCTCGCTGCCGGCTACCAGCGCATCAAAATCAAAATTAAGCCCGGCAAAGACATTCAGCTCGTCCAGCGACTACGACTGGATTTTCCCCGCATCAAAATGATGGTCGACGCCAATTCGGCGTACCGACTCGAAGACCTGCCTCTCCTCAAACAGCTCGACGCGTACTACCTCATGATGATTGAGCAGCCTCTCGGCTGGGACGACCTTTTCGGCCATGTCGAGGTCCAGAAAAGCCTGCAAACACCGATTTGCCTCGACGAGTGCATCCACAGCTACGAACAAGCCGAAGCCGCCATCGCTCTCGGTGCCTGCAAGATCATCAACATCAAGCTCGGCCGCGTCGGCGGCATGCTTCAGGCCAAACGCATCCACGACCTCTGCCAACGTCACAACATCCCCGTTTGGTGCGGCGGAATGCTCGAATCCGGCATCGGACGCGCCCAGAACATCGCCATGTCTACCCTTCCGAACTTTTCTCTCCCCGGTGACGTCGCCGCCAGCAAGCGCTACTGGCACGAAGACGTGATCACTCCCGAGGTTACGGTTACCCCCCACGGCACAATCCAGGTCCCGCAACCTCCCGGCATTGGCTTCTCACCCCGCTTGGATCGCATTGCCTCCGTTACTGTCCGCCAGGACCACCTCACCTGATCCCCTGCCACTGTGGGTACACAAATTCATTTCGCCCGACCCGTTCTCAAGCGCCAAAAGTCCGCATCCAATTCGATCTCCCTAACGTCAGCCTCCAGGACTTTGTTCAATTCATCCCTGGCGGCGGATCCGGTGGGGTTTCCTACGACCTGCGCAGCCTCCCCTGACTTCTTCTACTACCCGCCGCTATATTCCAAACCTCTTAATTTATTCCGTGGATGACCCATCTTGGTCTTGAAGGTGGGTCTCAAACTCTTGAGGCCATGCACCAATCTCATCTCACCCATACCCGTATAATGGATGCATTGCTCCACTCCCAATTCCTGTGCTTATAACTTCTCCCGATGGACGCGCGCCCTCCCGCGCCGCGATCACACTTGCGATCACGCTCCTCATGGCCATTTGGGCCATCAATTTCCTCGTCGTCAAAATTGGACTTCGCCATCTTCCTGCTCTCGCCTTCGGCTCTTTCCGCATCGTCGCCGCCGGTTTCTTCATGATCATCCTCGCCCCTCTCTGTGCACGCCTGCCTCTTTTCTCGTCCACAACTCACAAATCGCGAATCACGCTTCACGATCTCTGGACCTTCGCCTACCTCGGCTTCTTCGGTGTCTCCATTAACCAGTTCTTCTTCACCCTCGGTCTCCGCTACACCAACGTTACCCACTCCTCCATCATCGTGGGTATGGCCCCCATCTATACGCTCACTCTGGCCGTCCTCCTTCGCCTCGAACTCTTCACGTGGCGTAAAGCCGTTGGCATGGGTATAGCGTTCACAGGGGTCGCTATCCTTGCCTCTGCCGCCGGCCTGTCTCACCATTCCCCCACCTTTCTTGGAGACGCCATCACCATATGTGGCTCACTTGGTTTCGCCATGTATGTCGTCCTCGGCAAACGTGTTGCCGTCAAATATGACGCCCTCACCATGACCACCTGGAACTTCATCTTTGGCGCCGGGATCGTTCTCCCCCTGGCCCTCCACCAGGCCATAGCTATCCACCTTCTCCAGACTTGGCGCTCTATCCCGTGGCAAGCCTGGGCTTGTGTGGCATACACCGGACTCTTCAGCTCCACACTGGCCTATCTCTTTTATTTCTGGCTTCTTCGTTATCTCGATGCCTCCCAGCTCGCGAGCTTCTCCTACCTGTTGCCTGTCTCCGCCTCGGCTCTAAGCATCCTCTTCCTGGGCGAGCGAGGTTCCTGGCAGGAGCTCATCGGCGGCATCCTAGCCCTCCTCGGCGTCTACTGGATCGAATCCACCCGCAACCACTAACCTAACCTATTGGGTCCCAGCTCTTCTTCGTCGAGACCGTGAACTATAGGCTCTCAACGTAGAGACTGCTGCTCTCGCCTCCCCGTAAACTCTCCTTCATCTCTCCGTAATGACACAGGCTCACGCTACGTCCGCCCCGCGGGGTAAATCTTCAACGTTACGGAGGACCTATGTCCCACGAAGCAGTGGAGCACCATCACAAAGCAGCCGAACATCACGAACACGCGGCCCGTCATCATCGCGAAGCCGCGCGCCACCTCGAAGCCGGTGATCATCATATGGCCGCTCATCATGCGCACATCGCCAACGGCCATCACCACCACGCCACACACCACGCTGCGGAAGCGGCCAAAGCGCACGCCAACGCTCACACCGAGTACGTCCGCGCAGCCAACAGCTAATCCATCCCACTCTGTCTTATCAGCGCTGCGCTCGTCACGAAAACTCCTGCTGTCATTCTGAGGGCCGCATCCCCGCGGCCCTCAAGTCTCATCTTCACCGCGATAACACACGGGTTTACACGGGACCTTCTGGTCGCTCTATCTTGTCTTTGGATTTCGAAAGGACAACCGAGGAGTCTCACCTAATCAACGAGCCGAAAAGTCCACATTTCCGACTGCGGGCTACTGACTGCTCTTTAACTCTTCCCACTTCACTTTCAACTTCGCCAGTTCTGCCGTCTCCCACCGCAGTTCATCCTGCTCATACTGCCGACGCTCCAACGCCCCTTCATCCACTTTCTGATTCGACGGATCCTTCAGAAACGCTTGCTCATCGTCTACAAACAAGCGCATCAGCAGTGCAATGCGCTTTTGCTTGTCCTTGATCTGCTTCTCCAGCGATGCCAACTCCGCTGTCTTCTTTGTGCTTTCATTCCCAGCAGCAGCTTGCTCTTTGTTCGCTGGTTCCAGTGGGGGCGGCGTCAATGTGGGTGGCACCCGGCGCACCGCAAGCAGGGCGATCGAGTCATCTGTAATTACTTGATCTGGCCTGCGCGTTGGCCTCGGCACCGTCTTCGTGGAGGGATTCTGCCCGCCTGAGGGAGAAAGTTCGGCGCTTTGTGCTTGGGCCCCCACGGGCACACACAGCACGATGAGAAGAGGGAAGTACACACGGAGAGAGGGCATCATGGGGTTTCTCCGTCGCAGAATACGCCTTATCGGCAATCTACTGCTCCATCCCGGGCATGCCTATAGCTCCTCCGTACTCCCGAATCAGTAACCCAAGTCCTAAAACTCTGTGACTCCCGTCACACGCCCTTGCTCCGCTCTTCTCGTCCTAGCGGCTTCCTTCTGAGGCAGGCCGTTACACAAGGAGGTGCTCGTACCCCAAGAATCGGTCAGCCGGTGCAGAAACCCAGCGGAGGATGCTGGGCCTTTCCCGCCTCGCCGTCTAACCGCTCTCTTTTATGAAACGGGAAACTGCCAACTATAAACAGCCAACTTCTTTGCGGTACAATGCTTTCCCGTAACCCCCTAGACCCATCATGCGTCAAAGGAGCGTCCCTATGTCCACCGCCGCTCTTCTCAATCGTCGTAGTTTCCTGAAAGTCTCTGCTGCTAGTTCTGGCGGGCTTCTCCTCTCCTTTTACCTGGACCCGCTCGACTTCGCCCAAGCCCAAACTCAGGCCCCGGCCGTCAGTTACTTGCCCACCGCCTTCGTCCACGTTTCTCCCGAGAACATCTTCACCATTACCGCCAAGAATCCCGAGACCGGCCAAGGCGTCAAGACGTCCATGCCGATGCTCGTGGCCGAGGAACTCGATGTGGACTGGAAAGACGTCCGCATCCAGCAAGCCGACCTGGATGAATCGAAGTACGGTCGCCAGGTCGCTGGCGGCAGCACATCCACACCGACCAATTGGGATCCTCTGCGCCGCGTTGGCGCTGCGTGCCGCGCCATGTTTGTCACCGCCGCGGCGCAGACCTGGTCCATCCCCGAATCCGAGTGCCGCACCTCCTCCGGCCGCGTCCTTCATCCCTCAACGAATCGCAGCGCCACTTATGGTTCCCTCGCCGCGAAAGCCGTCACGCTCACTCCTCCCGATCTGAAATCCGTCTCCCTCAAGGATCCTAAGGACTACAAAATCATCGGTCACACGACTCCTGGGGTCGACACCGTGGCCATCGTTTCCGGACAGCATCTTTACAGTATCGATTTCCGTGTCCCCAACATGCTTTGGGCCGTCTACGAGAAATGCCCCGTCTTTGCCGGCAAAGTGCTCTCCGCCAACCTCGACGAAATCAAGAAGCAGCCCGGCGTGCGGGGCGCCTTCGTGATTTCAGGCACCAGCGACCTCCTGGGCCTCATGCCCGGAGTCGCCATCGTTGCGGACACCTGGTGGCAAGCCAAATCCGCGCGCGAAAAGCTCGACGTGAACTGGGACGAAGGCACCACCGCTGAGCAAGGCTGCAGCGACTTTTTGAAGTGCGCCAACGACCTAGCCCCGAAACCGCCTTCCATTAATCTCCGCAGAGACGGCGACATTTCGGTTGCTCTCCGGTCCGCCACAAGAACTGTCGAAGCCGCCTATGCTTATCCCTTTATCGCTCATGCGCCCCTGGAGCCTGAAAACTGCCTCGCGCATTTCCACGATGGCAAGCTCGAATTCTGGTCGCCCACGCAAACTCCCGCCAGCGGCCGCCAGCTCGTCTCCAAGGTACTCAACATTCCAGAATCGGACATCACCATCCACCTCCTCCGCGCCGGAGGTGGTTTTGGCCGCCGCCTTACCAACGACTACATGGTGGAGTCAGCCGCCATCGCGAAGGAGGCCGGCGTTCCCATCAAGTTGCTCTGGAGCCGCGAAGACGATTTCCAGCATGATCACTATCGTCCCGCTGGGTATCACTTCCTGAAGGGCGGGCTCGATTCTTCCGGCAATCTTATTGCCTGGCAGAATCACTTTATCTCGTTCGGTGAAGGCGGCAGATTCGCGCCCTCGGCCAACATTCCTCCTAACGAATTTCCCGGCACTTTCGTCGCAAACTTTAATTTCGGCGCTTCTCTGATACCTCTCGGCATTCCCACGTTCGCGCTTCGCGCCCCGCGTAGCAACGCCTTCTCCTGGGTTTTCCAGTCCTTTATCGACGAACTCGCCCACGCGGCTGGGAAGGACCCGCTGCAATTTCGCTTGGATATCCTGGCGCTCCCGCGCATCACGAATCCCGACGTCAAGTCCGAAGGTCCCGAAATCGAATCCGCTCGCATGACTGCTGTTCTGAAAGAGGTCGCCGCTCGTTCCGGCTGGGGCACGCAGAAGTTTCCCGCCGGCTCCGCGCAGGGCATCGCCTTCCAGTTTTCTCATCGCGGCCATTTTGCGGAAGTTGTCCAGCTCCATGTGGACAATCAGAAGCAAGTGAGGGTCGAAAAGACTTGGGTTGTCGGCGATATTGGCAGCCAGATCATTAATCCTGGCGCCGCGGAAAACATCACGCAAGGCGCAGTGATCGAAGCCCTCAGCTCCGTCATGAACTACGAAATCACTATTGACAAGGGCCGGGTCACCCAATCCAATTTCCACGAATACGAACCTGTCCGCATGAACCAGGCTCCGCCGGTCATCGACGTGCACTTCCTGAAGACCGATAATCCGCCAACAGGCCTAGGCGAGCCGGCCCTTCCGCCCATTCTCCCGGCTGTTTGCAACGCCATTTTCACCGCCACCGGCCAGCGGATCCGCGCGTTACCATTAGCCAAGCAAGGGTACTCCTGGGCTTAAGCACGCGCCACTTTGCCCGTGGGCTCTTGGCTTTAGGGATTCTTGCGAACGACCAACTTTCAGCGAAACCGGCTCGACGTCCTGAACCCGCATCTCTTGCACTCTTACACTTGAGCTCTTTCTTCTTCCGCATTTTCGATTACCATACTCCCCATGCCCAACCCGTCCGCCTTCTTCGCCAACAAATCCGTTTTCATCACCGGAGCCACTTCTGGAATCGGCGCCGAACTCGCCTGGCAGCTCTCCCAACTCGGCGCTCGGCTCACTCTCACCGCTCGGAGAAGGGAACTTCTCGACGGGCTCGCGCAAAAAATCATTGCCTCCAGTAAATTGTCGCCTCTAGCCCTTGTCGCCGACGTCACCAGCGACCAGGACATGTGCAGCTCTGTGTCCGAGGCCGTGCGTGCTCACGGTAAGCTCGATGTTGTTGTCGCCAACGCCGGTTTTGGCGTTGTCGGATCCTTCCAGAAACTCACCCTCGACGATTATCGCCGTCAGTTCGAAACGAACGTCTTCGGACTTCTCCGTACCGTTCGCGCCGCCCTACCTGCGATCGAACAGTCTCACGGCAACGTCGTTTTGATCGGCAGCGTCGCCGGTTGGGCGGCCACTCCCGGAGTGTCTCCTTATGCCATGAGCAAATTCGCCGTCCGAGCCTTCGCGAACTCGATTACTCCGGAACTTGCCCTTTCCGGAGTCAAAGTCACGCTCATCAGTCCGGGCTTCGTCGACAGCAACATCCGCCGGGTCGACAACCAAGGCACTTTTCACGCAGCGGCCAAGGAACCCATTCCCCCCTGGCTTGTCATGCCCACAGAGAAAGCTGT
>Ga0187781_10001340_pt1 | contig 18612 bp, 14 predicted proteins | sample 0715_SJ02_MP02_2_FD_132447 | JGI IMG/M metagenome (GOLD analysis project Ga0187781, IMG submission 132447) | Tropical peat soil microbial communities from peatlands in Department of Meta, Colombia - 0715_SJ02_MP02_20_MG | ecosystem: Environmental > Terrestrial > Soil > Wetlands > Peat | place... | reverse complement strand
GATCGAGTCCATCACCGCCCTCTCCGAGGATCTCGGTGAGTCGGAGCGAGCCCTCGGGCTGCCGGTGACGCGGGGAGTGGATGGGGGTTTTGCCGTGCTGGCGCGGGACTGGGCCCGCGGCCGCGACCTCCGCAGCGTGCTCGAGCCGGGCTCCGGGGAGCACGGCGGGAGGCGGGCTCGTCCCTCCCGCCAGGTCATGACCGGGGGCGACTTCGTGCGCAACATGAAGCAGGTCATCGACCTCCTCCGCCAGCTGGCGGAGGTCGCTCCCGACCCGGCGCTGCGCTCGGCGGCGGCGACGGCGGCCACCCGCCTACGGCGAGGTGTCGTCGCCGCCTCGTCCGCCGTGACCGTGGAGGAGCCCGACGGGAGCATCCACGCTGTCGGCATCGCCGCCTCCTAATCTCGACGGGGCATGTCGAAACCGGCACCCGACTCATTCAGCGCGGAGGAGCGAGCCCTCCTCTCGCGCTACTTCACGAACCTGGACGGGCCCGTCTTCGCTCTCATCAACCTGCCCGAGGTGGTGAAGGGGGCGCTTTTCGCCCGCTACTCACGCTCTCCGAAGAGCCTCCGTCGGCTCTTCCTCGACGAGTTCGTCGACGAGCTGGACGTGAGCGGCGACACGACGCTGGATGCCACCGTCGGCCTGAAGCGGGCCGAGCAGCTCTACGCCCGTGTCTTCAGCGAGTACGGCGACGACTCGGTCGCCCAGCTCGGAGGCGTTCATCTCGCCTGCGAGCACGCCTCGAACGTGCTCACGAAGATCCTCGAACGCGGACGGCTCATGTCGTACCTCGAGCAGTCGACGCGCTACATCCCCTACGACGCTCGCCTCGAGAACGGCCACTACCGCTACGTTCGGGAGCCCAGCATCCTCGATTCCCCCTTCGGCGCCCGCTACGTGGGGGAGATGGACAGGATGTTCGACACCTACGGCGAGCTCCTCCCCAAGCTGCAGGCCTACCTGCACCAGCGCTCGCCGGCACCGCCGGGCGTGTCCGCCCTGGCGCACCGCCAGGCTGTGCGGGCAGCCTCCCTCGACGCCCTGAGAGGGCTCCTGCCCGCCGGGTCGCTGTCGAACGTGGGCATGTACGGAACGGGCCAGAGCTACGAGCTCCTCCTGCTGCACATGCGAGCCCATCCACTTGCGGAGGCCCGGCGGTATGCCGATCTCATGCTCGAAGAGCTGCGCAAGGTCATCCCCTCGTTCCTGACGCGGGTGGACCGCCCCGAGCGGGGTGGTGCCTGGAGCGACTACCTGCAGGCCACCGAGACCGACACGCACGAGCTCGTGCGCGGCTACTGGCCGGTGAGGGCACCCCAGCCAGGCGCCCGCGTGACCCTGACGGACTACGACCCGGCCGGCGAGGACAAGGTGCTGGCGGCGATCTGCTACACCCACACGAACCTGCCGGACGCCGAGCTGCTCCGCCGCGTGCGCAAGCTCTCGGCCGAGGAGCGGGCAGCCCTCCTCGGCGCCTACGTCGGCACCCGCGGCAACCGCCGCCACCGCCCCGGCCGGGCCTTCGAGCGCACGGACTACCGCTTCGACGTCGTCGCCGATTACGGCGCCTTTCGCGACCTGCAGCGTCACCGCCTCCTGAGCATCGACTGGCAGCCGCTCGGGACCGATCTCGGATACGAAGTCCCCGAGCTCGTCGAGCTGGCCGGCCTGCAGGAACCCTTCGTCGAGTCGCTGGAACGCTCGCGTGCACTCCATGACGGTCTCGCCAAGTACTTCCCGGAGATGTGCGGATATGCCGTCGCCCTCGCCTACAACATCCGCTTCACCATGCAGATGAACGCCCGCGAGGCGATGCACGTGCTCGAGCTGCGCTCGACGAGCCAGGGCCATCCCGCCTACCGCAGGGTCGTGCAGGAGATGCACCGCCTCATCTCCGAGCAGGCGGGGCACGCTGCCCTCGCGGCGGCCATGAGTTTCGTCGAGCACGGTGACGTCGAGCTCGGGCGCCTGGAGGCCGAGCAGCGCGCCGAGGCCCGGTCGGGCTTGAAAGCGGTCTCGCAAGGCCGAAGCCGAGGCAGGAAGGGGTCCTCTTGACGGGACGCCGCGGAGTCGACATAACTAGTGGGTCCCTCCATCTGGAAGGCCTCGCCGGGAGCCTCCGGCAACGTCCGAAAGTCGTCCGGGGGGAGTTTGCGAGCGGTGGGGGGCCCAGGCCCAACGAGTAGAGAACGCCCTCGCCGGCATCTCGGTGCCGGCGATCGCCCGGGCAGGCGAACGTGGTGGCCCCAAAGTTGTCCTGACCCCCTCCGCCTCGCAATGAGAAAAACGGTCCAAAATCTCCCGGAAACAGTCCGAACCTCTGCTGCGTTGCCCTATAGTCCGCGCTTCGACACCCACGTTCGTGCGGCGATGGCGGAAGATGTGAGCAGCAGAGAAAAAAGCGGATCGAGGAACCAATGGCAAAGGACATCGAGGTCGACGTGATCGACGGCGACGACCTGCCGGATGGCGAGGACCTCGTCGACGACGCCGACGAAGATCTCGGCGATCTGAGCGACGAGGAGCTGACCGACGATGACCTCCTCGACGACGACAGCCTCGCCGCCGAGATCGGGCTCGACCCCGACGACGACGAGCTCGACGACGACGACCTCGTTGAGGAGGACGACCTCGCGGTGGACGTGGACGACGTTGTGGTCGTGCCCGTCGCGACGGTCGTCGAGGCAGACGAAGGCGCGGGTGACGAGGACGAGGACGAGCTGGACGACGATGACGTCGAGGCGAGCTTGGACGTGATCTTGAAGGAGCGTCTCGTCGTCGAAGACGACGAGGACGAGGAGGACGAGGACGAGCCGGCCGACGCCGAGGATCGCGGCGACGGCAGCCTCCGGGTCCTCCCGAAGCAGCCCGGGGAGTTCGTCTGTCGCTCGTGCTTCCTCGTCAAGAGCGAGACTCAGCTCGCTGACGAGGCACGGATGCTGTGCCGCGACTGCGTGTGAGGTGATTGCCGGGTAGCGTCCCTGCTATGGCCGACGAGCGCTCGCTCTCCGATGTGTTCTGGGACTACGGGGTGTACGCACCCATCGGCTTGGCCATCTCGATCGTCGAGGAGATCCCGCGACTGTCGGACAAGGGCCGCGAGCGCGCCTCCAGCCAGATCCACCTGGCTCGGGTCATCGGCAAGATGGCCGTCGGTCAGGGGAAACGACAGTTCGGCAAGCTGCTCGGGCAACCGTCCCGCCCAGTGACGACGCGACCCGTCGCCGGCAGGGGGGAGGCGCCGGCGCCACCGCCACCGGCGCCCCCGCGATCGGCCTCGACCCGCTCGAACGGGGCCGGAGCCACACGAGCCTCGAGGGCTTCCCACAACGGGAGCGCCGGCGGCGCTCGCCCGGCGGGCATGCCCACACGCGACGGGCCACCGACAAGGCGGGCGACTCCGGGAGCGAGCGCGCCGACTCGCGGTGTCCCACGGGCAGCCCGAGCCACCGCACCGCCAGCACACGAGGCTGCGGTGGCGGCCGAGTCGCTGGCCATCCCGGGCTACGACACCCTGGCGGCCTCCCAGGTGGTGCAACGCCTCAGCTCATTGCGGGGCGACGAACTCGAGGCGATCCGCCGCTACGAGCTCGCGACGCGGGGGCGGCGCACCATCCTCCATCGCATCGCCCAGCTCAGCACCGATCGCTAGCCAGCCGGCCAACGAGATGCCGCCCTCCGGCCGGTGTCCTCGTCGCACGACCGGGAGGGTCCCGTGCAGCTGACCGCCCGGCCGGCCGACGCCGACGACATCCCCGCCCTTGCCCAGCTCCTCAGCGAGGCGAGCATGGCTGTCGCCACCGAGCGCGGCGGGCTCGACTTCCTCGCCCGGGAGGGGGTCGCTCCGCCGCTCGAGGACCAGCTCGAGCTATGGCTCGCCGATCCGGCCACATACCTGGTGGTGGGCACGGCGGAGGGCGTGACCCTGGCCATGGCGCTCTGTCGCCTGGAGACGCTCCGCGACGGCGAGCGTCTCGCCCGCTTGGAGTTCCTCTGGGTGGATGCCGGCGTGCGCCAGATCGGGCTCGGAGCCGAGCTCATGGAGCTCGTCGTCGACTGGGCGCAGGACAACGGGGCGGGCAGCCTCGACGCCTTCGCCCTACCGGGCAACCGAGACGCCAAGAACTTCCTCGAGAGCGCCGGTTTCTCGGCGCGCCTCCTCGTGATGAACCGCCGGCTGGGCGACGGCCCGGGTCGAAGTCGACGCCCGCGGCCTCCTCAGAGCTGATCGACGGCCTCCGTCTGCGCCTCGGCCTGCTCTGGGGGCGTGGCGTCCGCCGATGCCTCCTCAGGCGGGGGCGGTGCTTCCGGCGGTGATGGGGCTCCCTCGGCCGCAGCGGCCTCGGTTGCGACGGGCTCGGTCGCGGCGGGCTCGGCCGCGGCGGGCGCGGTCGCCGGCGGTGCCTCAGCGGCAGCCGGCGGGGGCGCTCCGCCGGCGGCCGGCGGGCGGGGCGGTCGGCTCGGGCGCGGGCCCGGTGGGCCCGGTGGCCGCGAAGATCGCATCGGGCGGCCCTGTTGCGGACGGCCGAGCCGTTCGCCGGGGATGGGTTTTGGTGGGGGCGGCATGGACATGCCGAGCATGGGGGCGAGGGCGGGGATGCGACCGGCCGCCTCCCGCGCCTTTCGAGGCACCTCTCCGGAGGGGTCCTCGGGGATGCCAGCGGGCTTGATCTGGCGGCGAACCGGGCTCGCACTCGCCGCCTCGAGCAGCGCCAGCCAGCGATCCGGAGGGGTGTCGGCCGTCATGGCCGCCCCGACCTGGGTAACGAGCGGCTCGATGAGGCCGGCGGGGAAACGGGCCGTCGGTTCCGGCGGCCGTGCCGACAAGCGCAGCGCCTGCAGGACCTTCCCCTCCCCGAGGGCGTGGGCGAGATGCCCCTCCCAGTCCGAGCGGAGCTTGGCGACGCGGCGCTCGAGTCCTTCCCGCAGCTGTCGCTCGAGATCCCGCCCGGCGTCGTCGCGGGGCGCGGCGGCGATAACGGTGGCGCGGAGATCACGCAGGCCGAGGTCGTCGAGGTGGACGATGGCGGCCTCGGCGCGATCCATCCACACGGCGGCTTTCACGTCGGGCTGCAGCTGCTCGGCCAAGGCGAGGATGGACTCAGCCGCCACCGGCGGCCTGCCTTCGCTCTTGGCACGCTCCTGCTCGTCTGCGATCGCTTTGCGCATGGCCGGCATGCCCCCCGTCGCCAGCCGGTCGGCGATGAGCTGCTGCTCAGGGGGGAGCGTGGCCATCAACTCGTCGCGGTGCTTGGTGCCCGCTTCCAGGCGAACGGGCCCTCGCTTCGGGCGCGCGCCCCGGTCCGGCCCGCGCCCGGAATGTTCGCCCCGAGTGCCGGCCTCGCGCCGCGGCGGGGCGGAGGAGCGGGCAGCGGGACCGCCCTCCAGGCGGGGCCCGCGGGCGCCGATGGGGCCTGAGCCCTGACGCGGCGGCGGCGCGCTCAGGTCCCGCCGCGCCGATGCCACCTCGCTCCCGGGGCGGCTGCGCGGGCGTCCGCCGCGTTCGCCCCGCATGGACGGGCGCCGGTCACCGTCGGAGCCGGCGGGCTCGCCGGCGGCCGGTGGCCGGCTGCGGCCTTCTGCTGGACCTTCGCCGTCGCGCCGCGGGCGGCGATCGCCGGCGGGTCGCGACGGCCGGCGCTCTTCTCCCTCCCGGAAGAAACGACTCTCCCGTCGCCGGTCCGGCGGACCCGCCAGGACAGTCGTGACGCCGGGCACCGGACGCTGCGTTCCCAGCACCTCGATCCGGCCCCCCGGGGCCTCCTTCTCCTTCGGCGGCAGGACCGACACGACCGTGATCCCGTCGATCTCGACCTCTGCCTCGATACGGAGGATGTCGCCGACCTTGGAGCCCTTCGGCAGGAGGGAGGCCGCCACGGCTCCTTTCGGCTGTCGGGCGCCCGCCGCGCGCCAGGTGAAGGTGTCGTCGTCCCGCGCGCTCGTGAGCTCCACGTCCATCCGATGAGGCATGACCGGCCAAAGCTACAGCTTCCGCGACATGAAGTTGTCATGTGGCACTCGATGCCGACCTCTCATGCGGGGAAGAGACGCGCTACAAACGACGCCTGGACTCCACCGGCCCAAGGGCGGACTCGGCCTTCGGCTCGAGACGGGCATAACCGACGGCGTCTGCTCGGGAGCCCTATCGTTTCCCCTATGAGGAGTTGTCCCACATGATCTTCCAGCAGTACTTCCTCGCCTGCCTCTCGCATGCCTCCTACCTCATCGGGGACGAGTCCACGGGCGTCGCCGTCCTCGTCGATCCGCAGCGAGACATCACGGGCTACCTGGAGGATGCCGAGCGGCAGGGCTTGCGCATCGAACACGTCATCGAGACCCACTTCCACGCCGACTTCCTCTCCGGTCACCTGGAGCTGGCGGCCGCCACCGGCGCCCAGATCTGCTTCGGCCAAGGAGCGGCGGCCGAGTTCCCCGTGCGCTGGCTGGCTGACGACGAGCGCATCTCGCTCGGCGACGTGGAGCTGGAGATACGCGCCACCCCAGGGCACACGCCGGAGTCCATCTCGGTCGTGGTCTACGAGCACGCCGGCGACGAGACCCCCTATGGCGTGCTGACCGGGGACACGCTCTTCATCGGTGATGTCGGCCGGCCCGACCTGCTCTCGAGCGAGGGTGTGACGGCCGAGGAGCTGGCAGGACTTCTCTACCGTTCCATCCACACCCGCCTGCTCACGCTGCCGGACGCCACACGGGTGTTTCCTGCCCATGGGGCCGGCTCCTCCTGCGGCAAGAACCTCTCGAGCGAGACGTCGTCCACGATCGGCGAGCAGCGCCGCACGAATTACGCCGTCAGGATCCCCCGTGAGGACGACTTCGTGGCGGCGGTGACCGAGGGCCAGCCCGTCGCCCCCGCCTACTTCCCCTACGACGCCCACCTGAATCGCGAGCAACGTGACCTCCTCGACGACCAGTCTCCACCGTCCCCCCTCTCACTCGACGAGGTCCTCGCCGCTCAGGAGGCGGGCGCCGTCGTGCTCGACACCCGCGATCCGGCCGATTTCGCCCGGGGACATCTCCGCCATGCCGTCAATGTCGGCCTTGCCGGGCGTTTCGCCGAATTCGCCGGGGACGTCCTTCGACCCAGCGACGAGATCGTGCTCGTCTGCGACGAAGGACGCGCCACAGAGGCGCGCGTCCGGCTCGGCCGCATCGGGTACGACCGGGTGACCGGCTGCCTCGAGGGCGACGTGGCGGGCGCCCTGGCGGCCTCCCCGGGAGGCCCCGAGCGCGGCTCTCGCGTGACGGCAACCGAGCTGGCGGTGTTCCTCGCCCAGGTGCCGGCGCGACCGATCACGATCGTCGACGTGAGAAACCCGTCCGAGACGGAGGCTGGCCGCCTCCCCGGCTCGGTGAACATCCCTCTCTCCCAGCTGACCGCTCGCCTCGGCGAGATCCCGCTCGACCGGCCCGTGGTGACGCACTGCGCCAGCGGCTACCGATCCTCCATCGCCGCCAGCGTCATCGCCAGAGCCGGTCACACCGACGTCTCCGACCTCATCGGCGGCTACCAGGCCTGGGAGACGGTCGCTACAGACCACCTCGAGGGAGCACTGCCTGGATGAGGTGAGGCCCGTCCTCCTCAAAGGCCCCCCGGAGAGCTTTCGTGAACTCCTCCGCCGTCATCGCCCGTGTCGCCGGGACCCCCATGCCCTCGGAGAGGGCGACGAAATCGATCCCCGGTCGGCCGATCTCGAGCATCGAGCGGGCGATCGGACCGCCGGCTTCGGCGCCGACGCGAGCTAGCTCGATGTTCAAGATGGCATAGGACCCGTTGTCGAAGATGACGTTCGTGACGTTGAGCCCCTCGCGCGCCTGGGTCCAGAGCGCTTGGATCGTGTACATGGCGCTGCCGTCGGCCTCGAGGGCGAGCACGGGCCGGCCCGGACAGGCGACAGCCGCCCCGGCGGAGAGCGGCAACCCCTGCCCGATGGCATTGCCCGTGAGCGACAGCAAGTCGTGCCTCGGAGCGCCCTCGGTGGCCGCCGGCAGGTAGATGCCCGCCGTGATCGCCTCGTCCGAGACGATGGCGTTCTCGGGCAGGAGGGCCCCGATCGCCGCCACCGCGCTCGCGGGCGTGAGCGCACCCGTCGGCAACTCCGGCCGGGCGGCGACGGCGAGCCGGTAGCCGTTCGCGGGAGCACCGAGGAGATCGGCCAGCGCCGCGAGGGCGCCGACGGCATCGTCGTGCTCGCCGGCGAGCTCGTGCACCTCGCAGCCGTCGGGGACGAGGTCGCTCGGGCGGCCCGGGTAGGCGAAGGCCGACACCGGCGAGCGGGCGTCCACAAGGATGAGATGCCGCAGCCCTGCCATCTGCGCCATGGCGAACTCGGCCAGGTAGGCAAGCCGTTCCACGATGGGGAGGCCGGCACCCCGCTCGAGGCGGCCCGGGAACGACTCGGCGAGGAGCTTGGCGCCGACGTGCTCGCTGATGCGGCTCGCAGCCAGGAGGCCCGGCTCGCGAAGGGCCGAGGTCCCGAGGAGGAGCCCCGCCGGCTCGCCGCCGCGGAGAACGGCGGCCACCGATGCGATGACGTCGTCGTCGACCACGGCGCGCCTGCCGGCACGGCGGACGACCTCGGGGGTGGTGCTCGGGACGGTCGAGTCCTCGGCCTCCAGCCAGGAGACGTCGGCGGGCACTACGAGCGTGGCCACCTGCGGCGGCGGCCCGAAGGAGGCGGCGATCGCCTCGGCCGCGTCCCTGGCGATGGCGCTCGGGCTGGCGCTCCAGCGATACCAGCCCGACATGGGCCGGGCGAGGCTCTCGATGTCGGACTCGAGCGGGGCGTCCCAGGCCTTGTGATAGGTGGCGTGGTCACCGACGATGTTGACCACGGGCGACTTCGCCCGGCGGGCGTTGTGGAGGTTGGCGAGGCCGTTGGCGAGGCCCGGACCGAGGTGGAGCAGCGTCGCCGCCGGGCGGTCGGCCATCCGCCCGTAGCCGTCGGCGGCGCCCGTGACGACCCCTTCGAAGAGCGCCAGTACTGGACGTACGGCGGGGACCGCATCGAGGCTGGCGACAAAGTGCATCTCGGAGGTGCCCGGGTTCATGAAGCACGTGTCGACGCCCGACACCTGCAGTGTCTCAAGGAGAGCCTGAGCACCTTTCATGATCCGTTTGCCTCGGTGTAGCCGAAGACCTTGTCCGGGTTGAGGATGCCGAGCGGGTCGAAGGACGCCTTCACCCGTCGCATGAGGGCGATGCGGGCCGGGTCCTCGAGGAGGAGGAACGCCTGTTGCTTGGCCGTGCCGATGCCGTGCTCTCCGGAGATGGCGCCGCCCAGCTTCATGGCGGTGCGGAAGAGCTCGAGGAGAAACTCCTCCCGTACCCGCGCCTCCGGCTGGAACACCGACAGGTGGACGTTGCCGTCACCGGCATGCCCGCAGCCGACGCAGAAGCACCCGTGCTCGGCAGCCAGCTTGCTCGCCGCCTCGAGGTAGACGGCGAGGCGGTCCCGCGGCACGACGACGTCGATGATCTCATTGGCACCAGAGGCTTTGGCGACGAAGAAGGCCCGTTCACGCGCCCGGATGAGTGCACCGCCAGCCTGTCCGGGGAGGACGAAGACCTCCAGCGCCCCGGCGTCCGCGAGCAACATGCCGAGAGTCTCGACGTCCTCGTTGACGCGCTCCGGGGTGCGCTGCTCGAGGACGACGACGACATAGGCGTTGGCCGCCTCGCGCAGATCCTGTGGGATACCGAGGTCGAGACCCTCGCTGGCGGTGATCGAGGACATCGTGAGCGTGTCGATGTACTCAAGCACGCTGGGCGTGAGCCCGCTCGCGATGATGGTGGGCACGGCCGCGGCCAGGTCGGGGAGGGTGGAGAAGGGCGCCAGCACGGTGGCGGAATGGCGGTAGAGCGGCTGCAGCTTGAGGGTCACCTCGGTGACGAGGGCCAGCGTGCCCTCCGAGCCGATGACGATCTGGGTGAGGTCGTAACCCGTCGACGACTTGACGTAGCGGCCACCCGAGCGGACGATCTCGCCGGTGCCGAGGACCATCTCGAGCCCGAGGACGTTGTGGCGGGTTACCCCGTAGCGCACCGCCCGCATGCCACCGGCATTCGTGTTGACGTTGCCCCCGAGGGAGGAGCCGTGGTCGCCAGGGTAGACGGGGTAGACGAGACCTTTCGGGCGGAGGGCTGACTCGAGCTCGTCGAGGGTGAGGCCCGGCTGCACGACGGCGACGTGGTTCGACTCGTCGATCTCGAGGATGGCCTTCATGCGGGCAAAGGAGACGACGAGTCCGCCGGGGGTGGGCACGCAGCCGCCGGACAGCCCTGTGGCGCTCCCGCGTGCCGTGAGGGGCACGCGGGCCTCCCGGGCGAGGGCGACGATGCCGGCCACCTCCGCCGTCGTCGCCGGCATGACGACGGCGAGCGGGGCGATCGGGACGGAGACGAGGCCCTCGTCGTGGGTGAGCTCCTCGGTGACGGCTTCGCCGCGCAGCACCGCCCTGCTCCCGACGATCGCGGGGAGGCGGGCGAGTAGGTCCTCGGTCGAGATCATCGCCGGCGAGGCTACTGGGCTCGGCGGCCCTCGAGCTGCTCGCCGAGACCTACGATGCGCAACGTGAGGCCGCTCTCGCCCGCCCAGCCGGGCGATGCGGCCCAGCCCGCGCCGTGAGCGGCGCCGTCGCCGGCGCCGAGAGCTCGCTCTTCCCCGTGGAGAACCTCCCCTACGGGGTGTTCTCGGGCGAGGACGGCGGGCGCCGCATCGGCGTCGCCGTCGGCGACTTCGTCCTCGATGCCGGCGGGGCCGCCCGAGCTCTCGGTGCGGGACGGGAGGACGCCGAGCTCCTCTCGGCCCCGCTGCTCAACCCATTGATGGCCGCCGGTCCGCCCCGCTGGCGGAGCGTCCGCCGGTGGCTCACCCAGCTGTTGTCCGAACCGGGCAACGCCTCGCTCGTCGAGCCCCACCTGTACGCGAGGGCATCGGTCCGCCTCCACCTGCCCTTCGCCGTGGCCGACTACGTCGACTTCTATTCGAGCGAGCAGCACGCCACCAACGTGGGTCGCATCCTCCGGCCCGGGACCGAGCCCCTCCCACCCAACTGGAAGCACCTGCCGATCGGATACCACGGCCGCGCCGGCACGGTCGTCGTCTCGGGCACGCCCGTGCGCCGGCCGTGGGGGCAGGAGAACGACGTGGGTGATCCCGCCCCGCGCTTTGCCCCTTCGGCGAAGTTGGACGTGGAGGTCGAGGTGGGTTTCGTCGTCGGAGTGGGCTCGTCGCTCGGCGAGAGCGTGCGCGCCGACTCCTTCGCCGAGCACGTCTTCGGCCTCTGCCTGCTGAACGACTGGTCGGCCCGCGACATCCAGGCGTTCGAGTACGTCCCCCTCGGGCCTTTTCTCGCCAAGTCCTTCGCCACGTCGATCTCGCCCTGGGTCGTGCCGCTGGCGGCCCTGCAGGCGGCGCGTTGCGAGCCGCCGCCCCGCGAGCAGGAGCCGCCGCCGTACCTGGCGGAGGCCGAACCATGGGGCCTCGACCTCCGCCTCGAGCTCGAGTGCAACGGCACGGTCGTGAGCCGGCCGCCCTTCGCCGCCATGTACTGGACGGCCGCCCAGCAGCTCGCCCACATGACGGTGAACGGCGCCAGCCTGCGCACGGGTGATCTCTACGGCTCCGGCACCGTGAGCGGGCCGACGGCGGGGGAGTGGGGGTCGTTCCTCGAGCTGAGCTGGAACGGGACGCGACCGGTGCGCTTGGCGGACGGCTCCGAGCGCGCCTTCCTCGAGGACGGCGACGTCGTCGCCATCCGGGGGACCGCCGCGGGTACCGCCGGCGCGCCCATCGGCCTTGGCGAGGTGAAAGGGCAGATCCTCCCCGCCCCCCGGCGCGCCTGAAGCTCCGCCCCGAGGAGGACGGGCGCGCAATCCACCGGCAGGCCGCCGCCGTATCGCTTCGCAACTCGCCGACAAGGAGCCAGCGATGACCACAGCGTCGGGAAGTTCGATCACGAGAGCCGCTCCGGGGCACCGTACGGCTTGGCGGCTGAAGCTCGGTGGCGCCCTTTCCGGCATCGCCCTCCTGGCGGCCGCATGCGGCTCGGCCTCGTCCTCCACCACCACGACCGCCGCCGGCGCCGGCAGCTCGACGCCCAAGTCGGGCACCATCGTGGTCCTCGTCCGGACCGCCCGCATCGGGACCACGCTCGTGCTCGTCGACTCCAAGGGGTTCACCCTGTACACCTACGCCCTCGACAAGCCCGGGAAGATCGCCTGCACGAGCGCCGGCTGCACCTCGGTGTGGCCACCTCTGCTCGTGCCCGCCGGCGACCGGCTGTCGATGACACTGAGGGGCATCGGAACCGAGACGCGGCCGGGCGGGGCGGTGCAGGTGACCTTCGACGGCTCCCCCCTCTACACCTACAAGGGAGACACCAAGGCGGGCGAGGACACCGGCAACGGCGTTGGCGACTTCTTCGTCGCCAAGGCCTCCTCGACGGCGAGCGGGTCGAGCACGACCACCTCGACGTCCTCGAGCGGTGGCGGCTACGGCTACTGAGCCTGCCCGGCGGTGAGCGGGGCGGCAGGCGCGGCGCCCGGCTCAGGGCGCCAGCGCCGCCGCCCGCTCGGCGAGCCCGGGGTCGCGGAGATAGGCGCACACCGTCTCGAAGTCCCTCGTCGGTCCGGCCCACTCGAGCTCCGCGGCCGAATCCAGCAGTGAGGGCTCGATCACGAGACGGGCGAGCTGACGGAAGAGCAACGCCAGCTCGAAACCGTCCGCCAGCGCGGCGGCCAGCGCCCCTGCCCGGACACGCCGGGCAACGGCGCCGTCCCAGGCGGAGGCGTCGAGCGGGATGGCCTCGAGGTGCCCGTAGTGATCGAGCACGCTGGCGGCCGAGTGCTTCCCCCAGCCGGCGATGCCGGGGAAGCCGTCAGCGCTGTCACCCACGAGCGCCAGCCAGTCCGGGATCGAGGCGGGCCAGACGCCGAACTTCTCGTGCACGCCGTCGGCGTCGATCACGAGCCGCTTGCGCCGGTCGAACTGGACGACGCGGTTCTCGACGACGCACTGCCCGAGATCCTTGTCCGGCGTCCAGATGGCGACCTGCTCGACGCGCGGGTCGGCCGCGCAGACGTGCGCGGCCGAGGCGAGGGCGTCGTCGGCCTCGAGCTCCACCATCGGCCAGACATAGATGCCGAGGGCTGCGACGGCCTCCTCAACCAGCTCGAACTGTGCCCGCAACTCGGGGGCGACGCCGGCGCCGGTCTTGTAGCCCGGCCAGAGGTCGTTGCGGAACGATTCGATGACGTGGTCGGTGGCGACGCCGATGTGGCGCTCGCCCGTCTCGAGCATGGCGACGAGCGAGGCGACGAGCCCCCAGGTGGCCCCGACCTCCTTCCCGTCCAGCGCAGGCCGCGCCTGGCGGCGCTGACCGAAGAACTGGCGAAAGAGCTCGTAGGTTCCGTCGACGAGGTGGACGATCACAGCCCCGAGGGTAGGCCCTCGCCCGGGCTAAGGTCGCCAGGCGATGCGGTCGGCTGACGAGATCGAGTCGGAGAAGCGGCTGGCAGCCGAGGCGGCCGCCGCCCTCGTCGAGGACGGCATGCGCGTCGGGCTCGGCACCGGCTCGACGGTCGCCTATCTCCTCCCGGCTCTGGCCGCCCGCCACCTCAACGTCGTCTGCGTCGCCACGTCCATCGCCACCGAGACGCTCGGCCTCGGCCTCGGTCTCGAGCTGGAGCCGTTCGACCGGTTGGACCGGCTCGACATCGCCATCGACGGCGCCGATCAGGTGGCGGCCGACTTCTGGCTCGTGAAGGGCGGCGGCGGTGCCCACACCCGCGAGAAGATCGTGGCAGCGGCGACCGACCGTTTCGTCGTGATCGTCTCGGGGGACAAGATCGTCGAGGCGCTGGCGGCGCCCGTGCCTCTCGAGCTGTTGCGTTTCGGCCTCAGGGCCACCCTGAGGAACCTCTCCAGGTTGGGGGAGTGCCGGCTGCGGGACGCTCCCCTCACACCCGATGGCGGGGTGCTCGCCGACTACTTCGGTGAGGTCGGAGAGCCCGGACCGCTCGCGAGCCGTCTCGCCTCCACACCGGGTGTTCTCGGGCACGGGCTCTTCCCGCCCGAGCTCGTGCACGACGTCGTCGTTGCCCGCGGCGCGGCGGTCGAGCACCTGCGCCGCGTCTGACCCGCCCGCCGGCCGGGTGGCTCAACCGAGGTAGCCCGTCGCCACCGGCACCCTGGCGGCTCCGCAGGCGTGCGGGCCGGGCAGGCCGAAACCGTCGCTCGCCTCCGAGTCGACCGTGCAGGCGTCGGCCACGTAGCTGTAGTTGGCTTTGGCGAGATGGAAGGAGAGCCGGAACGTCGTCTCGTACTCGCCCGCCACCTTGGGGACGGCCGTCGTCCTCGAGACCGTCCAGCCGTGCTGTCGCAGCATGACGGCCGGCGGGCTCGGCGTGCCGTCGGCGCGGAACTTCAAGCCGAGGTACTCGAAGTAGGGCTTCGCCAGCTCGGCCGTGCTCACGCCGGCGGGAAGAAAGCGCCTGAGCGTGAAGGAGATGTGACAGGTGTCGCCGGTGCAGGTGACGTTGCCGGCGCCGAGGGTCCGGGCAGAGACGACGTAGAGCGTCTCGAGCGGGAAGCTGCCGTTGACAGTGCCGTCCGGGTTCAGCAGGTCGACGACGTACTCGGTCGCCGTCTCGGGCTGCACGCTGAAGGAGAAGGCTGCCGTGCTCTTGCCGGTGACGAGAAGGGCCTTCGTCGGACCGGCTTGCTCGGGTCCGCTGAAGGGGAACTGCTTCCAGAACAGCTGGACCTTCTCACCGGCCTCGGCGTCCGTGAACGTCCCGCTCAGGGCGACGGGCACCGACACCGCTTTGCCGTGCCAACCGAAGAAGGTGTAGTTGAGCGACGAAGCGGTCTGCCTTCGGGCGAACATCCCCGGCAGCGCCGCCGCCCTCGCGGGTGCTGCCAGACCGGCACTCGTCAGCGCTGCCGCGATCGCCACGACTGACCCAAATGCCCGACCAGACCTCACAGCCCCTCCGGAGAAGTGCGCCCCCGCCTATGAGCAGCACGCCTCCGCGGTGGGCTTTCTGGACTATACCGCGGGCCGTCGCGAACCGACTTTGGCGCTCTCTGGAGCCCGCTGACGGGGTCTCATGGCGGCCGCAGCCGTCCCAGACGAGGCTCCTTCAGAGCGCTCTTGCGGTCTCTTGTCACTCCTAGTAGCCGGGATACTACGGAGAGTGAAAGACCCATCCTCGCAGGGGGTGTTTTCTGGTAGACATGCGCCTCGGGCGAGGGTTCTCGGAGGGTCGCTCTGCGAACGCGGCTATCTTGAGCGCGCCTGTTGCGCCGCGCAGGATCGGAAGGGCATGGCGAGAGATCAGTTGGCTTCCTGTCGGGTTTTGCACGCTATGACGTGGGTGGGCTACGGGCGGAGACCGGCAGAGGCAGGGGCGCTCCGGCATGGATGAACAGGCGGCCGATCAGCCCCTCACCGCCTACCTCCAAGTCGTCAACCGCCGGAAGTGGTGGGTCGTCGCCGTCATGGTGCTCGCCGTCGGGGCAGCGGTCATCTACTCGGCGACCCAGGTGAAGCAGTACACGGCGACGGCGCGGGTGCTCGCGCAGGGGACGGGCTCACCGACGACAGGAACCGAGCCGCTCACGACGAGCCAGCTCGCCACGGACGCCCAGCTCGCCACGAGTCCCCAGGTGACCAGCCTCGTGCGGGTACGACTCGGTCGCCCTGCTCCGCCTGTGTCCGTCTATCTCGTGGGCACCACGAACCTCATCGCCATCGCCGCCACGAGCACCCGGCCGAGCCAAGCGGCTGCCATCGCCAATGCCTATGCCGGCGCCTTCGCCAGCTACGAGCTGCAGGTTGCCACCGCCCAGGCAAAGGCGCTCGTCAACGAGTACACGATCGACGTCGCCCTGTTGACCAAGCAGCAAGCCCAGGCCAAGCACAACCCGACGGAGGAGGTGGCCTTCGCCACGAACCTGGCGGCCGTCGACGAGGACCTCGCCAATGCCGAAGCCGCCCTCGCCAACCCGACGAGCGGCATCATCGCCGGGACCCCGGCCGCGGTTCCGACCTCGCCGAGCTCCTCGAAGCCGATCGACGACGTCCTCCTCGGGCTCTTGCTCGGCGTCATCGTGGGCCTGGGCCTTGCCTTCCTCGTGGACACCCGTGACGACCGCCTCACGTCGGCGGCCGATGTGCAGAGGGTCGTGGGCGACCTCCCCGTCCTCGCCGCCGTCCCCAAGCTCGGTTCCTGGAAGAAGCCGGCCGAGCCGGTGCTGGCGTCGCTCACAAAGCCCACGACGCCCGAGGTGGAGGCGTACTGGTCCCTGCGGGCGAGCCTCAAGTTCCTCGCCCGGGAGCAGAAGATCCGCTCGGTGGTCGTGACGAGCCCGGCAGAGGGGGACGGCAAGACGGCGACCGTCGCCAACCTCGGTGTCGTGCTGGCCGAGAGCGGCGACCGAACCGTGCTCGTCTCCTGCGACCTGCGGCGCCCCCGCCTGGGCACGTTCTTCCGCGGAAGCCGGGAGGCAGGGCTCATGTCGGTCCTGCTCGGCGAAGCCACGCTGAAGGAGGCCGTCAGGGCGGTCGGGGGAGTGCCGAATCTCTGGATCCTGGACACCGGGCCCCTGCCCCCGGATCCGCACCGCGCCCTCGCGGACGCCGACGTCCACCACATCCTCGAGGAGCTGGCGGCGAACTTCGACATGGTCCTCGTCGACAGCCCCCCGCTCCTCCCCGTAGCCGATGCGCTCGCCCTCGGCCAAGTCACCGACGCCACCGTCGTCGTCACCGCCTTTGGCCGCACGCGAAAGCGCCAGCTGCGGCAGGCGCTCGAGACGCTCGAGACCGCCCACATCGCCGTCGCCGGCGTCATCTTGAACGAGGTGACGCCGAAGCCGTCCTCCGGCTACGCCTACTACTACGGCTACGGCCAGGACTCGAAGCGACAGGCCGCCCACAAGAAGGCCCGCTCCTCCCGTGGGCGGCTTCCCTCCCTCACGGGCGAGCCGCACAGCAACGGCTCCGCCCGGCGAGAAGGGGGGGAGCAGCCGGGCGCTCGCAAGGGCGCCATGACCGCGAACACACGGGCGGACCAGGAAGAAATCCCCGGAGAGTGAGCTCGAGCCGCCGCCCCGGGCACCAGCCGGAGCGGACGCCCTCCGACGGCGCCGCTTCGAGGGGCGAGCAGGGGCAGCCAACGAGCACGAGCTCTGGCGGGCAGGCGACGCGGTGGGGGCGAACCTTCGCCAAGCTGCCCGCCGGCCGTCTCTGGCCGGGCATCCGACCCTTCGCGCCGAAGGGCCGCAGCGAGCTCGTCACCATCGGCACGTCCGCCGTCGTCACGGGTTTCGCCCAGGCGGGCATCCTCTACCTCCTCGTGGAAGTGGCCGTCTCGCTCTCGGAGCGCAGCGCCCGCTTGTCGGTCAGCAAGGGCTCCCTCCTCGCCAGAGTGCACCTGTCGACCTCCGAAGCCATCCTCGCCGGGCTCGTCCTCGTGGTCGTGATGGCAGTCGCCTCGGTGATCCAGGCGCGCCTGACGGCAAAGCTCATGTCAGGGGTGCAGACACAAGCCCGGCGCCAGCTGCTCGACTCCTTCCTGCAGGCGTCCTGGGCGTCGCAATCGAGCGAGCGCATCGGCCATCTGCAGGAGCTCGCCAGCACCTACACGACGCGCATGGCCGACGGCGGTGGCTACCTGGCGCAGAGCCTCATCTCCCTGTTCAACTTCCTCGCCCTCATCATCGCCGCGGTCATCGTCAACCCTGCCGCCACCGCCGTCATCCTCGCGGGGACCATCCTCGTCTCCTCCCTCCTGCGACCCCTCGTGACCCTCACGAGGACCTACGCCCGCGTGCAGACCAAGTCGAATGCCCGCTTCTCCGTCAAAGTGGCCGAGATCGTCCGGCTGGCGCAGGACATGCGGGTGTTCCACGCCACCGCCCGGGTCAAGGCTCAGGTCGACGAGGCCGCCCACGAGGCGGAAGCGACCCTCACGAAGACGCGCTTCCTCCTGCGGGCCGGCCCGGGCATCTACGTGTCGGTCGCCTTCGGTCTCGTCCTTCTCGCCATGGCCGTGATCGATTTCGCCCACCTCGGAGGCGTCGCATCGCTCGGTGCCGTCATCCTCTTTCTCGTGCGTGGCCTCAGCTACAGCCAACAGCTGCAGAACACCCAGCAGGGTTCCGCCGAGGTCCTGGCCTACATCGACGAGGTGCGTGCTCGCATCGCCAGGTTCCGGGCCGATCCGGTCCTGGACGGCTCCGAGCCGCTGCCGACGCTCGAGAGCGTCGAATTCAGCCACGTCGGCTACAGCTACGAGGCGAGCGACGAGGTGCTGGGCGACGTCTCGTTTTGCCTGCGACCGGGCGAAGCCCTCGGCGTGGTCGGGCCTTCGGGCGCGGGCAAGTCCACCCTCGTCCAACTCCTCTTGCGCCTGCGTCAACCCTCCGCGGGCGTGTACCTCGTCAACGGCAGGAGCGCCGAAATCTTCCGGCTGGCGGACTTCTACGGCCGGGTGTCGTTCGTCCCCCAGGAGCCGCGCCTCATCCGCGGCTCCATCGCCGAGAACATCCGCTTCTTCCGGGAAGAGATCAGCGACG
>Ga0187781_10001339_pt1 | contig 18615 bp, 23 predicted proteins | sample 0715_SJ02_MP02_2_FD_132447 | JGI IMG/M metagenome (GOLD analysis project Ga0187781, IMG submission 132447) | Tropical peat soil microbial communities from peatlands in Department of Meta, Colombia - 0715_SJ02_MP02_20_MG | ecosystem: Environmental > Terrestrial > Soil > Wetlands > Peat | place... | reverse complement strand
CCGCGGGAACACGGATTTGAACCCATGGCGCTAGTCCATGCTCCGCTTGTTCCTTGGCTTCGCCGGTCAACTGTTCGTCCGCCCGGCGTAGTGAGCGCGCGCCGGTAGCCTTACGAGGCTAGCCCCACAGTCGATCGCGCAGGCAAGGACCAACACGATGTCGCCCATGCGGGCGAGGTCCTGATTTGACTGCCAATAAGTATCCTAGGAGCTGATAGTTCCAGTCTGTTCAACGCGGGACGAAGCCTTTCCAGCCTTCACCGAGCAGGGATCGAAATGAAGGCCGCGACTGCATGCGCGCCAGCCATCCCTTAGCGGTCTTTGCTTCGACCCAAGACAAATCGTCAAGATTGTCAACCGCCGACAGATGTGCCGTGGCGGCTAGATCTGCGTAGGTCAACTTGTCGCCCGCAAGCCAGCCATGCCCGCGCACCAACAAATCGATATAGGCAAGGTGCGGAAGGATATTCTCGCGAGCTGTTCGGATCGCCTCGTAATCAGGCGATCCGCCGCCGGCATCGCGCGGCATATATTGCTTATAACGTTCGGCTGTGAGCGGGCCGCTTACCTCAGCGAAGAACTTATCATTGAACCAGTACATCAGTCGTCGTACCTCGATCCGCGCCGAGGGCTCGCGGGGCAGCAGTTCTTCGCGCCTAAACTCATCGCTCTGAACCTCCGCGAGATATTCGGCAATAATCGCGGCCCCCGGAACCGGTAGCCTTCCTTCTGCTAATAGGACTGGCAGAGTGCCGGCTGGGTTCAATAACAGGAATTCTTCTCGGCGCTCCCAAACCCGCTCGCCAATCAAACGCACCGGGAGACCGTATTCGTGCAATGCGAGCCGTATAAACCGCGAATGCGGACAAACGGGGTGGTGGATTAGTTTTAGGCACATTCTAGCTGAAGCGTGCAGCTGTTCACTTTGCCTTGATTTGGCGGCATATCAGTTCGCTAATTTCGCTGCAAGCCGGAAATTCTGAGCACTTTCGACAAGCCAACGGGGCAAGATTCATTAAAGTGTACTGTCGCGCAACTGGATCGCCAAACTCCAATGTAAAACGTGCACGCTATTTGAGCACCAATGGTATTTTTACTTGAGTTCACACCTGTTTGAAGGCGGCGATGCAAAAGCGAGATGGGCCGGATAAGACAAGAATGCGGTCAATTTCCTTCACGAGATGGCAGCAAGTGTTGGCAATATTCCAATAGGAAGCAGGAACATTGCGATGCGCATTACTATTCACGCCGATCACGGTGACGAGGTTTCAATACGCGCAGACTTGCTCGCGCTCGAGCACGGTCTTATTACGCTGGAAGTCGATAACCGTTTATATGATAGTGAAAACGAATTTGAATCGGTGACGCTAACAATCGCCAAAGCGCACGAATTGGCACAGGCGCTCATGACCGTGGCGCAAGATGTTGAGTTTATGCGTGCAACCTTCAAACGCCATTCATGAACCGGCGCCGCCCAAGTAGCCAAACGGCTAATTACCAGGATTGCATGCGAAAGAACTAACTACAGTGAGCAATTGCAAACCGCTGCCCAGACATTTTGTGAAGTTGTTGCCATCGATATGTCCAAATCGGCGCGGCGTCACAGGGCTGATGAGCGGCGTCCCATCTGGGACGCTTAAACAGTGCGACGCGCCAGATGCAGCAAATTCCCGGAGGGAACTTGGAAACCCAGAGGCAAGCCGCCCGGCGCTGAGACCAGCCGTCACGCGCGTCGGGCAATAGGCGCTGTTTGTTGAATGTGAGGTTTGCCATTAACGTTGACGCAACCAATTAATTGCGATGGCAAATGGTTCATTGTTAATGTGTCGCTCATGAAGAAGTCGCTGCACATCGCAGGGAACGGAACTGACCGGGCTAATGGCTTATTCCGTTTTGACGCATTAAGCAGGCGCGAATACGAGGTTATGCTCCTTGCCGCGAAGGGTTTAAGCAATAAGGCGATTGCGCGCCAACTCAATTTAACCGAAGGCACCATCAAGCTTCACCTGCACAAGGTCTACGACAAGCTTGGCGTTCAGAGTCGATTTTCTCTTACTGCCCTGACAATGAAATTGGCAAAGGACTGAATTCACATTATTTTATCTTTATTTGTTTAATCTCTTTTTAATTTTTTGCACTAAGAAACACAAGGATGCTGCTGGCTTGCACATCTCATAAATATACGCGGCCATGGATCGACGCGATGGATCGACGCGACCGGGATCTATTGGACAAACAGTTCTGCTGGCTCCATTCATCTCCGCGAAGCGACGGTATACTTGTTTTGGTATTTGTGGGTATATTTGTCGCCGGCATAGCGTTTGGCATGACTGTCGTCCAACATGAAACGTCTGTAACAAGAGTTGTTTCGAGCGATACAATTTCGCCAGAAGTGCTAGTGAAGCCGCAAGCGCTCAAATTCGAAGACGCTCCGAGTAAAATTATGTTTCGCGGCAGCGAGTGACCTGAGCCCCTTGTTTCATCCAGCGATGGGAGGAATCCGCCCGTCCTTAGAGCCGTGATGGCTCGGTGATGCAACGGGACGGGGCGCGAAGCCCTGCAGGTAGCGCAGCGTCCCGTCCCGTTGCATGATGGGAGCGCCGGCTTTGGCATAAATCGCAGGCGGTAGCTGGCCGAGTGCGCTGTGCGGCCGAACGTTGTTGTAATCCTCCTTCCAGAGGGCCAACAGCTCGTGGGCATGGTCGAGCGCGGTGCCGTCCGGGAAACTGATGCCGACCGACGACCCTGATCCGGTCTGGATGACGTCAGTCTTGTAGACGTGGTCGCCGACGTGCAGGACGACGGCGACTCCGTTGCGCATGACGGTGACGTTCGCCGACGACCTTTTCTACCTTACCAATCGGCGCCGGCGGCGTAGTGGCGGCCGCTTGCGCGTACTAATTGGGAGCGGGCGAGCCGGCGAGCAGCTCGACCAGATCGGGGGAAAGGGCGGCGCCGTTGGGCGCCACCAGCGCCGGGTGCCTTGCGTCGGCAAAATAGCCGGGAATGAGATGGTGGCGGCCGTCGCCGCCGGTGCGCACGAGGTCGGATCCGGCACGGTGGAATTCACCGCGGAACAGCAGTTCGGCGTCGGGCACGCTGATGGAGTCGGTGTGAGAGGCGTCGGTGTGGGCGACGAGTGCGCCACCCCCGTAACCGTTGCCCGCAGCCGCGGGCCCGTAAGCCATTCGCCCTCCCCGTCGCGCTTGCCATCAAGCGCAACCCGATTAGCCCACCCCCTTGCCGGCTTGCCCGCCGTCACCCTTTTTTTGCAGGTCCCCAGTGGCCAGCGAGCAAGAGCTATATGCTATATCCAGGCTGCGCCGGCAAGATCATCGTAAATGGAGGGTTAAACGCGTCGCCCCGTGCCGCCCGGCTTGTTGCTATAGGGTATGCGGGCCGATGCTAAATTCGAAGGTCAGAAGCCGGGCGTTCGTCAGTCCGCTAGCCCCGCCGCGGGTTCAACGTGACTCTGAATTCGCGCGCGATGGGAGGGTGTGGGGTCATGGGCCTTGTTTTAACGAGCGAGGCGCAAAACACTCGAGCCCCGCGCAGGTCTCTCTTGGCCTGACTGGCGTCTTGTGACACTGCCGAAAAGGCGTCGGAGCTTAAAGCAAAATCTCGATGACCTTTAAAAGCTGAAGCCCGATAAACGCTGTCCAGGTAGCGGCGAGCAGCAGGCCAATAGCTATAACCGCAAAGGGCAACAGATTGCGGGCAAATAACATCAGACATACTCCGTCTCGAATCGGCACGCCGGATAACCTCACTGAAATGGGGGCAAACGGCGTGCCAGAGCCTTCGAGATGAGGCTCCCGCACACAACACCCTTGATGTCACAAGCTTCCGAACGGCTTCGGTGGGAAGCGGTGCTTCGGCGTTTGCGGCTAAAGCGGTCTCGCGTTTGGCAGGAGGCTATGAAAGTTGTCGCACTAGCGCCGGCACATCTTCTGGGTGGCCTTCACGTTGCTGTTTCCTGCTCGAGGACTCGCAAGAGCTTCTTTAGCGCTACCTTGACTTCATCACCTTGATTAAGCTTACCAGCCTGGTACGCGATGCGTCTTCTTGCCAACACCCTTCTCACAGTCCAGCGCAGCAGCATCCCTAAGATCAGAAATCCGATGGCGATGGTCCAAAGGAGGGCAACGGGTAGGTCGTCGTGAGAAACTGCCGCGGGGATTGGCTTGGTGGATTGTGTCTTCCGTCCAGCATTCCCAGCAGTACTTTCGGAATCTACAGTCGACTGGCGCAACTCTCGCGTTTGCGCTGCTCCTTCCTTCGCACTGCCTTCCGAAGCTCTGTTCGGAGCTGCCGTGGCTGGGATTGGAGGATCAGGCCACACCACTGTGTCGGCAGCCTGCTGTGGCGGGACGTCGGGCCACGCCGCCTTAGCGACGGGCGACGCTGGAGGGTCTGGCCAAATCGCCCCGGTAACGGTCCGTGATGGAGGTTCGGGCCACGTGACTGGGTGAGGCTTCGCACTTCCTTGCGTCGCCTTGCTACTCAGCGCTCCCGTCGCTTGCTGACCGCGCCGAATTTTAATCCGGGGTTCCGGCGCTACACGAGCCTGAGCGGCTTCCCCCTTTGATTTTGCCTTTGGCGCGGTAAGCGTCTCGCCTCCCTCGTCGTTGACAATAATGAGGGGCGGCTTGATTGACCCAGTCTCGTCGGTCCTTTCCTGTGCGCCAACAGCTTGACCTCTTTGGTCATGGGCTCGCAAATGCCAGCACTTGCGCTGGCTAGGCTGGTCAAGTTCAGAGTACCACTCGCTACCCGGGGGCGCTGGTCGGCTCGGCGCGGCGAGGCAATGCTCTTCTGCACCAGCAGAACTGGGAATTAAGCCAGCGCTTGCGATTATCATGAGCCCGATGGCGATCGCTCGCATCATCCTGATCCTACTCTCACGAGCACGCCGCAGACCCCATCGGTCCAGAAATTATGCCAGGTAAAATCGCCTTGTAGTGACCCGCAAATGAGATGACCCGTATGCCTGATTTCGAAATGACCAGTTGGCGCGCGAACTTCCTGGAGGAGTCGAGCAGTAATACCAAGCTGCGGAGACCGTGACTCATCTGCGATCTCAGAGCTCGCCGCGCTCGCTATAAACTAATGAGTCAACGTTTCCAAGTTTTGGTATAAGTCGCCGACACTTCCTCACGCGTTGCATTGCTGTCTGTGCAACGAGGCAACGAGCTTAGCGGTGACTTGTGTGGCATCCGCCAATTCCGAGGGCCGGACGACGCTATGCAATCAATGTGGCCGAGAGGTGGCACGGTCTGGTAGCAATGGCCGTGCAGCCGTGTAATACCAACTCTCGGAATCTCCGACCCTTCCAGCATGGGCGCGACGCCAAATCCTCGTTTGATTTCATAGGGATTGTCGTGCGCTGTGATTGCCGCCAAGGCGGCAACGTCTCCGCGCGTTGGTATAACGCGATGCCGATCATGCCACCGAAAACAGCGTGCAGGCCCGGCGCACGGAGAGACCCAACTCCCGGCCATACACCACTTGCCGCCGGCGAGCCGGCACGCTCATCACTTTTTTGCGGCGACTTCCTTCATCATCTCGATCTCAAGGTCACGCTCGGCAACCAGCTTTCGCGTTCTCCGCTTCAAGTTGCCGCAGCCGTCGCACATCGCTCGCCTCAAAGCCGGCGAGGCGTTTGCGCCAGGTGTAGATCCTCTGCTCGCTGACCCCGTGCTGCTTGGCTAGCACAGACACGTGCTCGCAATCCGCCTCGCGGATCATCGCGACCACCTGCTCTTCCGTGAACCGGCCTTTCCGCATTACTCCCCCGAGCCGGGAGCGCCAGTCGCTCAACTATTCGATGGTCCGAAAATCCAGGGCCGGTAAAATCTGCCAATATGGGAGGAAGGATCAAACTTAACGCCGCTATACGGTCAATCTTGACATCAACGCGGCCAAGGTCTGAAATATTTAGCGTAAAGGCACGGAGATTTTATATGGTACCATCGGGCTAGAATGCCGCGGCAATTGCCAGCGCATCGTTCGGGTCGTTGGTGGCTGGAACTTAGGAACGGCGTGCTACAAGCGGCATTCATCGATCGCATCAGCCATTTCATAACAAGCCGCAGACTCCCGTACTTTCATCGGTCTCTGAATGATTCGAGGCACCCCATCTATCATCTGAGCGAGTGCTGCTGCCAGCACTTCTCGTTGATACCGAGCGCTGATGCCCAATTTGACCAATTTTGGCTTTGGTGCGGTTTCTCTAAGCAAATTCCCGCCTGACCGGACACATCGGAACGAATGACTTCCAATCAGCCATTAACTCTTTGATGGCGACCGACCCAACTAATCTTTCTGGTCTAGCAGGCAGAACAAAATGACACGTACATTCAAAAATTGGCTTGTAAGCCTTCTCGTCACTGCGGCTGTTGTACCTGTTTGTATTTTATGGCTTGACAGACCAGTCGCGCAATGGGTTCACACAATTCTTGGAGAACAGCACATACTGTTTGAACCGGCTCGTTCTCCGGTCCTCTCGATTCCGTTTGTAGCATCTCTACTGTTCGTCATATGCGGTCTTGTCGGCCTCAACCGAGGCCGCTTTTCGAAGCTGGAATCGACAGTCGCAGTAAGCGTCATCAGCACGTTGAATACGATCGTGGTTAAGGATCAACTCAAATTTGTGTTCGGCAGAACGTGGCCTGTCACCTGGGCACCGGGCATTCAGTCTTTCTTGGGCAACAACGCCTACGGATTTCATTACTTTAAATCCGGCGTCTCATTTGAGTCGTTTCCCTCGGGTCATGCCGCGATTTCTGCGGCCATTGTATCGATTCTGTGGATTTTATCTCCAAATCTACGCGTCCTATGCGCGCTCTGCGTTATCACAGTAGATATCGGCCTCGTCGCTCTCAATCTCCATTTTTTGAGCGATGTCATCGCAGGCAGTTTCGTTGGGCTTTCGACGGGACTATTCACTATCGCGTTGTGGCGCGCGATAAGTCCCGATGTCATCGCTAACATACCGTGGCGATCGCGCTGGCGATGAACAGTCGTTTCGGTGACTCGCTCTTTAGAAAGATGGCGGTCCAATGTGATCGAAGCGATTATGACACGGATGTAATCGGCCGCGTCATAAAAGTTGCTAATTGCCGACGGCCAACGACAAGCAAACTCAGCACGCGCGATTGGCACAAAGCTAAGCGCGGGGCCACAAGGTGAGCGGCGAGAAATTCTCTCGCTAACGGCTCGACCGTCTTGATCTTCTGGCTTATATTCGGCTTCCAGTCGAGGAGGATTACTTCTTGAGCGGGGATATTCAGATGAAGGGCTATGCGGTATACACCGCCGCTTTTGTGACATTTGCCGTAGTTTTTAGTGCGATTGCACATGGCGAGACCAAGTACAATCCTTACACCCGCCAATGGGAGACCGTTTCGGCGGATTCAGTTCCTCAATTAAATCCGATCACCAAGCGTTGGGAGTTGGCACCTCCAAATTCTGTACCCAAATTCAATCCATACACCCGGCAATACGAAATGGCGCCTCAGAATGCCATTCCGCGGGTCAATCCGTATACCAAGCAGTGGGAGATGGCTCCTCCCGATGCCAAATTGGAACTCAATACTCGTACGGGAGCCTGGCATTATTTGCGCTAAATTTCAGACTCACACACGGCGCGGCGGCGGCGAGCGGGCGGCACCAGCAGGAATGATCGAAGTCAATCGTCAACAGGGCCTCGGACCTTTGGCACAGTTAACCGAAGAATACGAGGAGAAGACCAACCAGCGCGAGGCCAACCAGAAGCATTGACCAGTCGCCGGGAGCAAGACTAAGGAGCCGGCCTTTATGTGACGCTGCGCTCATTGATTTCTGGCCAAGAAATCAATCCACTGCTTGAGCCGAAATGCTTTGCGTTCGACCTCGGCTCTGTACCTCTCCAAGCACGTCCTTGAGCAAAATTGCATCAGTTGGAACCGGTGACGGACAAGACCGAAGTGGCCGTTACACTGAAAGCAACGACTCGCCGGGCGATTAGTAGCTGGTGCTATAAGGCGCGTCTCGTACATGTCGTTGCGTCTCAGTACTATGCGCTCCTGAAAATTATTATTCGAAGACCCAGAGGATGGCAATTTAACATCGTCGGGAAATTAGCCGTCAACGTTACGCGTTATCGTTATGATCTGGCGTGATCTGGGTTGGCAATGCCCAAAGCTGGGCTGCGAGGTTCGGGAAGCTGCTGTTGTGATCGCGGGGACTGAGCTCTTGGCCCAGGATATACAATTGTTTATGGCTGCGAACGCTTTTGCAGCAAGTCGCCGTAAGCGCGAAGCGCCAATTCATCTTGCACTTGTCTTTCACAACTGACCTGCGGTTCGTTTTTCCCAATCAACAGATCACACTTCGCTTTCACCCAAGCCTTTAATCGTGGAATAAAGCCATCAAGATCAGTTTTGAATTCGTCGTTTCTGATCCACAGAATTTTTTTCTTCGGCACGGAAAACATACTCTCGGCGTATTTAGCCGGAACATCCATGGCTCTCAAGTAGTTATCAACAAGCTGCTGCGTTCGATCTTCGACCGCAGTGGGATTGTTCGCACTCATCGTCTTGACGTCGGTGCCCGGTACAAAGGGCCGATGAATGCCGAGAATAGGAGGCCCAAAATCGTCCGAACTCCGATGGATACCTGCGACAAATACCAAGAAGCATGCGCTCGAACACATGTAGTTAGCTCTGGGATCTTTCAGGCCGCGCCGCGCAATGGCGAGGTTCCGCTTCTGATTGGTCAAGGTTTTGCCCGGGACCATCGTGGACAGCCTTAAAGATCGCACCAGCGCACCAATTTTCATGGCTTCTGCCAAATTGCCGCCGGGCGACGCCAGATAGAGTTCTACGGTATTCTCCTTGAAAATAAAGGTTCTGAATTTTTCGAAATCGCCAGTTTCAATTCTGCCCTCAAGAACAGCGCCTGCGGCTCCTTCCCGCGACGGGTCCAATCTGATGTCGGCGGCGCCTGCCGGCACCATGCCGGTCGCTATGATGGCTGCCGCTAACAGACAGCGACGCTTACGCATCCGGCGAGTCGGCGCTGAAGCCACGAATAACGAAGCCACGAACAATCCCCTCAGCTTCACGATTGGCATTGAAATAAGCAACCCTCGTCAAATGGCACGCGGTTATGTAGTTAGACCCGTCAGGCTGCCCGCAACGCAGGTCCGTTCATGCCAGATGCAAGGGGACAGCGGCACTAATTCCGACGTGTCAATTCGCGGCCTGCGCCGCTGTGCCATGACACCACTGAGAACTACCTCCTCAAGCTGATCTCGCGACCGTTATCCTTTTCATACTTCCAGTATGGTACGTTCGAGAGAGGTGCACGAAGATCGAGCGAGAAGGTCCGGGCCAACGCTGAACGTATCCGATGACCGAATACTCACCAGTTGTTGACGAGAAAGTAGAACCCCACACGAAGTGAGTGAACAACCATGCGACCGTACGAACCGCCGTACCAATAGATGTCGGCGATAGCCAACACCAACGCGACAACCAAAACGACCAGGATCACAGTCCAACGCATTTGCTACTCCGCTGCTGCATCGCCGGCTCCCGGTCGATCGTCGCGTACAGAAAGATTGAGAGCTTATCACTACGCGCCGTAAACAGTCCTGCGAAAAAGAAAACTGAAGGGCCGGTGGGACACGCCGAGTGATCCTTAATTCGTTGCGCTCTGAACGAGCTGCCGATGAGTTAATCGACGCCGAAGAAACACATGCGTTCTAATAATAATAGTAGCTCGAATTTGACGGCGGGACCTTGTTTAGCACAACCCGTACTATATCCACCGAATGTAAGTGCTTGTTACATTCCTCGATTTCTGGAACGGTTGAGGTGCCGAGCGCCGTCACTAGCAGCATACAATCTACCTGCGGCAAGATTGCTAGGACATCGTCGCTGGACAAGACAGGGGCGAGATCCAGGATTACGATGTGCGACGGGTAGTCGGTCCTTATTTGCCGCAACATGTTGCTCATCGCACGCGAAGCCATCCGGTCGGACGAGCCGGCCGTTGGAGATTTAGTGGGTAGAACCATCATTCGGTGAACGCCGATATGGGCTTCAATCATAGCATTGGGCAGTCTTGACCGGTTCTCGAGGACACTAACTAAATCCTCAACAGGCCTTAACCCCAGGCAGCTCGCAATGTTGGGTTTACGTAGGTCCAGGTCCACTAAAAGCACCGACCTTTCGGGTTGACGCGCGATGCTCAGTGCCAAATTAATGGCCGTCACCGTCTTTCCACACCCTGGCGTTGGTGACGTAACCCCAAGAAATTTCCAGTCTTTCACGTCCATGGACTGCAGCACTTGCGTGCGCAACATATCAAAGGGTGCTGAGCGGCCCGCCGCGTGGTCGTCAGCGATGATCCGCTTGGAGCGCAGCTGGGCTTCGTGAAGTTCGAACTTTTGCAGAGGCGCATCGGTTGGCGGCGCACGGCTCGACTCAGCCGACGGCGACCAATCGCGCCACTGTCTAACTCGTTGCTCCGCAGGGGAGAGATTGCTGGCTTTGGCGCGTTCTACCGCTTCACGTATTTCTTCCATCGCAATGCTCTTCTCGTGCTCAACAATCGTGTTTCGCGATCGATTACTTGGACAAGTGTGTCAGTTGATCCACCCACGAACGACTAAGCCAAGACGACAGATCGATGGATGTCCCGAGATAGATAGCTGCAGCGACGACTGCTAAGAGGAGCGCGGCAGCGATCGAAAGAAGCAACCAAACTCTGCGCTTCTTGCGGCGTTGCTCCGCTTCCGTCACGATGTAGGGAATGGCGACAATGAGTCGGTTGTCGACTACACTGGCGAGTTGCTCCGTGCCATGTATCGACTTGTCGAGAGCCTCGGCCACAGTGGTGGCGCCGAAGCTAGCCATTACGGCGACTAGGAAGGCCAAGGCAAACAGTTTCGGCCTGTTCGGCTTGATAGGTTTTTGTGGTACTACCGGCTGCTCAATGACTTGCAAGCGTTCGGACTGTTGATTTCTTTCCAAACTTTCGCCGAGGCGCGCAGCCGACAGTTTGTGGGTGGCTTCCTCCAACGCCGCTTCTGTGGCCGAAAGTTGCTGCTTGAGCAAATCCAGCGAATTATCAGACTGAACCGTGGGTTGCACCGCTTCCGCTGTTGGCGTCTTGGCAACAGCTTTCTCCAGCGCCGCGATCCTTTTTGTGAGTGCTATAACCTGTGGGTGCGCCTGCGAATACACTGATGATTTCTGAACAAGGTCTAACTTTAGTTTTGCCAATGCGTCGAGCTGTTCCTTTCGCTGTGCCAGACCTTCGTTAACCGGATCTGGCGCCCTCTGCGCAACTGAGGTGGTCTGCATTTGGATTGAATCGACTACGCCTTGCAGCCTCTTAACCTCCTGTTCGAGAAACCTCGTCGTTTCCGCTGCACGGTTGGTCCGGTTGCGTGCGTCCTCATTAAGGATCAAGGTGAGAAATTCATTCGCAACTTTGGCAGCGATTTCGGCGTTCTCGTACTCGAAGCTTAGCGTAAATGCGATCGTGAGATTGTTTTGCTGCGTCGGTAACGTCAGGTCGACGAGCTGAAGCTTTGTGCGGGCTTTCATGAGATCAAGCAACTGCGACCCAGACATCCAGCGCTGCTGATCGGGAAAAAGCGCGAATTTTTTGACGATCTCGAGGAGATTGTTCCGAGTGGTAATTCGTTGCTGGATAACTTGAATGCGCTGATTGGCCGTGTCGGTGATTGTCGGTTTGACCAGATCGACAGGAATATCTTGGGTTTCAACCAGAATTTTGCCTTCAGCTTGATATATCGGACGTTGAATCGCGACAGTCAGAGATCCAAGCACAAAAATAATGATGAACGGAATGAGGAGGTAGAGCAACCGTCGCTTGGCAATAGCGAGATAGTGCGCGACCCCAACATCGTGCCGGGGATCCTCAGCGAAAGCTTGCTGAGGCGCACTATACGATTGAAGCATCATTGCCCGCCAAGCCAGTAACTTTTGTGCCATGCACTTGCACCACTAAACGATACCATAGCCGCAGACAACGGCAATTCAAAAATATTTATCAATATTAATTGGTGAATCGCTTGAGCCGAGGTTCCCTGCCTAATTTAGGCCAAGTTTTCATAATCGCGTCGTTGCTAAATCATAGTATTGTCGCTGCTTTTCTACGTCCGACATCGGCTACCCTTTAAGCCTACCATCGTCGCTTAATCACGCGATGACAAACTGGTTGTTGTGCAGAATGGTTGATAATATGGCCTGTACCAGTGTAGGGAATTTACGATTGGCGGGTGAGCAGGTGGAAACTCCATATGTATGAGGCGTTTTACGGGTTGCGCGAGAAGCCGTTCTCAATCCTACCCGACCCAGATTTGATTTATTGGGCACAAAATCATCGCCTCGCATTCGCCATGCTGGAATTCGGTGTGATGAATTGTGCCGGCTTTACGGTCATTACCGGGGAAATTGGCTCGGGAAAGACCACATTGCTGCGCTATCTGTTGCGACAGCTTGATCCCCAAGTTGCCGTCGGCCTGATCTCCAATACCCCGCGGGGCACGGACGGTCTTTTGGCGTGGGTACTGATGGCTTTTAACCAACCCTTCGAAGGGAGCTACGCGACGCTATTCAAAAAATTTCAGCAATTTCTTTATGAGGAGCACAAACAGGGTCGCCGCGTCATTCTCATTGTAGACGAAGCGCAGAACCTGGGAATGGAAACGCTCGAAGAACTGAGAATGTTGTCGAACATTAACGCCGACAAGGACCAATTCCTGCAAATTATTCTTGTGGGCCAGCCACAATTGAGGACTATGCTGCGCACGCCCGAGCTGGTGCAATTCGCGCAACGGGTATCATCGGACTTTCACCTTCACGCGCTCAATGTCGAGGAGGTCAATCGATACATCCATCATCGTCTGAGCGCCGCGGGGGCGCGCGCACGGCTGTTTTCCGATCAAGCTTGCGCCAGAATCGCCGAGGTCAGCCATGGCATACCACGTACAATTAATGTGCTTTGTGACACGGCATTGGTGTACGGGTACGCGACGAATGCGCCAACGATCACGACGGATATTGTCAACTCAGTCATTGCAAACAAGGATCGGTTTGGCGTCTTGCCAATTTCCGCTCCCTCAAACGGAGGCGGGTCTTTGGTGAGATGATACTCGGATTACGTGGTGATCTTCTTAAGAGCGGCCTGGATTTTAAGTTTAAGCTCGGCATCGGGCGCCTGATTAAGCGCCGCATTGAGTTGTTCGCTCGCCTTGGCCAGCTGATTAGTAGCGATATAGGCCATGCCAAGGTGGTAGTGGATCATGGCTCGGTTGGGCAGCGCGGCTGCGGCCTCTTCAAGGAGCGTAACCGCCCCGGCATAATCGCCGTTCTGGTAGCTCACCCAACCAAGGGTGTCCTTGAACTGAGGTACCGGCGATTTGCGCAGCGTCGCCGCTAGCGACTGTGCACGTTCCAGACTCGCCTTATCTGTTCTATGATCTGCAAGCAAACTTGCCAGATTATTTGCTATCACCAGAGATGCTGGATCCTTATCCAGCATGGATTGGTATTCGGCGATCGCACCCTCGTAATCGTTTTTAAGTTCCAATATGCTTGCCCACAGCAGACGCAGCACGGAGTTGTCCGGCAGTTGTGTTAAGCCTGTGCGAATCACGTCTTGAGCCTTATCAACTTCGTTACGCTTTATGTAAAAACCGACCAGCGCTTGGTAGCCAAGTGTGCTCTTCGGCTGCTTTTCGATGGCCGATTTGTAGCTGTCGATTGCTTGATCGGGCGCGTTGTTCGCTTGTTGAATCGAACCGAGCAAGACGTGGGCTTCAGCGTTGGTGGGATCTGTTTGTAGCGCATTTCGTAAGAGAGCTACGGCCTTATCCGTCTGTTTTGTTCGAACATAAGCGCGAACCAGATTAAGCATAGGCTGTACGGCCGATGGATCTGCGGCGTAGGCGCTCTGTAGCGCGGCGAGACCTTCCTCATATTTGTTTTGCGCTACCAGAGCGGCGCCAAGAATCTCATCGGCAACCCCAGCATTGCCAAAGCGTTTGATCTTAGTGGCGATCTCCTCAGCACCGGCCCAGTCCTGGTGCGATAGTCTCACCTCAGCCGATTTCGCCAAGACCTGTTGGTTTTGCGGCCAACGGGTGGTGAGATCGGTTAAGACATCCTCGGCGCGGGCGTCGCCGCCGCGACGCTGCAAAAAGGCAACATAGGCGAGGCCAACGCCGGGATTAAAGTTCGAAACCCGCACGGCGTCGGCGAATTGCTTATCGGCCAGCTCAATCGAACCGCTGCGTTCATAGGCTGTCGCCAGAAGCAACATGAGCTCAATTGAGTGCGGTTGATCGTTGAGAGCCGTGCGCAGATCATTGATAGCCGCCTCGACCTGTCCTCGTTCGATGCGTATGGCAGCGCGCAGCCTCAGGCCTTCCGTATGCCGGTTGTCCTTCTGCAAGATCTGAGAGACGACCGAGTCGGCCGCATCGAGGTCCTTCCGATTGAGATACATCTGTGCCAGCGCAACTTGCGCCTTCAACACGTCCTCCGAGGAAGAGTCGGCGATCAGTTTTTTCAGCAATTGCTCGCTGTCCCTGAATTTGCCCTGAGCAAAATCAAACTGCGCGAGTGCCAGTTGGTAGGGGAAGTTGTCTTTCCGGTCATTAATTCGGGCGACCAATTCCTGCCGAGCGGCTGTCGACCCTCTGAACGCGCTTAAGAAGCGCACGAGTGCCAGTTCCCGCTGCGGGTTATCCGGTTTTGCCCCGGCAATAGCCCGCAGTTCCTTTTCGGCGTCATCCGGGCGCTTCTGAAATAAATACAATCTGACTAGTTGATTACGAAATCCGCCGTCAGGATGAAGTTCGGAAAGTGTCTTGAGAAGAGCTTCCGCCTTTGGCCAGTCATTTGTTTGCTGGTAGATTCTGAGCTTCAGAAGCTGGATACCAAGGTCCTTGCCGTCCGAAAAGGCTTCGGCTTTATCGAGAAGCTGGAGCGCAGCCTGCGTGTCGCCTTTTGCCAACCGATCAGTGGCAAGCACTGAAATGGCGGCAGCATTTTTTGGATCGAGGTCAAGTGCGGCATTGGCGATCCTGAGCGCTCCAGTCACGTCCTTCGCTCGCAACAGGATAAAGGCCTTCAAGGCGAGGGCATCGGCATTATGCTCGTCGAGAGTATTGACCTCATCAACGAGTTTGAGGGCATCGTCATTGGCACCTCCAATCACAAAAAGTCTGGCAAGCTTCAATCGGTCACTAACGTCCTTCGGATCAAGCTCAACAGCGGTTCGCAGATAAGGAACTTCTCCGGAAAAATTTCTATTGAGCTCCTCAATTTTGGCGAGAGCGAGCCATGCGGCCACGTAATCCTTCTTGAGTTTTACGGCGTTCTTAAATTCGATACTCGCCTTGGCGTACTCGTGTGCGTCAAGAAGTTTCATGCCGCTTTCATAGTAGCTTTTGGCGCGCTCTTCTGATGAGCTGCAGCCCGCAACCTGAAGAGCGGCGAACACGACAAGCGCGAAGCGGGACGCGGTCATCAGCCGGTGCAGCAAATGGGCCAATCGCATTGTGACAAGTTCCTACTCTGTCTTCTTAGTTACTCAGGGCCGCGTTTACTGGAGGCGTTCGATCAGACGGCAAGTAGGTCGTCAGGGCGGGCACGACTTCGTGCATGAAAGCCTGCAGGCGGCGGTCGGCATCGTCTTCCGTCTCACCAGGCAATAGTTGAGTTGTCAGCCGTATTAACGCACCATCGGTTCTGTTTTTTGCTATAGCATCGGCAAAAAGGTACCACTTCGACCACCACTCGTTGGCAATAGTTCGGCCGCGCTCACTAAACCAATAGTAGACCAGCATCTTGTATCTGTCTCTGGCGATAATGACGCGGTTAAACGGTAGCGGCGCGTCGAAGTTCGGGTCGCTCGTGCGCTCAAAGCGAGATATTTGCCAGCCGCCGCCCGGGATGCAGACTATGGGTGAATGAGGCGATTCGCCCTGTCGCTGAGAGCTATAATAGGCCACGTACAGGTTGACCGGCTTATGGTTTGGGCCGCTGTAGTCCGACACGATGTAGTCGTCGAACTTCAAACTGCGCTCAACGTCTGGCTCTAGCATCGACGGGCGGCCCTGCCAGACTCCGAGTCGCAACGGGAATGCCGCAAATCGAGACCGTTCAGGCACAATTTCGGAGCGCCCGGATATAAAGGCAATGCCTAGTCCGCTTGCGATCAAGGTGGCTAGACAGACAAAAGCGGGTAGTCGATTTATTGATGGAAGCTTAGGGCCAGCCTGCACCTTTGTTATTGTCGGGGCACCGAACACGTCGTGGAGCCGTTTGCCAGACAAGCGTGCGAGCAAAAGGATCTCTGCGGCTAAAAGTACAGCGCAAGCGATGAAGATAGCCCAGCCCTGAAAGAGATGAAGCAGGCCTTCGGCCTGTTCGGGGCCCCATCTGCTGACCAGGACGCCGACTAATCCAACCCGAAGTCCGTTCATTATGATCGTAATCGGGACAGCAGACAGAAACACGATCACGCGTTGCCAGACAGGCGCTTGGAACAGATAAGCCGCAAGGAAGCTGAGGCTCAGGAGCGGATAGAGATACCGCAGACCGCTGCAGGCTTCGACTACCGCAAGCTTGGCGTTGCCGAGGTCGATGATGTTACCATCGAGATAAACCGGGATCTGGAACATCCTAATGACAAAGCTGGCAAGCTCAGAGGATATGAGCTGCAACCGCAGGGTTAAAACCGAATCGACGAAGTACGGAAGCGGAATAGCAAAAAGCAAAAGCGCCATCGGGATCAAGGATACGCGCAACAGCGAATAACCGCCCACTGCCAGCACGATACCTGCAAGCGCGATAACAAATCCGACCTGGGACAGAATGTAGATCGCGCTCAGGGCACCAAGAAGGTTCATGAACACGGAAAGAACAATAAGGACGAGGCCGCTCCAGCTCGGTCGCCCGATACTGTCGTGCAGCGCTTGGCGCCGGGTCCAAAGCAACCAGACAGCCACGACGGGGATTAGAAAGCCGTGACTATATTCTTCCTGGGTCGACCAGCGATAGACCAATTCCTGGAGCGGACCGCGGAAGCCGATCACGGCGACAAGCACCGCGAGGCTCATCAGCACGACAGTTTGTGTTGTCGCGCGCTCTGTCTGGTAGACAGATGGAGACGACATTACCCGTCACAGCCTCCAGCTAAAAGGAAGTCAACGCAATGGAGCCGAAATAATCTCGCGAGCCGCGGTGAAACGCCAATGAATTTTAGGCCCGCATTCCTCAAAATGCGGTGTTTGCTTAACATCAGCAACAGCCCGAAAAAGCGGGCGTCAATGAGGCGGGTAGCCGACAAATCGACGACGAGCTGCTTTTGGGTTTTCAGCGCCCCGTTAAGGCAAGAGATGGCTTGGCCCACGTACCTGGCGGTCGCATCACCGGATAGGCATAGAGAAACGGCGACCTCATCTTCGATCAGATCTATGTGCAACTCTGGCGGTTTGCCGCCCAACCCCAGCCGCTGCCAGCGGGCTGACATGACCAGCGGCAAGATCCGCGTCACCAGCAGCCGCAGCAGGGTGGCGGCGTCATGACCATAGCGCTTCCATAGGTGCGGTTCCTCCTTGATGCGCCACAGCCACTCGAGACCCAGTTTGCGCAGGATCGGAGGGGCGCGCTTGATGGTTCCGGCTGCGAAATTTATGGCCGCGCCGAGGTGGGTACGCACCGCCGGCCGTAGACGACGATGATTGCGCAGTAGCCACATCTGCCCCTTCGCGGCGCCGAGGGCGACTACGAGTAGATCGGCGTCGCTGGCATTGATCGCGTCGATGATGGAGTCCCCGCTCAGGTCGTCGACGCTGCCATAGCCGGGGTAGATCGAGCCGACGCAGTGCAACCCGCCCGGCCAGTCGTTCAGGGTCTTGGCCGCGGCGGCAGCGACACCCTCAGCCCCGCCGAACAGAAACACCCGCAGCGGTCGCCTGGTGCCCGGTGGTGCCTCGAGCGCGTCGAACATGTCGGATCCGGCGATGCGGTGTTTAATCGGCACGCCCATAAGGCTTGCGATCCAGACAATTGGCATGCCGTCTACGAGGCAAAGATCGCTGAGAAGAAGGGATTGACGAAATTCGGCGTTGGCTGCACTGGTCGCCAGAAAATTGACATTGACCGTCGAAATGAGAAGCGGCGTCTTGTTAGCGGCTGCGGCGTCGATCCGGCGCAGAACCTCCGGCATTTCGACGGCGTCGATGGGCAACCCAAGAATGCAATAGACGTTACGCGAGAGATCGTCCGGAAGCGCTACGTCCGCAGCTGACTGACCGGGACTCTCGTTCAGGCCCCAAACGCCCGTCTGTTGGCCACTCACATTACCGTCAGACAGTACCGCCGCAGAGCGCGCCGCGGCTAACGGCGAGAAATTCTGCGGGAGCCACCCGGCCATCCCACGCACTTCAATAGGCATTGCGACCGCGCAGAACCTCGATCATGGTGCGGAACACGATCCAGCAGTCGAGGTGGAAACTCCAATTATCGATGTACCAAAGATCGAACTCCACCCGTCGCTGAATATCCGCCGCTGTTGGCGTTG
>Ga0187781_10001338_pt1 | contig 18623 bp, 15 predicted proteins | sample 0715_SJ02_MP02_2_FD_132447 | JGI IMG/M metagenome (GOLD analysis project Ga0187781, IMG submission 132447) | Tropical peat soil microbial communities from peatlands in Department of Meta, Colombia - 0715_SJ02_MP02_20_MG | ecosystem: Environmental > Terrestrial > Soil > Wetlands > Peat | place... | reverse complement strand
TCCGTTGCCCCAACCACCGACACCAGGAGATTGAAGTGATCGTGGTCGAGGTCGGCGGTGTGTGTAAACAGGAAATTTTCTTGCGGCCTTACTCCGGGACCGAGAACTTCTCCAATGTGCACCCATCGCTGCTCATAGAGCGCGGGTACGAGATAAACCGACGCCAACCCGGCGCCCAGCAGGACAGCCAGGGCGAGTCTCAACAACGGGCGCGTCGACTTTTGTCTCGCCGCAACGAACAGCGCGAGGGCCGCGGCCGAATAGTGCAGCATGACCGCAACCGGAATGTTGATGAGCCAAGCCGCCGCGAGAAGCATGCTGAGCTGGAGTGTGGTCCGCAAACTGGCTTGCGCGAGCTTGGCTACGACGAGCAGAAGAAGAGGCAGCAACGCAGCCCCAAGCAACTCCGCAAAGGCGCTGCGCCAATAAATCACCAACAGGTGATACGGATTGAGGGCGTAGAAAATTGCCGCAAACAGCGCATCGGAAGGACGCAGCCAGCCTTCGGCCAGACGGTACATGCCCGCGCCGGCCAGCGTCAGCGCCAGCCAGCAATACACCCCCGGCACGATCTTCCAGGGCAAGACCGAGCCGAGCGCGGCGCCCAACATCCACGAAACCGGGGGATAGAACAAAAACCTGGGCTCGCCGTATCCCCAGTGCGCCGAGGCCATCCAGCGCGGATAATCGGTGCCATCGTGCCACTGCGCCAGCGCGTCCATCCAGGAAAACACGTGGATCTCAAAGTCGTGCCCCGAGGGAATGCCCCAAACGAAGAAAGGAACCACGGCGAGCACGCACAAGACCGCGATGGTGAGGAGGTGGAGGCTCCGGCTCTGCGGCAAGGCAAAGTACCTGATGTGAAATGGCAAAGGCCGCTGGCTTCTTGCTGGGGCAAGCGGGCCTTCGCCGGACTAATTTTATTTGATTTCGGTGGGCTGCGTGGGGAGAACGGCTTCCGTCCCGGTTGCAGATTGTGCCCGGATGCTGTGGAGGGTCCAGGCAGGACAGTGTGGGCCGGTGCTACTAGAGGTTATTTCAAAAACGGCTTCCGTGCCGATCCAACTGCCCGTCCCTCCGCGGCTGAAGCCGCACCCCACCCAAAACCGTTTATGAAACGGATTAACGCCTTCTAGCTAGTTTTCGGCGGGAGTGCGTTGGCGGACCAGTTCAGCGAGGAATTTATCCTGGTCCATTGCGTCGCCGCCGCGGATCAGCGTCAACAAGGGATCTTGTTCCTCGTCGCCGGTCCCGGGTCCTGGCTCTAAATCGATGGCGCTGGCCACCAAGGAGCGCGGCAAGACCTGAAGCTGCGGCTCCGAGCCGGGTTGGCTGGTCAAACAGCCGATAAACTCTTCGACCCGTTGGCGCTGTTCCTGGGTTCGTGAGGGGAACTCGATCCCCATCCCGTGGCCGGGATGCATCACGCGCACGAACCCTTCGGCACGAAGCTCGATGTGGGCCGCTTTCAGGCAGAGGTCCACCGCCGAAGATTGCGGGAATGGGGACTCGGTTTCTACGTAGCAGCCGCCGAGGCTCAAGTCGGTGAGCTTGCATTCAATCCTGCCCTCATCGCCGGCGGAATCGGGCTCGTGGAAATGGGCCTTGAGCCATTCGTCCAACTGCGCCCGGCAGTCCGCAGACATATCCAGAAAATGGAGACCAACTTGACCGTTGGGAGCGGTCCATGCGACCTGGGCATCGGCCTCAATGGTGATATCGCTGTCGGGCAAGCGAAAGGAAACCCGGACGAGCAGGGAAGAGGAAACGGCCTTGGCGGCAAGCACGAGTACATCCAGGCCGCCGATGCTCACGTCGAGCAGGATTCCCTCGATGACGTTATCGGAATCCAGGCGGAGTGACACGGGTGCCTGAGCGGCCACGCGCGACGAACGCCGGCGTTCCCGCTTGAGCATGGCTGTGGCGGCCCGCAGAGCGTCGCTGGCTTGTTGGGGGTGGACAGGCTTGGTGAGGACAAAATGGGCGCGGCCGCTGCCGATCGCCTTGGCTTGCCCCTCGTCAGCTACGACGGCCACGGTTACCGGAGGAGCGCAATCCGGGGTGGCCAAGCGATGACAGCTTTCCAGGATCAGGGACGCGGTCTCGGGATCCTCGAAGTCGACCACCACCTGGTCGAAGCGTTCTTCGGTAAGTCGGGCGCCCGCGGCTTCGGCGGCGCTCGACCGGACTACACCAACGCCAAGCTTCCTTAGAACCTGTGTCAGCGTCTCCGCAGTCTGGTCGTCTTTCGATACCAGTAGAGACTGCAGCAGCATCATGGGAAACTCCCCTCCAGGTGGTCCTTACGGCCAGCGGGGCGTGTTGCGAGCCGGCTTTGGGGCGGTTGCAGCCTGAGCGCCAGCCTTGGCAGCCATGGCACCGTTGCCGTCATCGGCGACCTCGGCCAGGACCATGTTTTCCTCCGCCGCGTCGTTTTCCGCCAGCAGAGGAGCGACTTCGCGCAGCTTCTCGGCGGCTTGCTGCAGCAGTTCAATCTGTTTTCCCAGCGTTGCGTACTGCGCCTGTTTGCGGCGCAGAACTTCATGGATATCCTTCATACAACCCCCTGCGCCTGACTCTAGGTTTGAGGGCCGCCGAGGTCAACGTCAAAGTCACCAGACGGCGTTACCCGCGTAACCGATGGTTTTGTCGTGGGCAAACTCCTGGTGGGCGACGAGGCGGGAAGCCGCTTTGCCGGAAACGCAAAAACCCCGCCTCGCGGCGGGGTGCTGAGTGCGTGGAGATTAGTCCAAATCCCTAAACCGACTTCTTACGCCGGGACAGGGCGGCGATACCAACCAGGCCTGTTCCCAAAAGGCCCAAAGTGCTGGGCTCCGGCGACGAGGACAAATGCGTGTTGCCATTGATCAAGTGAACAATCCCGTTGTTGAGCTGGTTGCGGTACGCATAGAAGTACTGGGTGGTTTGTCCGCTGGCCTCATGGCCGTTGTAGAGCATGCCCCTAATGTCACCGGTCAAGGTGAACATCATCCGGGTACTGCCCGGAGGGCTGGTTAACGTCCAGTCGATCGGGCCGACGAAAGCCCCGGAAAAAAGCATCCCTTTGTGGGGTCCGTGGAAATAACCGTTGGAGTAGATGTCAAACACCGAGCCCTTCGCCGAAAACGTTCCGTCCTGAAAAACGGAGGACCCCGAAAACGCGCCAGTCTTGAAATAGACATAGCCGAGGCCGCTGCCCTTCGGCGCGAAGATGCCGTTGTAGGAACCGATGCGCGATTGCGTTGACGTGATTCCCAACAACGTCACATTCGCCATGCCCCATTCGTTTTGGACAGTAATTGCATCCGCCAGCGCCGCTACAGGCAAAGCCAGCGCAAGAAGTGCCAGTAAGAGTACTCGCCTCATGTTACGTCCTCCCGAACTCGTTCTTGCGTTCTATTCTGTTTAGACTCGTTCCGGGCAAAAGGGGAGCGGAACTTGACCCAAACTTCCCCGAGAGCCTTGGAGCAGTTAGAACTCCAAAAACAAGGCAAAATGCTGTTCTTTCTTATCAATAAATTAGCGTTAGATTTTAACATCTGTGCGGATCGATAGTTGCAACATTCTGCACACTAGGAACAACCCTCTTCGCTCCGCAAGCCAAAATTCGCTACGCCGCCGTCCATCTGAGTGTGACGGCCGAAGACAATCCGGGCCCCCGCACCGGGGGAAGGACTAGCAGAACCTCGGTTATATTACCAAAGTTTGGGCATTCCACAATTAGCCCCTATGTGCTACTCCATGCCTCTATCGTGGCATTCCACTCTCGACAGGGGAGACGTATGGTTACCATGAGCAGTTCTGGGGGAGGGCTGTTCGGGCGCCCCGCGATTCAAACTGAATCCGGGGCGCTTCTTATTTTCCGCGGATTTTTGTCGAGTTCCTGCCAGTCGGGGATGCAACAGCTTGCGGCAATGGCAAAGGCCAACTCCTGACCGTCAATCTCAAGATTCCTCATGAACCCAGTAGGGCATTGATTCTAAAGGGCAGCGTTGTCAACCATTTTCATGTAGGTCATTGTTTTTTAATAGTTTACATGTAACTGTTCCGGCCTCGGGATCTTAACGGCGATTTCTCTTCGAGTCTCCAGCTCATGGAGCGGGGCGGAGAACGACTCCTCAGGAATACGGATAGTAAACAAAAAATAGAATGGAGATGGCGGTGAGGGCCCACAGTGCCGGCCGCACATCGCTTAGGCGCCCCGCGAACAATTTGCAAAGCGGATAGAGCACAAACCCGGCCGTCATCCCGATTCCGATGTTGTAGGTAAACGCCATCAGCGCGATCACTCCGAACGCCGGCACGAGTTCGCTGAGATCATCAAAGGGAATGCGGGTAACCGGGGTGAGCATGAGCAGGCCGACAAAAATCAACGCCGGACCATAAGCCTGGGACGGAATCGCCGCGATGAACGGAGCCAAGAAAAGCGTGCCCACAAAGCACAGGGCGGTCACCAGCGATGTGAGCCCTGTTCTTCCCCCAGCTTCCACTCCGGTGGCCGACTCGATGTAGGCTCCCGACGTCGTGGTTCCGATCAATGCCGCAAACGTGGTGGCGAGGGCATCGGCCATCATGGGGCGCTCGATCTGCGGCAGGTTGCCGTGCTCATCGAGGAGACCGGCCCGCGCCGAGACGCCAATGAGGGTTCCCATGGTGTCGACAAAGGCCATTACGAGAATGGTGAGCACAACCGGAAAGAACGCCCAACTGAAAAGGCCGTGGAAGTCGAGCTGCAAAAAAACCGGCTGCAGGCTGGGAGGAGAACTCAACCACTGTCGCGGCGAGGCAGAAACGCCAGAGAGAAAGCTGAGCAGAGTCGTAGCCAGAATTCCCGTGAGAATGGCAGCAGGGAAGCGGCGGATGGTCAATACGGTGATCAGGAGGAATCCGAAAATAGCCAGCAGGACCGTTGCCGAACTGAGATGGCCGGGACGGACCGGAGCTCCAGGGGAGCCGATGGCGACGATCCCGGTTTCATTCAGGCCAATGAAGGTGAGGAACAAACCGATGCCAACGGCATAGCTGTAACGCAGGGCCGGCGGAATGGCATCGACCATCCATTGGCGCAGACGGAAGATGGTCATCAGAATAAAAAGCACGCCAGCCACAAACACCGCGCCCAGGGCCCGTTGCCAGGTGTAGCCGAGGAGGTGAACCACGGTGAACGCGATGAAGGCGTTCTCGCCCATGTATGGGGCAATGGCAAAAGGGCGGTTGGCATAGAAGCCCATGAGGAGGGTTCCGAAGATGGCAGTGACGATGGTCGCGGTCAGCGATGCGCCCACGGGCATGCCAGCGGCTTTAAGGATGGCGGGGTTCACGGCGACGATATACGACATCGTGAAGAATGTGGTCAGTCCGGCGATGAGCTCGCGCCGGACGGTGGTTTCATGCCGGGAGAGTCCCCAAAGACGCTCAATCCAGCCCGTCAAGACGCCTCCTGTGCGGAACCGAGCATTGTACATTCAGGCAGCGATGGAATTCCTGAATCCGTGCACTATTCCGGGCGGCAATCAAATGACGCCTTAGTGTGCGAAATTGGCCCCAAGACGGCCAGTCCTCACGAGGGGAAGAATATTTGAAGCTAGGTTTTCCACTGGGCGCCATAGCATGTCCGTCAGAACCTGCAGTTAAAAAGGGATCGCGGAAAAATTCGCAGAAATGCAAGGTACTCAAAGCATCAAACTGTGCCATACTACGGCACATCATCGGGCTCAAGAAAAAGCACAATCACTGATTGCTCTGGCAGGCTGCGGGAAAACTTCGATGAGCACCCCAGCGGCTCAAGCCGCTGCTGAAAGCAAGTCGGTTATCGCAGCGCTAAAGCGCTGCGCGACGCAAAACCGGGTTTTTTCCGCAACCTCCCAGTGAGTTTGTTCTCTGCACCTGCCATCACTGCGGGTCGGGGAAGAGAGAGCGAAATGATGTTCGACGCTGCTCCGGCGACTTCTTGCCGGAGGGCGGGGCGTTGTAGTGGGATCTTTCACGGCTGTCCGGAGCAGTTCGGGGAGGCCACTGCATGGGAAATACTCGGCTCGCAATGAGTTGGGGCTTCACCGCTGGGATCAGCTTTTTCCTGACATGGCGGAGAACAGTGGTGCGGAGGCGTGCGATTTTTTCCGTCTGCTGTCGAGTGGCTGCGCTTGCTTGTGTGTCGCTGTGGGCGGTTGCTTCGGCGCGAGGAGAAAGCGTCCCCGTTCTCGTCACGCAGAACATCGATGAGGGGAGACTGGTAACACTCAGGGGAAATACGCGGCCCGAGGCAAATGCGAAGAATGATCGCGGGCGAGTGAGTGACGATTTCTTAATGGAACACCTCCTGTTGCTGCTACGGAGGTCGCCCGAGCAGGAGCGGGAACTGGAAGAGCTTATCGACGAGCTGCATGACCCGTCCGCCCCCGTCTTTCATCAGTGGTTGACGGCCAGAGAATTCGGGGAGCGGTTCGGGGTTTCGGAACACGACCGGGACGCGATCAAGAATTGGATGAAGTCAAACGGTCTGACGATCAACGTGGAATATCCGAACCACATGCTCATTGACTTCTCTGGAACGGCGGGAAGAATTGCGGAAGCCTTCCACACCGAGATCCACCACCTGAATGTAAAGGGCGAGCGGCATATTGCCAACATGAGCGATGCCAAGATTCCGGCCGCCTTGGCTCCAGCGGTAGCGGGAATCGTGTCGATGCACGACTTTTGGCCGCACGCTCTGTACCGGCTGGCCCCGGAATATACGGCCGCGGTGAATGGAACCACCAATTATCTGGTGACTCCGGGGGATCTGGCGACGATCTACAACCTGAATCCTCTGTTCAGTGAAGGAATATCAGGACAAGGCCAGACGATTGTGGCGGTCGAGATCAGCGACGTTTATACGGCGAATGATTGGACTGCGTTCCGTTCCGTATTTGGTCTTTCTACGTACGGCGGCGGGTCATTGACGCAGATCCATCCCGCGCCACCAAGCGGTACGAACAACTGCAGCGATCCGGGCGCGGTCCCCGGCGCCGATCTGGAAGCGAGCGTGGATGCCGAATATGCCAGCGCGGCCGCTCCCAGCGCGGCTATTGTTTTGGCTTCCTGCGCGGAGACGGAAACCTTTGGAGCCCTGATCGCACTGGCAAACCTTCTCAATCAAAGTTCCGCCCCGCCTGCAATCGTGAGCATGAGCTATGGCGAATGCGAAGCTATTAACGGGGCGGCATCCAATGCCGCGTTCAACTCAACATTCCAGCAGGCGGTGGCGGAAGGTGTATCGGTTTTCGTTGGTTCTGGCGATCACGCCACAGCGGGGTGCGATGAATTTGACCCTGAGGCTCTTTACGGCATCGCAGTCTCGGGCTTCGCGTCCAGCGCCTATGACGTGGCGGTCGGGGGCACGGACTTCGGCGACACTTACGCCGGGAGCAACAGCAGCTACTGGGCCGCGACGAATTCCACCACCTACGAATCCGCACAGTCCTATATCCCCGAAATACCCTGGAACGATTCCTGTGCCAGTGTGCTGGTCGCGGAGTTCAACGATAACAGCCAAACCTACGGAAGCAGCGGGTTTTGCAATAGCAGCACGGGGGGGGATTTTCTCAATACGGTGGGAGGGGGTGGCGGACCCAGCGGCTGCGCGACGGGAACACCCACGCAAGGGTCGGTGGTGAGCGGAAGCTGCGCCGGCTGGCCGAAGCCCTCGTACCAAACGGTGCTGGGGAATCCGAACGACGGCGTGCGTGATATTCCCGATGTGTCGCTGTTTGCCGCCAACGGCACCTGGCTGCACTATTATCCGATTTGCTTCTCTGCGGATGTGGCCTGCAGCCAAGCTCCTTCGGAGTGGCCGGGAGCCGGTGGAACGTCGTTCTCAGCGCCGATTATGGCCGGCATTCAATCCCTGGTGAATCAGAACGCGGGGTCGGGCCAGGGCAACCCGAACTACGTCTACTACGGCCTTGCCGCCGCCCAGTACGGCAGTTCCGGCGACCAAGCCTGCAATTCCACCTTGGGCAATAGCGCAGCCAGTTCGTGCATTTTCTATGATGTGACGCAGGGCGACAACGATGTGCCGTGCCTGGTCGCGCAGGACTTTGACACAGACTGCTACCAGCCCTCAGGCGGCTATGGCGTGCTGTCGACCTCCGACACGGCGTATCAGCCCGCGTACGCTACTGCGACCGGATGGGACTTCCCGACCGGCATCGGATCGGTGAACGCCTATAACCTGGTTACGAACTGGCCGCTGCCCTTTACGCTGCTGGCGAGTCCGAACCCTGTGACGATTGCGCCGAGCGGTCAGGCCACAAGCACAATCACCATCATTCCCGCCAGCAGCTTCAGCGGCAGTGTCATGCTTTCGGTCTCAGGGCTACCCAGTGGTGTAACGGCGGGATTCGACCCCAATCCGGCCACCAGCGCCAGCACCCTGACCCTGGCGGTCGCGGCTTCCACAGCCACGGGCACGTTCCTAGTGACGGTCACAGGGACCTCCGGCAGTGCAACTGCGACGACCATGATCAGCCTCACGGTGCCGGGGCAGCAGCCGAGCTTCACGATCCTGGCGAGTCCGGGCAGCCTGGGGATTCCCTTGGGCGTTCAAGGCACGAGCACAATCAACATTACTCCGACAAACGGCTTCAGCGGCAACGTCACGTTTGCAGCCTCGGGCCTGCCCAGTGGCGTCACGCCAACATTCAATCCGAATCCCGCAACCACCGCCAGCGCGCTGATGCTGACGGCGAGCGGGACGGCGACGCTGGGTACGGCGACGCTGACGGTGACCGGGACTTCGGGCAGTTTGACAGCGATGACGGCGCTAACGCTGACGGTGATGCCGGGGACGACTACGGTTTCGTTTTCGCCGGCTTCTCTGAGTTTTGGCAGTGAGGCTGTCAACAACACCAGCACGACCAGGACGGTGACAGTAAAAAACACCGGCACGGCCGCGCTGAGCACCAGCAGCATGGCCTTCGCTCTCGGCATTGATTTCACAGTTGCCAGCAACAGCTGCGGATCGACGTTGGGCGTGAACAAGACGTGCAAGGTGAGCGTCACGTTCACGCCGACACAACTCGGCGCGGCAACGGATACCCTCAGTTTCACCGACAACGCCGCGAACAGTCCGCAGACGGTGGCACTCGCGGGCACGGGCACGGCGGATGCGACGTTGACTCCGGCCAGCGCGACCTACGCGAAGCAGGCGCTGAGCACGACGAGCGCGGCGAAAACGTTCACGTTGACCAACAATCAGTCCGTGGGACTGACCAGCATTGCGATCTCAACCACGGGAGACTTTGCCGTGTCGGCGACCACTTGCGGGACGAGCCTGAACGCGAAAGCAAAATGCACCATCAGCGTGACGTTTACCCCTACAGGGACGGGAACGCAGACGGGTCAGTTGATCGTCAATGACAGCGGCAGCCCCAGCCCGCAAACATCGAATCTCACGGGAACGGGCACCTAGACCAGCCTCGGTATTGATGTATATGTTCCGGCCGGAAAGGGAAGGCCACGACTTCAGAGGAGTCAGGGATTCCTGCCTTCTCCCGTCGCTGCGCCCAGATCAGTTGGTACCTTTCACCGGGGACGGTACGCACATGCCTTCAGCACTACCGCGCGACATCTCTTACAGCTTGTTTCAAAAACCGCTTCCGTGCCGATCCAACCGCCGGCCCTCAGCGGCTAAAGCCGCGTCAAGATTGGCTCGCGAACGGCACGGCTAAAGCCGTGCCCTACCCAAAGCCTGTTTTTGAAACACGCTCTAGGTACGAATGTCCTGAGTCAGAAGTCCGTTGACGAAGCGGACTTCAGTCGTGGCCATTATCGCTGGCGCAATTCGGACAACATCATGGGATCGATATTTCCGCCGCTGATCACGGCAACGTTATTCGCAGTCCGAGGCAACTCTGCGGAGTGGAACATGAATGCCGCGGCGGCGACGGCGCCGCTTGGTTCGGCGATGGTCTGCGGGTTGCCACTCAGAGCTTGCGTGGCATCGAGAATCTCGTTCTCCGTGACGCTGAGGATGTCGTCAACATAAACGCGAATATGCTCGAAGTTGATGACTCCGATGCTCTGCGTGCGCAAGCCATCGGCCAATGTCTGAGTAACCTGCTCGGCCGGGAAAGAGAGGATGTGGCCGGCGCGCAGGCTGGCGCGTGCATCGGCGGCGAGTTCCGGTTCGACGCCGATGACCTTTACGGCGGGATTTGTCAGCTTGATGGCGGCGGAAATCCCGCTGATGAGCCCGCCTCCACCCACGGGCACGAGCACGGTTTCGACTTGTGGCAGGTCTTCCAGGATCTCGAGTCCAACCGTGCCTTGTCCGGCGATGATTTTCTCGTCGTTATAGGGAGGAACAATGATGTAACCGCGCTCGGCAGCCAGTTCTTCGGCACGCAGGCGGCGTTCCTCGCTGCCGGGACCAACCGTGACAATCTCCGCTCCCAGAGACGCAGTCGCGTCCAGCTTGTTCCTGGGAGCGTTGGCGGGCATCACAATAATCGCTTTTACGCCCAGGGCGCGTGCGGCATAAGCCACGCCCTGGGCGTGGTTTCCGCTGGAATAGGAAATGACGCCGCGGCGCCGTTGCTCATCGGTGAGGGAGTGAATCTTGTTGTAAGCGCCGCGCAGCTTGAAAGCGCCGATGGGCTGAAGGTTCTCAAGCTTGAGAAAGAGCCGGTGGGAGGCGGTAGCGCCCGTCCACTCCAGCAGAGGCGTGTGCACGGTTACTCCCTGAAGGAGGGCGTGAGCTTGTTGGATGTCGTCAAGCGTGACCATGAACGCGAACCTCAGTGTATCTTTAGCGCCCGTGCTGGGTGTACATAATATCGATCCGAGCCGATAGTTTTAGTTATATGAGATTCACGGTCACACTCGGTGAGGATGTTGCGGAAGGGATCAAGAGCGAGAGGGAGCGTACAGAGGAGTCATTCAAGCAGGTCGTGAACAGGCTTATGCGCCTGGGATTTAACGTTCCTCACGCTCCCGCCGGGGAAGAAACCAAGGCTGTTTATCGGCGGGCGAGCAAGGAGAGGCCTTGAACCGAGCGGGAATCGAGGATCGACGACACGTCGTAGTCAGTGATGTCGAGTGTGGCGCTGACGATGAAGTATGGCAGCGTGCTGCACACGGCGGACCCGGATCTCGCGCGTTTTCTGGGGTTGCGGTGGAAGGACGCGCTGGCGCAACGTGAAGCAGCGGCACGCGGTCACCAAGTGTGCTATATTGTTCCAAAGTAACACCTAAGAGCGCCGCACATGGCAACGCCCTCTACGACAAGCCTGAAACTAGACCGGGAGATCAAAAAACGGGTGCAGCGTCTTGCTTCGACAAGGCGGCGCACACCGCATTGGCTGATGTGTGAGGCCATTGAGCAGTACGTGGAGCGCGAAGAGAAGCGCGAACGGCTGCGCCAGCAAGCTGTGGCTGCGTGGGAGCATTATCGGGCGACGGGGCTTCACCTCACCGCCGAGGAAGCCGACGCGTGGCTGGCTAAGCTGGAAGCGGGCAAAAAGACCAAGCCGCCGAAATGCCACGACTGAGGTGGTCACAATCCGCGCTGCTCGACGTGGTCCGGCTCTACGAGTTCCTTGCTCCCCATAGCCTAGACGCGGCTAGGCGTGCCGTGAGGGCGATTCGGCAAGGCGTTAAGACTCTTGGCAGGCATCCCGAGATTGGACGACCGGTGGAAGAACTGCTGCCGGAATTCCGCGAGTGGGTTATTGAATTCGGAAGCGCGGCCTACGTTGCCTTATATCACTTCGATGGAAAAGAGGTCGTGATTCTGGCGGTTAAGCATGGGCGGGAGGCAGGGTACTGAGCCAGGGTTCTCCTTCGAGGAAAAATAGCGAGCAGGTTTCCATTCCCTCATATCTCCAGAATCACCGGCATGATCAGCGGCCGGCGCTGGGTTTGGCGGGAGATATAGCGCTTCAGATCCGTGCGAATTTTCTCTTTGATCACGCCGTAGTCGGCTTTTTCCTCGGGGCTTGAGGTGTCCAGGGTCTCCATCACAATCTCTCTTGCGCGTGCGATCACGCCATTTTCTCCCGGCGCGAATCCACGAGTGACAATTTCGGGGGAAGCCTCGACGCGTCCCGTCAGCTTGTTGACGGCGATGATGGGCATGACGAATCCATCCTCGCTGAGGTGACGGCGGTCTTTCATGACAAGGTCTTCGACCACGTCGGTGCGCGAGCCGGAATCGATACACACGCGGCCCACGTTCACGCGTCCCGATTTGCGCGCGCCCAGTTCGTCGATTTCCAGAATGTCTCCGCTTTCGATCAGCATGACGTTGCCCACCGCGCCGCGCATGGTGCCGGCGAGTTCGGCGTGCAGTTTGAGTTGACGGTATTCGCCGTGGATGGGGATGAAATACTTCGGCCGCACCAGATTGATGATCAGCTTCAGTTCTTCCTGGCTGGCGTGTCCGCTGACATGAACGGGCGGATAGGAACCGTCGTCGTAGATGACGAAGGCTTCGCGCCGGAACAGGTGATCCACCATGCGGTAGATGGCCTTCTCGTTGCCGGGAATGATGCGCGAGGAAAGCACAACCGTGTCGCCTTTTTCAATCCTGGCGTGCTTGTGATTATCGACGGCGGCGCGCGAGAGCGCCGACATCGGCTCGCCTTGCGTGCCACTGATCAGCACGCACACTTTTTCCGGCGGGAAGTTCTTCATCTCGCCGGGATTGATCAGCATGCCCTCGGGAATCTGGATATAGCCGAGATCCTCGGCGATCTCGGACGAGCTGTTCATCGACCGTCCGATGAAGCAGATTTTGCGTCCGTGCTCCCAGGCCATATCGACCGCAAGCTTGATGCGGTGAATCGAAGACGAAAAGCAGGAGATGAACAGGCGCCGCTCGGTGCGGACGAAGATTTCCTCGAACTTCCGATGCACAGCGCGCTCGCTCGGCGTGTAGCCTTTGCGCTCGATATTTGTCGAATCTTGCAAAAGCGCGAGAACGCCTTCCTTGCCGTATTCGGCGAAGCTGTGGAGATCGAAGAGCCGATTGTCGGTCGGAGTGGGATCGACCTTGAAGTCGCCGGTGTGCAGCACCACGCCCAGCGGCGTGTGGATGGCCAGCGCCACGCAGTCGACCAGGCTGTGCGTCACTTGCAGTGGGTTGATGGTGAACGGGCCGACCTTGAACCGCTCTCCGGCGCGAATCTCGCGCAGGTCGGCATCGTCGAGCAGTTGATGCTCATCGAGCTTGTCCTCAACGTAAGCGAGCGTGAACTCCGTGCCCCAGACGGGAACGTTGAGCTCGCTGAGGATCCAGGGCAGCGCGCCAATATGGTCTTCGTGTCCGTGCGTCAGGATGATGGCGCGCACGCGCTCGCGATTCTCGAGCAGATAAGAGATGTCGGGAACGACGATGTCGACGCCGAGCAGTTCGGCTTCCGGGAACATCAATCCGGCGTCGACGACGATGATGTCGTCTCCCCAACGCACGGCCATGCAGTTCATTCCGAACTGGCCTAATCCTCCGAGTGGGACGATGTGGAGCTTTCCGGTGGGCATTTGAATAGATGATGCTAGCACAGCGCCGCGAACGGGCTCAGGTTACGGGGAGAATGATCATGTCCTCACCTTGCGTTAAAAGCAATTCCCACAACCGCCGTTTCGTCTTCAACGCGAGTTTAGACAGTACCTAGGGAATCGCATCCGGCAGGGGCGCGCCGCACGAAGCTGGAAGCAAGAAGCAACGCGCCACACGCCTGATACACTTCCAGTGAGATGGCAGAAGAGAGGAAATCCTGGTTGCGCCGGCGGGTTGAAAGCGCGCTTCAAGGCGGACTCACGCGCGCCTATGAAACCGTGCGCGTCGATCCGGAACGTTTCCTGTTCCAGTTGCGGGCGGCATACGGGTTGCCCATCGCGACTTTCCGAGGCGTATATTCGGTCGAGCTGTCGAGGCTGGACGACGTGGCCGAGTCGGTGATCCGCAGCGGCATGAAGCTGGCCGCGGCCGAAGGCGCGGGGTTTGGTTTGGGCGGCCTCATCACCATCGTTCCCGACCTCGGCATTCTGTCGGCGATTACCATGCGTATGATCCAGAAGCTCAGCCTGATCTATGGATTCGAGATGAACACGGACGACGAGATCGCTGAACTCTGGATCGCGGCCGCGAGCGCAGCGGGCGTTGACATCAGCCGCGAGCTGCTGGAAAAGGAAGTGGTCAATCGCTTTGTGCCCAAGGTAATTCAACGCATCGCGGCGCGGGCAAGCGCGGAAGTGGTCGAGAAGTGGGCAGGGCGGTTGATTCCGATCACCAGTTCGGCGATTGGCTGCGCGCTCAACTACTACTTTGTGCGCGCCTGGGGCCAACGCGCGCTGGCGCATTTCCGGCGCCGGCATCTGGAGATGCGTGCGCATCTGGCCAGAGAACCAGAACAGCTTCCCGCAGCGCCATCGACGCTATTGCCATAGCGAGTCCTGTTTCTCTCACGGAGCCGCGGTTGCGCAACGACGTCTACCTTAGCCACTCTTCCAGTTCCACGCCGCGGTCGGTCTTCTCGTCCCGGTACTTCACGATGACCGGTGTGTAAAGGGACAGATTCCATTCCGCACCTTTGCCCTTGCTCACGGCGCGCGAGCCGGGAACTACGACCGCGTTCTCAGGAACGGTAAGCGGTTGCTCGGCGGTGGCGCGATAGACTTCTCCGCGCACCAGATCGTAAAGGGGCGTAGAGCGCGTGAGGATGGTTCCCGCTCCCAAAACCGCGCGGGCGCGCACCAGCGTGCCTTCGTAGACCCCGCAATTTCCGCCGACGAGCACGTCATCTTCAATGATGACAGGAGCGGCATTGACGGGCTCGAGCACGCCTCCAATCTGTGCCGCGGCGCTCAAGTGGACGCGCTTGCCGATCTGCGCACACGAGCCGACGAGCGCATGCGAATCAATCATCGAGCCCTCGTCGACATACGCTCCGACGTTGATATACATCGGCGGCATACAGACGACGGAAGGAGCAACGTAAGCGCCCTCGCGGATCGACGAGCCGCCGGGAACAAGCCGGACGCGGTCGGCGAGCGTCAGGCGACGCGCAGGGAAGGTGTCCTTATCGACGAATGAGAGAACGTCGCCGTCGGACAATTCCTTGAGTTCGCCGAGCCGAAAGCCGATAAGAATGCCTTGTTTGACCCAGGTGTTGACGAGCCAGCGCGATTCGCCATTGGGAGCAGCGACCTTTTCCGCGGCGCGGATCTCGCCACGGGTGAGGCGCGCGCGGAACTCGGAGAATACTCTGCGAGCCGCGACGGCATGAGACATAACGTCTCGCGTCGCCAGCGCCTCAATCAAGGACTTCAGTTCCGGGTCTGGTTGGAGCATGAATATTCAGAGTCGCTATCAATCACAATTCGCTTTGCCCGCTGGGGACAGAAGACCAAAAGCTAGTAGAAGCTATCTCGTAAAGAACCGGGAGAGTAAATTTAGCGTCCCCTCAGGGGCTAAAGCCTAGTGTTTATGCGCCTTGGGCGGCACGACTGAAAGTCCTCCACCCCAGCCGAAACCCACGTCGTCTGGGGACCCCGGTCGTGCCCTTCCCAAGACCTATTTATGACATAGCTGCCAGCTAAGAGCTAAGCGCTGTTCTACGCCACGCATTTGCACTCGCTGCGGATCAGAACTCCAGGCATCTGATGCGCGGCCTCCCGAGCTTCGGCGATGTTGGTGTAAGGGCCGTGCCAGCGCGAACGTTCCGGGTCGTGACCGGAAGGCCGTCCTTTGCCTGAACTGCATTGCCCGCAGGACGCGCGATGCACAATGACTTTGTGCGGTCCGGCAGCCCAGCTCTCGTAGACGAAGAACTCGACCAGTTGCGCAGGAGCCGCGGGGCGCGCCAGCAGCCCAACTTCGGTCGCGACCTTCTGCAGCTTCGAGCGCGTATCGCGACGCATCGGAAGCAACGGCAGGCGATAGACTTCCTGAATCTTGCCCATCATCGCAAGCACGGCTTTGACTGGGAGGGGGCTGGACTCGATGAAGTTTGCCTGCATCAGCGGCAGATATTTGCGATGAAGCGTACGCGCGGTCTGCCAATCGTTATTGAGCGCGGCGCGGGTCATCTCGGCCATTTCGTGAGGGATCTCATTCGACGCTACGGAAACGAGCCCAACACCACCGAGTGCGATTACAGGTAGAGTCACAGCGTCGTCTCCGGATAAAACCCAGAACGTCTCCGGCACCAAGTTCAGCACTTCGGCAATCTGCGTCATGTTGCCGCTGGCTTCCTTTACGCCGGCAATGTTCGGCACCTCGCACAGACGCGCCAAAGTCGAGGGTTCAAGGTTGGCCGAGGTTCTTCCAGGAACGTTGTAGAGAACGATGGGCTTATCGACGGCTTCGGCAATGGCGCGGAAGTGACGATACTGGCCTTCCTGCGTCGGCTTGTTGTAGTAGGGCGAGGCGGTAAGAATTGCGTTGACTCCAGGACGGGCCGCGACTTCCTTTGCTTTGGCGACTGCTTCCTGCGTGGAGTTCGAGGTCGCACCAGCCATGATCGGCACTCGTCCCGCGGCGACTTCGATGGTCACGTCGATCACCTGCAGCCATTCGTCATGGGCGAGCGTGGGAGTTTCGCCGGTGGTTCCGCAGGGAACCAGGAAATCGATGCCCGATTCAATCTGCCATGCGACCAGATTGCGCAATGCAGTTTCATCGACGCCGCCGTCAGGAGTGAACGGGGTGACGAGGGCAGTGCCACAGCCTCGGAGTTGCATGGCATAAGGATAACGCCAATTGTGGAGCGCTGCATTTGCGCAAGGTGATGCGGACTGCGGATTCCTCGCTGCGCTCGGAATGACAAGCCTTTTCTGGCCGATGAACATTCAAAGCTGGCGCCAGATGTTGCGGAATTCGAAGAAGCCGGATTTGCCTTGCAGCCATTCCGCGCCGCGAACCGCGCCTTCGGCGAAGCCGCGGCGCGATTTGGCGTCGTGGCAGAGATAGACGCGGTCGTTTTGAGAATTGAAGACCACTTCGTGCATGCCGACGGCGTCCCCTTCGCGGAAGGAGACGATTTCGAGGTCCTCGTTCTTGCCTTTGGCGCTGGCGTCGCGAATGACCTTCTGAAGAGTGATCGCGGTTCCCGAAGGCGCATCTTTCTTTTGCGCGTGATGGCGCTCGAAGATCTGTCCGGAATAGTCGAACTTGAGCGCAGTGCTGGCGGTTTGCGCGATTTCGAAAAACAAGTTCACGCCGATGGAAAAATTCGGACCGTAGAGGAAACCGGTTTTCGCGGCGAGAACTTTTTCCCGGAGTTGCGGGATCTGCTCGTACCATCCCGTGGTTCCGACGACCATGTTTTTGCCGGCGCGGATGCAGGCTTCGGCGTTGGGGACGACGGCGGCCGGCTCGGTGAAATCGATGACGGAGTCGAAGCGTGCGAGGAATCCGCGTGTGAGCGCGCGGGCGTCCGAGTTTTCGAGGTCGCTGAGGGTTTCGATGTGGTGACGGCGCTCGCGGGCGACTTCCGCGACCAGCGAGCCGGTTTTGCCACGGCCAAGAATGAGGAGATGCATGAGGTATTTTTATACCGGAATTCCGCTCGATAAATCTTTACCCCTTATTCACCGCCGAGACGCCGAGGACGCCGAGAAACCCCTTAAGGTCTCCCGAAAGATATTCGTGTTTCGAGCTTTTTCCCGCCTGAGGTCTCGTGGGAGACGCCGAGCAGAAGCTCGTCAGCAAACTGGGCCGATACTTCTATCTTACGGTTGGGTGTCAAGAGGGAGCGAGTCGTAGAATCCCAGGGTGCCCGCGCCAGCACGCGAAAGGCGCGCGTGCTGGGGGCCCCGAAAGCCGCGAAACCCTTCGACTACGCTCAGGGCAGGCTCTGGGGCGCTCGGCCTGGGGCACCCTCGAGTCGGAAAGAATGTCAAGGTCTGTTCTATGAGGGATGGGGTCGTGGAATCCCATCCTAAACGTCGCAAGAACCGCGACGTTTAGGATGGGGCACCCGGCCTCGGCGAAGACGGAGAGAAGACTGCGGCGGCATAGACAAGTGCATGGATCCTTCGCTTGGCCGCTCAGGATGACATTCTTCCTAAGTGTTTCTCGGCGGGCTCGGCGTCTCGGCGGTGGGATTGGTACGGCGCTAGGCGAAGACTTCGGGGTCGGCTTCGGCGAAGAAGGCTTTGTGGAGGCGGCGGATGAGTTCGGTGGCGTCGTCTTCTTCGATGACGAAGGTGAGATTAATTTCTGACGCGCCCTGGGAGATCATGCGGATTTTTACGTTTTCAAGCTCGGAGAAAACGCGGGCGGCGACGCCGGGCGTGTCGCGGAGATTTTCGCCGACGAGGCAAACGATGGCTTTGCGGCCTTCATATTTCACGTCGGCTAGCTTGGCTAAGTCGGCGGCGAGGGCGGGAATGGCTTCGTTGGTTTCGGCGGTGACCGAAACGCTGACTTCGGAAGTGGAGACGACATCGACGGCGACGCCGTGCTTGTCGAAAAGTTCGAAGATGGATTTCAGGTATCCGTGAACCAGCAGGCGGCGGGGCGCGGCCACCTCGACCAGCGTGATTTTTTTCTTAAGCGCAATCGCTTTGAAAATGTTGTTGCAGTGCGGGGCGCGGGCAATAATCTTGGTGCCTTCGCAGGTGGGGTTGTGGGAGTT
>Ga0187781_10001337_pt1 | contig 18625 bp, 15 predicted proteins | sample 0715_SJ02_MP02_2_FD_132447 | JGI IMG/M metagenome (GOLD analysis project Ga0187781, IMG submission 132447) | Tropical peat soil microbial communities from peatlands in Department of Meta, Colombia - 0715_SJ02_MP02_20_MG | ecosystem: Environmental > Terrestrial > Soil > Wetlands > Peat | place... | reverse complement strand
TTTGACAATAACCGCTCCAAACGCCGCCTGGTGCGTTACCAGGACCTCCCGAAGGTGATGGTGGACGCGGTGATTGCAGCGGAAGATCACCGCTTCTTCTCGCATCATGGCGTGGATGTCCTACGCATCCCGGGCGCCGCGTTAGCCGACATTCGGGCGGACCGGAACGTGCAAGGCAGCAGTACGCTCACCATGCAGTTGGCTCGCGGTTTTTTTCTCTCACCTGTTCGCGTCTGGCGCCGGAAACTTGAAGAAACCTTCCTGGCTTTGCTGCTCGAGCAGCGCCTGACCAAGGAGCAGATTCTGGAGCTTTATGCGAACCAGATCTATCTTGGCCAGCGGGGCAGTTTCTCGATTTATGGCTTGGGCGAGGGGGCCAACACTTATTTTAACAAGGACGTCTCGAGCCTCACTTTGCCCGAAGCGGCGTTCTTGGCGGGACTGATCCGCGGACCCAACATGTATTCACCTTACCGCCGGTCGACCCGGGCGCTGGATCGGCGCAACTACGTGATCCGGGAGATGCACGAATTGGGCATGATCACCGCCACGCAGGCGGCCGAAGCTTGCGATCGGCCTCTGGAAGTGGCCAATCAGAACGTCGAAGGCCTCGAGGCGCCGTATTTCGTCGATATGGTGCGCGACCAGTTGTTGACCCAGTTTTCGGACCGCGATTTGAATTCCCAAAGTTATCGCATTTATACCACCCTCGATCTCGACCTTCAGAAAGTGGCGTCCGAAGGCGCTCGCACGGGCATCAGTGAAGTGGACAAGGTGCTTGCGAAGAGGAAGCGGGACAAGCAAGACGAGGCCGAGGTGCCAAATCAGCCTCAACTGGCGCTCCTGGCGCTGGACCCCCACACGGCTGAAATCAGAGCTCTGGTGGGAGGAAGGGATTACGCCAGCAGCCAACTGAATCATGTCATGGCCAAGCGACAGCCGGGTTCGTCGTTCAAGCCCTTCGTCTACGCCGCTGCCCTCTCTTCGGGCGCGAACGGCTCGCGGCCCCTGATTACGCCGGCCACCACGCTCCAGGACGAGCCCACCACCTTTCAATTCGGCGACGTCACTTACGAACCTGAGAACCTCAAGCAGGAATACCACGGGCTTGTAACCCTGCGCGAAGCCCTCACCCACTCCCTGAATGTGGCCACCGTGCGCCTGGCGGAAATGATTGGGTACGACAAGGTGAGGGACTTGGCAATCGAAGCGGGAATCAACAAAGACTTGCTGGCGACTCCGGCCATCGCCTTGGGTTCGTATGTGGCGACACCGCTCGAGATCGCCGGGGCGTATACTATTTTCTCGAATGGCGGCCAGTACGTGGAACCGAGGTTTATCCTGGCCGTCAATGACTCAACGGGTAAAACACTCTGGCGGAGCACTCCAGTCACGCGGCCCGTGCTCGACCCTCGTGTGTCTTATCTCATGGTTAATCTGATGGAAAGCGTCATCAACAACGGCACGGGCGCCGGGGTCCGCACTCGCGGATTCACGCTGCCTGCGGCTGGGAAGACCGGGTCCTCCCACGACGGCTGGTTTGCGGGTTTCACGCCCAGCTTGCTGGCTATCGTTTGGGTCGGCTACGACGACGACAGGGACATCAAGCTCACCGGGGCCTACTCCGCGCTGCCGATCTGGGCCGATTTTATGAAGGAAGCGGCGCGGATTCCGCGCTACGACGACGCGACGCCCTTTGCCATGCCGGAGGGTGTTGTGGAGGCCCCCGTCGAAACCAGTTCCGCCGCCAGTGACGCCACCATGGTGCGAAATGAAGTCTTCATTGCGGGAACCGAACCGCAGCCGCCGCAGGCCCCGCGGGGATTTCTGGGAAGACTCTTTCATCCTCAGAGTCAGCCCGGCGCGCCTCCGGCCCTGGCACTGCCTTCGGTACCGCCCGGCGCGCAGCCGCCCCAAGCTGGGGTGAAGCCGCCGGAGAATCCCGCCCAGGCTCACAAGCCGGGGCTCGTAAAGAGGTTTCTATCGATCTTCAAAGGCAAGAACTCAAAGTCGACGGCGCCTCAGCCGACTGACAATGCGACAGCGCCACAGCAGTAGCAGCGCGGCTAACGCCGAGCCGCGCTCTGCGGGCGCCGCCCCGAGTTATATCGCGGTAGAGGCAGGGTCGGTTCGCAAACCGGCCCTTGGTTAATGATTGATTTTCTTCGCCCGTTGCGAGGTTTGACATGAAACCTGAAACCTTAGTTCAACCCGTGATGAAGTGGCTTCTGGTTCTAATTCTTTTGTCCTTATTCATCTCTCCCGGCGAGTTGTTTGCTCAGGAGGTGCAACCCGAGCCGAACCCAGCCACACCCGGCCCGCCTGCCAGAACTTCCCCGCTTACTTCCGAGGAACGCGGGGACATCTTTATGGCGCGCAAATCCTACGAGGATGCGGTCGATTACTACTACCGGGCGCTCAAACAAACCCACATGGCCAATGCCGTGGTGTGGAACAAACTCGGAATCGCCTATCAACAGCTCCAGAATTATTCCGCCTCGCGGAAGGCCTACAACCAGGCGGTACGACACCAGAGGGATTACACCGAGCCCTTGAATAATATCGGAACAACCTACTTCATGGAAAAGAAGTACGGGAAATCGATTAAGTACTACCTTCGGGCGCTCAAGCTCAATCCCGAGGCAGCCTCCTACCACTTGAATCTGGGAACTTCCTACATGCACATGAAGAAATACAACGAATCGGTGGAGGAATACCGCACAGCCCTCAGCCTGGATCCCAATATCTTTTCGCAGCGTTCCGCCTTTGGAACCACCATCGAGGCGCGCGGCGCCGATCCGGAATATTACTTTTATTTGGGCAAGGTGTTCGCTTCCCTTGGGCGCGCCGATGACGCCGTGCGCAGCCTGCGCCGCGCTCTCGAGGACGGGTTCAAAGACCGGAAGCGAATCCTCGATGATCCCGACTTCATGAAAATCAGCCAGAATCCCGCTTATGTCGAATTGATGAACAACCCGCCGGTCGGGATCAAGGATTGAGTGCAGGCGCTCGGAATGACAGAACTGGATTCCGGCGAGCGTGCCGCGCTGTGAGCGGCAATGCTATAATGCACCGACTGTTGATGCGCAGAACGCTTCAATTACTTTTGCTGCTGCTGGTTTGCGGGCGTATTGCCGCCGCCTCCGAGGCGCACGCCGTGGTGGTTTTTCCCTTTGAGAACCGCAGTACTCGGGCGGATCTGAACTGGATCTCGGAGAGCTTTTCGGAAACCCTCGCTTCGCGTCTTTCAGGGCCCGATTTTTACGTGCTGGAACGGGCGGAGCGCAATGTCGCTTGCGACCAATTGGGAATTCCGACGGACACTCCCCTGACCGTGGCCAGCGAGTATAAGGTGGCCCAAACCCTCGGCGCCGATTGGGCTGTCTTGGGCAGGTTCAATGTCGAAGGCTCTGGCCTCGCCGCGACCGCCCGCCTGCTCGACCTCCACCAGCTTAAGCTCTCGCCGCCCATCGAAGTCACCGGTGAGTTGACCGACTTGGTGGAACTTCAAACTCGCTTAGTGTGGCTCCTCGAGGCGGGCCATAATCCGCATTTTACAGTCGGTGCCGAAGAGGATTTTAGCCGCAAGTTCCCCGAAGTGCGGCTCGATGCCTTTGAGAATTACATCCGGGGCATCCTGGCCCCAGACGCGCCGTCGAAGATTCACTTCTTCGAGAATTCTGACCACTCCGATCCCTCCGATCATCGCGCCGCTTTCGCGTTGGGCCGGCTCTATTTCGATCAGAAGGACTATGCTAACTCGGCGAAGTGGCTCAAGAAGCTTGCTCCCGCGGACCCTCACTTCCTGGAATCGCTCTTCTTCTTTGGCGTGGACGAGTTTTTTCTCGGCCACTACGAATCCTCGAAGGCGGCATTTGATCGAATTGGCAGAGAAATCCCTCTGGACGAGGTCTCCAATAACGCGGGCGTGCTGGCGGCTCGGGCCGGCCGCGATGAGGAAGCGCTGGAGGATTTCGAGCGGGCCTATACCGCCGACCCCAACGATGCCGACTTTTGTTTCAATCGGGGCGTGGCACTTTGGAATCTCCACCGCTACAACGCCGCGGCGACGTCGCTGGAAGATGCCATCCGGCTGAATGATGATGACTCCGAGGCCCACACCCTCCTGGCCGTGGTGCTCGAGAAGCAGGGCGATGCGGCGGGCAAGCAAGCCCAACTCGATTGGCTGGGCCGCCACCAAGTGGGCTCGGAAGCCCAGCTCTCGCGGGATGTCTTGCCCCAACCGCGGATCAAGAAAACTTTCGACGAACGCGCCTTTCTCCTGCTGTCGCTGCAGGTGCACAACGCCCTGGAGGCGCGGCTCACCAGCCTGCCGCCTCAGGAGCACGCCGCCGTTCACCTCTCTCGCGCTAAAACGCTGGTGGGTGAGGGCCGCCTGGCGGAGGCGGAAGGTGAACTGGCTGAGGCGACCTCGCTCGACCCCACTGACAGCGCCGCCCACTTAAGCTTGGCGGAGGTCCTGCAATCGGAAGACAAGGACGAAGAGGCCGTGGCAGAATTCCAAGCGGCGCTCAAGCTCCAGGATAGCTTTAGCGGTCATCTCGGCCTGGCGCGCGTTTATCTTTCCTTGAATCGCCGCGAACTGGCTCGCCAGGAGGGCGAGGCAGCTTTGAAACTCGATCCAGGGAGCCGCGAGGCGCAGGAACTCGTGGGGCGAATCGTTTCGGGTCTGCCGGCAAAGTAGCGGTTGGGTTTGTTTGGTCATTCGGCGCGAAGACTCTATGACCCTTCGGCCTACCACCCCGAGAGAGGGAAGATCGCCGTTGGCTGAGAAGGAGTCCTGAATTGCGACGTCACCGGCTGCTGGTTCTTTTCGCTGCATTGTTAGCAGGCGCGGGAGGGGGAACGCCTGCGGCCAACGAACAATCCCGCCCTCGCGTGGTGGAGATCTCCCTGAACATGATGATTCACCACGTCAGCGCCGAATACGTGATACGAGGCATCAAGCTTGCCAACGACACGCACGCGGACGCCGTGATCCTGAAGTTGAACACCCCGGGTGGCCTCGAAACCTCGATGCGCGATATCGTCTCCGCCATTCTCAACTCGAGCGTGCCGGTCATCACCTTTGTGGCGCCCAGCGGAGCGAGCGCCGCCTCGGCAGGCTTCTTCATCCTCGAGGCTGGTGACTTGGCTGTGATGGCGCCCGGGACCAATTCGGGGGCCGCGCATCCGGTGGTGCTGGGCGGAGCCGACGTCGGCAAGACCATGGAGGCTAAGATCGAAAATGACGCGGCCGCGTATATTCGTTCCTATGTCGTCAAGCGGGGACGGAATGCCACTCTGGCCGAGGACGCTGTGCGCAAGAGTTCGTCTTACTCTGACAAGGAAGCTCTGGATGGGCATCTGATCGACGCCGTGCTCAGCACCTCCTCCGATATCTTCCGCAGGTACGACGGCCAAAGCATCAAGAGGTTCAACGACACCACCACCACTCTCCATTTGAAAGACGCGGAGGTGGCAACTTACAGCATGCCCGGCCTCGAGCAGTTCTTTGCCTGGGTGGCGGACCCGAATATCGCTTTTATCCTGGGCGCGCTGGGCTTGGCTTGCCTCTACATCGAGTTTACGCATCCTGGTCTAGTGGCCCCGGGTGTGGTGGGGGCGGCGGCCATTGTGCTCGCCATGTACGCCTTTAACCTGCTGCCCCTCAATTCCATGGGCGTGCTGCTGCTCCTGGTGGGACTTGGACTGTTGGCCCTCGAGGTCAAGGTGATGTCGCACGGAGTATTGGCGGGGGCCGGCATTCTGGCCTTGGTGCTGGGGGCGCTCCTGCTGGTGAATTCCCCTTGGCCGCAGGCGCGCATTCATCTTTCGACGGCGCTCGGCGTGGCCGTGCCGTTGGGCGTCATCGTTGTGGTTCTGCTGCGCTTGGTCATCGCGGCCAAAATGCGCAAGGCGGTGACCGGAGAGGCGGGGATGGTGGATGCCGTGGGCGTGGCCACGACTGAACTGGGGCCCTCCGGCCAGGTCTTCGTGCACGGTGAGCTATGGGAGGCGCGCGCCCGCCAGCCCATTCCCAAGGGCGCGCGCGTGCAAGTTCGGGAAGTCGACGGTTTGACGCTCGTCGTCGAGCCGGCTCCGGAAGCCCGGTAGCATCCATTATTCGGCAGCAATGCTGTCACCAAAGGAGCGCCATATGGCACCAACCACCATCGTCGTTGTCATCATCGTTTTTCTCTGGGTTTCGGCTTGCTTGAACGTGTTACGGGAGTACGAGCGGGCGGTTACGTTCCGCCTGGGGAGACTTTTGAAAACCGATAAGGGGCCGGGGCTGATCTTCATTTTCTGGCCTATCGACAAGATCATTCGGGTATCGTTGCGGATTATCGCCTGGGATGTTCCTAGCCAAGACATTATTACTAGAGATAACGTCTCGGTCAAGGTTAACGCGGTGGTTTACTTCCGCGTGCTGAGCGCGCAAAAGGCTGTTGTGGAGCTCGAGAACTACCGCTACGCCGTCGAGCAACTGGCGCAAACCACCTTGCGATCGGTGCTCGGCGAGGTCGAATTGGATGACCTGCTCTCCCAGCGCGAGAAGCTGAACGCCCGCCTTCAGACCATCCTCGACGAGCACACTGAGCCCTGGGGCATCAAGGTGACCAAAGTGGAAGTCAAGCAGGTGGATCTGCCTCAGGAAATGCAGCGCGCCATTGCGCGCCAGGCCGAGGCGGAGCGCGAGCGCCGCGCTAAGATCATCAACGCCGACGGGGAATTTCAGGCCTCCGAAAAGCTCTCCGAAGCTGCTCACATTCTGGCCTCAGAGCCCATCACCATCACCCTACGTTACCTTCAAACTCTGGCGGAAATCGGGACCGAGAAGAATACGACCATCGTCTTTCCCATCCCAGTCGAGTTGCTGAGCGCGTTAATGGGCAAGGCTGCCGCGCGCCCGTCCCCGGGAGGCGAAACTAAGTAACACTTTGCACAGCTATGAATACAAGTTCTCTTCGTGATGAGAAAGGGCTGGCCCCGCGCCACCTTCTCCTGGTTTTCCTGGCGGGCGTCGCCGTCTGCGGGGTGTTCTTCTCGCTCGGCTTCCTGGTGGGGTACAACGAGAGGTCGACGCGTATGTCCCCGATGACGGAGCAGGTTGGTGAGCCGGCGGCGATTCCCCCAACGGTTAACGCACCGCCCGAGACTGTTCCGCTTGGATCCGGTGGGCCGACACCGGCAACGTCAATTCCGCCGCGGGTCGGGTCCGCGCCAGGCAATACGCCGCCCGCCTCGGCCCCGACTGCCGGGACGCCATCCGAGAATGCGCCGGAGATAATGCCGGCTCCTGCCCCTTCCGCACGAGCGGACAAGGAAAAGGAAACGGATGCAGCCTTTACGTCTCCCACAGCTACGGCGGGCGCCGGAGCAGGGTTCACGGTCCAGGTGACGGCTGTGAGGACGAGGCAAGATGCCGAGCATGTGGTGAAGGTCTTGAAAGGGCACGGCTACCCGGTGTTTCTCGTACCGCCCGTACATGCGCGCGGCGGCGACAACCTTTACCGCGTCCAGGTTGGCCCTTTCACCTCGCGGGATCGTGCCGAAAGAATGTTGGCGATCCTCAAGCAGCAGGGTTTCAAGCCCTTCATTCGACGCTGAGGGCGAACCATCGATAATCGAAACCCGAAAATCGAAATTCGAAAACCAAAACTGGAAAATGCGAAATCGAAACTCGAAACTCGAAATTCGAAATTCGATACTTGAATCTGGAATCTGGAATCTGGAATAACTTTCAAAACTTCACGCCTCTTTAATGAGTCGATGATTCGATGAATCAATCGTTCGTTGATTCATTCGCTCGATGGCCCAATGACTCAATTTCACAGGTGGTTTGCCGGCGCGCTCACTGGTCTCTTCCTCATAGCCTGCTTTCCCAAACCCGGCCTTCATTTCCTGGTCTGGATCGCGATCGCTCCGCTTCTGCTTGCCTTGGTGAGCGAGACGAGCCTGCGACGCGCTTTCGGATGGGCGTATCTCAGTGGGGCCATCTTTCTCACAGGGAGTTGCTACTGGTTTGTCGAGGTCACGCGGCAATATGGCGGACTGAATTTGGCTCTCGCCTTGATGGCGCTCGCAGCTTTCGTCGTGGTCTTCGCGGCTTTCTTCGGCGCCTTTGGTCTGGTGATGGGAGCGGGGGCTCGCAAATCGCCCGACCTTGCCCTGCTTCTCAGTCCCTTCCTTTGGGTGGCGATGGAACTGGCGCGCACGTATCTGATTACTGGCTTCCCCTGGAATCTTCTCGGCTACGGCGTGTCGGCCACCGGTCTGAGGCAGATCGCCTGCGTCACCGGAGTGTATGGTCTCTCGTTCCTCGCGGCCACAACCAGCGCGCTGGCGGCGTGGGCAATACTGCGTTGGAGGCCCCGCCTGCATCGATTTACGAACTTGAATGGGAGCGCTAGTGTGGTAGACCTAACCATGCGCCTGAACGTGAGGTGGCCTCTCATTTCAATAGGGGCTTGGGTCGCGCTCCTGCTTGTCGGGAACTGGGCGCTCGCGCCGCCCCCCCCTTCTCCCGCGTCCAGCCTGGCTGTTCTGGTGCAGCCCGACGCGCCCCTCGAGGAGGACGCCGTCACTGTTTGGGCGCCTTGGCTGAATCCCACAAAGTTGATGCAGCTTGTAAATTTGTCGCTGCAGGCCGCCTCGAGCGAAGAACGAATAGGCGGCAACGCGTTGGGCGCGGCTGCTCCCCATCACGCCGGTGCGCCGCTCATCATCTGGGCGGAAAACCCTGCGCCGTTCTACTTCACTCGCGATCCCATTTTCAGGACTGCCGTGGAACAGATGGCGCGGCAAGGCGCGGCATACGTCGTAGTGAATACCGTTATACCAGCCAACTCGGGCCGCTCGAACATTACCAACAGCGCCGTAGTCCTTGATCCGCAGGGACGTGTAATCCTTCAATATGATAAAATGCACTTGGTGCCGTTTGGGGAGTACGTTCCGTCCTGGGCGTTTCCGAACTTAATCGGAAAGATCACCACCGAAGCGGGAAACTTCGTTCCGGGGAACAGCTACCACGTGGCGCCAACGCCGGAGGGGGCGCTGGGTGTTTTCATTTGCTATGAGGATATCTTCCCTCAACTGGTGAGAAGGCTGGCAGCATCGGGCGCGACGGTGCTGGTGAATATTTCGAATGACGCATGGTTTGGTCATTCGGCAGCCGCCCTGCAGGAACTCGAGATGGCGCGCCTGCGAGCGATCGAGAATCGCCGCTATCTGCTGCGGGCCACGAACGACGGCGTTACGGCGCTCATCGATCCCTACGGGCGAATCGAGAAGCAAATCGCTCGCTATCAGACGGCGGTCATGACCGGCCGTTTCAGCTACCGGCGAGACCAAACCTTTTATACGCAGCACGGCGACGTCTTCGCCTGGCTGTGCGCGGCCCTAGCCGCCGTCAAGGTTCTAGTTGCCCTCTGGTATCCGTTCGGAGGCCCGAAGGCCAACATCCCTCGCCCCCTTGGGGAAGAGGGTGAGCTGCAGCGGCGTTCTCATCAGCCGGGGCAGGCCGGGTGAGGGGGTCGCCGGATCATCCACCGACATCAGGAGCAAACGTGATCGAAGAACTGCAGCGAGAGTACGAAGGCTTGAAGGCACGCGCCCACGAACTGCGGAGCTTTCTTTGACGCCCCCGAGCGCCGCAGAGAATTGGAAGCCCTCGAAAAACAGATAGCCCAGCCCGACTTCTGGCAGGATCAAAGCGCTTCCCAGAAAACCCTGGCGGCGCGCAAGCGTTTGAGCGAGAAGATCGAAGAGGATGATCGACTCTCCAAGCGTCTGGCCGACGCCGACGCCTACTTCGAACTGGCGCGCGAGGGCGAGCCGGTCGAGGGCGAATTGAAATCCGAGCTCGAAACGCTCCGGCAGGAGCTCGAGCGGATCGAGACGGAAACCATTCTGGCCGGCGAAAACGACCACCTCAATGCCATCGTGGCGATTCACCCGGGCGCGGGCGGGACTGAGTCGCAGGATTGGGCGGAAATGTTGCTCCGCATGTACAAGCGTTGGGCGGAGCGGCACGGTTTTGCCTTTACGCTGAACGATTATCAGTCCGGCGAAGAAGCGGGACTGAAGTCCGCCACTTTTACCGTCGCAGGTGATTACGCGTATGGCCTGCTGAGCGGAGAGACGGGCGTACACCGGCTGGTACGGATCTCGCCCTTCGATCAGGCGGCCCGCCGCCACACCTCCTTCGCGTCCGTGTTTGTCAGCCCTGAGATCGACGAGACGATCAATATCGAAATCAAGCCCGATGAACTCAGGATCGAAACCTATCGCTCCACCGGCCGGGGCGGGCAACACGTCAATACCACGGACTCTGCCGTGCGTATGACTCATATTCCGACGGGGACCGTGGCCCAATGCCAGAACGAGCGCTCGCAGCATCGCAACAAGGACATGGCGATGAAATTCCTGCGCTCCCGGCTCTACGAGTTGGAGCTGCGGAAACGGCGGGAAGCCGCGGATAAACTCGAGGCGGCGAAGGCGGACATCGACTTCGGGAGCCAGATTCGGTCGTACGTCCTGCACCCTTACCGGCTCATCAAGGACCACCGGACTAAATTCGAGATGGGCGACACCGACCGCGTCCTCGACGGCGACATCGACCCCTTTCTTAAAGCCTACTTGCTGTCTCGCCGCAGCGTGGCTAGGGCAGGGTAGCGGGAAGTCCCGGTTGCGAGCTTGTTCATGATGTTGCGAAAGCGGGTGCGGCTGATTTGATGATCGGCCAAAAGCTGCCCATTATAAATAATTGCGAACACGGCGTAGGGTGTAGGAGCGTTTTGGGCATCACGGCATGACGCGAGGTCCACGATGCTGGGTGTGAGGTGGTATTCCTGTTTCGCGGTGTGGGCGATCTCGGCGGCGAATTTGGCGATGTAAGGACACTGAGCCGAGCGGATAATCGTCAAGCCGCGGCCGAGCCCGGCGATCTTCCGCTCATAGTCTCCCCTGAAGCTCGGGTCGGCTGCGCGAGGTTTGATCTTGCGCACCAACAACTCATAGTCCGGCGGCGCGGTCGCGGCGACGCGAAATCCATTCGCCCGGTAAAGGGAACTGCCGGCCAACCACGGCCCGTTCCGCGTCAGCACGGCCACTCCGTTCATGCCCTCCGCCTCGGCATCGCGGAGGCAGGCTTCGATCATCGCCCTGCCCCACCCTTGGTGCTGATGCTGCCTCGAGTAGATCCAAAGGCAGTGAATGAACATGTACCCGCCGGCGCTCACGCCGCGCCAGGCACACTCACCCGGCAGGTATTCGATGTAGCCGCACGCCTTCCCTCTTGAGTCGATCGGAGTCGTGACCCGCAAACCGGAATTGAACTGCTCCTTCAACCAGCATCGCTTGGACAAGAGCCCTGGGTGCTCCGGGTCTTTAATACCGCAACAGGGCGTCTGATCGACGTTGGAGGTGTTAACATCGACCAGAACGGGCGACGCCGTCGTTGAGCGCTTTGCCATACTGAGTCCGCCAATCGCACCGATGCTGGATTATACGCCTTGTTCCCTCTAGCAATTTGAAATTTGTCATTTCTATATCTCAGGCCATTTGAGCATTGCAATTTGCCTTTTGCCATTTGGCTTGCTCTTTTGCGCTATCGGGCCATCCATCCCCCGTCGACTGTCAGCACCGAACCATGCACGTAATTGGAAGCAGCCGAGGCAAGGAACACCACGGCGCCTTTGAGGTCGTCGGGTTCGCCCCAGCGCCCGGCGGGGATGCGGGCCAGGATGGAGGCAGCGCGTTGCGCGTCTTCGCGCAGCGCCCGCGTGTTGTCCGTAGTGATGTAACCGGGCGCGATGGCGTTGACGTTGACCCCCTTCGCTGCCCATTCGTTGGCGAGGGCTTTGGTCAGTTGCGCCACCGCCCCTTTGCTCGCCGCGTAACCGGGAACCAGAATGCCTCCCTGAAACGCCAACAGCGAAGCCGTGAAGATGATCTTGCCTTGGCCTCGCTCGACCATCCGTTTTCCGATTTCGCGGCTTAGAATGAACTGCGCGTTCAAGTTCACTTCAACCGCTTTGTCCCAGAACTCGTCCGGGTGCTCGAAGGCAGGCTTGCGCAAAATGATCCCGGCGTTATTCACCAGGATATCGATGTGCGCAAAATCGGCCTGCACTTGTTGGATGAATGCGTATAAAGCATTGCGATCACCCAAGTCGCAGGCGTAACCATGGAAATCGCTTCCCCGCGCGCGCACCTCCCGCTCGACTTGACTGCCGGTTTTCTCCTGGTTGGCGCTGACGCCGATAATCTCCGCTCCGGCTTCCGCCAACGCCAATGCCATGGCCTTCCCGATTCCGCGCCTGCATCCCGTCACCAGCGCGGTTTTGCCATCGAGCCTGAATTGATCGAAAACGTTCATTGCGCGTGGTCTCCCAAATTCACCACAGAGCGCGCAGAGACCACAGAGACCTCATGGGCTCTTCTCTGGGATCTCTGTGGCCTCTGTGGTAAGTCTTCGCTCGTCACCCGTCACTCGTCACTGCACTTGATCAGGACTTTCATCACCGCGCCCCCGCGTTCCATCTGCTCGAGGCCCTGTTGCACTTGCTCCAACGGGTAGGTTTGGGTGATCAGCCTCTCGAGCGGGAGCGCTCCTGACGCCGCCAGTCGAATCCCGAGTTCGAAGTCCTGATGCTCATAGACTCGCGTGCCGCACAATCGCAGTTCACGCCAGAAGAAGCGGAATAAATCGACCTTGGGAGGGTCGGCGAAGATCGCTACGACGACGATCCGTCCTCGCGTCCGAGGAAGTCTGGTCATCAATTCGGCGCTCGCTGCCGATCCTGTCACCTCAAAAACCACGTCGGCGCCGGCGCCCTGGGTTCGCTCGTTGACGAGGTTTGGAAGGTCTTCCTGCCGCGGATCCATGACCTCGATGCCCAACTCCCGCAGCAGTTGCAAGCGGTAAGGATTTATCTCCGACGCCAGGACCCGCGCCCCTTTACCCTTCGCCACCAGTGCCACGAGCGTGCCGATGGGCCCGCCGCCCAACACCACAACATGCTCGTCCTCCGCCACCGAACCAAGGCGCACGGCGTGACAAGCCACGGCGACCGGTTCCACGAGCGCGGCAAGATGGAACGGAAAGTTCGCCGGAAGGTGATGCAAAGTGTGAACCGGAACTGTCCAGTAACTTTGCATTGCGCCGGGAGTATCAATGCCCATGAACTTCAGGTTTTGGCAAATGTGGCTATGGCCAGCGCGGCAGGCCGGGCAATTGTGGCACGGATCGAGCGGCATCACCGTCACCGCGTCACCCACCGAAAATCCTTCCACGCCCGGACCCAAAGCGGCGATCGTGCCGGACATCTCATGGCCCATGATCTGAGGCATGTGCACTCGGCGGTCCATCTTGCCGTGAAAGATATGCAGGTCCGTGCCGCAGATTCCGCAATAGGCCACTTTGATTTGCACTTGGCCGAAGGTTGGCTCCGTGGCGGGCTGCGGACCGCTTTCGATCGCGGCATTTCCAACGTAAAATGCGGCTTTCATGCTCTCCACCTCGAAGTCGTGGCGCCAACAAGCTTTCCGGGTCTGCAACTTTTTCGGAATGGACACCCAGCATGAGCCAGCGCGAACGTGCGCGCCATACCTTTTTCAGTTGCTCCAGGCGGTTTGCAAGACTCGCCCTGCTGGAGGCTGGCGGTTGAGGACCCTGCGGCGCCGAGGTCCCACTTGCCGGCTTCGGCGCCGCGGATTGCCTGTGCACCACCCACCTGTTCTTCTTTACAAGGCGGCCGTCGTTCAAGGAGTTTGCGACCGAGGTCACCGTTCGAGTCTGAAGCCGACCTTTAAGGTGACTTGGAATTCCGCCACGGCTCCGTTGACGATCCTTCCGCGCTCTTCCACGACTTGGAACCACTCCATGTTACGCACCGTTTTTGCGGCTTCGGCCACGGCGGCCTTGGCAGCTTCGGCAAAACTCGTGGGTGAGGTTCCAACCAGCTCTGTGATTTTGTAGATTCCTGCCATGTGCTCCTCCTGGGTGAATTCGCCTTGCCGGCTTCAAAACATTTTAACCTCAAAACCCCATCCGCAGAGCCCCGAATTGTGCCGACGCGCCCAGCGTGCGCTTGACAGTTCGCACCCCGCCCCATTAAATTTTATATTTGTAGCTCACGCTTCGGCAAAAGGTTGGACATGGACAAGAAGAAGGCCGAATACTACAAGAAGTGCCTCGTCGCAACTCAAGAAGATCTCTTGCGACAGGTCACGAAATCCGAGCGCGATGGCCGCGAAGCGGACGAAGAGGCGACTCAAGATATCGCCGACAAAGCCGCCAACTCCTACACCAAGGAGTTCCTTTTCCATCAGAGCGACGAGAACCGGCGTCTTCTACAGATGATCGGCGAAGCTTTGGGACGCCTCAAAAACGGCACCTACGGCCTCTGCGTGTCCTGCCAGGGAGAAGTCCAGGTGAAACGCCTGGAAGCCGTGCCTTGGGCACGCCATTGCATCGAGTGCCAGGAGAAACAAGACCAGGGTCTGTTGTAACCCAACACTACTCCGGAGTTCCTTCCTCGCCGAGGGAGGTTTCAAGGGGTGGTCGAAAGCGAGGTTAGTCTTCTCACTCGCCGGTAATTACAAACCGCCAACTGCCTCTCTTCTTTCGGAACTATTAGGTACGCTGCTGGCCGTAGTGTTTCCCACCGATTGCCTCCTCTGCGAGCAGGAGCTCACGCAACCGGGCGGTGCCTCGATCTGCCGGACTTGCTGGGAGAGTCTTCAACCCTGGTCCGGACCTGCGTGCGAACGGTGCGGTCTCCCTATTGCGTCGTTGCGAGCCACGGACTCAGCCCAACTCCTCTGCAGCGAGTGCCGCCAGGGCGAGCACGAATTCGACCTCGCGAGGAGCTACGGGCTCTACGCTGGAAACCTGCGCAAAGCGATTCTTCATTTGAAGTTTCACAGGCGGGAGCAACTGGCCAACCGCCTCGGCTCATTCTTGGCCTGCGCCTTCGAGCCGCTGCCTGAGACTGACTCTGCCATTGTGGCGCCGGTGCCGCTGCATTCTTCGCGCCAGCGGCAGCGGGGCTTCAATCAGGCAGAGTTGCTGGCCAGAGGCCTGGTCCGCGGGCTTCGTGGCCGAGGTCAAAGCTGGCGCTTGGTAGCGGGTTCTCTGCGGCGTACGCGCGCCACGCTGCCCCAAGTCGGCCTGAGCGTGACAGCGCGGAGGGAGAATGTCCGAGGTGTCTTTTCGGTGACCCGGCCCGAGCTTGTGCGCAACCGTACCGTCGTGCTGGTTGACGACGTGATGACCACCGGCGCTACGCTTTCCGCCTGCGCCGGCGCCCTGAAGCGGGCTGGCGCTTCGCGCGTCCTGGCATTATCTCTGGCGCGCGCCACACCTCAATTTCCCGATGCAGTGACTAGTGTTTAGTGGCTAGTGACTGCGGCGCCTGGGGTTTTAGTTGCAAATGTTGAAACGATGTCGGAAGGCGGATCTCTGACTGCCAACCACTAACCACTAGCCACTAGGCACTGCTTTTTAGTAGGATGAACCATATGTTGGAGGATAACTCCCAACGTTCGCTGCAGGAACCGGTGCTCGTCTTGAACGCGACCTACGAGCCCATCAACGTCACTGCGGTGCGCCGCGCCCTGGTCCTTATTTTGAAAGGCGTGGCGACCGCGGAAGAGGCTGATGGCAGTTTTATCCATGCCGCCCACTTGACGGTCCGCATCCCCTCCGTCATCCGGCTGCTCGAGTTTCGGCGCATCCCCTATCAGACGCGGGCTCTGTCGAGAAAAAACCTGCTCTTGCGTGACCGCTACACTTGCCAGTTTTGCGGACGCGCTTTCCCCGCGCACGAACTGACTTTGGATCACGTGATTCCCCGCTCGAGGGGGGGCCACACCGACTGGGACAACCTCGTCGCCTGTTGCCACAAATGCAATAATCTGAAGGGTGACCGGCTGCCGGAAGAGGCGGGCCTGAAACTTTTGAGGCCGCCCCGCCCGTTCACGCTGCATACCAGCCGCCAGATCATGCGCATGATGGGCCGTTCGGACGAGCGTTGGCGCAAGTATCTGTTCTGCTGAGCGCAGCGTTGCGGGCGTGTTGCCCGGTACCCAGCCTGCGCGTGGCCATTCCGTTCCAAACTTCTGGGCCGCCGCCGCGTGCGTCGAGTCATAAAGGCTTTCGAGGCGAGACACTATGGCGAGTCCACACTCATTCTACGGGAATCTGCGCGATGGCGTTCCCGCACCACCGGTCGACCCTGGCGATTTGAAACGCCTGTGGGAATTCGCAAGGACCGTGCGGACAAAGCATGCTTCACGCCAGAGCGTAGAAGGTACCGGATCTATTGGAATCGAACCTCGATTGGTGGCGCAGCAATGCAGTCCAGGCGTTAACGTGGCCGCCGTGATGTTTCGCTGTCAGTTCCTTCAAATGTTCATCCAACTGGGCTCGCTCGCTCCCTGGCTGCACGGTGAAAATCCTGATGAATTCCTCTTCCAGATATTCGCTACCTACCCGGTTCATACCGGTCAGTTCGACAGCGACGCTCTTCTCCACCACATCCGGGAGCGCAGTGGGGGCTAAGCTTTCGCCGGCCACGGGGCAGGTAGACGCAAGGTAAGGCCGAGGCACAGATCCACGTATGAACCGAAGGCAATAAGCTCATCGGCGGGCGCAAGGGAAGCTCCTTCTGGACGCTTAGCACTCAAATAGTCGACCTAGGAGACGGCGGCTAGGGCGCCCCCCGTAAGCGTGTCCGCCGGGCTTGGAGAGATCACAGGCCCAAATCAGATCCGGGAGTGAGTCACTTGCTGGAAGCTGAAGCTCAGCCCGATTCGCACACTGCGAAACCCTGTGAGTCCCCCCGTTCAACCTTGCGGACCGATGCACTGCTGCTCACCCTGCTGCTGGCTCTGGCGGCCCTCCCTTACCTCAACACTCTCCACAACCTCTTCGTTTACGACGACAACGCGCAGATTGTGACTAACCCGTACCTTCAGAACTTCCATTATCTGAAGGCGATCTTCACGACTCCGGTCTGGTCCTTCCTGGGCGGGAGCTATCCCCGCAATTACTATCGCCCCTTGATGTTGTTTGGGTACCTGCTCTGTTATCAACTCTTCGGGCCCTTGCCCTGGGTTTTTCACCTGGTGAATGTCGTATTGAATATGCTCGTGGTGCTTCTGCTGTTTTTCGTGACCCGGCGCATGTTCAACGATCGCCTGGTGGCGTTTGTTGCCGCCGCCTTGTTCGCTGTGCACCCGATCCATTCGGAGTCGGTTAACTGGATCGCCGCCGTCACCGACCTCCAGATGGCGCTGTTCTACCTCTTGGCGTTCTGGATCTTCCTGGGGCTCTCGAAGCGCCGCGGGGTGAATCTGATTCCCGGCCACTTGTTTATGGCTCTGAGCTTCGCCCTGGCCTTGCTTGCTAAGGAGCCCGCCATTACCTTTGCTCCGCTCGCCACCATCTACGAACATCGCTGCCGTGTGGATCGGAAGGAGACCAGCGTTCAGGTCAAGCTCTCGCGCTACGGGCCGCTCTGGCTCCTGGCGCTGGTGTATTTGATGATCCGCATGCATTTTGTGGGAGGATTGGCCGGCCGATCCCAGTTCCCCGATATGGGTCCGGACGTGGCGTTCTTCTCGGCGCTCCAACTGCTCGGCCAATACGTTTGGAAGCTGTTTTGGCCCGCCACCCTTTGCGCATTTTACCGCTTCCACTCGAGCACGAGTCCGTTCGCCCCGCAGGTTATCCTGGGCGCTCTGGTGTTGGTGATTTTAACGTTTCTTGTGGCTTGGTTTTGGAAGCGCGCGCCTCTGGCCAGCTTTGCGACCCTCTTTTTCTTCCTCAATCTCGCGCCCGTTTTATACGCGCCTTGGATGGCTGCCAATGCCTTTACAGAGCGCTACTTGTATCTGCCGTCGGTGGGATTCTGCTGGGCTCTGGGTTGGGCCGGGGCCGGCTTGTGGAGAGCCACGTCCAGCGCCGGCAACGCGGACGCGCACTCCTGGGGTCCGCGGCTCTGGCGGCCCCTCGTGATTATCAGCGCCATCGCCCTCGTCGCACTCTGTGCTTTCCGAATCGTGCGACGAAACCGCGATTGGCATGATAACGAAACGTTCTGCAAGGCTACGATCGCCGTTCAGCCCGACGCCTATCTCATGCGTCTCAACCTCGGCGCGATCTATCTCGAACGCGACGATCTCGAGAATGCCGAGAAGCAATTACTCGCGGCCGATAAGCTCGCCCCCAATTATCCCTTGGTCCTGGAGGACCTTGCCTTACTCAATATGAGACGCAGGCGCTACGACGACGCACTCGGATATTTGATCCGGTCGACCTTGAAGGACCCCAAACAGCCCCAGCCCCACATATTCCTCGCACAACTGTACGGCCTCACCGGACAAACCGATTACGCGGAGAAGGAATTCCTGACCGCCATCCGTCTTGCCCCTCTCAATCCGGAGGCTCGCGCCGAACTGGGCGACTTCTATTTCGATCGGGGGGGACTGGCGGACGCCGAAAACCAGTACCGGGAATCCCTAAAGGTCGCTAATACACAGCGCGGATATTGGGGCATAGGGTTAGTGTGCTGGCGGGAGGGGAGGTATGCAGAAGCGGAGCACGCCTTCC
>Ga0187781_10001336_pt1 | contig 18630 bp, 21 predicted proteins | sample 0715_SJ02_MP02_2_FD_132447 | JGI IMG/M metagenome (GOLD analysis project Ga0187781, IMG submission 132447) | Tropical peat soil microbial communities from peatlands in Department of Meta, Colombia - 0715_SJ02_MP02_20_MG | ecosystem: Environmental > Terrestrial > Soil > Wetlands > Peat | place... | reverse complement strand
CGGCGGGCCCTTGCCGAAATCGGTCGTCATGCCGCCGAAGGGGCGCTGATAGATGCGTCCCTCAGCCGTGCGCGAGAAGGGCACGCCCCAGTGCTCGAGCTCATAGACGGCTTGCGGCGCGCTGCGGCACATATATTCGATCGCGTCCTGGTCCCCGAGCCAGTCGGAGCCCTTGACCGTGTCGTACATGTGCCATTTCCAATCGTCCGGCCCCATGTTGCCGAGCGCCGCGGCGACGCCGCCCTGCGCCGCGACGGTGTGCGAGCGCGTGGGGAAGACCTTGGTCACGCAAGCGACGGCGAGCCCCGCCTTGGCGCAGCCGACGACGGCGCGCAGCCCCGCGCCGCCGGCGCCGACGACAACTACGTCGAAGGTGTGATCGACGATCTCATAGGCGCGCCCGTTGACGCTAAAGCTCGCCTTGCTCCCTGCAACCATTCTGCTGCCTATCTTTAACGTGTGAGGGCCGCGGCGTCAGCGCGGCGCTGCGATGAGCAGGATGGCGAACGCCCATGCCAAGGCGATCGCGCGCGTGACCCAGGTGTTGACGACGAGCGCCTTTTGCTTGAGCGCTTCGTCGTGGACGTAATCCAGGATGATCGACTCGGCGCCGAGCCGCGCATGGGCAGCGCCGATGGCGATGAAGGCGATCAGGACGACCGCTGGAAAAGGCCGTTCGAGCTCGGCGCGCGCCTCTTCGAAGCTGTCGCCCGTCAGGCGCGCGAGCAACCAGGCCGTAGCCAAGCCGAGCGGCAGGAGCGCGCGCGCCGTCAACCGCATGAATCGGTCATGCGACGCCCCCGAAGCGTCGGAGACGTAGGCCGCGCCGCGCCCCGTTCTGCCGCTGATGAAGGTGTTTTTGGGAGCCATGGGCCTAGCCGGCGAGAGACGAGAGGACGAAGGTTGCGACGGTCAGCGCGAGGCCGCCGACGAGCGTGCCCGTCGCAAGAAGCTCGCGGCCCTTGGGGTCCATGAACAGGCCGCGGTCCCAAAGCGCATGGCGGATTCCGCCAAGCAGATGATGGAACAGCGCCCAGACGAAGGCTGGCAGAATCAGATGGCCGAAAAGACCCGAGCCGATCCAGGAGAACGCAGAAAACCAGGCGGGACCGAAGGCGAGCGCAAGCAGGTAAAGGGCGATAAGCGCGGCGCCGAGATAGAGCGCGACGCCGGAAATACGATGCGCCATGGACATGGCCATGGTCATCATCGGCCTGTAGACCGTCAGATGCGGCGACAGCGGGCGTCGTGCGGTCGCGCCATCGGTTTCGGCCTGCGCCATGTTTTTCCTTCCTCAATCCGCCGGCTTGCCGAGCCGATAGTTAGATCAAACCCCGCGGCGCCGCAACTGCGAAGACCGCGATGCGCGCCGCCGATTGCCCCGGCGCAGGGCTTCGCAAGGACGGCCTCCCGGAGTAAGCTGCTGTCCGACTCGTGCGCATTTGGAGCCATTGGGGGCGAAAATGGGTTTTCCCACCCGCTTCAGGAAGAGATGGGCGATCAGATCTTACGCGCGGCGGCTCCCGCGGCTGCTCGCGGCGGATTACGGGCGGTCGAAGCGCTACACGCCGGCGCAGGTCAAAGCGACGATCGAGCGCACTGGATTGAACAGCGATTATTTCGGCTACGCCGTCGCCATGTTCTCCGACCGCGACGGCTTCGAGCACTTTCACGCCGAGCTCGGCGAAAATCGCAGCTTTGATGAGGCGCGCGCAGAGCTTTTGAGCTTCTGTTATCCCGGCGAGGACCATTTTTGGGACGGCGCCGACGCGTTCTCCTCAAACTCCGATTTTTCACCGCACGACCACGGCTCCGGAGATTTCAGCGGTGGCGGACATTATTGATCGGCCAGAAATTCGCGCCAGGCCGCGCTCGGCCCGGTCGCGCCGCAGCGATGCAGCGACGCCGCGGTTTACGGCGAAAAGCCCTCGAACACGATGGCGTCGGCCCAGTCCGCTGCGGCCAGCGCCATCTCGGGCGTGCGCACGGTCCAGGCCGTCACAGGCAGTTTCAGGGCGTGGCGAAACAGCCCCGGCGCGGTATGCGGATAATCTTCAACGTTGAAGGAGAGGAACTGCGGCCGCGTGCGAGCGAAATGCAGGAAGTGCGTGACTTCCGCGCGCTGCGCCGGGCTCAAGCCCGGCCCGCCTTCCAGATCGTAGGAGGCCCGGGCGACAATTCCGAGGGGGATGTGACCGATTCCAAGGGCCTGCCCTTCCGCCCGCAGATAGGCGATGGGATCGGGGTCGAAGCTTTTGATCGCAAGCGGGCCGTTATACTGCGCCGCAAGCTCCGCGACGCGACGCGCAAGACGGAGGTCGCCGTCAAAGCGGCTCTTCAGCTCGATGACAAGCAAACTGCGCCCGGCGACCGCGCTCAGCAAATCTTGCAGCGTGGGAATGGTCTCGGTTGTTCCGCGCAAGGCGAGCCGAGAGAGGGCGGCAGCAGTCACGCGCGAAAGCGGTCCCGTCGCCGTGGTCAGGCGGTCGAGGTCGTCGTCGTGAAACACCATCGCCTCGCCGTCGGCGGAAAGCTGAACGTCGCATTCGATGGCGTAGCCGCCCGCGATGGCGTCGCGCGCCGCGGCGAGCGAATTCTCGACGACGCCCCTTTTTGCATTGTGCAGGCCGCGGTGAGCGATGGGGCGAGGAAAGATCACGGCGAGCCCAAAATCTCGAACACCGCCTCGATCTCGACCGCCGCGTCCATCGGCAGCTGCGCGACGCCGACGGCGAAGCGCGCATGGCGGCCATTCTCGTCAAGCACCATCGCGAACAAATCCGACGCGCCGTTGACGACTTGCGGCACATGCGCGAAATGCGGCGCGCAATTGACGTAGCCGCCGAGCCGCACGGCTCGCAAAAGCTTCAAGTCGCCGACGGCGGCGTTGGCCTGGGCGAGGACGTTCAGCCCCGCCTGCCGGGCTGCGAGCAGGCCTTCCTCGAGCGAAACCCCGGCCCCGAGCTTTCCTTGATAGGCGGGATCGATCGCGCCGTCCGCGACCGGCAGCTGGCCCGAGACGAACAGCAGATTGCCGGCGCGTTGGTAAGGGACGTAATTGGCGACGGGCGCCGGCGCAGCCGGCAGCGACAGGCCAAGCATCTTGAGCCGCGCCAGCGGCGTGTCCAGAGATATGTCGGTCACGTTCACGCTCCCCGCGATTTAAATTGCGCCGTGCTGCGCAAGACCGTAATTTCATCCGCGAATTCGCGCAATGGCGGCGCGTGGCTCGGCGCCCCTCCCACGGCATGCATGCGGCCTCTCGGCCAAAGGAGACGACACTTTCATGGCTTCGATCCGGTTTCTCGCCGCGGCCCTCGTTGCGCCGCTGCTCTGGCCGTCGGTGCTTCGCGCCGAGCCCACACTCCCGCTCGCGCCGCATCGGGCGCTCTACGAGCTCTCGCTGCAGGGCGGCTCGGGGGCGAAGGCGCCGGCCCAGGCGCGCGGACGCATCGCCTTCGAGTTCACCGGCTCGGCCTGCGACGGCTACATACAAAATTTCCGCCAGACCACGGAAGTCCAGCCGGACGAGGGCGCGTCGCGCGTCTCGGACATGACTTCGGCGACCTTCGAGGCGGGCGACGGCCATGAGTTCCGCTTCAAGATCAAGACGCTCGTGGACGACCAGCCGAGCGAGGACATCGACGGCGCGGCCAAGCGAGCCAAGGACGGCTCCAAGCTCGCGATCGACATCAGCAAGCCCAAGCGCGCCAAACGAGACGCCCCAGGAACTGTCCTATTCCCGACGGAGCACATGCGCCGCATTCTGGCGACCGCCCGCGCGGCGCAGATGCTGCTCGAGGCGCAGGTCTACGACGGCTCCGGCGACGGCTCGAAGATTTTCGACACGCTGACGATCATCGGCAAGCCTTTCGACAAGCCGGCGACGGAAAAGGCGGCGCAGCTCGATGCGCTGAAAAAGCTGCGGCGGTGGCCGGTGAAAATTTCCTATTTCGAGGTCGGCAAGAAGGATGAGACCCCGTCCTACGTGCTTTCCTTTGATCTATATGAAAATGGCGTGTCCCGCGCGCTGAAGCTCGACTATGGCGACTTCGTCCTGGCGGGGGAGATGACGGAGCTGACGCTGCTGCCGGCGCCGAAGTGCGATAAGTGAGGCTTTCTTGCGATCTCGTCCCTTAGGCTTCATCCCGTGCGGGATTGATTCAAGCTTCGGATGCACCGGCGAAATGTTCCATGACCGAAATCAAAAACATCTGCGTCTACTGCGGCTCCTCCTCCGGCCATTCTCCCGCTTACGCTGAAGCTGCGGAAAAGATGGGCGTGGCGTTGGCTCACGCGGGCGTCGGGCTCGTCTTCGGCGGCGGCTCGCAGGGTCTCATGGGCCGCATCGCCCGCGCGACGCTCGCGGCGGGGGGCCGGGTCACGGGGATCATCCCCTATTTTCTGGACCAGCAGGAAATCGCGCTCAAAGGCGTGACCGAGCTGCACATCGTCCAGGACATGCACACGCGCAAGCGGCTGATGTTCGAGAAAGCCGACGCCTTTCTGGCGCTGCCCGGCGGCATCGGCACGCTCGAGGAGCTGACGGAGCAGCTGACGCTCATGCGCATCGGCCGTCACGCGAAGCCGATGGTGCTTCTCGACGTCGGGGGGTATTGGCGGCCGCTGCTCTCCTTGTTCGCGCACATGCGCCACAGCGGCTTCGTTCGGCCCGGATATGAGATGCACTATCACGTCGCCGAGCGCGTGGAAGATGTGATCCCGATGATTCTGGCGAGCGCCGCGCGCGCAAAGAAAATCCAGGCGGAAAAGACAGTGCTGGAACGGCTCTGATAGACGCGACGCCGGGCGCGACGCCCGGCGCCGGGGACAGGGTTATCGCGACAGGAACTTAGCCCCGTGCTCCGCGCATCCGCACTTCTCGAAGCAGGCGACGGCGTCCTCCTTGAGCTTCGCGACGTCGGCGAAGTAATTCTGCCTGTGGGCGGTCCAGCTGTCTTCGCACTTCTCCGAGCACGCCGTCTGCTTGTCGGTGTCGCGATCTCCCTTGTGGGTGTCGCACTCCGCGTAGGCGGCGCCGGTCATGCCGACGAACAGCGTGGCGGCGACGATAAGGGCGTAGGATTTCATCTTGCTTCCTCTTCTCTCTTGGGGTGTTTTTTTCGTTCTTTGTCCGCGCTCCCGAGCCGGGACCTGCGTCGCCCGCAATTTTCTCGGAATTTGATGGCGCTTGCAAGCTCTCCTGCACTTAATTCGGAGCGCGAAGCAATGGCCCCCCCGAAAATGGCCGCAGGCGCGGCCCCTTTACATCCGCCGGCTCCGTCTTTAAGTCTCACGCGCACACTGATCTCGCGGCGAGGAGCCGCCAAATTTGGACAGATATCCCCCCATGCGCGCAGAACCTTTGGCGCTGAAAGAAGAAATCGAGCAGTCCCTGGGACTGCTGAGGAGGCATCTTTGACGCCCCTGCCGCCGAGCGCCGCCTCTCGGAGCTGAACGCCCGCGTCGAGGACCCCGATCTCTGGAACGACGCCGCAGAAGCCCAAAAACTCATGCGCGAGCGCAACGACCTCGAGGAGCGTCTCGGGTCGCTCAAAAAGCTCGACCAGGATCTCGACGACGCCGCAACGCTCGTCGAGCTCGGCGAATCGGAGAACGACGACGCGACCGAGAAGGAAGGGGTTGAGGCGCTCAAAGGCCTGCTCTCGGAAGCCAAGCGCCTGCAGATGGAGGCGCTGTTTGCGGGCGAGGCCGACGCCAACGACACCTATCTCGAAGTCCATTCGGGCGCCGGCGGCACCGAGAGCTGCGACTGGACGCGCATGCTGTTCCGCATGTATGCGCGCTGGGCCGAGCGCAAGAAGTTCAAGGTCGAGGTCATCGAGGAGACCGCCGGCGACGAGGCGGGGCTGAAATCCGGGACGCTGCTCATCAAGGGCCACAACGCGCATGGCTGGGCCAAGACCGAGTCGGGCGTGCACCGGCTCGTGCGCATCTCGCCTTTCGATTCGAACGCGCGCCGGCACACGAGCTTCGCCTCGGTCTGGGTCTATCCAGTCGTCGACGACCGCATCGAGATCGACATCAACGAGAGCGACTGCCGCATCGACACCTATCGCTCGTCGGGCGCGGGCGGCCAGCACGTCAACACGACGGATTCGGCGATCCGCATTACGCACATTCCGTCGGGCATCGTCGTCGCCTGCCAGGCCGAGCGCTCGCAGCACAAGAACCGCGCCACCGCCTGGAACATGCTGCGCGCGCGGCTGTATGAGAAGGAGCTGGAGAAGCGCGAGGCGGAGGCCAACGCCGCGGCGGCGGCGAAGACCGACATCGGCTGGGGGCATCAGATCCGGTCTTACGTGCTGCAACCTTATCAGCTCGTGAAGGATCTGCGAACGGGCCACACGTCGGGGACGCCGGCGGAAGTGCTAGACGGCGACCTCGACGACTTCATGCAGGCGTCGCTCGCGCAGCGGGTCTACGGCGGCGGCCCGGAGAGCGTCGAGGACGTGGAGTAGGCGCTTCCTTCTCCGCCGCGCAACTGCTTCGCCGCCCTGAAAGCCCATGCGCAAGAGGCCATTCGCCCGACGCGACGCGGTGATGTGAAGCCCTTCTCCTGCGAGGGAGAAGGGGGCCCCAAACGCTCGCTCAGGCGCTACCGGCAGACCTCCTTGCCGCCGACTTTCGCGCAATGCTTCTGAGGCGCGGCGGCGGGCTTCGGCGCGGGCGGCGGCGCGCGCACGACCGGGCGGACCGCAGGAGCCGGCTTCGGCGGAGGCGGCGCAATGAAAGCGCGCTGCGGCTTCGGCTGGGACGGCGTCGGCCCCGTTTGGGGATGCGCCGCCGGCGGAATAACGGCGTGCTGCGGCTTGAGCTGCGGCTGAGCTGGCGGGCTCGCTTGCAGAGGCGGCGCCGGCGGCGGAACGACGGCGTGCTGCGGCTTCAGCAGCGGCGCGGCCGGCTCATTCGCCTGAGGATGCGGCGCGCCTGGCGCAACAGGCGAGGTGGCGGGCTTGGACAGGGGCGCGAGAGGCGTCTTCGTCGCCAGCGGAGCGCCCGACGACGGAGCGGAGACGCCCGGCTTCGTCAGCGGCGTCGTCGGCGGAAGCTGCGTCGGCAGAGCGTGGCTCGCGGGCGTCGGCGCCGCGCCCGGCGATGGCGCCGCGTGTGGCGCGAGCTTGTTGATCACGTGTGGCAGCGCGACGCCGACCGCCGCGGCGGCGCCGACCGCGCCCGCCGCCGTCAGCGCATGCGTCGCGAGTGTCTGGCCTTGCGGCGAGGTGACGACGAAGCCGTTGGCGGCGCGATTGAACTCGATCCTGTTGTGGATGTTCTCGAAGACGATGTTGCCTGGCGGCGGCACGATGTAGGCCGGCGCGACAATGTAGGCGGGGATCGGCACGAACGCCGGCGCCGGCAGCACGAAAGCCGCGCCGACGACAAAGGGCGGCGGCAGAACCGCGAAATCGAGCGGCGGCGGCGGAAGAAAGTAGACCGGCGGCGGCGGCGGCGGCAGGAAGCCCCAGACCGGATCGCCGAAATAGATCATGGGCTGGCCGACATAGACGAGTTCGTCCTCGGGCGGCGGCGGATAGCCGAAATCGATCGGCGCGAAGGACGGAGGGGGCGCCAATTCGGCGGAACGCAGCGCGAGCATGCGCTCCGCGTCGGCGGCGTGCGGCCCGTGCGGATAGCGGCGCAGATAGGACCAGTAGGCCTCGGGCGTGTCGAGGGTGCGGGCGCGGCGCCAGTAAAGAGCCTCGCGCCGCGCCGCGAGCAGCGCGCGCACGCGCTTCGCCATCGGATCGCCGGGATAGATCGCGAGATAGTCCCGATAACCCTGTAACGAGTCTTTCGCCACCGCGGCCGCGTAGGCGCCTTCGGGCCCGAGCTGCGCCATCGGCTGGTCATGCAGGGACGGGTCGAGATCCGGCCGCGGCGGCGCGCCCGCCATGCGCTCGAAGAACACGAATGAGCTTTTCGGCGGAGCGGAGTTCCATGGAACCTGCGCGCCCTTGGTGGTCTCCGAGACGCGCAGGCGCGTCTCGTCGAAGACCTGGGCGAGCGACATGCCGCCGGCGCGGATCATCTCGGCGAGCGCGTGCGCATAGGGGCCGTAGGGGCCGGCGCCGTCCTTGGCGATCGCGCCCGGCGCCGTGTTGAAGGCGAGCAGCGCCCCCGCGCCGGGCTCATAGAGCGCGAGGCCGCCGGCGATCGGCTGGCCCGCGAGCGCGAACGGGCTTTCGCGTGCGGCGTCGAGCACGACGACCGCGGCTTTGAGATTGAGCGCCGCGAGCGGCTTCAGATAATCTGAAAGCCGCAGCGCCTGAAGCGGAATGTCGGTGTCGCGCGCGATCACGGCGTTGACGGGGACGAGATAGTTCTCGCCTTCGAGCTGCAGCCCGAGGCCGGAAAAATAGACGAGGGCCGCAGTCTCCGGTCCCGCCTGACTCGCTTTGTCTAAGAATTCGCGGAACGCTGCGCGGAGAGCCTCGGCGTCGAGGTCGCGCGCTCCGGTCACGTCGAAACCGGCGGCTTGCAGCGTCTGCGCGACGAGGCCCGCGTCGTTCGCTGCGGTCGGCAGCGGCTTGCCATAGGCGGCCTCGCCGATGACGAGCGCGATGCGCTTTTCGGCGGCGAAGGCGGAAGCGGACCCGGCGAAGCCGAGCAGCGCAGCGAGGAGGAGCGTGAGATGTCTGGCTTTCATGCCGGCGATCCTTAGGAGAAATTGCGTCGACAATAAGGTTTGATCGATGCCGCCTGAACCGGGGCTGAACGGGCCGCCGCCGCTCGCAGACGGCTGGCTCGCCGCCCCAGACGCCTCGCCTATATCCTCCCACGACCAAGGAGCTATGCAATGGCCGAACATTGGTTTGTTTCCGGCGCCAATCGGGGCCTCGGGCTCGAGTTCGTGCGTCAGCTCTGCGCGCGCGGCGATCGGGTGAGCGCCGGCGTGCGCAACGAATGCGCCGCGCGCGCGCTGAACGCGCAGCTCGCGCCCCAGCATGCGGCGGCGCGCGCGCTCATATTCGATATGCGCGACGAGGCCGGGATCGCGGCGGCGGCGGACGCCATCGAGGCGCCGATCGACGTTCTCGTCGCCAACGCGGGCGTGGCGGGGCCGCCGAATCAGTCGGCGCTCGATCTGGATTTCGCGGCGGCGCTCGACGTCTTCTCGATCAACGCGCTGGGGCCGTTGCGGCTCGTGAAGGCGCTCGCCGGCGTGCTCGGCGGGGCCAATCCACGCATCGTGTTCATCTCTAGTCAGCTCGGGGCGACGACGGGGCTGAAGCCGTCGAGCATGGTCTATTGCGCGAGCAAGGCCGCGCTCAACAAATTCACGCAGTGCGTCGCCGCCGAACTGCAACCGAAAAGGATCACGGTCGTCGCGCTGCATCCGGGCTGGGTCAAGACGGACATGGGCGGCCCCGAGGCGCCGCTGCACGCGGGAGATAGCGTGGCCGGCATGATCGCGACGATCGACGGGCTGACGCTGGAGTGCACGGGAAGTTTCTTGGACTATCGCGGGCGCGAGATGGAATGGTGAGCTTTCACAAATCCGCCAAAGCCGCCTGCGCCTTCTGCGTCAGCTCTCGTCGCGCTTCCTCCGTCATGAGCTGGCGCGGCGTCGCCACGTCCAGCGTCGCGAGCACCCGCGCAGGCGGCTTCGACAGCAGGAATATCCTGTCGGCCAGCGCGATCGCCTCCGACAGATCATGCGTCACGATGAGCGTCGTCACATGCGTCTCGTCGATGAGCCGCGCGATGCGCGCGCGCAATGACAGCGCCATTGCCGCATCGAGTGAAACCAGCGGCTCGTCGAGCAGCAGCAGATCCGGCTTGATCGCGAGGGCCCGCGCGAGCGCCGCGCGTCGTGCGAGGCCGAGCGACAGGCGCCCGGGAAAATGCAGCGCGTGGCCGGCGAGACCGAAAGCTTCCAGCAGCGCGGCGACCTCTTCCGCGCGCGCCAGCGGGGCCGCAATCCTAATGTTGTCCTCGACGCTGCGCCAGGGCAGAAGCCGCGGCTCCTGAAACACCATGCCGAGCCGGCTATGCGCAGGGAGCGTCACGCGGCCCGAGAAGCCGCGGTCGAGGCCGGCGATGATGCGCAGAAGCGTCGTTTTGCCGCAGCCGGACGGTCCCAGCACCGCCCCGGCCTCGCCGCGCGCGAGCGCGAGCCTCAAGCCCCGCAGCACGGGGCGCGCGACGCCCGCGGCGTCGACGTGATCCTTGGCGTCAATCTCTATGTCGAGCAGCATCGAGGCGCCAGCGCGAGACTTGTCTTTCGAGAGGCTGCGCCAAAAGCACCTCTATGGCGAGCATGATCGCCACGAAGGGCAGCGCATAAGCGAGCAGCAGACGCAGATCGAACAGCTGAAAGGCCAGATTGATCTTGAAGCCGACGCCGTTCGGGCGCCCGAGCAGCTCGACGATCAGCACGATCTTCCACACGAGGGCGAGCCCTGATCGGGCCGATGCTGCGAGATAGGGCGCGAGCTGGGGGAGCACGACATGGCGCAGGCGAGCCCGCCGACTGACGCGGAAAGCCTGCGCCATCTCGTCGAGGGCGGGGTCCTGGGCTCGGGCGCCTTCCCGCGCCAGCACCATTGCGCCGGGGAGCTTGTTCAAGGCGACGGCGCCGACGGCCGCCGCCTCGTTGAGTCCTGCCCAGACATAAGCCAGCACGATCACGACGAGCGCTGGCACGTTCAGCAGCACGACGAGCCAGGGATCGAGGATATCGTCCGCGATCCGGCAGCGGCCCATGAGATAGCCAAGCGCTGATCCGAGCCCCATGGCGATCGCGAAGGAGGCCGCGACCCGCGCGAGCGTCGCGCCAAGCGCAAGGAACAGCTCGCCCGAGCGCGCCTCGCTGAAGATCATTTCGGCGACCGGAAGCGGTCCCGGCAGATGGCGTGGATCGGAGAGCTGCGCCAGCGCCGCCCACAACAGCAGGATCGAGGCGAAGGACACGAATCGGATCAAGGCTCGTCCCGATAGAAGGTCTTGGGATCGAAAGTCTTGGCGGCGCCGACGAGCGTTTCGCCGCCCAGCTTCTCCAACGTCTGGAACAGCGTGGCGGCGTCGGCCTCCTGCTCCGCAAGCGAGCCCGTCGGCGCGCCCTCGACATAATGCTTGCGATAGAGGTCGAGCGCCGTCTTGTCCTTCGTCGAAATGCGCGCGGCGGCGGCGCGCCAAGCCTCGTCATTTGTGGCGATGAGCGCCCGCGCCTTCCTCATCATGGCGAAGAAGCGGGAGAGCTCTTGCCTGTGGCTCGCGGCGAACGCCTCGTCGAACACGTAGCCAGTGACGACCGGCGCGGCTTTCGCGCCGAGCGCCTGCTCGACCTCGCGCATGTCAATTGCGGCGCGAAAACCCTTGGCCTCGAGATCGAGCGCGAAATTCCAGAATTCCAGCACGGCGTCGAGCTCGCCCTGCTCGGCTTTCGCGGCGAGCAGCGGCGGCGCGCCATAGACGATGGTCGAGGTCTTTTCGAGATCGACGCCCTTCTCCAGCGCATAGGCCTTGAGCAGGAGCCAGCTCTTGTCGAGCGCGCCGCCAGCGACGCCGAGCTTCTTGCCGGAAAGATCGGCGACGAACTTGATCTCTTGCGCCCTGGTCATCACGGCGCCGATGGCGGTGGAGACGGGATAGAGCGTGAGCTTTCCGCCGCCGGCGCGCTCGCGCGCGACGAAGAGCCAGTCGGAAACGATGACGTCGGCGCCGTCCGAGACCAGCGCGATCTTGCCGGCCTCGGTGGACGCGAGCTCATTGACCTTGAGTTCCAGCCCCGCCTCCTGGTCGAGGCTGAAGGCGGAGACGACGGCGAGCTCCCAAGCGGTCGTGCCGGTCGCTTGGATGGCGAGACGCAGCGCGTCCGCGGCGCAAGCGGGCGCGACGAAGGCGAGGGCGGCGAGGAGGACGGCGAGACGGCGGATGATCATGGAGGTCCTGCGTTTGAACGGCCGTCCGCTTTTAGCGCAGGACTTCTGTGGCGTCGACGCGCCTCGTTTGGACAAGCCGCACGCCCCCGCGGCGAGCGGTCACCCTCCTTAAAGCAGCGGCGGATGTCGTTTTCCGCGCCGGTCAAGGATGCGACATGGGCGACGATTCGGCGGAGCCCAGAGCCCTCCTGTCAGGTAAATGCTCAAAAAATTGGGTTTGTTCCGCCAAAATGGGAGTGGCTGATCATAAATCCATAATACAGATCGATTTAATAAATTTTAAGCGGACGCCCGTTCGCCGCGCCGGCGCCTTGCGCTGCAGCTCGCCAAACAGCCCCAGCAGCGCCTCGAGCGCGCCGGCCTCCAAGCTGTATTTCAAACGCTTCTCGCGGCTTCCCGGCGAAAGCGACGTGACGAGCCAGCTCGACCGGCTCAGTTCCAAAGAAACGAAAATGGCGGCAAACTGCGTGCGGATAGCGGCATGGCGAGAAGCCGATAATCGCGCGCCTTTTCGCCGATGGGCAACCGAAGCCGTGGCGACGAAAGCTCTCGCTGCTCCTTCAATCCGCCGCCAGGATCACATCGGTCGGGCTGAAGCTCGCGATCACTTTTGCGCCCTCCTTCAGATCTAGGTCCTCCGCGGTCTGCCGCGCGATGACCGCAGTCATGGTCTTGCCGGCGCCGATGTCCACGATGAGCTCGCTGTTGCGCTCGGCGTCGGTGCGCCGGCGCACGGCGCCGTGAAAACGGTTGCGACCCGAAAGACTGGCCTCGTCGAAAGGCGCCAACCGCACGAAAGACGACTTGACCAGGGCCAGCGCCTTGCGCCCGGGCTTGAGCTCCAGCTCCTCGGCGGCCTCGTTGGTGACGACCGCGTGCAGCAGGGTCTCCTCCGAGACGCGCAAAGTGACCTCGACGTCGACTGGCCATTTGCGCACCTCGATGACCTCGGCCTGAAACACGTTGCGCGTCGAAATTTTTACCCCCACGCTCCAGAGCAGGAACTTGTCCTCGCCGGAGAGTCCCTCCTGCGCGATGGCCGAGGAAATGCGCGACATGCGCTCCTCGAGCCTGTGGAACACCTCTATGAGCCGGCGGCCCTCTTCCGTGACCATGGCGCCGCCGCCGGCGCGCCCGCCGGCCTTGGTCACGAAGGCCGGGCTCGGCAGCAAGTTGTTGATGGCGTCGACGGCGTCCCATGCCGTCTTGTAGCTGAAGCCTGCGGCCTTGGCGGCCTTGGTGATGCTGCCATGCTCGGCGACGGCCTCGAGCAGCTTGATCCGGTCGCGCCCGACCAGCAGCCGCCCGCCGCTGCGTAGCGCCAAATACGCATCGATCTTGTCGCCCATCGTCACGCTGCCGTTCTCCAGATTCGGCGCCGCCGATAGCGTCTTACTCTCAACGTGCAGCCAATCCAAACGGCGCGGGACGCCGCTTGCGCCGGGACGTCAGCGCTTGCTATGCCGAGCCATCCTCCGTGCGCGAGCCTGCGATGTCGCCTTTTTCCGTTTATCTTCGCGTCCTTCAACAGCTCAAGCCGCACGCGCGGCTGGCCTATGGGCTGGTTGTCGCCAATCTGGCGCTCGCCGCCGCGCAATTCGCCGAGCCGATACTCTTTGGGCGCATCATCGACCTCATGACGAGCGCGCAAGCGCAGAGCTCGACTTTGAGCTTCGGCGGTCTGCTGCCGACCGTCGCGGCCTGGGCGGGTTTCGGCGTTTTCTCGATCGTCGCCTCGATGGCTGTGGGGCTTGAGGCCGATCGCCTCGCCCATCGCAGCCGGCTTGCGGCAATGGCCGAATATTTCGACCATGTGTTGAACCTGCCGCTGAGCTTCCACGCCAAGGTCCACAGCGGTCGCCTTTTGCAGTCGATGCTGGAAGGCGCCAGCGCCATGTTTGGCCTGTGGCTGTCGTTCTTCCGCGAGAACTGCGCCTCCTTCATCGCGCTGTTCCTGCTGCTGCCGGCGACGCTGTTCTACAACTGGCGCCTCGCCAGCGTGCTAATCGCGATGGTCGCCGTCTTCTATGTCACGACGGCTTTCGTGCTGCGCCGAACCGACAAGCTGCAATCCGCCGTCGAGAAGTATAACGCGGCGCTCGCGAGCCACGCCTCCGACGCGCTCGGCAATGTGCCCGTGGTGCAAAGCTTCACGCTGGCGCAGCGCGAGTCGCAAGAAATGCGGCGCATCATCAGCGAGGTGCTCAACGCGCAGATTCCTGTGCTGTCCTGGTGGGCGCTCGTCGTCGTTGCGAGCAGAGCTTCGGCGACGCTCACGGTGCTCGCGATCTTTATGCTCGGTGCCTATCTGCACATGCGGGGCGAGGTGTCGATCGGCGAGATCGTGACCTTCATCAATTTCGCGACCATGCTGATCGGGCGCCTGGAGCAGGTCGTCGGCTTCACCAACTATCTGTTCCAGCAGGTCGCCAAGCTCAGGCAGTTCTTCGAGACGCTCGACACGCATCCCGCGGTCGCCGACAGGCCGGGGGCGAAGGACGCGGGGCGCGTCAAGGGCGCCGTCTCTTTCGATGACGTCAGCTACTCCTATGACGGCATGCGCATGGCAGTGCGCGGCGTGAGCTTTTCCGTCGAGCCGGGCGAAACCATCGCGCTCGTCGGCGCGACGGGCTCGGGCAAGTCGACGACGCTCGGACTCCTGCACCGCGTGTTCGATCCGATCGAGGGGCGCGTCGCCATCGACGGCGTGGACATTCGCGATCTGACGTTGAACTCGCTCCGCCGCAACATCGGCGTCGTGTTCCAGGAGCCGATGCTGTTCGCGCGCTCGATCGAGGAGAATCTACGTATCGGCAAGCCCGACGCGACGCTCTCCGAGATTCAGCTGGCGCTGGACCTGGCGCAGGCCAACGTCTTCGTCGCGCGCCAGAGCGACGGGATCGACACCATCATCGGCGAGCGCGGGCGCTCGCTCTCGGGCGGCGAGCGCCAGCGCCTCTCGATCGCCAGGGCGCTGTTGAAGGACCCGCCGATCATGGTGCTCGACGAGGCGACGAGCGCGCTCGACGCTGAAACCGAGCGGCAAATTCAAAAAGCGCTGGAGGCGGCGACGAAGGGGCGCACGACCTTCGTCATCGCGCACAGGCTTTCGACCGTGCGCAACGCCGACCGCATTCTGGTGTTCGAGAACGGCGAGATCGTCGAGAGTGGCTCGTTCGAGGAGCTGGTGGAGCGCGGCGGCAAGTTCGCGGCGCTGGCTGCGGCGCAGCTCCTGACGCCGCAGGCCGCGCAGGCGTCGATCGAGGCGGCGCTGCCGACGGGATGAAGCTCAGCGAGAGTCGCGGGCCATAGGTTGCGACAGAGCACGCTCGCTGGCCCTGCATCGCTCGAATCGAGGACCGCGAGCGTCAGTTGTGGGCGATGTAGTCGATCGCCGTGTCGACCTCGGGGCTGGAGCCCATCTGCGCCCGCGACTTTTCGAGCGCCTCCTTGACGCTGCTCACGAGCGGCACGACGCCCTCCTTCGTCCTCAGCTGGACGCTTACCGGATAGTCCCCATAGGTCGTGGTGGACAAGACGAAGTTTCCGGCGTCGTCGGGCGCGAGGGTCCGCGTCGGGTCGTAGTAGGTTTTCGGGTCGAGCTCGAAGGTCGCGGCATAGGCGTCCTTCGGCGCGTCCTTGACCTCGAACTGAATGCGATAGTGTTTCCGGCCTTTGGACTCGACGAAGATCGGATCGCCGCGCTCATTCGTCAGCAGGCGCGCGTGGAGCTGCGGTAAGGTTCGGATCACGTTCGATTCCTCCCACCTGTGCCGGTCTTTTCCAGTTCAGCATATATTTCGTTCGATATTCGTCAACTTTCTCTCGAAGCTCGCTCTCTATCGCCGCCATAGGCGGCGGAGGGGGATCGAAGGGCCAGATGTCCTGACTGATCGCGTCCTGGACCTTCTGCATGACCGACGCCTGGATTTCGGAGACTTTCGCAATGGGCTCCGGAAGATGCAGCGCCTGCTCCAATTCAACATAGAACCCATTGATGCTGCGGGAGAGCTCCTTCGCCAGCAACGCTCTCGCCACGACCTTTTCCTGCCCGACGATCACTCTGACCGTAAACCAAATACAGACGCCGAGGACGCCCGCAGGAAACAAAAAGGAGGGCAGAGCGGCGCGAAGAACCTCGAGGGCGCTCTGATCCGCAGGCAGCTTCGCCTCAAACATCGCGACGACGGGGGGCGCGAGCCCCAGCCCCGCCAGCGCTGCGCCAAGGTCGCCGGCGTAGGCATAGATTGCGCCCAGCTTCACAAACCACTGGCGCCTGAGTCTCCCGCCGCCGATCATCCACGGCAGCAGCTCGTTGCACAGCTTTCGCAAGACCTCGTGGTCATCCGGCCTTAAGATCGAACTCATAGGCATCTTTCCAAAACTCGTATTCGGTCACCCGCCGATCATTGGAGTGGAGACGTCGCGCTATGTCAATCGATCGCGAAGATTGAAAAGGCGCGAAAAGCCCCCCGGAAATAATCGCTTCGCGCCACATGCGGCGGAACGGGGTGATCTCTTCACGCAGTTTAGGGAGTTCCCGCCTAAAAGGCGTGAGCGCGGCGGGTCGAAACTTGCCCGCCGGCGCGGACGGCGAATCGCATCCGGCGCCCCTCACTCCGGCGTGTAGACGTTTCCGTCCGGCCCCTTCCAGCCCTTGCCGGACTCGTAGAAGCGGTACTCCTCGTCGAAGACCACCTTCTCGCCGGGCGCGACATATTGCTTGCCCTTCGGGTCGGTGCTGCGCGGCGCCGTCACGTAGTGCTTGCTCGACGAGCAGCCTTCGGGATATTTCGTCCCTTCCGGCTTGCACTCGAGATTGGCGCCCTCGGGAAACAGCACCGTCGCGGTGAAGAAATATTCGAAGCCCTTCTCGCCCGTCGCGTGCATCTCGAGCCGTTCGGTGTTTCCGGTCTTGAACTCCTCGATCTTCGCGGGCTTGTCGAAGCGCTGCTTGAGCAGGTTCTCAAGCACTTGCCTCGCCTCCGCTTCGGTTATGTCGCAGCCGCCGAACAGGCAGAAGGCCGCTGCGCGCTCCGCGCCGACCGGCGCGACGGCCAGGGTTGCAGCCAGCGCCAGCGTCTTGAGCATCATGCCCCGCATGTTTTTGTTCCTTGTTTTGGTCGAAAGCGGCCGAAGCCTTGAGCGTCTCATATTAGCGAGCGAAAGCGCCAAGGGAAAGCGCGTGCGCGCCCAGAATCCTTCCGTTTCCCGGTCGCTCTTCGGAAGCGCTCCAAACTATTCGAATTGACCCGAAGTCTGCGCGTTCCTATAGATTTTCTTCGCGTCAGGCTTGCGCTTTTAGGGGAGGCCCATGAAGAAACCGCATCGGCGCGCCGGCAGAGCGGCGATATTCGCCGCCGCTTTTGCCGTCGGCTCCCCCGTCTTAGCGACGGCGAGCGGCGAGGAACGGCGGCTCGAAGAGCTCGGGGCCCGGCTCTTCAGCGACTCGAGCCTCTCCGAGCCCCCGGGCGTCGCCTGCGCCTCCTGTCATAATCCAAAGAACGCCTATCTCGGCGTCAACGGCTCGTCCGTCCCTGCTGTCGCGCGCGGCGCGACCGGCGCGCTCGGAACCCGCAAGCCGCCTTCCGCTATGTACGCCTCTTTCACGCCGCCCTTCGGCTTCGTCACCAAGCTGAACGAGATAACTCACAAGCGGGAGAAGGTCCCCGTCGGCGGACAGTTCCGCGACGGGCGCGCGTCTACCCTCGAGGAGCAGGCGGCGGGGCCGCTGCTCAATCCCACCGAGATGAACAATCCCTCCAAGGCGGCCGTCGTGAATAAGGTTCTTCGCGGCGACTATGCCGATCTCGCCCGCGCAGCGTTCAAAGACAAGGTCGACGGTCCTGAAGCCGCATTTGCGCTGATCACGCAAGCCATCGCCGCCTATGAGCGCACGGACGCATTTCATCCCTTCTCATCGAAATTCGACGACGTGATGCGCGGCAAGGCCCAATTCACGCCGCTCGAAGCCGAGGGTTTCGGTCTGTTCAAGAATCCGCGCAAAGGCAATTGTCTCGCCTGCCATGCGGGGGGCGGCCCGAATCCGTCGTCGGAACCCGGCGGGTCGATGTCACACGATCCTAAGGACTGGCTTTTCACCGACTTCACCTACGACGCGCTCGGGGCGCCGCGCAACGCGGCGATCCCCGCCAACGCCAATCCGGAAAATTACGATTTGGGCCTCTGCCGCCGCGAGGGGCTTGCGACCATGGCGCCGAAGGGCTTCGACGTCGAGACTGTGTGCGGCGCCTTCAAAGCGCCGACCTTGCGCAACGTCGCGCTCGCTGCGCCCTACTTCCACAACGGCTCGGTCGCGACCTTGCGCGAGGCCGTGGCTTTCTATGCGACGCGCGATGTCAATCCCGAACGCTGGTATCCCAAGGGAGCGGACGGCGCGGCGAAGAAATTCGACGATCTGCCCGAAAAATATCAGCGCAACGCCAATGTCGTGGAGGTTCCTTACGACCGGCGCTTAGGTGAGAAGCCGCGGCTCTCGGAGCATGAGATCGATGCGATCACGGCTTTTCTGCAAACGCTGACCGACGCGCCCGCCCCATAGCGGCCTCGGCTTATTGCGTCAAAAGTCCGAAAAGCCGGGAAACGTCATTGCGAGCGGAGCGAAGCAATCCAGGGGCCTCGCCAGCGCGCGTCGCGGGATGCTCGCGCGTCCGCTGCGCGGCGTTTTCCGTTGCCTCCTCGACTCCTGGATTGCTTCGCT
>Ga0187781_10001335_pt1 | contig 18631 bp, 15 predicted proteins | sample 0715_SJ02_MP02_2_FD_132447 | JGI IMG/M metagenome (GOLD analysis project Ga0187781, IMG submission 132447) | Tropical peat soil microbial communities from peatlands in Department of Meta, Colombia - 0715_SJ02_MP02_20_MG | ecosystem: Environmental > Terrestrial > Soil > Wetlands > Peat | place... | reverse complement strand
TTCCCGCCTGGGGATCAGCGCCTTGCACAGCAGCAGCAGGCCTGCCGCACAAACGAATCCCACCATGGGCGAAACAAGCAGCGATTTGCCCACGCCTGCCGCTTGACCCCAGTCCACTCCGCTCGTTCCCGTCTTCAGTGACATCAATTGGTTGGCAATGCCCACGCCGATCACTGAGCCGACCATGGTGTGGGAACTCGATGCCGGCAACCCGAAAAGCCAGGTGCCGAGATTCCAAATGATGGCGGCGATCAGCAGCGCAAAGACCATGGAGAACCCGGCGCTGCTGCCCACTTTCAGGATCAGTTCGACCGGCAGCAGAGAAACGATCGTGAAAGCTACCGCTCCTCCCGAAATGAGTACGCCGAGGAAGTTGCAGATGCCGGACCACACCACGGCGACGTGCGGCTCCATCGAATGCGTGTAAATGACGGTGGCCACGGCGTTGGCCGTGTCGTGAAAGCCGTTGACGAACTCGAAGCCCAGAGCGACCAGCAGCGCGATGCCCAGCAGGACGAAAGGCATCACGTTGGGCGAATGAACTCTTGACAAATCCGTCACCAATTGCACGCCGGCGTAGATAAATCCGATCACCAGCGCTACGCCAAAGATCCCCATCCCGAGCCTGGCGGACTTGCCCGCTCCGCCGCTCATCTTTGCGTCTAATACCGATACACTTGTAGCCATATTTCGTTATCCCTCGATTGGTGAGATTATCCTGAGACGTGGATTGTATGGGCCTTACGTTACAGCAATGTTACGGGGAGGTAAAACTTGCGGCGAAGCCGCTTGCTTTTATGCGCGAAGCGCCTTGGACTGCGGCAGCGGAGCTGCCGCCTTGGTATCCAACCGAAAGGCGGTAGCTGCTGCTACCGCACTCCAAGGTGCCTTCGGCACAGAGATTTTCAACGCAGTGGTTCTTACTTATCTCCGTGATGTTCTACGTGCAGTTTGGCCGCCTCGGCTGAGTGGTGGGAGGCATGATGCGTATGGCCGTGCGCAATGTGGGCGTGATGAGCGGCGGCTTGGTGGTTACCATTTTCGTAGTGCTGGGCGGCTTTGCGATGATGCTCGGCTGCATGCTGGTGGTGCTCGGCCGCTTTGGTGTGATGCTCTGCTGCCTCTGTTGACATGTCGCCTCCAGGTTGATAAGGAATGACCCTACGCCCGTCAGGCTAAGGCCCGTGTGTTACGGCGATGCGAAGCAAAGATGAACTTTCGAGCAGAATGTCGCCTCTTTGATGTACACTCCTAGCGGCCTGAAATTCCGAAATTACCCTCAAGGGGTACTGACTATGAACTACTTGCCGCCTTTTACGAGATACATGCACTTGTTTTTTATGTACGGGCTCCTGGCCCAAGTTGCTCTGAGCATTATTCCCATCGTTCTGCTCTACGCGGATTATCAGCGAATTCCACCGGGCTTCCGGAAGCAAGAGCCCGGCCTGGTTTGGCTGCTGTTGATCCCGTGTTTCAATGTCGTATGGAATTTCTTTGTTTTCCCCGGGCTCAGCGACTCGTTCAAGGCGTATTTCGACTCGGTTGGAGACAGCTCGGTGGGAAATTGCGCGCGGGACCTGGGGCTGGGATACGCCATCTGTTGCGCGGCCTCTCTGGTTCCGTTGGTCGGCTGCCTCACGGGAATCGTCTCGCTAGTTCTGTTGATCCTGTATTTAGTCAAGGCGAACGATCTCAAGAATCGGATACCCCTTACGGCCTGAACTCGAGAGTTTGAAATGACGAACTCGCTCAGACTGCTGCAGCGCGGCGCGGGCCTCGCCCTGGCCACCAGCATCCTCGTACCAGCGTCGCGACTGCCCGCCTTGTCGCTTTGCCCCTTTAAGATGCTGACGGGATTCCCTTGCCCGGGTTGCGGTCTGACTCACGCCTTCTGTAATATCTCACACGGCCAATTCCAGAGGGCTTGGCAGGCGAATCCGTTCGGATTCCTCTTTTATGCGCTGGCTCTCGCCTGCCTCGCGTGGCCGCGGCTGAGCGGAAAGTTTCCAGGAATTGAAGCCGTCCTGCGACGCTCCCGGGCGGTGGTGTGGGCCCCGGCTCTCTTAATGGTCGCAATGTGGATCTACGATGTGGCGCGGATCGCACGCCTTTAGACCGCCGGGCGACGGCCTGAGAGGCTGCTGAAGCCGTTTGTCTTTGGTGTCATGCTGAGAGGCTGTGATTTTTTTGTGCGGGCGGAGACCACGCGCTGTCATCCTGAGCGCAGCGAAGGATCTCTGCAGTTCGGCACGGCTTTCGAAATCTAGCAACTGCGGAGATCCTTCGCTGCGCTCAGGATGACAGGGTCGGGGTGCTCTCAGGATGACAGGGTCGGGAAGCGCGCAGCAGCCTATAACATTGGCAGAAGGGGCGCCGCCCGCGCAGGCACGAGGCGGGCGTCGGGTTAGAACCCGCACGAGGAAAAGCGACTATGTCTTATCGAATCAGAGTCTCTTACGTTCTGTTAGCGATTGTATTCTCTTTCGTTCCTACCTCAATTTCCACTTCGCAAACCATGACGAACGATCTGACCAACCATATTTGGAAAGCTTGGTGGATCACACACCCCGACGGTCCCCAGAGGGAATTCGGAGTATTCCATTTCCGCAAGACAGTGACCCTGGACTCGGTTCCTCAGCGCTTTGTGATCCACGTGAGCGGCGACAACCGTTATGAACTCTTCGTGAATGGCGAGCGGGTGCTGGCGGGTCCGGCACGCGGCGACCTTGACCACTGGCGCTACGAGACCCTCGATATTGCGCCCCACCTCGTCGCCGGCCGCAACGTCCTGGCGGCCGTGGTCTGGAACTTCGCCGAATTGGCTCCGCAGGCGCAGATGATGAACGAAACCGGGCTGATCGTTCAAGGCGACGGCAGCGCGGAAGAGGTTGTGAACACCGGGCGGTCCTGGAAGGCCTTCAAGAGCGAGGCCGTGCGCATGATTCGCTTGGACGCGGGTAAGATCGGCGGCTATCTGGTGCCGGGCCCGGGCGAGGAAGTGGACGGCGCCAAGTACCCGTGGGGATGGGAGACGCGCGATTTCGACGATTCCGCCTGGGTACCGGCTAAACCGCTCACCGAGGGTGGCCCGCGCGGCATCAAGGACTCTCCCTCGCGCTGGATGCTGATTCCGCGCACCATTCCGTTGATGGAAGACAAGCTCGAGCGATTTTCCCGCGTGGCTCGCTCGAGAGGAGTCGAGCCTCCCGCGGAGTTTCTCCAGGGCACAAATCCCCTCACTGTGCCGGCCAATACACACGCGTCCCTGCTTTTCGATCAAAGCTACCTCACCACCGGTTATCCGGAACTGGTCAGCAGCGGCGGGCGCGGCGCGAACGTCAAGCTGACTTACGCCGAGGCGCTTTATAAGGGCCGCGTCAAAGGCAATCGTAATGAGATCGAGGGGAAAGAAATCCGCGGCATCGAGGACCGCTTCCATCCTGACGGCGGCCCGCACCGCCTGTTCCGCCCACTCTGGTGGCGCACTTTTCGTTACCTGCAATTGGACATCGAAACCGGCGAAGAACCGCTCGAGATCGAAGACTTCCGGTCGCGCTTCACCGCCTACCCCTTCCAGATGCGCGCCAGCTTTGAGAGCGACGACCCGGAACTCGCCAAAATCTGGCAGGTGGGCTGGCACACGGCGCGCCTCTGCGCGCACGAAACTTACATGGATTGCCCCTACTGGGAACAGCTCCAGTATGGCGGCGACACGCGCATCCAGGCGCTCATTTCGCTTTACATGACCGGCGACGACCGCCTGGTGAAGAACGCCATCGAATCGCTGGATGAATCCCGCACCCCGGAAGGCCTGACCCAGAGCCGCTATCCTTCCTTCCTGCCGCAGTACATCCCGCCTTTCTCGCTCTTTTGGATCGGCATGATGCACGACCTGTGGTGGTACCGCGGCGACGTCGAGTTCCTGCGTGGCTACCTGCCGGGCGCCCGCAACGTGCTCGTCTGGTTCGAGCGCGGGCTCACGCCTTCAGGTTTGCTGGGGCGTCTCGAGTGGTGGAATTTCGTGGACTGGCCGCGCCAATTCGACGATGGCGTCCCCGCACAGGAGAGTAACGGACAGTCCTCCATGCTGAGCCTGCAGTTCGCCGCCGGTCTGCGCTACGCTGCCGACCTGGAAGATGCCTTCGGCAGCAAGGACCAGGCGGCCCGCGACCGGGCGCTTGCTTCGAAAATCGCCACGGCTGTCTACCGAACATGTTGGGATCCGACGCGAAAATTACTGGCGGATACGCCCGAGCACAAGACCTTCAGCCAACATGCAAATATCCTGGCCGTGCTCGAGGACGCCATTCCCTTAGCAGAGCAGCAGGCGGTGATGAACACCGTGCTGACCGATACCACTCTTATTCAGGCGACCTACTATTTCCGCTTTTACCTTTTCCGGGCTATGAAGAAAGTGGGCTTGGGAGATGAGTACATTGCGCAGTTGCGCCCTTGGCGGGATATGCTGGCGCTCGGCCTCACGACCTGGGCGGAAAACCCCGAACCCACACGCTCGGACTGCCATGCGTGGAGCGCGCATCCCAATTTCGACTTGCTCGCCACTGTGGCAGGCATCGAACCTGCGGCTCCGGGCTTTCGCGAGGTGGCCATCGAACCTCACCTCGGACCGCTCCAACAGCTTAAGGCTACCCTGCCTCACCCCGCGGGAGATATCATTGTTTCCTACGAGCGCAAGGGACAAGGGTTGGTTGCGGATGTGACCCTGCCGGGAAAGCTATCGGGGTGGTTTTCGTGGAATGGCAAGAGGACCGCGCTTCATCCCGGGCAGCAGCATATCGAGTGATCGGATCGGGAGATCGGGAGAACAATTTGTAATTTGTGATTTCTGATTTGCGATTGGACCATTCAATCACCAATCACAAATCAGAAATCACAAATAGTCCACCCGATCTCCCGATTATGGAGGTTGCCGTGCAAATACTCAGGCGCACTTCATTACCATGGCGTCGGATCATGTTGATCGTTCTGCTCTTGCTGGTTTGGGCGGCGCGCGGCCGTTTAGCTTCGCTCAAGGAGGGTCCCATGACCGTGAGCGTAGGTCCCGCGGGAAGCGATGTCGTGGGCACGGATAACGCTGCGCTGCAAAAGGCGGTGGACCGCGCGGCCGCCGCCGGCGGCGGAATCGTCCTGATCAAGGCTGGAACCTATACGCTCAGCAACTCTCTGCGACTGGCGAGCCACATCACGCTGCGGGGCGAGGGTCCCGACAAGACCATTCTGAAGAAAGCGCCCGGAGTAAGAAGCAAGCTGGCGCTCGATTCCGATTACGGCGAATTGCAGGCCACCGTCGAAGATGCCCAGGGTTTTGGGCCCGGCATGGGGGTTACGATCGTGGACAGCGTTTCGCGCTCCGGCTGGACGCCTAGCGTTCGCACCATCGTGCGCGTTGAAGGACAAACGCTCTACTTCGATAAGTTTCTGCACATGGATTACTCCGTCGAGAAGGCGGGCCAGGTTTTCAATACCTTTCCACTCATCGCCGGATATGAAGTCGAGGACGTGCGCATTGAAGAACTCACCGTGGACGGGGACCGGGCGAGCAGCCAGGTTTTGGACGGCTGCCAGGCAGGCGGGATTTATTTCTTCCACTCCCGGCGCATGACCATCCGGAATTGCGTCGCCCGGGATTATCCGGGCGATGGCATCAGCACACAGTTCGTGGAAGATCCCGTGGTGGAAAATTGCGAAGCCTACCGGAATGCCGCCTTGGGCATCCACCTTGGGACCGGCGCTCTGCGCGGGGTGGTTCGCTATAACCGCGCCCATGACAATGGCGAAGACGGCCTCTACCTTTGCTGGCGCGTCCAACACGCGCGCTACGAGCAGAACCAGTCCTGGAACAATGGCCAGGACGGCATCTCCCTTGGCCACAAAGATACCGACAACTTTTTTTCGAAGAACGTGGTGACCGGAAATGGGCGAGCGGGAGTATTCTTTCGTGATGAGACGGAGAGTAACGCCGCAAGCCGTAATACCTTCGCCGAGAACACCATCAAAGATAACGGCCGCCCGGGCGCAACCGGCTATGACATACGCGTCGAAGGCGCCACCCGCGACCTTAAATTTCTTTCCAATACCATCGGAGGAGTGCGCAAGGGCGACAAGTCCAGCCCATCCGTCGGTCTTTACCTCGGCCCCAAGACGGACTACATCGTTTGCGACGGCAACGTTTTCGAGCACACTTTGTACAAAGCTGTCGTGAACGAGTCGCAGGGAGCACATAACCAGTTGCAGGGGCTCGGCACAGGGGACTAACGGCTGCCCACCTGCCTATCTGCCGATCGCTCGTATCCCAGGCGAAACGAGATCTGCTGGCCGGTGGTGCGAACCTGGCCGACCACCTGGGGCAATCGGGGTGGGGCGAGGTTGGCGGCGACTCCGGTGACGCTGAAAGCCGCAATCACCCGCTTCGTGTGGTCGAAAAGCGGGGCGGCAATAGAACTTATACCCTGGCGAAACTCCTCCTGGTCCAGCGCATAACCTTCCACGCGAAGGTTGTTGAGATCCTTCTTCAGCATAGCCAGATTTGCGATGGTGCGCGGAGTGAAGCGACGAAATCGGGTGGTGTGGGTGATCTGCTCAAAGATCTCACGGGTCTGAAAAGCCAAAAGGGTCTTGCCGACCGCCGTGGCGTGAAAGGGCATTACCTCTCCGAGCCCCACTTCCAGGTCCGTCGCTGGCGGACTCACGTACTTATCAATCAGAACCGCCTTCGTGCCCTGGAGGACCGCCAAGCCGACGGTCTCTCCGGTTACTTCGCTCAATTGCCGCAGCAGCGGTTCGGCGACCCGACGAAAATCCAAGCGAGCCAAAACGCGCAGACCCATGCTGAGCACCTTATAACCCTGCTGGTAACCTCGCGAGCCGGGCGCTTCCTGCACAAAACCGTGGCGGAGCAGGTTCGCCAGCAAGCGATGGACCGTGCTGATATGGAGGTGCAGATCGCGGCTCAATTGGGTGAGCGTATAGGCGGATTCGTCTCCTTCCGCCAGAAGTTCCAAAACGCTTAGAGCCTTGGCCAGCGACTTGATGGTGTAGGAGCGTCCGGGCGAATCCGGCGCGGGTTGAGCCTTCTCCATAGGGTGAGCATGAGGATAAGGCGAGAGAATTGTCAAGCGGCGCCTGTCTGGAGCGCGGGCTTCCAGCCCGCAGTCTGGCGGCGCGCTGCGGGCTGGAAGCCCGCGCTCCGGAAACTCACAACCTGCTATAATTCCACACCGTGACCCACACGAACGCATCGTCCACCGAATTGGCTCCTTCCAGGCGCTTCCTGGTTACGGGCGCCAAGGGCTTCATTGGCGCGTGGATTACCAAGATTCTGGTGGAAAGTCGTGAACCGCCTTACATCTTCGATATCGATCCGAGCTTGCAGCGTTTGAGCGCCATCCTCGACGAGAGGCAGCTAAAAGAGATTAACTTTATCGAAGGCGACGTGACGAAGTTCGCGGACGTGGATCGCGCGATTGCGGAGAACGGGATCACCCATATCCTGCACCTGGCGGGTTTGCAGGTGCCTGGGTGCGCCGCCGATCCTTTGCGCGGAGCCATGGTGAATGTGATCGGCACGCTGAATGTTTTCGAGGTGGCGCGCCGGCGGCGGGATTTGGTGCGGCGCATCGTTTACGCCAGTTCCGCGGCGGTTTTCGGTCCCGAGGACTTCTACGGGGGTGTTACCGTGCCGGAGGGCGCGCCCTTGCTGCCGGGAACGCACTACGGCGTTTTCAAGCAGTGTAACGAGGGTAACGCGCGAGTTTACTTCCTGAATGACGGCATCCCCAGCGTGGGCATTCGTCCCTGGGCCGTTTATGGAGTGGGCCGCGATCTCGGAATAAGTTCCGGACCCACCAAGGCCATCAAGGCGACCGTTCTGCGCCGTCCTTACGCGATCGGCTTCACTGGCGCCATCGACTTACAGTACGTCCGGGATACGGCGCGAGTGTTTATTCGCTCGGCGGAGCGCGAGAGTCCGGGCGCCAAGGTTTATACTCCGCGGGGCTGCGTCGCGCGCATCGAGCAGTTTATTGACACGCTCGAAAAGCTTTTGCCCGAGGCCAGAGGATTAATCAAAGCTCACGGGAAGCCATTGCCGATCGCGGCCGACCTGGACGACAGCGCGCTGCGGCGCGACCTGGGCGAGGACTTGCACACCCCGCTGGAAGAGGGCATCAGCGAAACGATCACGATTTTTGAGCGCCTGCAGCGGGAAGGACGTCTGAAGACCACGGACCTTGAAAGTTAGGCGTGCCGTCCGTGATCCCCGGCTTTCCCGGCCTGTCATCCTGAGCGCAGCGAAGGATCTCTGTGGTTCGTGCCGAGGGGGCGCAATAAAGCCGGATATCGAGCGCCGCCGGATGCGCGCGCAGATCCGTACGGCGTTTCGCCCCTTCAGGGCTTGCAGCGAGAAAGGGCGTGTTCCAGGGCCCTCAGGCCGTTGGCCTGGGCTGTGCCAGGTCGCCCCTTTGGGGCTCATTTTGGGAGTTCTGCCTATGCTGAATACCACCGACAGCTCGAATCCCCAGCAGGCGCTGCGCCTGTTCATGGCCGGCGCCACGGTGCCATTTGTTTTGGTCACCGCACTGTTTCTGCTCTGGGGCATCCCGAGCAACATGAATGACATCCTGATCAAGCAATTCATGAAGTCATTCGAAATGACCCGCCTCAAGGCGGGTCTGATTCAATCGGCCTTCTACATGGGCTATTTCTTGCTCTCCATGCCGGCAGCTTTGGTGATGCGAAAATACGGCTACAAGGCGGGCCTCGTGGCGGGCCTGTTTCTCTACAGCACCGGCACGATGCTTTTTTGGCCGGCTGCGCATGTTCGTCTTTATTCATTCTTCCTTTTCGCTTTGTTCGTGATCGCCAGCGGGGCGGCATTTCTGGAAACGGGCGCGAATTCCTTTATCGCGCTGCTCGGAGATCCGAAGACCTCCGAGCGACGGCTTAACTTCTCGCAGTCATTTAACCCGCTTGGGGCGGTGACCGGCGTCATGGTGGGAACGATCTTCATTTTTTCAGGTGTCGAGCTGAAACCTCAACAGGTCAGCGCCTTAAAGGCCGCCGGGACATACGACGCCTATTTAGCTAGCGAGACCCTGCGCGTAGTGACGCCCTACCTCGTACTGGGTACGGTGGTTTTCATCTGGGCGTTACTCATTCTCCGCACCAAGTTCCCCAAAATCGCGGATGAAGCGGAACCCGCGGCGACGCGCCGCCACGGCAAGTTCAAGGACTTGTTCCATTACCCGCATTTCGTACAAGGCGTCATCGCTCAGTTCTTTTATGTCGGAGCGCAGGTGGGAACCTGGAGCTACTTCATTCAGTACATGCAGGACTACACACGACAGCCGGAAAAGGTGGCCGGTTACTTCCTGACGGGAAGCCTGGTGGCTTTTGGCGTTGGCAGGTTCACGGCCACATATCTGATGAAGTTCTTTCAGCCCAGCCGGCTGATGGGAATCTACGGATGCGTTAACACCGCGCTGGTCGCCATTGGCGTTCTGTTCCCGGGTTGGGTGGGCGTCTGGGCTCTGTTCCTGACCAGCTTTTTCATGTCGCTGATGTTCCCCACGATCTTTGCCCTCGGGATCAAGGAACTGGGACCCAACACCAAGCTGGGCGGGTCGATGATCATCATGGCGATCATCGGCGGTGCGGTCGCCACACCGATCATGGGGTTGCTGTTCCAACTGACCCATAGCATGGCTGTCTCCATGCTGGTCGTGTTGGTCTGCTACATCTTTATCACGTACTACGCGTTCGTGGGCTCGAAAGTGCGAACGCCGCGGTTGGTCGAGGCGGCTGTGCCGTAGTCTGTCGCAATCGCGACCGAATAATCGCTGAGAGGTGAGAATTAGTAATGGAACCGAAGAAACTTGAGGACGTCGCGATCGTCATCAAGCCTGAAAAAGACAACGTGGCCGTGGTGACGTCGGAGCTCATCGAACAAGGCACGCCACTGAAGTATGGGGAGCAAGGGCTGACGATTTCGGGGCGCGCCCTGCGCGGTCAGAGCTTCGCGATCAAGGGGATTGCGGAAGGAACGGCTTTCATCTCGCTCGGCGACCCGATTGGCTTGGCGTCAGTTTCCCTTCAACCCGGCGATCCGATCGGCGAGGCCGACATTCAGCGACGCCTGCCCCGCTTGCGGGTGCGCTATCGCGACAACCCCGAGCCTGCCCCGCTCGATTCCGAACTCGGCCGCCTCACGTTTGAGGGCTACGTGCGCCACGACGGCAGCGTGGGAATCCGCAACATGATCGGGGTGGTGACCTCCGGCATGTGCTCGTCGACGGAGGTGAAGGAAATCGCCCGGCGCGCCATGGCCGAAATCTATAGGCGCGATAAATTCCCCAATGTCGATGGTGTCGTCCCCATCGTGCACGAATCGGGCTGCGGCATGCCGGACGGCCAAGCGGTCCAATTGTTGAACCAGTGGCTGGTGAATACGCTGCGCCACCCCAACCTGGGCGCCGCGGTATACATCGACCTGGGGTGCGGGAAAACCTGCGTGGAATGCTCGGCGCCGGTATTCCAAACCGCCGTGCCCGATTATAACCAGCGCGTGGTGAACATGACCATCCAGCATTTGGGCGGCAGCCGTAAGACGGTGGAACGCGGGTTGGAAATCGTCGAGAAGTTGCTTCAGTACGCCAACGGGTTTAAGCGTGAGCCGGCGCCCATTTCAAAGCTCATCGTTGGGACGGAATGCGGCGGTTCGGATCGCTGGTCGGGCGTGACCGCCAACCCCGCCGTGGGAGTCGCTTCCGACATGTTTGTGCGGGCTGGGGCTGCCGTCTTCCTTCCGGAGATTCCCGAACTTCAGGGCGCCGCCATGGTGGACCTGGTGCGCCGCGCCCGCACGCGCGCCGTGGGGAAAAAGTTGATGCAGGCGCTGAAGCGCTACGAGGCTTACGTGAAGAAGTTCGGCGAAGATTTTCGCGATAACCCCTCGCCCGGCAATATTAAGGGCGGACTTTACAATATTTACTTGAAGTCGAGCGGCGTGAAAGCCAAGGGCGGCACCTCGATCGTGGAAGATCTGATCGAGTACGGCGAGTGGCTGGGCGAACGAAAAGGCCTGTATGTTCTCTACACGCCGGGATACGATCACCTCTGCACGCCCGCGCTTTTCCTGAGCGGCGCGCAGGTGTGTCTGTTCACCACCGGCCGCGGCACAGGCATCGGGTGCGCGCTCGGGCCGGTGATGAAGATCGGCTCGAACCCCCAATTGGCGCGCAGCTACGAGGATTTGGATATCAACGCTGGAACCATCCTGGAACGCAAGGAAACCACCCAAGAGGTGGGCCGCAAAATCTTTCAGGAAACCCTGGACGTGGCTTCGGGCCGTAAGCTCACACGCGCGGAAGAGTCAGGTTTCCATCACGAGTTCAAAATCTGGGAACAACTCTGGCCGGCGCTGTAGGATTGACGATTGTCGATCGACGATTGCCGATTGCCTCACGCAACCCACACACAAATGCGAGGTCAGCGCCAACCGACGATTTCAAGCGGCCATCGACAACCGTCGATCGACAATCCTTCAGGCTTGCTTTTCTTCGGTGGGCCGAAAAACCTGGGTGAGCAGGACGCCGACCGTAACCAGCGCCACGCCCCCAAACACTAGGCCGTTCAAATATTCGTGCAGGAAGAAGTGAGCGAGGAGTGTGGCCACGAGTGGAGTGAGCGAGGAAAAAGCGGAAACGCGCGCCACGGCCATCAGGCGGAATGCTGTGAACAAGCAGTAGACGGCAACAATTCCCGACAAGACACCGCTGGCAAGTAGGGCCAAAATCGAGTGCCAGTTCGTGTCGAGCCTCGCCGGCCCTTGACCTAAAGCCAGCCATCCCACCAAACCAACAATCACGCTGGAGGTGAATTGTAGGAAGATGGCGGTCGATTGGTGGGCTCCTCGAAGCTGGCCGTCACGCCATGCGACCCCGGAAATCCCGTAGCTGAAGGCGGTGACGAACGCCAGGGGAACGGCCCAATACCAGAGCGGTGATGTGGGATGCCCCCGGGATTGCCCCCAGGAAAGTGTAACCAAGCCGGCAGCAATCAACAGCACACCCGCCACAGCGAAGCGAGGAATCCGCTCCCGCAGAAAATGCCAAGCAATAAGAGTTCCCCAGATGACGTACGTGTCTTGCACGGGAATAGTCACGATAACGCCGCCCACCCGGATTGCAAAATAATAGAGAAACAGTCCCAGCGTCGAGACAATGCCCGCCAAGATGAAAGGTAGAATGGCGCGGCGGCCGATGTAGTGTGGAGATGCGGGCCGCAACTGGTCCAGGGTATGGTGCCTCCAAACCAGGAAGACACCAAGAAACAAACTAGGCAGGCCCCGGAGAAAAGGTCCGAGCAGCGGGTCGGCATGTGTGACGCCCAGACGATCGAAAATGTTGGCCGAGGCATAGCCCAGCACCGACCCTACCGCCCACGGCTCGCCGCGGCGACGGGCACTCTGAGGTTGTGGATCAGTCATTCGTCTCGAAAGTCATCACGGAGTATTGAAGACGACAAGCGGCAATTATAAGTCATGTCAGCGCGGTTCGCGAACCGCCCGACAGCGGCCGGGATGGGGGACTGTTGCAAAACCTACTGCCGGAATGCTAGGATTGGTGTGTAAATGCTTGACCTTCGGGGCAGGGTGAGGGAAGGAAATGAATGCGCGCCTTCCCAATTCCCAATCGGCGGTAAAGCCCGCGAGGGGTGGTCCGAAACGCTCGAACCAGCGCGAGGATTCCGGGAAGCTGAGCCGGTGGAGGGAAGAGCCGGCCGGCGCAATTCGCGGATAGAGCGCAGAGGGCCTGCAAGCCCCAGGATCCGGTGAAACTCCGGGGCCGACGGTACAGTCCGGATGGGAGAAGGTCAGGGCGGAAACCAGCCTGAGGTGCGGGCGTGCGTTCGCCGGAGTGGGCGAAAGGCGTCCGACGCTTTTTTCCTGGCTTGCCCACCGTTCCCTCCCATCTGCCCCCGTCAGAAACTGCGATGCCGAAGCTACGGATGAAAAGCTTCACCACCGAGCCACAGAGGCACAGAGGGCTTAAGAAACAGAGGTTTTCTCCGTGCCTCCGTGCCTCTGTGGTTAAGCGGTTCTTCTCCTCCATCGCGGCTCTACTGGTTTTCGCGGCACTGTTAGTTCAAAGTCTCCACGCGCAAACCTGGAACAGCCACCTGGAAGGGGTAGTGCTGGACCCGAGCGGCGCCGCAATTCCAGCGGCCACACTCGAGCTTCGCAATCCTGCCACGGGCCAGGTGCGGCACGCGACGACGGACGCGAACGGATTTTACAGTTTTCCTTTTTTGCCCGTGGGCAGCTACGACCTGGAAATCAGGAAGAGCGGTTTTGTTTCCAAGGTGATTCAGGGGCTGACGCTGCGAGTAGGAGAACCTGCCCGTGCCGATCTACGCCTCGAGATTGCGCCCGCCCGCTCCGAAATCCGCGTGGACGCAACTCCACCGCTGGTGGAAGCCGCCTCTCCAGCCATCGGCGACGAGATTGAGAATCGCCGCGTGAGCCTGCTTCCCTTGAATGGCCGCCAGTTTTCGCAGCTCGCCTTACTGGCCGCGGGCGCAAGCCCACCCTATGCTAACGGCTCGACACAACAGTTCAACACGCCGGCGTTGGGGTTGGGTTTCTCAGTGAATGGACAACGCTCCGAACGCAACAATTTCTCGCTCGACGGCGTGACCCTGATGGAGCCGTTCGCCTACAGCTTGACCGTCAACCCCTCCCTCGACGCCATCCGCGAGTTTCGCGTCGTCGAGGACTCTTACGGCACCGACCAGGGCATTACGTCCGGAGCGCAAGTCAACATCGCTTCTCGTTCCGGCGCTAACCGCGTTTCCGGCACCGCCTACGAGTTCGTGCGCAACAGCGCATTCGATGCCAAGAATTTCTTCGACGATCCGAGCCTTCCTATTCCACCCTACCACCAGAACCAGTTCGGCTCGAGCTTGGGAGGTCCCATCCGTCGAGACCGAGCGTTCTATTTTCTTAACTACGAAGGCCTGCGCATCCGCCAAAGCGTTACGAACACCACCTTGCTGCCTACGGCTGCCCTCCGGGCCGGTGATTTCAACGGAATTAATCCTGAGACTGGTAATCCCTTTCCTGCCATCATCGATCCTGTGTCCGGTCAGCCTTTTCAGGGTAATTTACTCCCACCAGCGCGAGTTGATACGGTATCCCAGGCTATTCTCGATCGTATTCCTCTGCCCAATAATCCCAGCGCGGCGCCGGGCGAAAACAACGATATCAACGTTGGCCTTCATACCGTCACGGCGGACCAGGCCATGGCGCGACTGGACGAGGAGTTGACGCCGAAGCACCAACTCTTCGGGCGCTTTCTCCTCTTCAACCAGCGCCAGTTGTTTCCGTTCGTACCGGACTCATTTGCCAACAACCCGTCCGCCCCGCCCGGGTTCGGCACCAACCACGACGACTCGGGAAGGAACCTCGCCGTGGGGCTAACCTCGGTCTTTCGGCCCACGCTCATCAACGATTTCCGCTTCGGCTACGCTTACTATTACGGAACCAAGGAGGGGCAGAACATTCACAGCGGGTTTCTTGAGTCGCAGGGCATCACCCGGGCGCCGGGATCTACCAACGACGGCATCCCTGCGATCGACGTTCCCGGCTACGCTGACATGGGCGACAGCGACATCTTCCAGCCTCAAATTCGCAAGGACAACACTTTTCAGTTCACCGATAACGTGGCGTGGGTCAGGGGCCGGCACACCTGGAAATTCGGCGCCGACGTGCGGCGCTACCGCCTCTTCTATCTGGTCGAGGACTTTGGGCAAGGCCTGTTTTCTTTCAGCGACGGAGCGAGCTCCGTTTCCGGTACCGCCTTCTCGGATTTCCTGCTTGGCCGACCCTTCCTCTCTTACGCCCAGGCTGGAAACTCTGGGGGTAACGATCGCCTGGACTACTTGGGCGCGTACTTCTCCGACGAGTTTCACGCTACGCGCCGCTGGACGTTCACCTACGGGCTGCGCGAAGAGTTTTACTCGCCTCCCACGAACGCGGACGGGCGAGCCTCGATTCTCGACCCGAGCGACGCCACGCGCTTCATTGTCCGCAACGACCGCCAGCAGGCCGCAGCCTTAATTGCGCAGCCGCTCATTCAGAGTCTTCAGCACCTGTACGGGCTCTCGTTCATCACCTCCCAGCAAGCCGGATTGCCGCCCTCCCTCATCCGGCCGGATTGGGCGGGTTGGGCGCCGCGATTTGGTTTCGCCTATGATCTAACTCAGCGTCACACCACGGCTCTGCGCGGCGGCTTTGGAGTCTTCAACTCGCTCGGCGAACTCGACTATGCCTCGGAGACACGGCTCAGCGCCCCCATCACGGAATTCCTATTCGGGCTCGACACCTGCCGGTTCTACGGCCCGGGCGCCTGCGGCCAATCGTATGCCCCGCCCATCCTCACTTACCCGCTCGCCTACACGCTGGGCAATTCCGAGCCCACCGCCATCTCCTCGCCGCCCAACCTCCGCAACGGCTACGTCTACGAATGGAGTTTGTCGCTCGACCGCGAAATCGCCTCCAACACCGTTCTTTCCGTCAGCATCTCCGGATCCGACGGACACAAACTGCCGCGCCGCTCACTACAGAATCAGGGCGTGCCCAACCTGCCGGATGAAAGGCGCGGCTATCATCCTCAACCCGGATCGAATCAATATATCCGTGCCACCGATGTCAACTCGGACTACAACGCTTTGATCGTACGGCTGGAGCGGCGATTCTCCCACGGACTCTCGTTTGTCGGCGGCTACACCTTCGGCAAGTCGATCGACACCGCCTCCGGCCTCGACGGCACCAATCAGGCTCAGAACGTCTACGACCTTAAAGCCGAGCGTGGCCTTTCCGATTTCGACGTGCGCCAGCGCTTCGTATTCTCGAGTACCTCGCAGCTTCCGTTCGGCGCCGGCCGCGCGTGGCTGCGCGAAGGGACGGCAGCGCGAGTGTTCGGTCATTGGGACCTGTCGAACATTCTCACCTTACAGTCCGGGCAACCTCTGACAGCCCTGCTGGATACAGCCCTCAGCGGCACCGACTCGAACGGGACTGACCGGCCTGACATGATCGCCGATCCCAACTTGCCCCGCGGCCAGCACACACCCTCGCGCTGGTTCAATACCGCCGCCTTTGTTCCTCCACCCCTTTACACCGATAAACTCGGAGTTTTCAGCATCCCCGGCAATGAAGGCCGCAATGTGATCACCGGCCCCGGCTTGGCGGCGTGGGACGCGAGTCTCGAGCGTCACTTGCGATTGAACGAGCGGTTTGGCATGGTGTTTCGGTCCGACTTCTTCAATCTTACCAACCACCCGAACTTCGACCGGCCCGGGCTCATCTTGGGAACATCCAATTTTGGCAACATCAGCTCGGCCGAAAACTCCCGCCAAATACAATTCTCCCTCCGGTTGAATTGGTAGGGGCGCCTCTTGAGGGTGCCCGGTTTGCGGCAGAGTATGGATTCCCGCTTGCGCGAGAATGACATGGTTGCGCGCTCTACCATGCGGAGGTTCGACGGCGCGCCGGGGAGTGAAGGACAAGTCAAAAGGCAAAGCGCAAAACGCAAATGGCAAAGCCACTACCGCGTGCTCGCCACCACTGTCATTCCCGCGCAAGCGGGAATCCATTTGGGGTCTATTGAAAGTCTCGGCGCTTCGTGTCACGATGTCAGCGAGGAGAAATGATGGGCCGGATCATCGTTCGAAAGATATGGGCACAGGTCAATTCGCGGTCGCAACGCCGCGCCAAGCGGCGTCAGCGCCGCATGGAGGAAGAAGTAATAGATACCCTGCGCGACGCCGCCAAGGAGACCGGGGCCCCTTGGGGCGGGCTGGGTACGGCTATTGCGTCGTTGTTCGCAAAGATCGGATTGGACGCCGAAATCCCTGACCTTCGCGGCCATAAGGTTTTGCCGGCGTCGTTAAGTACTGCTCGTCGTGAGCCACGCACAAATCACTGACATGCGTGCGAATCAATGGGCTTGACTCATATTGATGAGTCAGACACACTCACAGTATGCCTAAGCGACTCCAAGTCATACTCAAAGACCCCGAGTATCGTGGGATCAGACGAGCCGCACGCTCTCGCCATATGTCGGTCGCCGAATGGGTTCGACAAGCCCTCGCCCAGGCACATCGTCGTGAGCCTCTTGGCGATGTGAGCAAGAAGCTGGCAGTCGTCCGTTCCGCCGCGCGATTTGATTTCCCCACGGCCGATGTCGACCGAATGCTGGCAGAGATTGTGTGAAAAGGGTACTTTACACCCTTTCTTAAGTCGGCGCGCCTTTTTGATAGAGATCGTGCGCTTGGACATTCTGCGGCACCTGGTAAGTGAAATCCGCTAACGCCGCGACCGCGACGTGGGAAGGTCGAAAAAAACATTTGTCCGGACCTTGATGTGTTCCCAATGCAAAGCAACGACTGGATGGAACAATGATGGACTACGCAAAGTTGAATGTGGCGCGCGCGGAAGAGATTGAACAAGAACTTGTGGGAATAACCCACAGTGACTTTGAAGGTTTTGCGGCGGATCGAGGTTACCAAGCTGCGCTGCTGCTGGCCGAGATCTACAAGCGGTTCGATGCCGTTGAGCGGAATCAGGATGTTCTCGGACACCAGGACTTCACGCATTGGATGAATGCGTTCTGCCAGAAACGCAGGGTGAGTATCAGGTTGCTTAACTACTACACTAAGGTAGGACGATTCCTCCTCTCACACATAAGTGAGGATGAGTTCTGCCGACTGAGCGTCAGAAAACGCGAGATTCTCGCTGACCTTGCAAAAGCTGGAAGACTCACGCCGGAATTACTGCAGGGATCATTTGATCTTTCCGATGATGAGCTCAAGAAAAAAACCGACCCGCTACTCGGGAGAGAGGTGCCTTGGGAAGAGCGTCTAGTAATCGACAATCATTGGGCGGCGATAGCCGCTTTACTTCAATTGGGGAATGTCCTTGAGTACGAAACATACACGGCCCATCCCGGCCAACGATTCGAGCAGAAAACTTTGGGCGAGATTGCAACTCTGACCGAGCTTCCGCGCTTTCCGACTGATGAGATTGGGCGGTCGGCCAAGAGTATCGATGTGATTTGGATTAAGGAAGATTGGCCGGTTTCGTTCTTTGAGGTGGAAAACAGCACCAACGTTACGTCCGGCCTGCAACGCATGTATCAGGTATTGAGGTTCGAAGCGAAGTTCTTTATCATCGCACCCGTGGAGGTCCGAGCGCGGTTCATTCGCGCACTCAGCGAATTCCCTTATAAACCGTGCCAGGATAAGTACGTGTTCCGCTCGTACCCTGAACTCCACAACATGTTCCAAGCAGCCTTGAAGTTTCGTCGCGCCTCCGATGGCTTCTTTTTGAAGTACCATGAAAAGGGTACCTGACACCCTTTCTCCCTTTCTTCCAGGGGCACAGACGACTGTCGGCACGCGATGCTGTTCACCTCGCGATCATGGAACCGCATGGAATCAATCAAATCCTGAGCTTTGATTCAGGCTTCGACGGGTTCCCCGGCATCTCACGAATATCGCAAACGAGTTATTCATACCTTAGCGCCACCATAGGATCGACTTTGGTGGCGCG
>Ga0187781_10001334_pt1 | contig 18635 bp, 18 predicted proteins | sample 0715_SJ02_MP02_2_FD_132447 | JGI IMG/M metagenome (GOLD analysis project Ga0187781, IMG submission 132447) | Tropical peat soil microbial communities from peatlands in Department of Meta, Colombia - 0715_SJ02_MP02_20_MG | ecosystem: Environmental > Terrestrial > Soil > Wetlands > Peat | place... | reverse complement strand
TTTGGAGGCGGAAAGAATATTTGTGGGAATAATGAACAACCTGAAGGACGGAAGGCGCGGTAGGCACGAGCAAAAAGTGCAATCGGAACTTGGGGCGTTTGCGTTTTGATTCGGCAAGCGATCCGATACCCGGCGAGATGTCCTTCGACTCCGATCTTCAGAGGGCTGATTCCTCAAAGCGTTCACGGACGAATCGCGCTGCCGATTAAGAAAAGACTCGATGCCGTGCTTGGCAGAGCATTGACACCGATGTGCGCGGGTACTGAAAAAGGCGGAAGGCACGATGCCTTCCGCCCTCGAATGGCAGCTGGATTTGAGGCTACGCTACGGTCTTGTCTGGCGTGGCTTTCCGTTCCTTCTTCTTCTGTTTGGCCGCGAATTCCTGGGCCACAGCTTTTTGCATCTTGTCAGGGTCAATCCGGTAGCGACGTGCCGCGTTCAGCAACACGTCACCGTCGTTACCGCTGCCATTCCGGTAGGCCGATTCCAGCAAGCTAATTTCCAGAAGCAACCGGGACAAGGCACTCTCGTCGTAGCGCGAGACGTGCTTCTGTAGAAGCTCCACGGAAGCGGCGTTGGATTTGTCAGAGTCTACTTTGTGGCGTTTCGCCAGCAGTGGAATCCGGTTATACGGCACCATGCCAAGAATTTGCTGCGCCACCGCTAGCAGGTCGGCCTTCTTCATCGGAACCGAAACCCGCTCCAAGATGGTAGCGAGTATGCGGTGCCGTGCGGTGATTGCGATCTTCTCTTTTTCCCTGCGCTTCCGCTCCTGTGCCCGGTCGCGCTGCAATTGTTGCGGTGAGGGTCGATCGCCGTGGTGGACGCGGCACTTTGGATCGGCGCACACCTTCACAATGTGCCCGCGATTTCCGCCGTCCATCACAATAGCTTCCGTCATCGTTTCGCAAGGTTTCTGGGCAGCAGGTTGCTTCGCCGCGCTTCCATTTGCCTTGGGCTTCTTGATCTGCAATTCCACGTAGTGGCTACGCCCAAGAGGAGCGCCCTCACGGGTGTTCCACGCCGAGGAAATCTGCACAAGCTCCGGCTTCTTCTCCATCGTTTTTGCGATGTGAGCGTCTACCTTCGCCCGAAAACACTGAGGATCGGTGCAAGAATCCTTGCGAACGTCGGCAAACAAGAGTTTGTTAAATCCGGTTCGCTTCGGACAATTCACGCATGACCCGGTGGCGGGAACCAGCGTCTCATCCTGCTTGTCGAAGGGAACAGACGCCAGTTGCAGCAAGATATTCGATTCAACCCAAGCTGCCAGTTCCCGCACCGGAATCAGCACTTGCGAATTGCCCTCACTCGTCCACATGCCCCGGAAGGCGGCGGCGAAGGCTTCCTGCTGCTGCGAGGCTTGCAGCTTGGCGATCAGCAGAGCGTGGCCGATGGTGATTTCGTCTTTGAGGAACGCCTCGGCTACGGGTGGAATAAGGTCGGCCAGTTTCAGCCGACCGTAGATGTACGCTTCGCTTTTGCCCGCACGGGCGGCGATATGCGCGATGCTGTACGGTTCCCCGAGTTCCAAGAGGGATTTGAAGCCCAGCGCTTCTTCCAGCGGGTGGATGTCCTCGCGTTGCAGGTTCTCAACGCATTGGGCTTCGACGGCCTCCGCGTCGGTCAGTTTGACCACGCGGACAGGGACCTTTTCGAGTTCTGCGAGTTTGGCGGCGCGGAGGCGGCGCGCTCCGGCGACGACTTCATACTTGCTTTCGTCTAGTTCTCGTACCAAGAGCGGGGCAAGAATCCCCTGTGTCTTGAAGCTGGCGGCAAGCTCACTGAGACTGTTTTCATCGAATCGTTTTCGCGGATTGCTGCCCGACTCGGTAAGGGCGGCGACGGGCAGATCGCGATATTCACTGGTGTTTTGTGCGACATGAGTGTGCATTTCAGATTCTCCTTTGTATTGAATTTGTTAAGTCGTATTGGTTGTGGCTTACCGAAGTCAGAAGGGGACGTTTTCGACCGCCGGAGACTCCGCCATTGGCGGAGGGCTAAATGAGGCGGAATCAGACTCCGAATTGCTGGAGTCGTGTTCCTGGACTTGTGGCTTGGGAGCGATGCCTCCAAGAATGACGGCAGCGGTTTGTTGGACAACTTCCAGACTCTCGCGCAGGAGGTTGGCGTCTCCGTGCCAAAGCTGGATGTAGTCGGCGGATGAGGTTCCGGTTTGGAGTCCGACTGCCTTGCAGACGACGAAGGCCACGGCCTCGGCTTCGGTTTCCCGGACTTTCTTGGTGGTCAGGGTGCGGCGGTCGCCGCGATGCAGCATTTCGTGGCCGATCTCGTGTACCAGCGTCGAGAATTCCTCGGCTGGCTTCATCCCGGAAAGCAGGGTGATCTTCCCGCCGTGGGACAGACCCTTCGCAGGTGAAATGCGCTCGGAGTAGTTGAGTTCCAAGCCTTGCGACTGGACGAACTCAAACAGCCGTTCACGGAATCCGCTCACGTCACCTTGCACTTCGGTCAGCGTAGGCAGTTCCTTGCCTTCGGTCTGGCTGATGTCGAAGACATACACGGCGCGGAAGCCAATGAGTTGTGGTTGCGGTTTGCGTTCGTCGGCGGCGTTGTCGGTGTCAATATCGGTCGCGATTTCGTTCTGGCGCGACCGACGATGGCCGACCATCGGGGCGAGGATGAGAATGCCTTTCTCTCCGCGTTTCACGAAGCGGCCCAGCGAGTTCCACGCGCGGATTCCGGCAACGTTGGTAGCATCCGGTTTCTGTCGGGCGATCAGCATGACATTGCCGAAGGAGTAAGTGTGGAATCGGGCCATGGTGCCGAGGTACTCGGTGAGCACTTCGCTGTGCCCGGATTCGAGCGATTGCACGAGGTAATCCACTGCGTCTTTGGTTTTGCTCTTGATGTCTTCTAACTTCATTGTTTTTTCCCTTCCGCCGTTCCCGGCTTGGTTTTTTCTTTCACTTGGAGCGGCAGCGAGAAAAAACGAGCCGGGACGGTGAAAGGGACAGAACGAAGGCCCGAGAGGGTGGCAGGGAGCGAGTGGCGGCGCGGTGCGTGACAAACTGTTTTTGCTTTATGGTTTGGCGCGAGACCGGCGCATTAGCCCGAGTGACCGTTGGAGCCGCGGCCGAGCGGCGTCCACCCGACGAGGCTGAAGTGGACAAAAGACGCGAGTAGCGCAACGAGGCAGGGGACGTGAAGGTTGGAGGGTGTTGTTTAAGCCGGAGAGTGGTACTGTAACATTATCTCGGTACTTATTGATATCTACCGATGTTTTGTTACACTAGGGCCATGGCACAAACGAAGGCAAGAAGGCTGGCGGATCTGGTTCGGCGGCAGCACATTGTGCGCGCTTAGGATCTGGAACGGGCGCGTATTCCACGCAATTACCTGCCGCGTCTGGTCGAGCGGGGGCAGCTGCAGAGGCTGCAAAGGGGACTCTATACCACCGAATCGGTCCCCGCGTCGGAGCATATCAGCCTGCTCGAAGTGAGCCGAAGGGTTCCGAAGGGAGTCATCTGTCTGCTTTCGGCCCTCGCGTTTCACCAGATCGGCACCCAGGTGCCCCACGAAGTCTGGATTGCGATCGACGTCAAAGCATGGGCTCCACGGATTACATCTCCGGCGGTTCGGATCATTCGATTCTCTGGAAAGGCGCTGCAGTATGAGATTCAGCAGCGGCGGATCGCGGGAGGGAAGATACGGGTTTATAGTCCGGCCAAGACGGTAGCGGACTGCTTCAAATTTCGGAACAAAATTGGCACCGAAGTAGCGCTGGAAGCGCTGCGGGACTGCTACCGGCATAAAAAAGCCACAATGAACGAACTTTTCGGGGCGGCCAAAGTGTGCCGCGTGGCCAATGTGATGCGACCTTACCTGGAGTCGCTACGTTGAAGAAGCCAATCGCCAATATGGCGGCTTCGGTTCGGCAGCGGCTGCTGAATTTTGCTCGTGAGCGCAGGGAAGATTTTGGCCTTGTAATGACAAAGTATGGACTGGAGCGCGTGCTGTATCGCATCAGCCAGTCCAAATATCAGGAGTCGTTCGTTCTGAAAGGGGCGTTGCTTTTCGAGTTGTGGCTGCAACAGCGCTATCGGCCGACGCGGGATGCGGATTTCTTGGCGCGTGGTGAAAACAATCCAGAAAGATTCGCGAAGATATTCCAGGAAATCTGTGAGATGCAAGTGGAAGACGACGGACTGCGTTTTGATGCGGGCACGGTGACAGCCGAGCGGATTACCGAAGATGCCGACTATGAAGGAGTGCGCGTGAGGTTCGTGGCGTATCTGGAAAACGCTCGCATCCCCATTCAAATCGATCTCGGCTTCGGCGACGTAATTACGCCCGGAACGGTGGAAAGAGAAATCCCGTCGTTACTCGGCTTGCCAAGGGCGAAGCTGCAAACCTATCCGCGCGAGAGCGTGGTCGCGGAAAAGTTCGAAGCTATGGTCAGTTTGGGTCTGGCGAACAGTCGGATGAAGGATTTCTACGATTTGCTGAGTCTGAGCCGCGAGTTCGCGTTTGAAGGGAATCTGCTGTCGGAAGCAATTCAGAAAACATTTGCGCGACGGGGCACGGCGTTGCCTTCGGGAACGCCGGTTGCATTTACATCCGAGTTTTTCGACGATAGCGAAAAGAAGAAGCAATGGGCTGCTTTCTCCAACAGGAACCGAGGCTTCGTTGCCGAAATCTCGCTGGAACTTGTGTGTCAGGAGATCGCTTCATTCTTGATGCCACCGGTCGAGTCCTTGAGAGACGGCGCCACCCTTACGAAGAAATGGTCGCATGGTTCGTGGCGCCAATGAGGTAAGAGGAACATCATTCATAAGGTTAGTCGTATTTCCTGGGCGCGTTTCGTAATTGGTCGATCATGAAATCAATCTTTGAAGTTAAGGGACTCCTTGGTCAGGGCTCGGCCTTCGTCGTCGGGCTCCCGGATCCGTTTCGCCTGAAAGTCGAGATTCAAGCGGCGGAATCGATCAAACTTGCGACAGCCTTTGCGCATTGGTCTGGGTGGCAACACCTGTTCCCGCATATCAACAAAACAAATGGAAAGGTGAAACTTCTCACGGGATTGTCTTTCTGCCAGACGGAGCCGCGTGTTCTATACGACTGGTACAAACGTAGCCGCTATGGTCGTGTTGAAGCACGCCTCTTTGCCGAAAAGCGAACGACCTTCCATCCAAAGGTGCTACTGATAAAGAACTCGCAGAAGCAATTCGCCGTGGTGGGCTCGGGAAATCTCAGCGACGGTGGATTCGTGAAGAATATCGAGTGTGGTCTATTTTCCGATGACCGGAGTGTTTGTAAGGCTCTGGATGACTGGTTCGACCAACTGTTTTCGGACGATAGTCTGACTACACCCCTGAGAGAGCCGGATATACGGAGTTACAAAAAACGATACGACGCCGCCAAGAAAGCAAAGAAGGAGGTCGAGCAACTCGAGCAAGAGGCCGAGGACGACATCGGCGAAAGGTATCGAGCGGGCCTCAAACAGTGGAAGCGCGCGATTGGGGAGGCAAAGACATTCTTTTCATCGGCCCGATTCAAGAAAAAATATGCAGCTGATCGCGCGCGCGCCGCGAGCGAAATTAAGAAGGCTCTGCGCTACCCGACGTTCGACTTCGATTACGCCGGACTGGAGAAATACTACAAAATCAGAGGCATGGGACATCTCATCGAGATTTCGAAGGCAAGCGTGTGGAGGCAGCGCAAGAAACTGCAGGCAGGTCTGAGACTCCTGATAGATGAGTCGAAGCCCATCGAGCAACGCCTGAACGCGGTGCTGAGTGGTAGATACAAGGTGGAAGGGGTCAGTGAGAACTTTTTGACGAAGGTGCTCGCTGTCCACGATCCATTAAAATTCACCGTCTGGAACGATGCTATCAAGGAAGCTCTCAGTGATTTTGGCTACGAACACGCGTGGGGACTTAGCAAGGCTCAAAAATACCTCGGGTTCGCCGAACTGATGAAGCTGTTCCTGAAGGAATCGGGCGCTAAGTCTACGTTGGAACTGGACGCTTTTTTCTTTGAACACTACGACAAGCACGTAAGACAAAGACAATGACAATGACAATAAACATGGCAGACGGATCCAAAACACAGGCGTTGGCCGTCGGTGATGCTATTCATCTCCTACAGACATTTCGCGGCGCCGACCTGACACAGACTATCGACCAGATTGAACAGTCCCTCAGAGGCGTTTCCGCCCAAAACTACGCGGCCGTACTTACGACGAGCGGAGCCAAGGCCGAGGTCCTGGGTGCTGCGGGTTTGATCAAGCAACTGGCCGCTCAAATTGATGTAGTCGTTCACACCCTTGGAATCCTCCTGTGCCTTCCTCACATTCTTCGGACTGGAGAGGTCATCGAGTATGTTTCCCTCGGGGCTGGGAATACCGGTCGAGATTTTGACATGGAGACAAATCTGCGCATCGCGGAATTCAAGTTCATCCGCTGGCAGGGTGGTTCGGAGACTATCCGTCAAAACTCCCTTTTTAAGGATTTCTATGAGATGGCGGAGCACGAAACGCCAAAGGGGAAATATCTCTATGTGCTCGGCACCGAACATGGAGAAAAGTTCTTCAAGGGCGGGCGCGCTTTATCCAGCGTCTTGCGAACCGCGACATTGCGCAACAAGTTCAGTAAGAAATACGGGGATCAGTACCAGACAGTACGCGACTACTATCTGCCGAGGAAAGGACTCGTGGTGATTCAAGATGTTTCGCCATTTGTGCCGGAACTGGTTGCGGTGGCTGCGGAAGCTGCTGAGGCTCAAGAGGAGTGAGCCTGTGCCTCTGAACGCTGGCGTTCTCATCATCGGTTCGTTACTGTGGGACGATGACCCGGTACGTGAAGCCTGGCGCAATACACGCCTCGCGATGAATTCGGCGGAATGGGTAACCGCGCCGATTCGCTACGGGCGTTTGTCCAGCTCGCGAGGCAATAGCTACACGATGGTGTTTTCCCGCCTTTGCCCGGTCGGCCAGGCGAACTGGTTCCTTGTTGTGGCACAATTTCATCGGCAAATGAGTTGATCGCGGAAGCTCAGCATCTCTGGAAAGCGGAGCAGCCCGGTGCAGTGGCAGGTCGGATTGCAGCGAACTGGGGCTGCGCGGCGATCCTGTGTAATCCTGAGCGAAAAATACCTGAAGACATTTTGAGGGGGTGGGCTGAACGAGTAGCTAGAGAACCCGATTACGGGCATGTTTCGCAAACTCAGGATGAAGGTGAGCTTGTGAGTGAGGATGGTCTTCTGCAAATTGGTTGGCCGCAGGTTGTGAGTGGTGGTCCAGTGCAATTAGATCTTTTGCTAGCGACTGCTAACGACCCAAGGATCACGGCCACGAATCCGGCATATCCGACAGTCGAGATGATTGCAAACGCATGGAACCACGCTGGCAATAACGTTGAATACTTCTGGAAGAATATCGACAACGACATAAAAACATTCCAGGATGATGAAGTTCGTGTGGGGCTGCACGCGCGGGGACCGCACGCATGACGCTGGACGAGATTGTCAATGACTACATCCGCGAGTATCGCGATGACGCCCGCGCGGAAATGGATATTTTCCGGTGTGAGAAAAGCAGGGCGTCCGCAATCCGCAGAGCAGCGTTGTCCCAGTTTCCTAATGGAAAGCGACACCCGCACCAACGTTTGACCCCTCAACGGCTGCTCGATCTGGCTGAAGGGCGCTTGCAAGTGACAGCTAAACGCCTTGCCGGCGCTTCCGACTTTGATGCGTTACATGAAATCGTCAAACACGAAATCGGCTCCGTGCACGGCATCGGTAAGCTGATGGTGTACGACATCGCACACCGCATCGGGGCGTATCTCGGAAAGTCACCGACGCTGGTGTACCTGCATCGTGGAACGAAGGAGGGCGCGGCCATCCTGGGGTTGCGTGGCGATACGCTCGATCCCGCGATGCTGCCGAGGGCGTTCTCGAGACTGACGCCCGCTGAAATCGAAGACTGCCTCTGCATATATAAGGAGCAGCTTCTGGATGGGCGTGAGGGATTTAGCTGCAGGTCTAAATCTCGTGTTGCAAGGCGGCTACGACGCTGCGTAAGGTGATTTTAGGGCTTTGTACTTGGGGAAAAACCGATACAACACAGTATCGAGTTTGGCTGATTGTTGCGGTACGGAGTGCGCTATTTTTTCTTGAGCCAGGGCAATTTCGCCTGCTGATACTTTCCGAATTTGTTCACGAATTTGTCCGCCCAAGCAGCAGCCGCTTTTACAGCAATCTGCAGCTGACCATCTTTGTACTCGACCTTGTGCCAGTGCTTGTGTTTTCCATATGCGTCCTCGAACATCCAAGTGGCACCGTGGCCTTTTTCTTGCAATACCACCGTCGGGCATTCCGCTGCCTTGGTCACATGCGGGATCTCATAAAGGTGTCCCGACGCCTCCGTGTTCTCGATTAACACAAATTTGGATGACAACGCATAGCGCATGACCTTCTGAATCACACTCTCGCCCAACTTGTCCGGTTGTTCTTTGATGATGTAGGTGTAGTAGCCGAGTTCCTGCAGCGTGGATTCGATCTGCTTTAGCCGGTCCAGGGCTGCCCCGCTGTCTTTTCCGAGGATCAGGACAGAATCCGAGTTCTCAAGGATTGAATCGGCACGTTGCCAGACGAGGTCGAACGCAGATTTTATGGATTCCACTACGATTTCAGGCTTTGTAGTGCGTGGAAGCTTAAGCTTCCATCGCACGAAAATATGCACGTCTTCGTCGTCTCGGGACGGGTCGGACAACGGATGGCCCTCATGGGCCAGTCGGCGAACCGCACGTTCCATCGCTTCAGCGAACGCATACGCCGAGAATTTGTGCTCCCAGTATTTTGTGTATAAATGTTCCTCAATCTCGCAGACGAGGGATTTTCCGTCGCGGACAATGGTAGTTTCGGGAAAATAATCGTCCAGCACTCGGATCGATACGTCCCCCGGCATTTCGGCGAGCTTCAGGTGTTTTAGCTCTTCAATGCCAATTGGCTCGATATCGTCGCCCCGGAATTCTTCCCATTCGTCGAAGTCGGCTTCAGACTCGGTCGTGTCGCGGTCGTCGGGAGACATGGTTGGTCAATCCTTGCCCTAATTATCAACAATCGAGAAGGATTTTGTAGTGATGGATAACCACCCATAAAAGAGGTTATGGGGCGTAATCTGATTGACCGTTCAGCCGCGTTGGATTATGGTACTCGGGCTTCGTAAACCAAATACGTAGTGTGTGAGCGAGCCTGGCGTCGAAATTCTGCCCGCCGTGCCTTCATCGGAATTCCCGGTGCCGACGATCTCCTCTGCGGCCGGTAATAAGGCCAACGAGCATTTCCTCGAAATTCTTCGCCGTGACCATCCGCAATGAAAACACGCCGCGGCGCTCTCCCGAGCACGTGATAAATGGGATTATCATGCACTGAGAACGGTGCCAAGGGGCATTGGACGGATCCTAATCGGATTGTGTTGCAGTGTGATGCCCACGTGCAGCTTAATTTACGGCGCGGTCGTTGTGAGCAATGCCTTTAGGGTATTGAGGGTTGATGTCTGTACGTCATCCGCGGAACACCCCCAAAGCGCGGCGAGCTCTCGTATCGTGGATTTGACGGTGCTCGGCGTTGCAGGTTCAGCGCCGTCCTGAACGAAGGGACCATCCGTCTCGGTCAGCACCCGGTCTGCAGGCATACGCAGTACCAGCGCGCGACCGGTGTCAGAGCGCAACATCGCGTTATTGACGGAGAAGAAAAAGCCGCTTTCAAGCGCACGCTCCAGATCCTTCTTCGTGCCACTGAACCAATGAAGGATGACCTTGGCTTTGATGCCGCTCAGGATTGAGATGACGTCGCGGGTGGCCCGCCGTGAATGGACCGTCATAATCTTGTTGCCCGAATCACTCGCCCATCCCGCCACAGTGGAGAGCACGAGTCGCTGTTGCGATCGTATCTCTTCATCGAGAGTCATGTAGTCTAACCCGACCTCTCCCACATATCGCGTCTGTGTCAGGCAATCGCGGAACGCGTCGAGCTCGTGTCGGTGTGAATGAACAAGCTCCGGATGAAGCCCGATGGCGGCGCGTACATATCTGGAACCGGCGACGAGGCTTGCGGTGTGTGCGAACACCGAAGGAGCGTTGGTCACCGCGATCGTATAGATGCGATCGGCCTCCGCCTGCTCAATAGTTCGTCGCGGTGCCTGGTAAAGATCGATGTGGCAGTGGGCATCAACGAACGCCTGCACTTGTTCGGAAGACTGATTCATCGTTTCTGCCTTAGAAACCGCTCCACCTCGGCCATCCCCCGCGTAAACACGCCCTTCAATCCTTCGAGTTCATTCACCGGCAAGGGGCCCGCACTCATGATCTGAGCTGTGACCTGTAACGGGGTCATATCCTTAAGTCGGGAGATCGCCATCAGGAAAGCCCGCTTGTCATAGCCTGCGGCTTCGTTCGGTTTGATCTCGCGCGAAAGGACATCGATTATCCTTGACTCCTCGTCGAGACCTACGGAATGCAGGGACGCTCTGCGGATGATGCAGGGTAGGCAATATCCGCAATGCTGTCCGACGGGACGTCCATGGAACCTGCCAGCCTGTGGTCTGGAGCACGACATCGTGGCATGGACCCCTGCTTTCAGGGTTTTCTGGTCTTTGCAATCCCTCAGCATTTCGCCCTTGGTCGCGAAGCGGTACGGTGTGCGCAGGGTTACTTTGATGCCGAGGGCGTTGAGGAGTTGGCGATAAAGATCAATGGTGTGCGGATGAGTGGTACGGGTGCTATGTGTGCCTGCTCTGCCGAATGTGAGGGGGACGTTGAGCGAGATGAGGCCGTTCTCCGGAATGTAGAGCGATGTTCCGCCCGGCAACGCGCTTGCGATACACGTGCCGAGCGCAAGAAAGAGGATGGACCGTGCGCGCATGGTCGACTCGACGATCTGCTCCTTTGACACCCGCGGAGGAACGACGAAAAACCATAGCGGCAGGGTCTGCTTTTCATAGGTCGGCTTGAGTACCTCGAATGCCGCGACCTGCTCGCGCTGGCTGTGACCGTAGTGTCCCACAAGCGCGAGCTTCTGACCTTCCGCAAGCAGATCGATCGCTCCCACAAACGAATCGAGGCCCCCTGAGAACAGACAGACCGCCTCCGGCCGCGGGTCGGTGGGCTTTGCGATGGTGGGTTCGGGAGAAGGAACCTTCTGGCGGAAATTAACCGTCCATCCGTCACCCGTAAGGAAGCATAGAAGCTCTGTCAGGATCGGTTTCGCGGCCGCCCACGACGCAACGTCGGTGACCGGTATGTGGATGGAAATATCACGGAACCACGCATCTTCACTGTCATAGAGTCGCGAAATCCTCAGGTCCGCCGTATACACGATGGTCGCAAGGTGAAGGAGATCGATCGCGGTTTGGGAAGGACTCAGACCCGCTTTGAAGACTCCGCTGAGCAGATCGTTCGCTACCGCGTGATTTCCGTCTGGCTTGTCGAGTGTTGCAACGAACTGTAATTCGTTCGCCTCGAGGGCAGGACAATAGTTGTCGTCTCCGATCTGGGCGATGACGTTCCAGAGCACTAGGACGTACCTCCAAGCAGCTTGTACGCCGCGTCGTAGATCTCCTGCACGAATTTCTTTCCGTCTGCGCCCTTCCAGTCGAGCTTGAGCGCCTGGGTTCCGTTCAGTTTCAGCTTGACCAGCCCCTTCACAAAGTCTTTGACATCGCGCTCCAGCTTGACCGCATCCGCCTCGCTGACCGCGTTCTGCTCGATCTTCTGGCTCAAATCGAAAAGCCACCGTTCATAAACGTAAGCCGCCACCGAAAGCTCAATCGTGTCGGTAACGTCGCCAGGAGTCATGGCGTTAAGTACGTCGAGACCTGCCTGCTCCACGCCGTGCTTTTCAAAGAGCTCGCGGAGGGTCTCGCTCGCGGCTCTGCGTGCGATGGCGTCATCGTTGTTCGTTCCGGTAGGTGCGATGGCGTTGATCACTTCTGCCAACACAACATCGACCTTCCGCCCCACAGTGCTTTCCAGGCCGATGGCGCGCGCAGCCTCGTTGAAGCCTCGGGAGGCGATGTCCGATACAAAGTTCCCAATCCTAGCAGTCGTCGCGCGGCCTGCTGATGCGGTCGAGGATGCCTTCTTGGCCCCGCCCTTAGCCGAGACATATCGACGCCCGGCGGTGCGCAGACCCGCCACTGTCGCGCCAGCCTTAACCGCACTGGTCATCGCTCGGCGGGCGAGCGTCCACGGAGCACCGGACAATTTGGGCAACAGTGGAGGAGCTGGTTGCGGTGCTTGTACTTCATCGGGAACTGCTTTGGGGTTGGGCTTCGGCGGAGGGCTGTCGCCATTGCCAGCGTCGGGTGGAGGCGGGGCGGGAGATCCAGGGGAGGCCCCCTGCCCTCCGCCCTGTGCCCACTTCGGCAGCAGAGGAGTCTTACCCCTTGGGCCCGAATTACTGGAGGACGTTCCCATAAACTAGCTGGCGCCTCCTGCTGATTCCAATGTGCTCTTCGCTGCGCTCGCAAGCATGAGGTTCACTGTGCTCTTCGACCAGGTCGCGAGTATTTCCTTGAATGCGCGTTCTGCGTCTGCATGCCCTTTGCATGCATTCTGGATATTGACCGGAGTCCATACAGGAAGGGCTTTTTCGGGGAGCATTTTCACCGCCGCTATTAGCGGCTGCAGTAAGGTTGGACGTTCCTGCGCAGCGTCGATCATCGACTTAAGAGAAGCGCTTTCTGCTCCGAGGTCCTCTTCACGTTTTGCACGCTCCGATAGGGCTTCAAACACGGCATTCGCATCCGCCTCACCGAACTGCTTCAGCTCCTTAAAGCCGGCTAGGCGGACAGCCTTGCTGTTACTTTTCAGCTTGTCGAGGACACCGCGCGCCGCGACGCTGAGGCGTTGCCCAGCCGTGCCGAGGAGGCCGAGGTTGTCACGGGAGAAAAAGAAATACGCACGCAGATCCTCGTCGCTGAGCGCCGGCTCCATGAGAAGCCACTCACGAATCCACGGATCTGCGGTCCAGAGGGTAAATTCCGCGCTCAATTCACCCGAGTCGGTCGTCATGGACTTCTTGGCCGCGATCTTCTTGCCCGCGGAAGTCGGTTCAGGTTGTTCCTCCTTTTTATTAGGCTCACGATCGTCGCTTGCGCGGACCGCCTTCTCCATTCTCCCAAGTTGCTTCGGTGTGCCGTCCTGCTCAAATTGAATCTCTGCGAGACGCCGGAATGACTCCATCCTGAAGTATTCCAGCAGCATGAGCTTTGCGAGGACGCGTTGCTTGAGTTTGATCCCCTTGGAGTCGGCCATCTGCAATCGCAAAAGGAGCATGTTAAGGAATCTTTTGCATTGTCGCGGATTGCCGTTCATGATGGTTCCGAGCAAGGGCGCCACGCGCTCGACCATCCCAAGGTCGTCTTCGAGGGCCTGTGGAAGAGGTTTTAATATCTCACGGGCTACGGACGTGTTGAATGATGCGGTGGTGAGGGCCTCGGTGGTCGCTTCGCCTACCCTTTTGCGCACCAGGTCTTTCTGTGCCGGAGTGAGGGCATCGGATGCCGTGACGAAGAGCAATCCCATATAGCTCTCCACTTCAGCGCGGCCCAGGGCAGGAATCCTTATTGGGAATTGGATGAGCTTCTCCAGGTAATCGCGGCCTACCTCGCGGCGATCGCCGGGCAATTCCGGGAATCGCCGGCGGACCGCATAGCGAACCAGTTCTTCATCAGCACCGATGATAAAAGCTGTCCTGGGCACGAATAAGAAAAGCTTGATCGCTTCCAAGGTCGGGATGATGGTGTCAGGGGAGCAGCGATCCAGGTCGTCGATGCTGATCACGAGCCGGTTGATACTGGACTGCTTGAGGAGTTCCTCGAAATCCTTTCGGAAATTCTGGATCTGACGGCGGGTCTCCTGCTCCCCGTCATCCGCCCGCTTATCTTCCTCTTTTACGTACTCCTTTAGTTTTTCGGGATCGATCTCCTCGACCTTCTTGGCGGCTTCCTTGGCTACACTAGCGAGATCTCCCGCTCCGCCAATCCAAAGAGCGGGAGCCGCCGGTCCGGCAAAGTGACCGCCTATAAGTTTCGCGACTCCAAGTGTTGCTTTCATCCAATTGACGCGGCGGAAGAGACTCTTCATTAACTTCTTTGCCTTGTCGCTCGCTTTATTCTTGAAGGTCTCATGTTCCTGCAGCTCTTCGAGGATCGTGCCCATGAGCGCCGTCTTGGCGCCCTCGTAGCCCTCAAAGAGCCAGCCATTGAAGGAGAGCACCACGGTTCCAGCTTTCCGCTCGGCATCCGTCATGAGCTGGGCTTGAACTATATCGATGAGGGTTGACTTGCCGCCGCCCCAGTCTCCGAAGACTCCTATGGTTGCCGGAAGGAGGGCTTGGTTCTTGACGATCGAGATAACCGCCTGCGCCAAGTACTGAAATCCGAGGAGGTCTTCTTTGGACTCGTTATCCGACCACATCGGTATCCTCCCGGAACGTTCGCCAATGCCCACGAAAACGCGTGCAGTGCTAACAACTTTCCATTCTGACGACTTTCACTACATTGACACGAACCCGCGAATCACTCGGTTCTTCGGCCTGTCGCAACAGTTGAGTCTAATGCACTCCACACCCTCGCTCCACTTCCAATGTCGCCTCTATGATCTGTGCTCGAATACTAGCAGGTATAAAGGTTTCCCCGTTGCGACAACTCAACCTGTGAAACGACGGGATACCAGCCCCACAAATTTAAACGCCAGCATCAGAACCAGGAAGTAGAATGTCCGGCATGCGGTTGATCGCCGTGAGCCCGTTACCGCGCTCCCTAGACAGACTCAAGCGCCCCGCCTTGATGTTCGACCAAATCTGCATAAATCAAGCAAATACTTCCGCAGGGTCTGACACGCGAGAACAAGCAGAACTCGATTGGCTTAGAGAGAAAGGTGTGGTATTCCAACAAGAACTCAAGGATGTAATCGGCTTCAGCCGGGATAGGAACCGCACAAAGGTATATCTACTGCCTCGCCCCGAAGGGTTTAAGGGGGCCGGCAAGATGACCAAGGCTATGTTGGAGGACGCAGATCCCGCACTGCTTATAGGGTCGCCCGCCCTCTCAGCCGAAATGATCCGTGAACTCCTCTTGCGCCTGCTTGCTTTGGAGATCTCCGATTTCGAAACGGTCGAAGCTGTACCGTTGCTTGCATCAGAAAGGGCAATGTTTGCAAACGTAACTTCCGTGACAGACACTCGTAGACGCGAAGAGGTTATCGATGTGGTTCTTAGTTCTTTCCCAGAGCCGGACGATAGAACGTCTTGGGAACAGATTCTCGACTTTCGCTCGGATCCCGAAAGTAGAGCCAAGTTTCTGGGCTTGCGGAGCTGGATCATTGACACGAGTCACGGGGCACTCTCGCAACAAGAAATGCGAGACAAACTTGAATGGGCCCTGCACCAATACAGCGAGCACCTCCACTTGCACCGCATCAAGGCCAATACTGGAATCTTGCGCACACTGGTTGTGGGAGGAGCGGAAGCCTTAGAGAGTCTCCTCAAATTCAAATTCAAGAACGCTGCCGAGTTGATTTTTTCTGCTAGATCTCGCAAGTTGTCGCTCCTAGAGGCGGAGGCAAACGCGCCTGAACGAGAACTGGCCTACATCCATTCAGCCCGTGCGAGGTTCGGGAAATGATGCGTTACAGAATCCGTTATAACATTTGCTATAACACGTGTTGACACCTGCATCGGACTTAGGCTAGCTTTATGTCATGTTGGATGCTGGTCACTTGGCCGTCATTCGTCGCAAGCTAGGGCTACCGCAGGAGCAAATGGCTCGTCTCCTCGGCGTATCGTTCGCCAGCGTCAATCGGTGGGAAGGGGGGCAGTCAACCCCTGCTGGGCCGATTCGCGATCTTTACCTTGCCCTCGACGCTGCTATCAAGGGCGGGAATTCAGCCGAGGCAATTCGCCGAGCCGCCAATAACGAGCGCGGTGCATTCTTGTACGCCTTATTTAGAATGGCTTATTCGCGCCCGAGGGGGACCCGATGAATTTTAAGGTCGTAAATCTGCGGATGTACCGGTCCGGTGGCAACGGAGACCTCTACCTTGGCCAGAGAAGTGATACAGGCGAATGGGTGGTCGTGAAGTTCTTGCGCGAATACCATCTTGAACATTGCAGGAAAGCCTTTGCTCGGGAAGTTAGAGTCCTCCAACGAAAATCGCGTGGAATGATTCAGTTGCTAGCCTGGAATTTGGCGCTCGAACGGCCCTTCTATGTCATGCCGTATTTGGAAGGAGGGTCACTTTCGCAACACGCGGGCAAACTTGGTGTGGCCCAGCTGCGACAGGTAGCAGAGAATCTGGCCGGGACTCTAGCGACTCTCCACATTGCATTCGATCTACACGGTGATTTCAAGCCCGACAATGTCCTTTTGACAAAGCAGGGTTTACTCCAGGTTGCCGATCCTCTGGGGAATGGCACTCTGTTTACGATTCTATTTGCGGAGAATAGAGGCGGAACGCCGGGGTATATGGCACCTGAGATCATAGCGGGGGGGACGATTTCGCGGGCCAGCGATGTTTATTCGTACGGTGCCACAATTTATCACCTCCTAACCGGAAAAATACCGCAGCATGGAGAACGACTCGATCCGGCATCTGAAGGATACGGATACGCGCCGAGTATGTGCGAGCTCGTAACGGCGTGTTGCGATCCGAATGCGAGTATCCGACCGACTATGCAAGAAGTGCTTCAAATGCTGCATGGAAAATCATGGGCGAGTATTCAAGAATCGCGCAAACAGCGTGAGGAGTTTGTGAAGGCGGCGTGTGTCGTAGGAGGACTTGTTTTTCTCGGTACTGTATTGGCCAAAACTCTACAAGCGACTCCTTAGAACTGAAAGCTCGTGTACATCTTGGGGTGACACGAGAAGATGCTCCCTTTCACCGAGATGCGTCCAGCCGCCTGTGTATGAGAGAGGCGATCGAGAGCAGGTCTTCAGCATCCTCCTTGCTCATCCGCCATGTAATACGAGCTTCGTGTGCAGTGGGATTCCTAAACATCCCGAAGACTCCCTTCACGAGATTGGCAAAGCCGCTCTGTTCGCTTCGCTGGCTTTCGGTAACTAAATCGTTGATCGCTATCCGGGGTACTGACCCGCAGAGTGCAGCGTCAATCAGCTTCGCGCCATCCTCGCTCAAGCCTGATTTCGAGCGAAGCTTATCAGCAATACTTTTAGTGGCCTCCAATACCGCGTGAAAATAATTGTCGACAACAAGTTCTGCGCGGCAGAAACGCAATACATCGGGATGCACTCCCCGCACTGTCAAATCAGCCCGTAGGTCATCCGCCCGACTCTGCGCTTCTGAAAGTGTCTCGGCGCGATCCACGGCATATATTTGACCCTTCGCGTCGACAGCTAAAGCAGAAAAGGCAAGGGCGCGATTGACGTTCGCTCGCATCGGCTCGAAGCGCTCGGGGCATTTGGCATATCTCTCCGGTTTCATTGCTTGCCGGATGAATTCCAGGATTGCGCGGCGATTCTGGCTATAGTTCTGTCGTTCAACGAAAGCGTTATGGAGACGCTTCCACTTTGTCATGCCCGGGTTTGGGTCGGCCATCTTCAATGTTGCAAGTAGGTGGCCGATTTCTGAACCGGCTAAGCCCTCTGAAGTATCGCCCAATGCCGCTGCAATAGCCTCAAGCTCGCTCTGTGAAAATTGTTTTTCCACAAGAACCACGATACCCCTAAGGTGCTGGGCTGGGAAAGCTCGAGTGGCCGAGTGACTGTCAGACGGCCGTGACAGCCGTTCTTAGTGGAGGGTCGGGCGACCGCAGTGGGCCAAGTATGAGCGGGTTTTCGGACGGTGGTGCGATTGGTGGCGGGTTAGCGGCAGGGAGGTGCCCGAGCTGCGAAGAGGCCTCTGCCTTGTCGCGACAGAGGTTGGGATTTAATGGCTTATCGTATGTTTCAGATTCTCAATCATTCACACAATCGGTCAACAAACGGTGAGGGTTCGGAGGGGTTCGATAGCCGGTTTCTGCAGCCCCCGAATCCCTTGAAAGCTATAACTGCCCAGGCCTTCCTCAAGGCCACCTCCGTTGCAAGGCGATCACTCGCCTGTACGCAGTTCACAGGTGGTCGGGGCAGTTCCCGACCTCACTGGCTTTCATATCAGGAAATGGTTTGGTACGCCGCTTTACGGTCGGGGTAGTAAAAAGGCTAGGGGCAGGAGCCGTGCCTACCCCAGCGCTGACCCGAAGAAATGAGTTCCAATCGGCTGCGTGCGCAAGGCCTCTGCCATGCGGTGCGTGCCTTCATCAATGACCCGCTCATTGCACGCACCATAGCCCAGCACTAACCCTCCGCGCTTGGGTTTCCCGATGTAGTAAAGGGAGAGAGGCGGACACCCTACTCCACGAGCTGATACGAGCTGTGACGTGACTTGATCGTCCACGTCCGGTGGCAACCAAGCCACGACGTGCATTCCGCCTTCGGCCGGTTGTACTTCGAGTATTCCGTTCAGGTCACGCGCAATCGCCTCCAATAGTGCCTGTTGCCTTTTCGCATAGAGATGGCGCATGCGGCGGATGTGCCGAGCGAAATGACCCTCGACAATGAAGTCGGCCAATACTGCTTGCTCTACCGAGGGCATCCTCCCTGTTAGTAGCCG
>Ga0187781_10001333_pt1 | contig 18635 bp, 21 predicted proteins | sample 0715_SJ02_MP02_2_FD_132447 | JGI IMG/M metagenome (GOLD analysis project Ga0187781, IMG submission 132447) | Tropical peat soil microbial communities from peatlands in Department of Meta, Colombia - 0715_SJ02_MP02_20_MG | ecosystem: Environmental > Terrestrial > Soil > Wetlands > Peat | place... | reverse complement strand
TGGCCAGGTCGGCGCGCACCGCGTCCAGGTCGACCGCGTCTTGCAGCCGGGCCGCGAACGCGGCGATGACCCGGTCGGCGTCATACCGGGCCCGGTTGAACCGCCGGTCCACCATCTTCTGCACCCGGCGGCGCACCGGGTTGAACAGCGCCGCCGCGGCCAAGGTCGCCGCCGCCACCGCCACCGTGCTGTGGCGGAACCCCAGCACCTCGGTGGCCAGCAGTACGATCCCCGCGTACACCCCGACCAGCAGGCCGGTGACGATCGCGTACCCCAGCGTCCGGGAGATGACCCGGTCGATGTCGAACAGCCGGTACCTCAGCACCGCCACGCAGATGCACAGCGAGAACGCGACCAACCCGACCAGGAGGCAGGCGTTGGTGATGGCCGTCACCCCGGACGTGGTGCCGATCCCGGCTACGCTGCCGATCGCGGCGGATGCCACGAGCGCCGCCAACCCGGCGGCCAGCCACTTCAGCTGCTGGCGGCGCTCACCCGACGAGCGCCGCCAGCTGGCCACCTGGCCCGCCAGCGACGCCACCAAGCACACCGCGACCAGCAAGAAGATCACGGTCAGCGCCAGGTTCCACCACCCGGCGGCCGGGTCGTCGCCGCTCAGCAAGAACAGCTGCCCGTTCGAATCCACCTGCACGCGGTGGCCGATGACCGCGCCCACCGTGATCACGACGGTCCAGGCGATCCACACCAGGCCGATACCGGCATAGACCCACAGCACCCACCGCCACCGCCGGGACGGCGGCCGGCCATCGGGGAACAGCAGGCAGACCACCCCGATCAGCGCGAGCCCCCATCACGTCGCTGGGCTCGGCCAGCAGCGCCACCCAGCCCAACGGCAGCCCGCCATGATGGAGCCGGTAATCGGCCACCGCGTAGTAAGCCGCGTCGTCGCTGAGTATGGACAAGACCGAGCCGGTGAGGAAGATCCAGCCGAGCGGGTTGCCCGGCTTGCGCCAGGCCACCACGAAAGGCCCCCACGGCAAACGGGACCTCGATCCACACCGGCACCGAGCCGTTGGCGGCATTCAGGCTCTGATGCGCCAGCCGGGCCAGCGGCACGGCCGCGGCCGCCAGGACCAGCACCAGGCCGCCCAGCAACAGCGCGGCCACAGGCGAGCCCAGGCGCCAACGGCCGCCAGCGCCCTGCCGCGTAACGCCGGCTCGCCCGATCACCCCTCCACCCTCGCGCACAGGTGCGACCATACGCCCCAAGCGTTCCGGAAACGTTACCGCGCACAGCAGGTACATGATTGCTGGCTGGGCTCAGATCCGGAAAAGGCCCGCAAACCGGGCGTTTCCGCCCCTCCAACATCAAGCGTGACCGTAACCGTCGGATAACGAGCACAGGACAGGGCCGCGACGCGGCCGTGGCAGCGGCGCGGGCGTTCACGGCCGTTTTCCGAGTTCACTCTCGTCGCGTATCGGAATCCCGTAGGCGCCCACCACCGGGATCTCGGGCTTCAGCCTACTGCGGCTGTCATGGACGGCGCGCCGGTGTATGGCGGCCAGCTGGAAGCCGCGGCGCTGGTAGAAGCGCAGGTAATGAGCCACAGCCGGGCGCACCCGTGCCCGGCCGCCAGCTGCTCCACCGCCTCGGTGAGCGCGGTACCTCCGCAAGGGATTGCGCCATGCGCTCCCGATCGTGCTTGGCCTGGGTGGAGGTTGTGAGGTCCGGATCCAGGCTGGGAGGCGCTACCGGGCTTCAGGTCAGGCTGGCTCGTCTCGCGGGTCGATGCCGTGCTGGCGGAGCAGGGCGCGGAGCCGCTCGACCTCGTCGGTGAGCTGCTGGTATCGCTCGGCCAGGACCGGCAGCGGCGGGTGCCCGGCAGCCCACTCCTGCTGCCGCACGGCCTTGCCGGCCAGCAATTCCTTCTCCCGGTCCCGGAGCCTCGCGGCCTGCTCATAGTCCTGGGCATCGGCGGCGGCCTGCCGCTCGCCGCGGACCCTGTCGATCTGCTCGTCCAGGTCAGCGGTATCCGGCCGGATGCCCACCCGCTGCTCAACCGTGACCAGCAGGAAATCGATCGCGGTCAGGCGGGCCTCGATCGCGTCCAGACGGACCTGCGCGTGGGTCGCCGGTGCGCCCTCCTCGGGCGGTCGGCGAGCCAGCCGCGGCTCCTTGCCCAAGGACTCGTCCAGCAGCTGGATGACCTGCTGGCGCACCCGGTTCAGGTCGGCGCCGAGCTTGATCAGCACCTGCGCGGCCACGCCGTCGCCCTCGCGGATGAGGCCGAGCAGGATGTGCTCCGTGCCGATGTAGTTGTGGCGGAGTTGCAGCGACTCACGCAGCGACAGCTCGAGCACCTTCTTGGCCCGCGGCGTGAAGGGGATGCTCCCGGACGGCGCCTGCTCGCCCCGGCCGATGATCTCCTCGACCTGCTGCCGCACCGCGTCCAGGCTGATCCCCAGCGACTCCAGCGCCTTGGCCGCGACGCCGTCGCTCTCGCGGATGAGGCCGAGCAGGATGTGCTCGGTGCCGATATAGCCGTGATTGAGCATCCTGGCTTCTTCTTCCGCCAGGGCCACAACACGCCGCGCCCGGTCGGTAAATCGCTCGAACATCGTCGACCGCCTCGCGTTACTGAGCAGAACCTGGCCGCCCGCCCAGGGCTCCGGCCGGACCGAGCCTGCCCGGGCACGCCAGTGGTGATCCGTCCACGGTACGCGCCCGTGGCTAGAGCCAGAGCCATCCGTGATCGTGGAGCCGACCGCTCACCGGGCATTTCGCGGCCCGGGACCAGCGCTGACGGTCGCCTGGATCGTCGTCTCTTCGATGTCAGCGCCGACGGCCGGTACCGGTCGGGCCGTATCGCGTCCAGGCAGGCCAAGGCGCCCGCCCCCACCTGCTGGCGCCCCTCGGCTCAGCGCTGGTCCGGGAGCGGACCACAGCGAGATGTGAGCGGGCTGGAATGCCTGGTGGATCGCGCTGACCAGGTCGCCATGCACGGTGTCGAAGTCCGCGCTGTGGCGCAGCTGCGCGGTGAAGGCAGCCACGATGATCTGGGCGTCATACCGGGCCCGGTTGAACCGGCGGTCCACCGCGTGCTGCACCCGGCGGCGCAGCGGGTTGAACAGCGCCGCGACGGCCAGCGTCGCGGCCGCCACCGCCACCGGCGTCTTCAACGGCAGCACCTGGCTGGCCAGGATCACCAGCCCGGCGAACACGCCGGCCAGCACTGCCGTGATCACGGCATAGGAGATGACCCGGCTGACGATGCGGTCGATCGCATACAGGCGGTACTTCAGCACGGCCACGCCGATGCAGATCACGAACACCGATGCGCCGAGTTCGACGGCGTCGTTGACCAGAGGCCCGTCGGAGCCGAACGCTTCCCCGGCGGCGGACGGGCCGACCAGCCCGCCGATGAAGGCGCAGATCAAGGCGGTGGCGCCGCTGTAGAGCCATTTGAGCTGCTCGCGCCGCTCGTCGCCGGAGCGCCGGTACCTGGGCACTTGCACGGCCAGCCAGGCCGGCAGGCTGGCGACGGCCGCGACGGCCGTCACGTTCCCGGCGATCGTCCACGCCGGGCTTATCGGGTACAGGTTGCCGCTGGCGTCGATGTGGACGTCGTGGTCGGCCACGGCCGTCACCCCGGGAGCCACGGTCGTTACCGCCGCCAGCAGCACTGCGGCGGCGATCAGCGCCCGTGCCACCCGCCGCCAGCGGCCCGGTGGCAGCTGCCCGTCGGGGAACACCCAGAGCAGGATCGCCAGGAGCACCGGAATAGCCGGGAAGCTTCCCAGGAACACCACCGCCACCCAGCCCAAGGGCAGCGTCCCATGGTGCATCTGGTAATCCAGGATGGCGTAGCCACCGGCCGGGTCGGCCGCCAGCAGCAGGAGCGCCAGCAGGAGCCAGCCGATGGGATTACGCGGCCGCAGCGCCGCCAGCACGACACCCACCGCCGTCCCCGGCACGGCGACGGCCAGGGTGATCAGCGCGTAGGCCGCCGGTCCGCCCGGCCCGGTCTGATGAAGGGCAATCGCGGGCGGGATGTCGGCCAGGCTGGCCCCCAGCGTGAGCAGGCCGAGGACGACCGCCAACACCGGCGCCATCCGTCGCGACCCGAACACGTTGCCCACCGGAGCACCCTCACTGCACCGACCGAACCGGATGGGCCAACCCTACGTGCCGAGCGTCCGGAAACCGTTACGGGATGGCGGCGGACGTGCCCAGGGCTGCGCTCAGGCCCAGCAGCGGCACGAAGGTCTCAGCGGGAGCTGTTCAGGTCATCTCTTCGGTTCTGGCGGTCACCACGCCGCGGCGACCGGCAAAACACGAGGTGTCGTGCCTGGCAGCGAGGTGAAGGTGTCGTTGTCGATCCGGCCGAACGTGAAGGCCTGGACGAGCACCTGGTCACCGCCGTCGGCCACCGACAGCACCTGGCAGGTCGAGAAGACCGCGTCCGCGGCGTCGGCGTCGTTACCGAACCGGGCCGTCTGCGTCCGCAGTACCCGGACCAGCCGCCCGCCCGCAGCAGACAGCTCGGCGACCTGGGCCGTCGCCGTGTCGTGCCCGGCGAGGCAGGACGATGTGATGACCTCGCGGCCGCCAGGTGCGATCATCGCGGACTCCAGGCCCGGCACCGGTGCAGGAAAGGTGATCAGCCGCGCCGCGGTCAGACTGCCGCTGCGCGATCCGAGGGCGAGGCGGCGGACTCCGATGATCTCGGCCGGGATCATGCCATGGCCGGTGTCGTGCCACCAGGGGACCACAACCGTGCCGTCGTCGGCCCAGGCGGGAATGCCCGGCCAGTACCCCCGCGCACTTTCGCCGGTCCAGGTCCGGGCCACGCCGGTGGCCACGCTGATGACCTCCACGCTGCCGTACAGCGGCCCGGCCGGAAACTCATGCACCAGGGACAGCGCGAGTATCCTGCCGTTCGGGGACAGCGCCGCGCCGGTCACCGGTACGCCCTGTGTACTGCCGAAAGTCAGCTGGCTCAGTCTCCCGGGCCTGCCGTCTGGGGAGACGGCCAGCTGGAACAAGGTGACATCGGCCACGCCGGGCAGGTCGCCGCGCCGCGAGACGACGATCACGAAGTGCTGGTCGTCCGCACCTGCGAACGGCTCGGCTCCGACGGGGGCCCGCGGGTTCCCAGGCGCCACGGGTATCGCGACCGAGCCCGTCATGTGCCCGTCACCCGAGGCACGCACGACAACCCTCAGAGCCTCCAGTCCGGCGACCACGACGTAGTAGCCGGGCATGCCGCTTGGCAGCGGCGGCGAGACTCCAGCGGGCACGCTAGCGGGCGGGCTCTGGCTCGGCGTGCAAGCCGACAGGGCCGCCACACAAATGACAGCTGCCGCAGCCACGGTTTTGAGTACCCTCATGCCGATCAGACGCTCCGCTACCCGCCCGGGTTGCGCGGGGCCGTACCTGTGGCCCCGGCTGCGGTACGGGTTCGTCAGCGAGCCGGCTGGCGAACCCAGTGGGGGCCCCGGCGGACCAGGCGCGACAAGCCGCGACGCCGCCGTGGCAGCGGCACATCCCTGGTGAACTGCCCAAGCAGGTCATCCTGGGCGGGGACCGCGAGCTGGTCCATCAGCTGGTCGGCAACCCGGATCGGCGCACCGGTAGCCGCGGCCATGGCCAGCGCGTAGCCGATGCGGACCGCCATCTGCCGGGGCTCAGCGGTGCCTGCCGCGGTGAACTCGATCCGCGTGGTCGCCTGCGTGGCCGTCTGCGCGGTGCCCCGCCCCCGCCGTGGCCCGGTGGTCAGTGCGGGGTTCAGCTCGTCGATGTCCACGCCGGTCACCGTCACGCCCGCGGTGCGCAGCAGGCCCACGGTGATCACCACGGCGGACTCAGGGTGCGGGTGATCCTCCGGGCCCCGGAACAGGTCGTGCCCTTCCGGCCCGTTCAGCCACACCGGGAGTGCCCGGCCGGAGTCATCGGCCAGCACCACGAGCATCGAGAAGAACCCGAACCCCCGACCGCCCATCCGCTTGCCCGGCCATGGCTCGGTGTGTGCGATCCGTACCGTCGTCATGACAGTGAAACGGCCCGGGCCGCGGCAAGGTGCCGTCAGATCCCTCGGGATCCGCGAGTCCGACGGGCCGTCCATCTTGCTTAAGCCGAACACGATGCGCTGGTCCGCCATTGACCACCTCAACCGCCTCATCGACGGCGGCGTGATCACCGGCTACACCGCGGTGCTTGCCCCGAGGCGCTGGGCTACCCGATCATCGCGTTCGTCCGGCTGAGGTATCCGCTGGGGAACCGTCGTCAGCCGCGGTGGCTGATCCACACCGATATGTGGGCGGGTTCGAGGGTCTGGTTCACGACCTCGGCCAGGTCGTCCCGGACCGACTCCAGGTCTACGGCGTCTTTCAGGCGGGCGGTGAACGCGGCCACTGCCTGGTCGGCGTTGTACCGGGCCCGGTTGAACCGGCGGTCCACCGCATGCTGTACCCGTTTGCGCAGCGGGTTGAACAGCGCCGCAGCGGCCAGCGTGGCAGCAGCCACCGCCTCCGAGCTCTTGAACGGGAGCACCACGGTGGCCAGCACCACCAGGCCGGCGAACATCCCGGCCAGGACCGCCGTGATGATGGCGTAGGAGATCACCCGGCTGATGATGCGGTCGATCTCATACAGCCGGTACTTCAGCACCGCCACCCCGAAGCAGGCGGCGAACGCCAGGAAACCGAGCGGAGTGATCAGGTTGCTGACCAGGTACGCCAGGCCCGAGGTATTGCCGGAGGCCAGGGCCGCCGCGAACACCGAGATCACGAGGACGACGGCGCCGCTGTAGAGCCATTTGAGCTGCTGGCGGCGCTCGCCCGCCGCATGCCGGTACCGGGGTACCTGCACGGCCAGCCAGGTGAGCCAGCTGGCCAGGACCGCAATGACCAGCGCGCCGTGCAGGATGTTCCAGATCCCGCCCTGGTCGGTGAGCAGGCTGCCGACGGCGTTGACCCGGATGTCGTGCCCGGCGGCGGCCGCGACGCCGCTGCCGGAGGCGGCCAGCGCCAGCAGCGCCCCGGCCACCAGGGCGATGGTCGCCGTCCGCCGCCACCGGCCCGTCGGCAGCCGCCCGTCGGGGAACAGCCACAGCAGCACCGCGACCAGGAACAGGAATACCGGCCACGCTTCCCCGATGGTCACGGCCAGCCAGCCAAGCGGCAGCGTTCCATGGTGCATCCGGTAGTCCAGGGCTGCGTACTGATCAGCGGGTGGATCAGAGAAGAGGAAGACCGCGAGCACGAGCCAGCCGAGGGGGTTATCCGGCCGCCGGGCGGCCAGCAGGGTGCCTACTGCTGCCGCGGGCACCATGACTGCCGCGGTCAAGAGCCAGTCAGCAGCCGGTCCCCCGGGACCGGCCTGATGGATCAGGCTGTCGAGCGGCACGGTGGACAGCCCGGCCCCGAGCGTGAGCACGCCAAGCGCGACGGCCAACGCTGGTGCCGCCCGCCGCGAACTAAAGACTGTGCTCACCGGCGTGCCCGCCCCCCTTCCGCCTGGCCGGACGGGAATGAGCCAACCCTAAGCCGGGACCGTTCCGAGAACGTTACTGCTCAGCACGGAACTCCGTCGCTGCGCCAAACATCACCAACCAGGCGTGGCGCGGTCCTCCCCGTGACATGCACCAGTTGGGCTTCACAACAAGCTGCGGCTGTAGTACCAGGCATGTGCCCGAGCGCGCGAGCCATGCCGGGGGATATGGCCACCAGCGCGGCCTCTCGGGGCGGTCAGCGACCCGGCCGCGGTCCTCAGCCCGCAGGATGCCCGGACTCTGCGCTCTACCGTCTCTCCTGCGGGTGAGGGCGATCCTCCAGCGTGTTCAGCAGTACCGGTTTGCCGGTGAGGTCTTCGAGTTCGTCGCGGAGCCGGGCGATCTCCGCACTGCCGGGGGCCGTGCCCGGCCGGGTGGTACGGATATCAACCCGGACGTGGTCCAGGTCTCCGCCGACCGTTATCGAGTGGATCATGGCCGCTGGTGGTATCCGCTTGTGTATCGCGGCAGCGATCATCGCGGCAGCGACTTCCTCGATGCGCCGTTCCGGGAGCGTAAGGATCTCAGCGCCGGCGGCCACCGTGGTCTGTTCGGCCCCGGCCGTCTTGAGGTCGCCCGGACCGGCGGCGACCCCGGCTTCCCCGGCCCCGGCCAGTTCGATGTGGTCGGCCAGCAACCGGTTCGCCATGTCCTTGCGGCCTTGCTCATCTGCGGCTTCGAATGCCTGGGCAGCCTCGGCGGTCAGTTCCAGGTCCACGTACGGGTTCAGGTGCACCCGCAGCGCCACCGGCCATCGCCAGCCTGGGTCACGCGCGGCGATGACCGCCCGGCGGGCGACGGTGTAGTTCTCCCCGGTCTCGGCCATCCGGGCCCGGACCTGCTTCTTGAACGCGCTGTCGTCAGTCACGCCATGTCCTTCGCGGCGATACTGCCCCGCGCCCTGATCGCCTGGCTCGGCAGTGACCGGACTCATCGACAGCGCGAACCAGCGGCCCTTGTCCTCACCGCTGCCGCGGGGGCGGGCCGCGGACAGCTCGGAGTCCGGCATGCGCTCCTGCCATCGCCCAGGCTACTCGGCATCCCCGGCACCAAAGCAATTTCGGAGCGCTGTGGAGCGCGGAGCCGCTCGCTCGCCCGGTAGCTCCTGGCCCGGGGCCAGCCCGTCCGGCCGAGCTCACCCCGGGCGCCCCCGCCCATCCTCCAGCCGGCCGTTACCGCGTCACTGCGGTCCGCCTGCCCGGATCCACACCGAAATGTGGGCGGGCTCCAGCGCCTGCTGCACGGAACTGGCCAGGTCGGGCTGCACCGTGTCCCGGTCGACGGCGTCTTGCAGCCGGGCGGCGAACGCGGCGATGACCCGGTCGGCGTCATACCGGGCCCGGTTGAACCGGCGGTCCACGATCTTCTGCACCCGGCGGCGCACCGGGTTGAACAGCGCCGCCGCCGAGCGCGAGGGCCCGCAGGCCCGTGCGCAAGGTCCCCATCCCGCCCGAGCTCGTCGAGCTCCTCGGCACCCACATCGAGACATTCAGCACCGCCCCAGACGTGACTCTTGCGTGTACCTTCACCAGGCATTTTGCCTGTGCTCGTTGTCCTGCGGTCGCAGTTACGGTTGATCGCGGAGGGGCGGGCACGTATGCTCAGCGGGCCATCCCCGGACCTGAGCCTCGCCAGGGACGCGGCATTGACAGTCGATCCTGGCCGTCTTCGACGGGGCTGGGATCAGGCGGCTGTTCCCAGCACTCGGCCAGTTGCTTTGCCTGGTCAGCGAAGGCGCGCCATCGCTTGATTTCTGCTTGATGATCCAGCCGCCCGGGCGGCCTGACGAGGCTGGCCTGCCGATCTAGCAGTGAGGCCGCATCCAGCGCAGATGCTTGCAACGCACGCGCGGTTTTCGCAAGCCGCTGTGCCATCGCCTGGCGATCCGCGGTGAGGCCGAACATCATCGTCCGGATATCACGGATTATGCGGTCAACCTCGCCGGTCGCGGCTGCTATCCGGTCACCAGCGGGACCATTCCCGACGATGCTGCGTGCGCTCTCCAGGCTCAGCCCGACGGAGAACAGCCGGTTCACGATGTCACCCGCGAACTCCGGCATCGTGTCCTCCGGGGCGGCTGGCTCCAGCGACTCCGGCAGATCCTCCCCGTCAGCGTCGGACATGAGCATCACCCGCGGATCGAGCTGTATACCTGCTGGGAGTATGGTATCGGCGGCTCGTTCCCCCGGCTAGATGCCAGGCCGTGCCCTGATTAGCGCGGCAGCCGCCAACCATGCAATTGGAAGCGAGGAAACGGCTGCACAGTGCCGATTGTCCGGCGGCCACGGTCACTCTGGCTAGAGGCAGCAGGGGTGAATAAGGCTTTGGCGTGACTGCGTTACTGAGATCCCGGAGTGCCGGATTCCAGGGCTCCGCAGATGCGGGTTAGCAGGGATCTGATCGTGGTGGTGGCGGCCTTATTGAGGAGTATTCGCTCCGGCACGGTGGTGAGCATTTCGAGCGGGGACCGGTACACGCCGGTCAGTGTTAGCCGGGTGACCTGGTCGCCTTCACCGGTCAGGGTGATGTTGGCATCGAGGGCGGTGAACAGCCCGCCAGTGACGGCGGTGGCGTGCCAGCGCATCCCCATGGTGGTGGTGTCCAGCCGGTGGATCGGGTCCAGGAAATGAGTCTGTGCTAGCCGGGGCAGGTTAGGTGGGTCATCTGCTGGCCAGGTCCAGAGCAGGTGGTCGATCCCGTCTTGGTAGGAGGCCGCGGAAGCGGTGGTGAGCCAGCCGTAGGTGACCAGGTCGGCCAGCCGGGCCCGGGCAGCGTCGATGCTGATGGAGCACAGGCGCTGATCGGCCAGAAACATGCCACAATTGAACCAAGCCGCCGCGGTCTTTGCGGTAGGTGACCAAGGTCACAGTTGCCTGATCTTTGGTCCTCGACTTCCGCCGCGATCCGCGATGCGCGGGCTGGTAGCCATCGTGTCTGGCGCCCGGCCCGATTACTATCGTGCGTGGACATCGAGAGCCTCGTGTTACCTGTTTGCGGTCAACGTAGGTCAGCTGAGAAGGAAAACAGGCGATGGGTGAACCGTCTGCGCCGCCGGGGCGGATGACTTGGCTCGGCTGGCTTCCTCTACCGGCGCTCATTCTGGCCGCCGACGGTTCGGCAGTCGCGGTGAATCCGATATGGCCCGCGGTGCTGGGATCCGGCGGTGACCGGTGGCTTGATGTGGTCGAGGCGCCGTTCGGCCCGGCGCTCGGGGAGCGGTTGCGACTTGCGGCGGTCGCCGGTGAGCCCGGAAGAGCCGACTGCTGGGTCGCTGGCCCCGGCGGCGGCCGGTGGAGCCGGTGGTGGTGGCACCCGATCCCGCCGCGGAACCTGCTCGTGTGTGTCGGTGTGTTCGACGGAGGCCAGGCCGCTGCTCCCGGGGTCGGTATCAGCGCTGACCTGGCCATGGCCGTCACGGAGCAGATCCTTGCGGCGGGCCTGGCGCTGGAGTCCGCTGCCAGCATGCTCGAAGGCCCTATGGCCGCTACGATCCTGCGCGTCCTGGACGACCTTGAGCGGTTGCTAGAGCAGATCCGCGGCGAGGCTTTCCATCAGCAGGCCCGCTCTGCGGGTCCGCCATCTCCTGAGGAACAATGACCGCGCTTGGATCTGTCCTTGACGCTTGCAGGCCATCGGGAAGGGCCGAGGGTGGTGTCACCACCCCGCGGGCCTGATCGCGGTCGCCGGATGACACCTGGCAGGAACGGCGGCCTCCCGAAACTGCCGCTGTCTGGTCTTCGAGCCGGTCACGACCGGTGCCTCGCCAAGAGCATGGCGCCCATGAGGGCAACGCGCTGCGCTCGGGCCGGTCTTGTGCGGCTCGAGGTCCGGGATTCAGGATAGAACCTGGCCGTTTCCCGCCCCCGGCTATCGCCATAGGTCGTTCTCGCCAGGGCGTATGGGACCAAAGGCACTACCGGCCAGTACCTGCACAGCTAGACCCTGGAGGATGCGGGCCTGACTTCTGGAGGCGGCCATGGCACCTGGTTCCGCGAGACGAAACCTGACGCGTCCCAGATGCTGCCATGGCTAACCAGACATTCGCGGTGCAGTGGACCGGCGTGCAGGCGTCGGTAACGCTTCCGCAGCACATCGACAGCTCGAACGCCGGCCAGATCCGCGAGCAGCTGCTGTGGATCATTAACCGCGGTGCCGTGGTGCTGATCGCGGACCTGACGGGGACTGCCTCCTGCGATTACTCCGGCGCTGACGCTCTGGCACGCGCTCATCATCGTGCCGTTGCGAACGGAACCGAGCTGCGGCTGGTGGTCACCGCCGACGCCGTCCGCCGGGTGCTGTCGGTCAATGGCCTTGACCGCCTGGTCGCGGTCTACCCGGACCTGGACGCAGCGCTCGCTGCCGGGCCCCGGGCGCCGCGAGCCGGGCGGTGCGCAGCGAACCCCGATGGCAGGCCGCCTCGGACGCACTGAGGAGCTGCTGCACGTGATGGTGGCCCGCATCTTCGATGCCGCCTTGATCTTGCAGGCCGCCATAGACCTGCCCCCGGACGTCACTCTGCAGCGCATCACCGAGGCCCTTGACCTTCTAGACGACGTTATCCGGGAAGCCCGTGATCACGTGTTCGACGACGGCCAGGATATCGAGCCCGGTCGGGCCCGGAGGCCTCCCCGGCACGAACTACAGCGTTCGGCGCAGGCCCGGGACCGCTCGGCGGTGCTGCAAAGGCACGTGGCGCAAACCGCTCATGCCCTGCATCTGGCGGCGGCCGACACCGCTGCGCTGCTGGCGCAGCGGGCAGACCTTATCGACCAGCCAGGCCGCATCGACTATCCAACCGAGATCAAGCGGTTGCGGACCCTTGCCGATCAGGCCGGGCAGATGGCGGAACGCTGGAAACAGCCGTAACCTGATCTGCCGGGCCGTTTCTGTTTTGCTGGCTGAGCTGGCTCGATGGCCGGATCTCATTCCGCGTATTTTCCGCGACTAGCGACATTTGGTGGCTTCTGGCGGAATTCCCCGGACCCCAATTCCGAGGGGCCTGGCCCCTCAGGGCCAGGCCCGTGGCATGACCGGGGAAGGTGTCAACGGCGGCTGGGCTCAGGTCAAGGATGACCCCTGAATTGTGACGTGCTTCCCCTCAATATCGAGGGCGCTTCGCGTTTCCATTCGGAAATATTCGGAAATGGCCTTCGGCCACCCTTGACATCGAGCCTCCGGAAGCACTCTGGCCAGAAACCAAGGGCCAGGCAGCGAGCCTGGCCAGAGTACGGGGCCATCCCCCGCACAGTGCCGACAGTCACAGGGGCAGTTCCCTCCGGAGCCGTGAGCGTGGTCGCCACGTGCCCGACGAGGCGACCACTGGCGGAGTCGCACGGTGTAACTGGATAGGTCTCCATTGCCTTACGGCCGGGATTGGATCGTGAACGGGCCGGATGTCCTGGTTTCGTGTGGCGGGCATGCTGGGTAGCCTGTGTGCGGGCAGGAGCGCCTGCCGCACTCCGAGTTGCCGTGGCCCGCGCCAGCGGTGGCGGTGAGGACAAGGGCCGCTGGTTCGCGCTCTCGGTGAGTCCAGTCACTGCTGAGCCGGCGATCAGGGCGCGGGGCGGGCATCGCCGCGAGGGACATGGCGTGACTGACGACAGCGCGTTCAAGAAGCAGATCCGGGCCCGGATGGCCGAGACCGGGGAGAAGTACACCGTCGCCCGCCGCATGGTGATCGCTGAGCGCGATCCGGGCCAGCCGCCGGTGGCGTTGCGGGTGTACCTGAATCCGCATGTGGACCTGGAGCTGACCGACGAGGCGGCCCGGGCGTATGCGGCGGCCGATGAGCCGGGCCGGCGGGAGATGGCGAACCGGCTGCTGGCCGGCCACATCGAGATGGCCGGGTCCGAGGAGGCCGGGGTCGCCGCCGGCTCGGACATCATGACGGTCCAGGCACTGCGCATCGAGGAGATCGGTGAGGTGGTGCGACGGCGGATAGGACGGGCGGCCGGGGTATCCGCGGTGAATGTCGGCGGGGACCTGGACCAGGTCCGGGTTGATATCCATGCCGCCCGGTTGGGCGTGGTGTTCGGCCACGGCGGTGCGGAGGCTGACCGGCTCCGCGCTGAGCTGGAGGAGCTGACCGGCAAGCCGGTGGTGCTGAACATGCGGGAGGACGAGCATGGCCCGCGGGGAGGGCCGCGGGACGCAGGGTCCGGGCGTGAGGGCTGAGGACCGGGGTCGGCGTCTGTGCGCGGCGGCGCCGCGGTCGTGAGTGCTGGCCGGCCCGGCGTGTCGCCTTGATTACGATGGGCCGGCTGTGGTGAGGTGCGGCCTGTGCCCGATGTGCCCGCCGTGCCCGGCGATGCGGCCGGGCTGCCTGCGGCCAACGCCCGGCTGCGAGAGCTTCTGGCCGAGTGGGATGCGGAGGTGGCGGAGCTGCGGGCGCTGGTAGCCGATCTTCAGGCGCGGGTCGCTGAGCTGGCGGCGCGGGCGGGGCAGAACTCGAAGAACTCCAGTAGGCCAGCTTCGTCAGACGGGCTGGGCAAGCCGGCGCCGAAGTCGCTGCGGAAGAAGACCGGCCGCGGGCCGGGCCGGCCGAAGGGCCAGCCGGGCGCGACGATGGAGCTGACCGATCACCCAGATCACGTGCTCCGGCATGCGCCATCGGCCTGCCGCAACTGCGGCGCCGGGCTGGAGGGAGCCCGGCAGACCGGGATGGAGCGGCGGCAGGTGACCGAGATCCCGCCGGTCAAGGCGGAGGTCACCGAGCACCGGATGATCGAGCGGGAATGCCCGTGCTGCGGGGAGCGCACCAAGGCGGACGCGCCGGAGGGGGTGACCGCGCCGGTGCAGTACGGGCCGCGGGCCGCGGCGCTGGGCACGTACCTGTGGCACGGCCAGTTCCTGTTCCGGGACCGGGCATGCGCCGCGCTGGCGGAGATGTTCGGCTGCGCCCCGTCCCCCGGCGCGCTGGCCGCGCAGGCCCGCAAGATCGCCGGGCTCGTCTCCCCGGCCCTCGTCGCCATCACCGCGGCCCTGGCCGGGGCCGACGTGGCGCACTTCGACGAGACCGGGTTCCGGGTCGCCGGGAAGCTCGCCTGGGTCCACGCGGCGTCGGCGGGGAAGTTCGTGCTGGTTACCGTGCACCCCAAGCGCGGCAAGGAGGGCATGGACGCCGCCGGGGTGCTGCCCGCCTTTACCGGCATTGCCTGCCGCGACGCCTGGAAGCCCTTACGACAGCTACCACAGCGTCACCGGGCACGCTCTGTGCGGAGCCCACCTGCTGCGGGAACTCATCGCGGTGACTGAGACCGGCACCGAAGACGACGTGATCTGGGCGCAGCAGGCCATCGACGCCCTGCTGGAACTGCTGGAACTGAAGGAAGCCGCGGGCGCCGCCCGCGGCGCCGGGCGCAGCACCATTTGACCCGGAGATCGTGGACAAGCAGTCCCGCTGGTTCCGCGAGGCGGCCGATGCCGGGATCGTCCTGAACGCCGCCCGCCGCAGCAAGCTGCAAAAGAAACGGAACGCCCTCGCGACCCAGATGCGCGACCGCGCCGATGACTACCTCCGGTTCGCCCGTGACCTGCAGGTTCCGTTCGATAAATAACCAAGCCGAGCAGGTCATCAGGATGGGCAAGCTCCGCATCAAGGTCTCCGGCTGCATGCGCTCCATGGCCGGCGCCGAGACTTTCTGCGCCATCCGCTCCTATCTGGCCACCGCTACCCGTCACGGCGTCGGCTGGCTCGACGCCCTCACCCTCGCCGCGGCCGGAACCCCCTGGGTCCCCGGCACCACATAGCAAGCCCGCGGCACCCCAACAGCCCCGAAGCGGCAACGCGCTGCCCGGCCGCCGGTTACCGTGGCCGCATGCCGTCACAGCCAGCGCGGCCCCCGCTGGGCCTGTTCGATAACCCGGTCCGCGTCTTCAGCCTGGACGAGCTCGCCGAGACCGTGCGCCAGCTGGAGCACGAGCATCCCGGCCGGACGACCGACGAGCTCTCCCGCGCTGTATTCGCCGAACTGGCGATCAAACCGACCCGGCGCGCCGCCGAGCTCGTCGCCGAGGCCATCAAGATGGCCCGGCCGCACCAGCCACGCGCCGAAATCACCGGCTCGCGGTGGCAGGCCAGCACATCGGAAGTCAGGAACTGGGCGCTCAACGCCGGCTTCGAGACCGGAAGCGACGGCACCATCCCCGAACAAGCGATCACCGCATACAACCAGACACACCCCGACCGCCCGTACTGAATCGCAACCCGCACCCAAAGCGCACGGGCAAAGGCCTCATCCATTCCCCACGGAAAGAGCGCCTGCAGACCCCACCTATCCAGTTACCTCACGGTTAGTGGCGGATACATAGATTGGGGCCGGACCTGCGACCGTGCAGGTGATAGCCCGAGCCGATGACCCCTGAACGGAAGAGGTCACTGGTTCAGACCAAGCTCGGGAGCTATTGGCGCTCGGCCACTACAAGGCTTGCCGGGCCGGTCAGCGACCGCCTCCCGGACATTACCCAGCCGGTGGCGGCCAGCATGTCGCGAATCTCGTCCTCGCTGTAAACGTCGCCTTCCCCGCCGCTCATCAGGAACTGCCCGGCCATAATGGCGGCGAAGAACGGCTGGGTGTGAGTGGGATCGGTCCAGAAGTCCACGAGCAGCAGGCGCGCCCCTGATGGCGCGCTGGCGTGCAGGCGCTCCAGGAGGTCCCGGTTGTGTTCGGGCGTGAAGATGTGGACCACGTTGGCCAGCAAGAACGCGTCATAGCCGGTAGGAATCTGATCCTGAAGCAGGTCTCCGCCGTAGAACTGGACACGACTATCGGACTTGTGGGCCTTGAGTTTTTCCTCGGCCAGGGCGACCACTGGAGGAAGGTCGAATAGCCCGCACTCGATGGCAGGGTAGCGGTCGAGGATCGGGACCAGGAACGAGCCGGTTCCCCCGCCTAGGTCGAGAAGCCGCCGGTGCTGGCCGAACTCGTAGCTCTCGACCAGCGCGCGGGCCGAGCCCGCGCTCACGGACTCGACTCCGGCAGAGTAGATCCGCTGGTCCTCGGGGTCCAGGCGGGTGATGTAGCCGGGACCCTGGCCCGTCCGGATGGCTTCGGTGAACTCGGCCCAGGCCGGGTAGGTCCGATCCATCGAGCGGAGGAACGGGCGCAGGTCGCGGGGCCCCCGTCCGCTAAGGAACGCATCGGCCGCCGGACCGTTCCGGTACAGGAGCCCGTCTCGCTCCAGCAGGCCGAGGGCCACCATGGCGTCGGCGCAGATCCGGGCCGTCCGCCCGGGCACGGCGACCCGGGCCGCCAAAGCGTCCAAGTCGAGTACCGTGTCGCCCAAAGCCTCGAACATCCCCACATCGACGGCGGCCATCAGGTACCTCGTGGCCATGAACGAGGTGGCCAGCCGCAAGATCAGGTCGGGAGTCAGTCCAGGCTGCGCAGGCGCGCCCGGCATGTCTTCGATCATCCAGTCCTCCCTTAGCCCGGGACCCAGGGATGGCCCGCTCAGTGTCCGGGGTACCCCTCCACCGTAAAGGGGTGCCCGAAGATCCGTTCAAACCGCTCCGCAGAAAGCATCTCCGGGACCCACCCCAATGGGCACATGAGCAGGTCACCGCCAGACCCACCCCGGCCGTGGTGAGCCCTATCTGTGAGGCCCTGGCCGGGTCAAGGTGGGGGGTTGGGTGACTTGTTCTGCCGTTGCTTCCTGATCGCTGCCCGGCCCGGATCATGGCGTGGCGAGGAAGCAAGGGGGGTGCTGGTCAGGGCATCGGGATTCACTCCTTCGGGTGGATAGCCGCGCAGCCGCGCTCCCCGCCGCGCCGGGCGCCCAGCCTTATCTCGGTGCGCGGAGCGTTCTGCGGTGCTCCGGCGACATGATGCGTGATCGGGTGCCCCGGCTGGGGGTTGCGGCCGCTCATTCTTTGGAGGCCGGCCGGGCCGTAGCCCGGGCGGGCAGGCTCATGACGGGAGCCGGCCGCAGGTCATCGGCGTCTTGGGCGCGCGGGCGATGCGGGGGCGGGATCAGGCGGCGGGGGCCAGCGCGTCCTCGCCGAGTTCGCGCAGGGTGTGGTAGCAGCGGCGGGCCAGCTTGCGGGCGACCGACAAGGTGGCCCGGCCGCCGCCGCGGTCATCCCGGGCCGCGGTGTAGTAGCCGTAGTCCGGCGCGGCGGGGCGGGCGGCGCACTTGGCCGCCTCGTACAGCGCCCAGCGCAGCAGCGGCGGGCCCTGCCGGGACAGGTGCCCGGGCGGGCCCTTGCCGTCGGAGGAGCGGACGGTGATGTCCAGCCCGGTGTGCCGGACCACGTTATCGGAGCTGCCGAACCGGCGGACATCGCCGAGCTCGGCCCAGATCGCCACCGAGGTCACCGCGCCGATGCCGAAGTGGGCCGCGCGCAGCGCCCGGCAGCCGGGCGGCCGGCGCGAGAGCATGTCCAGCTGCTGGCGCAGCGGCTCCAGCTCGGCGGTGAGCCGGTCGATCTGGCGCAGCCCGGCCTGGACCGCCTGCCACCCGGCCGGGGACAAGAACGCCTGCTCCGCCGCGGCCCGCCCGTCCGGCTTGGCCACCGAGACGGCCGCCGGCACGCCAGGGTGGAACAAGGTGGCAGCGACCCGCTGGTGCCACCCGCCCCGCTCGTCCACCAGATCCTTGTACAGCCGGGCCACCGCCCGGGCCTCCAGCACGTGCTCCGGCGGGATCCAGCACTCGGGCAGGTCCCCGGCCATCAGGTGCACCCGCAGGTGCCGGGTATCGGTCTTGTCCGTCTTGGCGTGCCGCTTCCTCCCGCGCAGCGCCGCGGTATCGGCCGGCTCGGCCAGGTGCGCGATGACCCCGGCGGCCACCAGCTCCTCCACCACGTACCGCCACCCGGTGCAGCCCTCCAGGGCGAACTGCACGTCCTGCTGCCCGGCGAACCGGGCCAGCCAGGCCCGCAGGTGCGGCCGGTCGGCCGGCATCACCCGGCCCCGCCTCAGCTCCCCGCTGCTGGTGTCCAGGTACTCGAACGTGAGCTGGCGGCGGTGCACGTCGAATGCGCCTACGATGCTCATCAGGGACCTCCTCGAGCTCCTACAGAAAACTGGGACAAGGGACCTGCTCCCTAAGCCCGTATGTCGTAGATGCTGCTACGACCGATGCCGGGGAGGTCCCCCCTCACTCACATGGCATCTTTGC
>Ga0187781_10001332_pt1 | contig 18639 bp, 12 predicted proteins | sample 0715_SJ02_MP02_2_FD_132447 | JGI IMG/M metagenome (GOLD analysis project Ga0187781, IMG submission 132447) | Tropical peat soil microbial communities from peatlands in Department of Meta, Colombia - 0715_SJ02_MP02_20_MG | ecosystem: Environmental > Terrestrial > Soil > Wetlands > Peat | place... | reverse complement strand
TGCCGGGCCAAAAACGTTTCGCCATCGTTTGATTGACGATGACCACCAGGGGGGAGCCGGCGTGGTCCTCTTCCGTGATGTCGCGGCCGTTCACAAGGGGTATTTCGAGCGTGAAAAAGTATCCCGGGCCTACAACATTTGAATCGATGCCCATGTTTTCGCCGGGCTCGGGGACGTAGCCTTCGATCTCGACGCCGTGGTACGACTGACCGGTAAACCAGAGCGGGACGAAGCGCTCGAGACTGACGGATTCCACACCGGGATTGGCGCGAATGCGCGCCATCAAGCGATCAAAATAATCCCGCGACTGGTCACCATTGTAGCCGTTCGCACGCAGGTCGAAAGCGGCCAGCGCAACGTGGTTGGTATTGAAGCCCGGGCCTATTTTTTCGGCATTGTGAAGACTGCGCACCAGAAGGCCTGCTCCCACGAGCAAGACAGTGGCAAGCGCAATTTCGGAGACGACCAGCAAATCGCGCAGCCGGTGGCTTCCGGCGCCCGCCCCGGAGCCGCGCCCACCCTCCTTAAGGGATTGGTTCAGGTCAATTTGAGAGCTGCGCCATGCGGGTGCCAGTCCAAAGATAAATCCCGTGAACACCGAAAGCAGCAGCGTGAACACCAGTACAGGGCCGTCCACTTGCAATGGCAAACCGACAGGCAGATGCGCGGGTGGAAGGAAAATCAAAAGGAGATTCACACCCCACAGCGCAAGAAAAATTCCGCCGATTGCGCCCGCTCCCGCGAGCAACATACTTTCGATGAGCAACTGGCGAAGGAGGCGAGCGCGGCTTGCGCCAATCGCGGCGCGAATGGCTATTTCCCGTTCACGGGAAGTCGCGCGAGAGAGGAGCAGGTTCGCGACGTTGACGCAAGCGATCAGCAGCACCAGAGCGGCGACGGCCATCAGAAATCCCAGCACGCTGCGAAGAAAATCCTGGACGCCGTAGTGAGCGCGCCAGACGGGGGTAACGAACACTCCGACATTTTTTTCTGCCGTGGGATATTCCTTCTGAAAATCGGCGGCGAGCGCGCTCATCTCCGCCTGTGCCTGGGCGATGCTTATGCCGGATTTGAGCCGGCCCACAATGTGAACGAACGTGGGCCAGCGCTCCTCTAGATTTTCGCCGGGCAGCACCTCCGGCTGCATCATCATGGGAACGAAATATTCCGCGTCGATGCCGGTGATCGTCCCGTAGAAATTTCGCGGGCTGACTCCAATCACCGTGAATGGATGGCCGTTGATGTGGACAGTACGGCCGAGAACTTTGGGATCAGAGCCGAAACGCCGTGTCCAGAGCGAATATCCGAGGACAATATAGGGATCTGTGTTGAGCGCCTGATTCGGCTCGGGATGAAAGGTGCGGCCGATGGCGGGGCGGACGCCGATCACATCGAAGTAGTTTTCTGTGGCGATGATGCCCCACACTCGCTCGGGCGGGGCGTCATTGCGGACGCTCATGTCCACGCCTGCTAGTTCAAATCCAATCGTTTCGCTAAAGACATGGTTGCGGTCTCGAAAATCTCTGTAGTCCGGATACGAGCTCGTGTGATATTCGCCATTGGGCATGACGGTCTCGACTGCGACCAGGCCATTCGCGTCAGAAACACCCGGCAACGGATCCAGCAAGACGGACCGCATCCAACTGAAGACAGTGGCATTTCCGCCGATGCCGAGGGCGAGCGTCAGGACGGCGACCGCCGTGAACCCGGGCGCATTGGCGAGCATTCGGAACCCGTAGCGCAAATCCTGGAAGAGCGTTCCCATCCAGACTTCCTTCTAAAAGAGGTAGCGGCTAATCGACGGCGATTACGATCAAGGTCGCATCATCTTGCCAAACGCCACCGCAAAATTCGGCGGCGGCGGTGAGAATCTTGCGCTGCAATTCGACAGCGCTGGCGTCGCGGTTATTTTCGAGCAGGCCGAGGAGACGCGATTCGCCGAATTCGATGTTTTCCGGGTTGCTTGCTTCGGTGACGCCGTCTGTAAAAAGCACGACACGGTCGCCCGCCGCGAGGTCTTTCGTGCCAAGTACGAATTGCTGGTGATCGAAGACACCCAGGACACCGCCACCTTCGCTTAAGCGGTCAAAAGAACCGTCATGATGAAAGACGATGGGCGCATTGTGGCCAGCATTCACGTAGTGCAGCCGGTGCCTGGCGCCATCCAGATGAGCGTAGAAAAATGTGATGAAACGATCGCTGGCGATATTTCGGCACACGAGTGAATTCAGCCGTTCGCATAAGACTTCTGGCGAAAGCGACGGCGTGGCCAAGCCGCGAACTCCCGCCTGCAGATTCGACATCAGCATCGCGGCGGGCAGGCCTTTGCCGGCGACATCGGCAATGCAGAATCCGAGGGTGTGGCCCTCGAAAGCCAGGAAATCAAAATAATCGCCGCCGACGGTGCGCGCGGGCTGCCAGGTTCCCGCAATTTCGTAACCGGCAAGCTGGGGAATCTCTTTGGGCAGGAAACCTTGCTGGATCGCGCGCGCTTCACTAATTTCCCGCTCCTGCCGGTGGAGCTGGAAAGCGATCTCCGTTTGCGCCTTGCTTTCGACCATCGCCCGCCGGCGCGCCTCGCGGCGATCGCGGCCATTCCGGATTTGCTTCTGAAGAATTTCGAGCAGCCGGGAATTCACCCAGGGCTTTTCGACAAAGTCGCCGACACCGTGCTGCATCGCCTCGACAGCGAGCCCGACAGTTGCCCAGCCGGTCATCACGACGATCGGCGGGGCAGAATCAATGGCGTTCAGTTGTTCAAGGAGATCCAAGCCCTCGCGGCCAGAGGTCGTATCGCGCGCGTAGTTCAGGTCCATGAGGATGAGGTCGAATTCGCGCTTGGCGAGGGACTCGAGCAAGGCGGATGGCGACGCGACCGTTTCTGTTGCGTAACCGTGGCTCTTGAGCAGTAATCGAAGGGCCTCGAGCACGTCCGGCTGGTCGTCGGCAATCAGCACTCGCTGCTGAATTGCGTCGGGCTCGTTCGTGATTTCGAGCGGCATAGTGGCCATAGACTCTAGCTCAGGTGCCTGTAATCAGGCAAAAACCGCGTTGGGAGCCTCCCAAATATGGGCAGGTGGGATTCCAGCCGCGGTCGATTATAACACTTCTATTTAGAGCAAGTTACGCGAAATCTGGGAGTTCTTTGAGCGGGCCCTTGACCAGTTGCGGGAATGAATGTTGCGGATTCGGACAGTGGTATTTTCTGCGGTAATTCACTCAATCACTCGTAGCGGAGTGCTTCGATGGGATCCGTCCGCATAGCGCGGCGTGCAGGAATGAAGGAAGCCAGCAGCGCGACCATTGTCAACAACAACGATACGGTTATGTAAGTGAGCGGATCGGTAGGACTGACCGCCAAAAAATTTCCGACGACTTTGGCCGCGGCGAGCGCGGCCGCGATTCCGATTACGAGACCAACCGCGACAATCACGAGTCCCTGGCGGAAGATCATCCTCAAAATCTGTGCGGGCTGCGCGCCAAGAGCCATGCGAATCCCGATTTCATGAGTTTTCTGGCTCGCGGCATACGAAATCACTCCGTACACGCCTACAAGAGCCAGAATTAATCCGAGAATCCCCAAAGCTGCAGCCAGCATGGCGCCAATTTGATAGACGAGAAGCCCGTTGAGCGTGTTGAGCGCCTCGGTCATGGTCTTCACGTCGAAGACAGGAAGCTCGGGCGCGAGAGCCTCAATTTCATGTTCGATAGTTGGAATCACGGCCTGAGGTGCGGCAGCGGTGCGGACCTGCAAGACCTCGAGTGAATTGATGGCGTAGTGCTGGGCAAAGGGCAAATAGAAGTAAGGAGCGATCGTTCCCGTGACGCCCTGATAGCGCGAATCCTTGGCTACCCCGACGACGGTGATGGGGTGGCTCGGCTCGGCGCCGAGCGTAAATCGCCGGCCGATCGGATCAAGGTTTGGCCAATATTTCTTGGCCATGGCCTCGTTGATAATCCCGACATAGAGAGCGTTTTGGTCATCGGCTTCGGTGAAGGCGCGGCCCTGAAGCAAAGGGATGCCCAAGGTCTTGAAGTAGTCGGTGGAAATCACGTTGTAGGAGAAAACCGGAGTGGCCTCGCCCTTGGGCAAAATGTAGCCCTCCACCGTGGCTGTGTCGCCGTTGTTGTAATAGCCCAGCGGCGTCGAATTCGCGGTGGTGGCGGAGACGACGCCCGGGAGGGCGCGGACGCGCGCGAGCAAATTCTTATAGAACTCGCGGCCCTGCGCTTCGCTATAGCCAATCTCGTTCGGATCCATGAAGAAATTCGCGACGTGGCTGGGATCGAACCCAAGATTCGAGCGCTGCGCTTCGGCGAGGCTGCGAGTGAACAGTCCGGCGATGATGAGAAGCATCAACGAACCGGCCACTTGCGCGACCACGAGAGCGCTGCGCAGGCGGTTGCGTCCGCCGACAAGCCCCCGGCCGCCTTCGTGCAGGATCTGGGCCAAATTGCCGCGCGAGGCGCGAAATGCCGGAACGATTCCGACAATAATGCCCGTCAGGACCGCCGCGCCGGAGGCGAAACCGAAGACGCGCCAGTCGAACCCAAAATCGAGCCGAACCGGAAGGTCGGTAGCGAAATTAATTTGAGCGAGAGCCGAGCTGCCCCAATAACCGAGCAGGATGCCAGCCAGACCTCCGCCACCAGCGAGCAAGATGCTTTCGGTAAGCAATTGGCGAATCAGGCGGCCGCGTCCCGCACCAAGGGCCGAGCGAATGGCCATTTCTCGTTCACGAATCGTCGCGCGGACTAGAAGAATATTTGCCACATTGACGCAAGCAAGCAGTAGCACGAGCCCGGCGAGGCTCATGAACAGACCCGAGATGACGACGATCATATTCTTAGGGTCGGGAGAGGGCCGTGAGCGAAGCTCGGGGTAAACCTGGAGACTCAATTCCTGATCATCTTTCGGATAGGCTTGAGCGAGCCGTTGCGCGACTACGTTGAGCGAAGCTTGCGCCTGCCCCAGGCTTACGCCCGTCCGCAAGCGGCCCAAGACAAAAAGGAGGCGAAATCCGCGGTTGACCATGAAATCAGGCGGATTGCCGGCCATGGTTGCCATGCCCAGCGGCAAATATCCCTGAATGTCTCCGAAGGTGAAAAGTCCGTAGAATCCCTCAGGCGCAACGCCGACAATCGTCACCGGCCGTCCGTCCACGGAGACCTTTCTGCCGACGATACTTTCGTCGCCGCCAAAATGAGTTTTCCAATACGAATAACTCAGAACCATGACGGGGTTTGCGCCGGGTGTTTCTTCTTCGGAAGGGAGAATGAAACGGCCGAGCGCCGGCTTGAGCCCCAGAGTGGAAAAGTAATTCCCCGCCCCGTAGCTCGTGACGATGCGAGAGGCCTTGCCGTTGACACTGATCCCATCAATGCTGATTTGATAGGCGATCAGGCCGGAGAAGACATCGGAGGTTTGCTGGCGAATATCGAGGTAATCCGGCGCCGAAAAATTCGTGATGATCTGGCCGCCCTTCAGTTGATAGGCAAGGGTCGTGATCTGGGCGGGATCCTTTACGTTGAGCGGGCGGAGGAGAAAAGCATCCACGAGGCTGAAAATGGTGGCATTCGCGCCGATCCCCAGCGCGAGAGTGAGAATCGCGACGGCGGTGAAGCCGGGATTTTTCCTGAGGGTGCGGAAACCGTAGCTGATGTCCTGGGCGAGTGTTCCCATCTCTCTTCTCCTCTGTGCCTGGCGGCCCGGGCTACTCGTATCGCAACGCTACGATTGGATCGACACGCATCGCACGCCGCGACGGTATGTAACAAGCGGAGAGGGCGACGCCCGCCAGCACAACTGCGACGCCAGCAAACGTGATGGGATCGGTGCCGCTGACGCCATACAGCATCCCGACCATCAAGCGCGTCAGCCCGAGGGCCACCACAAGGCCGATTCCAACACCGACAAGCGCCATCTTCATTCCCTCGCCCAACATGAGTTGCAGCACGTCGCTCCGCTGTGCGCCAAGGGCAATGCGAATGCCGATTTCGTGAGTCCGTTGCCCGACCACGAAGGAGATCACGCCGTAGATGCCGATGCTCGAGAGCAGCAACGCAATCGCCGCAAAGACGCTGAGCAAAATCATCGTGAAGCGCTTCCCGGCTAGTGAGTCCCCGACGATTTCTTCCATGGGCTTAGTGTCGTAAACCACGTTCTCTGAGTTCATCTTCTCTATTGCCTCGCGAATCGCGGGCACGGCGGCTGTCGGCGATCCCTTGGTTCGAACAACGACATTCGTGCCCAGCGCTCCGACCCAGAGCCGATCGGGAATCTGCATCATTGCCATATAGGCCTGCGCGCGGATAGGGTGTTTGGCGTCTCCATCGGTGTCCAGGCCCCAGTGTTTGACGTGTCCGACGATACCGACAATCTGCGGATCCATTTCAAAGATGCCGACGTGAATTCGTTTGCCGATAGGATCCTGGTTGGGGAAGTACTGCTTCGCGAAGCTGTCATCAACGACGACCACGGCAGGCGAATGTTCGTTGTCATCAGCGGCCAGAAAACGCCCGCGCAGCAACGGAATCTCCATCGCGTTTAGATACTCCGATGAAGTGAGGTAAAAGAGCGATTGATGCATCTCGCTTTCGTTGGTCGGCCGCGGCTGGTCTGCAGGCCAGAACGGAAGTTCGTTGTCACCGTTCATCGGCAGAGAGCCGAAGGTGGGCGCAACAGCTTCAAGGCCTGGAACAGCTCTCAATCGCTCGTCCAGTGTACGAATCGCCGCGCGTTGCGACACAGGTGTTGCGCCGAACGCAGGCGACATCGCTACACCGAAAGTCAGTACCCCCTGCGGATTAAATCCCGGCTGGACATTCCAGAGGTCCACCAGGCTGCGAATCATCAGCCCGGCGCCAATCAGCAGCACGAGCGCCATGGCCATCTCTACGGCGACGAAAACGCCTTGCGCCCGGTGCCGCGCGCCACTTCCGCCGCGGCCACTCTCTCTCAGTGTGTCCTGCAGATTCGGCCGCGCGGTTCTCAGCGCCGGCGCCAAGCCGAATAAAACGCCAGCTACCACAGACGCCACCAGCGTATACATTAGAACGCGGCCGTCCAAGCCGATCTCTTGCGCCCGAGGAAGCGTCTCCGGCACCAATCGGATCGCCGCCTGGGTGGCCCAACCGGCAAGGATCAGCCCAAGAGCGCCGCCCGCGAGCGCGAGAAGAATGCTTTCGGTAAGCAACTGGCGAATGACGCGGGATTGACCCGCCCCAAGTGCTGCCCGAATCGCAAATTCGCGGGCCCGCGATGTTGCTCGTGAAAGCTGAAGGTTTGCGACGTTCACGCAAGCGATCAGGAGCACGAATCCAACCGCGCCCAGGAGCACCCACAAAAATGACTGAACCTGACTGACGATGGAATCCTTGAGCAACGACGCTCGAATGCCCGCGCCTTTGTCTGCATCCGGATATTCGGAGGCGAGTTCGCTAGCGATACCATCCATGTCCGCACGCGCTGCCGCTAGCGTCACCCCTGGCTTCAGACGCGCGATGGCGCGCATGCCTTCGTGCACATCCCGTTGCTGAAACAGGGGGTCGGCATACTGGCCGATAGGAATGTAAATATCCTTGATATCGTCCAGATTGACCGCGTCGAGATGGAAGCTTCGCGGAATGACGCCAACAACCGTGTAGCTTTCACCGTTGAGCATCAGTGTTTTCCCGACGATGTCAGGCGACGATCCGAACTTGCGCTGCCACAACCCGCCGCCGATCAGCACCACTCGTGTGGTGCCGAGGCGATCTTCATCTGCCGTGAACAAGCGGCCGAGAACGGGATTGACGCCCAGAATTTCAAAGAACCCGTGCGAGATCATCGCCACTCGCACGCGCTCCGATTCGCCGCTTCCCGTCAAACTGTAATCATCCTGCCGATACGCTGCCATTGCAGAGAACGAAGCATTCCGCCGCTGCCAATCCAAGAAATTCGGATAGGAGATCGAGGAACTTTCGAAATTCGCGGTCTTTTCCGAGAGCGCGATCAGTTTGTCCGGCTCGGGGTAAGGGAGAGGCCTTAGCAATACCCCATCGACGACAGAAAAGATGGCGGTGTTGGCGCCGATCCCGATAGCCAGCGTGAGAATCGCGACGAGCGTGAATCCGGGGTTTTTCAGCAGTAAGCGGACGGCGTAGCGAAGGTCTTGAATGAGGACTCCCATGTTGCCTCTCTTCACCCCTCTGTAAACACACGCGTTCTCAGTGGCCGAAAAGCTGCTTCGACCCGCGTCGAAGAAAAATTTTTAGAATCTAGGGCCGGGGCCGGCTTATACGCTCGCGGTGCGCGAGCCGACCGTCTCTTCAACGATGCGGCCGTCGAACAGGTGAATGGTCCGATCAGCGATGCTCGCGTAGCGTGGATCGTGCGTGACCATGCAGATGGTCGCGCCCTCGCGATGCAATTGCCGGAGCAAATCGATCACCGCTTCGCTGTTTTTCGAGTCCAAGTTTCCGGTGGGCTCGTCCGCCAGCAGAATAGAGGGCTGGCCGACGAGGGCGCGCGCGACGGCGACGCGCTGCTGCTGGCCGCCTGAAAGCTGAGAAGGGTAATGTTTCATGCGGTGCGCCATGCCGACACGCTCCATCACTTCCTGCACGCGCTTTTTGCGCTCGGCCGCGGCCATGCTGCGATAGGTCAGGGGAAGCTCGACGTTCTCGTAAACGGTCAGGTCGCCGATCAAATTGAATGCCTGGAAAACGAAGCCAATTTCGCGGTTGCGGATGCGCGTGCGGTCGGAGAGCGACAGGTTGGCCACCGGCTGCTTATTGATCCAGTAATTGCCTTCTGTCGGCGAATCGAGCAGCCCGAGAATCGAGAGCAGCGTGGACTTGCCGCAGCCGGATGGCCCGGCGATGGAAAGAAACTCTCCCTGCTTGATGTCTAGATGGACGCCGCCCAACGCGTGCGTCTCGACTTCATCCGTATAGAAGACCTTGGTGACTCCCTCGAGTTTAATGAGCGATTCCGCGCTGTCGTTCATGCTGGGCTCCTCCCATCCCTAGATACGTTTACCGAGCTCCTGAAAGTTCCCTACTTCAACTGCACCCGGTCGAAATTATCCCAGGCGGACATATCCGAGAGAATCACCTGGTCGCCGATTTGCAGTCCCTTCACGATTTCGACCGTGTTGACCGAAGTGCGGCCCAATTCGACTTGCACGCGAGTGGCTTCTTTGCCGTCATCCACAACCTTGAACAGTCCCACCGTGCTATTGGCTTCGCCGTGCACCGGGCGGCCGACGTACAGGACGTCCGCGAGGCGCTCAATTTCGACGGTGCCCTCTACGCTCAAATCAGGCCGCGCGCCTTGCGGCAAAGCGCCTTCGAGGGCGACGTCCACCGTAACGGTTCCATTCACCACAGCGGGATCGATGCGCGAGACGTGTCCCTGAATCACGCCGTTGTGGGTGTCTACGCTCGCCTTTTGACCGATTTGGATGTCTTTCGCCTGGGTCTCCGCAATCTTCAGGGCGGCTTTCAAGTGCGTGGGCTGGGCGACGCGAGCGAGCACCGTTCCCTGCATCACTTTCTGGCCGACTTCCACATCGAGCTCCTGGAGCACGCCGTCAATTCCCGGACGGACGTGCAACTGGTCGAGCTGGGAGCGCTTCAAGTCGTAGAGGGCGCGCTTTTCGTCCACGTTGGATTGCTGAACGGCGAGCTGCGCGGGGATGGAAGCGGCGAAGGTGTCCACTTGCTTCTCGGCGATCTCGTTTTGCTTGGCCAACTCTTCGGCCTGCACAATGGACGTCTTCACGATGAAATCCGCCACCAATCCGAGGGCAAAGAGCTTTTCATTGTTTTGGCGTTGCAGGTCGGCGGTGTGATAGGCAGAGCGGATCGCGGCGGCCTGCGCGCGCTTATCCATCAATTGATTTTCGAGCTGGGCTTTGGTGTTGTTCAGCGCAGCTTCGGCGCCGCGTAGTTGATATTCCGCATCGAGGGCGGCCTGCTGCAACTCGGGGTTGCTCAGATCCAAGATAACGGTATTTGCCTTGACCGGGACGCCGGGGAGGAGATAGCGCTGTTCGACGCGGCCGTCGGTTGCGGCCGGCAGCAAGCGAATCGTCTCTGGAACAAGAGTGCCAAGACCACGAACTTCGCGAAGCATCGGGCCGCGCTTCACGGCGTCGGTCCAAACTGTTGAGCGATCCACGGTGGGTGCAGCGGGCTTTAGCCGCGACAGGGCATATGTGACCAGCGGAATGAGCACCACTGCCGCCGCGATATAGGCGATGCGCCGGACCTTTTTTTGCCTCTTAGCCTCAGGACGCGCAATATCCACAGCCGTGACCTCTCCCTTTGCCGACATATATAGCGCAAGTCAACTTCCGGTGTCTCCTCATCTATAAGTTCCTTGTTTTGTGGTTATTACAGACATTTATAGGGTTCCAAATACGGCATTTTGCCCGCTCATGGGAATCCTCTGTCCCGCTACCGGACAGCTTTTGACGCCCATTCCGCTCATGATTTTAGCCGTTATGAAGAAGCCTCCAGGCTGGCTCGGATTTCCTGCCAGCGCTTGGGGCGGCGCTTGGAGTCGAGAACCTTCTTGCGAAGGCGGATCGACTTCGGTGTCACTTCGACGTATTCGTCGTCCGCGATGAACTCGATGGCCTTCTCCAGGGTCAATTCGCGGGGCGGAATCAGGCGGATGGCTTCGTCAGCGGTCGAGGAACGCATGTTGGTCAATTTTTTTTCTTTGGTGATGTTGACGTTCATGTCTTCCTCGCGGGAATTCTCGCCGACGATCATTCCTTCATACACTTCGATGCCGGGGCCGACGAACATTTCGCCGCGCTCCTGAATTCCCCAGATCGCGAAGGCAACGGAGGTGCCGGGGCGATCGGCCACGAGAGCGCCCGTGAGACGCATGGCCATGTCGCCGGCGTAATCGGTCCAGCCTTCGAGGATCGAGTGAATGAGCGCGGTGCCGCGGGTATCGGTGAGCAACTGGCTGCGCAGGCCGATCAAGCCGCGGGAAGGGATGCTGAATTCCATGCGCACGCGGCCGGAGTGATGGTTGACCATTTTTTTCAATTCGCCGCGGCGGCTCCCGAGAGATTCCATAACGATGCCGATGAAGTTTTCCGGGCAATCGATGACGAGGAGCTCGAGGGGCTCGAGGCGGCGGCCGTTTTCGTTGCGGACGACGATTTCGGGCTTGCCGACCGTGAGCTCGTAGCCTTCCCGGCGCATAGTTTCGATGAGGATGGCGAGCTGCAATTCGCCGCGGCCAAGAACGCGGAACGCATCCGTAGAACCCGTCTCTTCCATGCGAAGAGAGACATTGGTGAGCAGTTCTTTCTCGAGGCGAGCGCGCAGATCGCGGGACGTGACGTATTGGCCTTCGCGTCCGGCGAAAGGCGAGGTATTGATGGTGAAAACCATCGCCAGAGTCGGCTCGTCAATCACCAGAGGCTCAAGAGGAGCAGGATGCTCGAGGTCAGTGACGCTTTCGCCGATTTGAATTCCTTCGACGCCGGCGATGGCGACGATGTCTCCGGCGGAAACCTCTTCGGCTTCGTCGCGCTCCAGGCCGCGGAACGTGAAAAGCTTGGTGATTTTGGCCGGCTCGATCCCGCCGTTCAATTTTGCGATGCCGACTTCAGTGCCGCGGTGGAGCGTCCCTTGGAAGACGCGAGCGATGGCTATGCGCCCGAGGAAATCGCTGTAGTCAAGATTGGTGACTTGAATCTGGAGCCTAGAAGCAGGAGCGCCCGAGGGCGCGGGAATGGAGCTGATAATTTCGTCGAAGAGCGGCTGCAAGGTGGTCGAATGGTCGCCGAGCTTGCGATGGGCCACTCCTGTTTTCGCGTTGGTGTAGAGCACGGGAAAATCGAGCTGGTCTTCGGTGGCGTCGAGATCAATGAGCAGGTCGTAGATCTGATCGAGGACCTCGGCGGGGCGTGCGTCGGGACGGTCAATTTTATTGAGCACCATGATGGGCGGCAGCTTTGCCGCGAGTGCTTTTTGAAGGACGTAGCGCGTCTGCGGCAACGGGCCCTCGGCCGCATCCACGAGAACAAGGACGCCATCCACCATGCGGAGGGCACGCTCGACTTCGCCGCCAAAATCGCTGTGACCGGGAGTGTCAACTATATTGATTTTGGTCCCGCGGTAGCTGAGGGCGGTATTTTTCGCCAGGATGGTGATGCCACGTTCGCGCTCGAGATCGTTCGAGTCCATGACACGGCGGGGGACTTCCTGGTTTTCGCGGAAGATGCCGCTTTGATGGAGCATGGCGTCAACGAGGGTGGTCTTGCCGTGGTCCACGTGGGCGATGATGGCGATATTGCGAATCGGCGTCGTCATACGGTCCCAGTCAGAGGAAAAGGGCTGCATATGCGGTCTTGCAGCCCTAATAGATTGCGTTGGATAGAATCCGGGAGCAATAAACGCATTCCCATTCTAGCACGAGAGGGGGGGGGGTGGGGCGCTAGCCGGATAGAGGCAAAAAGAAAAACCGGCAATGTGTGACGATTAGAAATGGCTAGGGCTTTTTGTTTTCTATAAGTTAGGAGAAATTCTAATATCGGGATGTGACGATTAGAAAATTGGAGGGCCGTGCGGGTGGCTAAAGGAGATTTGACTACCGCGCGTGCCCCAGGCATCGGATTAGGGCCAGGCGGAATGGAGAGATCCATTCCATCCACTACAACTATAGCACGGTATTACTATAGTGTCAACATACACCGGAGGATACGGCAGGGAGGGGGAGCGTTCGATTCCAAAAAGGCACTCTTGTGGTGAAAATTCTTGACAATTATGGTATAAGTATATGGAGCGTAAAGACTTAATTGGGTTTCGCAAATCAGGGAACCAAAAATGCGGGTTTTGCATCTAACTTGTTATGAAAACTCATAAGCGCTTGGGACGCGGGCGTTTAGTCCCGACTCGGCCGACTGGGGTCGAGTATCGTGTAAATTATGGCATTCAGATGACGCCTCCTGAGAGGAAGCACGGGCGGGGGCCCGCGCCGACGAAGTGGGAGAAGTGCGTAGTGAAGTCGGAAGCGGCGCACCGGATCCCGAGTGGAGAGTATTTCCTGCACGCCGATGAAGGTGGCGTGTTCCAGGTGAAGTACACGGGCAGCCGCTGGGAATATTTGGCTGCCGCGTAAGTCGTCTCCTGAAGCGGTCCTTCCGATTGGCGGTTCGATGCGAGGGGAGGGGTGTGCCTGCATCGTTTGGAGCGGGCGATTCCTCCTCTCTTGTCCTGTGGGTTCCTGCCTGAAAGATGATTTCAGATTTGAGACGGGGGAGAAGTGTCACGCCTACAGGGTTTGGCCTTAATTGCATTCATACCCAACCCTTACGGGTTCGTTAGCCCAGCCCGCCGTCTTCTGGCGGGCTGGGTCCGCGATTCGCGCGATGTCTAGCATCGTAGGCCCGGTTTTTGGGCCCCGACTTCTTTGTCGGGGTGCGGCACATACCTTTGCGTCTAACTCCTCTCCAAAATCTTCACCCCGTCCCGCCCTCCAACGTATACCTTCGCCGCATACCCCAAAAACAATCCATGCTCGACCACTCCCACCACATGATCGAGATGGTGCGCGGTCTCCTTCGGCGCCGTCATCGGCCCATACGCGCAATCCATGATGTAATGCCCGCCATCGGTCACGTACGGTTTCGTCTTCGTCGCCATCCGCAGCTCCGGATTCGCCCCGAGCTGCCTTAATTTTTCCCGCGTGGCTTCCCAGCCGAATGGCACCACCTCGACCGGCACCGAGAACCGCGACCCGAGCCGGTCCACAATTTTCGTCTCATCGGCCACCACTACCATCCGCTTGCTGGCCGCGGCCACGATTTTTTCGCGCAATAGCGCTCCGCCGTGTCCCTTGATCAGAAAGAGCGTCCCGCGCTCGACTTCATCCGCGCCGTCAATCGTCAAATCAATTTGCGTGTGCTTCGCCAGCGACGTGAGCGGCACGCGCAGCGAACGCGCTTGCGCCGCCGTCCGCTCGGAAGTAGGAATGCCCACGATCCGCAGCCGCTCTTCCTTGATCCGCCGCCCGAGCGCGCTCACGACAAACGCTGCCGTCGATCCCGTCCCGAGCCCGACCACCATTCCGCTCTCGACGAGCTGCGCGGCCGCTTCCGCCGCCGCCTTCTTCCACAGATCCTGCTCCGTCAATTTCACCGTTTTTTTCGTCATGGCCGCCGCCCGCGCCGCCGCATCATATCCGCTCCCCCTCCTGTTGCCAACTGTGCATCCCGTCGCATCTCTCGCCAATCTCCACAGACTCGTTCGCTTGCGTTTTCGCCCGGCATCGTGCCACGGTTGAACACGCGGGCATCTCGCGTCCGATGACTTATATCGGGAAGGACTTTCAGATGACGGAGGGCGGTAGCTCAGTGAATCACGTCATTAACCACCCTGCCTCAAATTTGACGCGGGTGAAGAAAGTGTCCCGGTTCCGACCAGCAACCGGGATCCCGGTGCGCGGTTTCCGCGCGATGCCGGGACCCTGGCCGCCGTGGCGGCCCTGGGCGCTGCGGCGACTAATCGAACATCTTATGCACGCTCTTACATCAGCCGTGAAGGGTCGCGGGCCTCGCTCCTGCCCGCCGTGGCCTGCCTGCCGTGGCAGGCGGGCCTCATCCAACCGCCCGGAATTCTAATCGTTAATGAAACGATTAGAAATCGATCTAAGTCTCTTTGGAATCATCAAAAATGCGATTTCTAATCGTTAGAAAACCTATGCCCCCTGGCCACCCTGATCGGGTGCCCATCCTCCCTCCCGAACGTACGCGCGTGGCTGCGCTTCCCTTATCTCCTTTACTTCTGGCCATCCGACAAGGATGGCCATCCCGAGCGACCCACGGGAGTCGAGGGGCTTTACCTCCTCTGCTTCCCGTGCCTCCATTGCGTCAAGATGCTGCCCGGCCATACAATGACGCACTCGTCCTGGTGAGTCGGCTATGTTCCGCAAAATCTTGGTTGCGAATCGCGGCGAAATTGCCGTGCGCATCCTGCGCGCCTGCCGCGAACTGGGTGTTCGCGGCGCCGCGGTCTATAGCGACGTGGATCGCGCGGCGCTTCACGTCCGCCTCGCGGATGAGGCCTACCCGGTCGGGCCGGCACCCTCGCGCGAAAGTTACCTCGTCATCGAAAAAATTCTGGGCGTCGCGAAGCGGGCGGGATGCGACGCGCTGCATCCGGGCTACGGCTTCCTCGCGGAAAATCCGGAGCTGCCGCGGGCTTGCGCGGAGGCGGGCGTGACCTTCATCGGGCCGACACCCGAGGCGATGGAGCGGCTCGGATCCAAGACCGCGGCGCGGCATCTCGCGCGCGAGGCGGGCGTGCCGACGGTGCCCGGAACGCTCGATCCGATCGCGCGAGTCGAAGAGGCCCTCGAGACCGCGCGAGGAATCGGATTTCCCGTTTTGCTGAAGGCAGTCGCGGGCGGCGGCGGCAAGGGCATGCGCCTCGTCGAGATCGAACCCGAATTTGCGGGCGCATGGCGCGATGCGGCGTCGGAGGCGCAAAACGCGTTCGGCGACGGGCGGCTCTATCTCGAGAAATATCTCGTGCACCCGCGCCACGTCGAGATACAAGTGTTCGGGGACCACCACGGGGGGCTCGTTTATCTCGGCGAGCGCGAATGTTCGGTGCAGCGGCGGCACCAAAAAGTAATCGAAGAAGCGCCGTCGCCCATCATCACGCCGGAATTGCGGCGGGGGATGGGCGAGGCGGCCGTGAAACTCGCGCGCGCGGGCGGGTACACAAACGCGGGGACCGTCGAGTTTCTCGTGGACGCGCAGCGGAATTTTTATTTCCTCGAGGTGAATACGCGCCTGCAGGTCGAGCACCCGGTGACGGAGATGGTCACGTCGCTCGATCTCGTGAAATTGCAAATTCGCATCGCGGCCGGCGACCCGCTGCCGTTCGCGCAAGAAGACTTGGCGATCCGCGGGCACGCCATCGAGTGCCGCGTTTACGCCGAGGACCCGGACAATAATTTCTTTCCCTCGCCGGGGAAAATTCTCAGACGGCGGACGCCGAACGGGCCGGGAATCCGGCTCGATGACGGCATGTATGTCGGCTGGACGGTGCCGAACGAGTATGACCCGCTGCTCGGAAAATTGATTGTTTGGGGGAGTGATCGCGCTGAAGCCATTGCGCGGATGCGAAGAGCTCTCACGGAATATTACGCCGGAGGAATCAAGACGAATATCCAGCTCTTCCAGCGCATTTTCGCCACGCGCGATTTTCAGAGCGGCGAGATTCACACGCGCTGGCTCGACGAATTCCTGGCCGCGGAGCAAAAGAAATCGAGCGCGGCGGGCGATGCGGGACCCGATGCGCGCGACGGGAGAAGCTATACGGAAAAGGCTGCGATTTTTGCGGCAGCACTATGGCACGCGTCGCACGGCGGCGATTCCGGAACCAGCGTATCCAATGGCCAGGCCTCGCCGGAGTCGAAGTGGAAGCTCGAAGGGCGGCGCGAACAGGTGAACCGCGAGCCGTCGCGCTAGAGTGCTCGGCCGATCACAAACGCGAATACTCGAACGATGAAAATCGAGATCGAACTCGGAGGCGCAATCCACAGCGTCGAATTGGAGCGCGTGGATGGACGGCTGATCTGCCTGCTCGATGGCGAGAGGCTCGAGCCCGACGCGGTCGAGGTCGAGCCGGGAGTTTACTCGATCTTGCTCGGAGGGCAAGCATTCGAAGCGCGCGTGGAAACACGGGTCGGCTTTGTCGGTGGTTTGCGCGTCCTCGCCGGTGGCCGGGAGTTTTTTGCCGACGTCCGCGACCCGCGGCAATGGCGGCGCAACCGCGGCGCAGCGGCGGAAGCAGAGGGGCGGCAACAGGTGATTGCGCCAATGCCAGGGAAAATAGTGCGCACGCTCGTCGAGGCGGGCGATGTGGTGGAAATCAAGCAGGGGTTGCTGGTGGTCGAAGCGATGAAGATGCAAAACGAAATCCGCTCGCCGAAATCGGGGAGAGTGGAGCGGCTGCTTGTCTCCGAAGGGCAGACGGTCAATGCGGGCGAGGTCCTCGCCATCATCGCCTAGCATTTCGAAGGAGGTTGCTCCCGCGCTAGACATTAACCATTTGGCGTATCCGTCGGTTTCCTTTCTTCTCAAGCGTCGCGGCACCTGCCAAAATTTCATTCCAGCAGCAGTAGGCGCGGCACCTAAGGTGAAAGGGCTGGGGGAGGAAAGGAATGCACTCGCCGTCCAACATTCTCGAAACTGCGCTCTGGACGATGATGGGGACTCTGGCTCTCCTGTGGACGATTCCCTGCGGTGCCGTCGCGGATTGGGGCCAGACCCAGGGAATCAGTTTTCGAAAAACTTTTCTCGTCTGTCTCTTCCTGAGCCCTCTGGCTGGGCTGGTTTTTGTGCGCATCGCGCGAGGCGCTCGCGGCAATCCGGTGCTCGCGCAAACCGCGCTCCGCAGCTAGCGCGCCTCGCTCCGTAAATTTTTTCTCCTTTGTGCGGCACTCACTCCCATCTGAATTCAGACTGATTCTATTTCGCGAATTTTCCGCTGCCGTTCGTTCGGATGGTGTATAAGGGGCGCTCGAACCAACCTCGCCCGCGGTGGAGGTGCTCATGGGGGATTCAACGGCGGCGGAAAGTTTGGCTTCTCTCCCCGAATATTATCAAACCGAATTCCAGAAGATTCGCGACTCGAGCGAACAATATAAAGGGAAGTGGAATTGGGCGGCGTTTCTAGCGGGCCCCGTTTGGGCCTACTTGAAAGGCTTGCAGGCGGTTGTCGTCATTTACGTGCTGGCAATCATCTTTACGTTTGGGATTTCGGTTCTGGCCTATGCGGTGATTTTCGGGCTCCGCGGAAACTACATGTATTACACCAAGCTGACGAAAGGCCGGAATCTGATCATCTAGAAGTCCGCTTTCAATCTATTTCGACGCAGGAAGTTTCCCCGCCGACTCGGTAATCTGCCGCGCCAGATAGTTCGTCACGTGAGCTTCGTCGCGCGCCTCGATCAGATAAGCCGAGCGCAGCAACTGCTCCTTGCGGTTGCGCAGCATGTCGCGGATGGACGTTTGCACCTGCGGGTCGGAGATTTCGCGCTGCCCGGCGGGCTCTTTCGCAATCAGCTTCAGAATCCGAAACGCGCCTTTGCCGACCGGGATGGGCTGGCTGAACTCACCCGCGTGCATGGACAACACGGCTTTCTTCAACGCGGGATCCGATTGATTCAGGTTTGACTCAGGAACGAACCCGAGATCGCCGCCCGTCGAAGCGGTCGAGTCTTCCGAATAGTCCATCGCAAGCTGAGCGAAATCGGCGCCGCCATTGAGCTTCTGTTCCATCAGGGCGGCTTTACGTTTCGCGTCGGCGTCGTTTGTCGCCTTGTCGTTCTTGCGGTTGTGAACGGTCGGGTCCGGATGCGGGGTAATGAGAATCTGGGCGATGTGATATTGCGTCTCGGCCACGTTGAACTGGCTGCGATTCTTGTTGTAGAAGTCCGCGATGTCCTGATCCGTGATGCCAATCTTCGCGATAATCTCGCGGTTGAAGAGTTTCTGAATCGAAAGCTGGCGGCGAATATCGCCCTTGAGGTCGTCCACCGTAAGGCCGGTGTCTTTCAGCTTCTTCTGAAACTCTTCCTCGGTGTAGGGGCTCTTCGACTCGGTAAATTTATCT
>Ga0187781_10001331_pt1 | contig 18639 bp, 13 predicted proteins | sample 0715_SJ02_MP02_2_FD_132447 | JGI IMG/M metagenome (GOLD analysis project Ga0187781, IMG submission 132447) | Tropical peat soil microbial communities from peatlands in Department of Meta, Colombia - 0715_SJ02_MP02_20_MG | ecosystem: Environmental > Terrestrial > Soil > Wetlands > Peat | place... | reverse complement strand
CTATCCGACCGTGTCGCGGTTTTGGGACGTCATCGACAAGCACAAGGTGAACACCTTCTACACGGCGCCGACCGCGATGCGCTCCTTGATGCAATCGGGCGACGAGCCGGTGAAGAAAACCTCGCGCGCGTCGCTGCGGCTTCTCGGCTCGGTCGGCGAGCCGATCAATCCGGAAGCCTGGGAATGGTATCACCGCGTGGTCGGCGACGGCCGCTGTCCGATCGTCGATACTTGGTGGCAGACCGAGACCGGCGGCATTCTGATCACGCCGCTGCCGGGCGCGATCGCGCTCAAGCCCGGATCGGCGACGCTGCCCTTCTTCGGCGTCGTCCCGCAGATCGTCGATCCCGAAGGCAAGGTGCTCGACGGCGCAGTCACCGGCAATCTGTGCATCGCCGACTCGTGGCCCGGCCAGATGCGCACCGTCTATGGCGACCATCAGCGCTACGTCGACACCTATTTCAGCGCCTATCCGGGCAAGTATTTCACCGGCGACGGTTGCCGCCGGGACGAAGACGGTTATTACTGGATCACCGGCCGTGTCGACGACGTCATCAACGTCGCCGGCCATCGCATGGGCACGGCCGAAGTCGAGTCGGCCCTGGTCGCGCATCCGAAAGTGTCGGAGGCCGCGGTGGTCGGCTATCCGCACGACATCAAGGGCCAGGGCATCTATGCCTATGTCACGCTGATGGCGGGCGAGCAGCCGAGCGAAGCCTTGCGCAAGGAACTGGTGCAGTGGGTACGCACCGAGATCGGCCCGATCGCTTCGCCCGATCTCATCCAGTTCGCGCCCAACCTGCCGAAGACGCGTTCGGGCAAAATCATGCGCCGCATCCTGCGCAAGATCGCCGAAGACGAGTTCAGCAATCTCGGCGACACCTCGACGCTTGCCGATCCCGCCGTGGTCGACGATCTCGTCACCCACCGCCAGAACAAGAAGAGCGCGTAGGCGTGATGCGATTGAAGCGATGCGCGTGAAGTTTCTGGTTCCCACCATGGCGGCGGCGATTGTTTGCTCGCTTGGCGGCGCCACCCGGGTTGTCGTTCAATAATCGGGCATCAGCCGATCAGCACCACGGTTCGCGCCGCCCGCCGGAATAGGCGCGCGCGAAGCCGCCCCTGAGCAGAGCGGCCGAAACGTCGGGCGTGTCGCGCGTCGCCACCGCCGCATCGATCCTGCCGCGATATTTGTCGGGCCCGACCTGCGAAAGGCTCACCCCGCCGGCGGACAGGATGCGTTGCAGAGCGGCACGCGCCGCTTCCGCCTTGAGGTATTCGCTGGCGCAGCGGGCATGAAGTTCGGGCGCATCGATCGCGCGCAGCCGGACCCTGGTATTGATCTCGAAGCCGGACCAGATGCGCACGCGCGCTTCGAACGTATCGCCGTCGATGACGCGAAGAACCTCGGCGGTATAGGTCACCTGCGGATTGAAATCGGCAAACCGGTAGCGGGACCAGGAAAACGCGCCGCGCTCATGGGCTGCGATGATGGCCGGATCCGGCCCGGCCGGCGGATGAAATATCGCGCCCGCAGCCAGTCCCAGTCCGAAGATCACGCCGATGATGGGCAGCACGCCGCCAAGCGGTCGGCCGGACCGCCGATGGGTCAGATCCGCCGAGGATAAGGAACGCTTCACGCCTGTCTCACCAGGGACCGGCTGCTGCGAAAATCAGAGAGCGATGCATGGATTCAGTGGCGCCTCCGCTTAGCGCCGCAGCGGCAGCGGGTGCGGAGGCGGCGGCGGAATGGGTGGTTGCGCGCATCGCTGCTCGGCGAGCGCGGCAAGATATTGCTGGCGGGCTTTGAGCGCGTCCATTTCCGTTCCGGCCGCACCCTTTGCATCCATGGCGAACCACACCGGCCAGACGACGACGCCGACCACGCCGGCAGCGACATTCTGAGCGATCTTGGCGTGGTTCTCCTCGGCAAGCTTTTCAGCCTGCAGGTTGTTGGCCTCGATCTCGGCGCGGACCATGGCGCAATCGCTTTGCGCATCCTGCGGCTGGACGACGGCGACCGGATGGGGGTCGCGTCCGGCACAGGCGCCCAAGAGAGAGACGGCCAAGGCAAAGGCCAAAGCCATCGCGCCAAGCTTCCCGCCACGCATGACCGCATCCCCTCAGCCCCGGCGAACTTGAATGTTCATGAAATGTTCTATACGACCATTTCGCGCGTTGCAACGATATTTGTCCCAAGGTTGCAGGAATCTGTTCCGTTCTCGCCAAGCCGGGCCCCAGTAACCGGCTTGAGATCGGCCAATGGACCAGAGCATGATCCGGAAAAGTGGATACCGGTTTTCCGAAAAGATCATGCTCCATCAAAGATCTAGAGCGCGATGACGATTCAACACAAAGCCATCGCGCTCTAGAAATCCGACGTAAGCCCGTTGATTTCCCAGTCGCCATAGCGCGTCGGTTCGGGGCCGTCGCGGCCGGCGATTTCCCTGGGGCGGTCGACCGGATGCCGGTCGCGTTCGGCGCGGCGCGCGGCCGCCTCGGCCAGCGCCCGTTCCGCGGCCGGCGTCAGCGGGCGCTTGGCAGCCGCCCCTTCATCGGGTTCCGCGCGCGTATCGGATTTGGGCGACGTTTCGTCAACGGACATAGGTCTCAATTGGCGCATGTGCCGCGCGGCCGCAAGCGGTCATGATCCTGTATAGAGGCCTGCCATGAAGCCCAAGCAAAACTCCCGTTCGGCCAAAACGCCTGCCAAGCCAATGGCCGACCCGCCTGGCCTGACCGTCCGCCGCATCGCCGCCGACATCGTCGACGGCGTGCTGCGCCGGCACCGCCCGCTCGATGAACAGCTGGAAGGAGCGAACGCCCATCCCGGCCTTGCGGGCCTGCCCGATCGCGACCGCGCGCTGGCGCGCGCGCTGGTCGCGGTGGTGCTGCGGCGGCTTGGCACTCTGCGCCATCTCCTTGGCCTGCTGCTCGACCGCGGCCTGCCCAAGGACGCCCCGCGCGTAGAGACGGCGCTGTTGATCGGGGCGGCGCAAATCCTCTTCCTCGATGTGCCCGATCATGCGGCGGTCGATCTCGCCGTCCGGCTGGTGCAGGGCGACCGCCACGCCGCGCACTTTGCCGGCCTGGTCAACGCGGTGCTGCGCCGGCTTACCCGCGAAGGCGCCGCGCGCCTCGCCGAGCTCGATACAATCACGCTCGACACACCGAAATGGCTGATGGCGCGCTGGGTCGCGGCCTATGGCGAGTCCACCGCCCGGGCCATTGCGGCGGCCAATGCCGGCGAACCGGCGCTCGACCTCACGGTGAAAGGCGACGCGCCCTTATGGGCCGAACGCCTCGGCGGACGAGTATTACCGACCGGCTCCGTGCGGCTTGTGGCGCACGGTCCGGTAACGGCGCTGCCCGGCTTTGCCGAGGGCGCCTGGTGGGTCCAGGACGCTGCGGCGGCACTGCCGGTCCGGCTTCTCGGCAACGTCGCAGGCCTTCGCGTCGCCGACCTGTGCGCGGCGCCGGGCGGCAAGGCGGCGCAGCTCGCGGCCGCCGGCGCGCACGTCACCGCAGTCGATCGCTCGCCGGCGCGGCTCGCACGCTTGGAAGAGAATCTGAAGCGGCTGTCGCTCACCGCCGAGCTTGTTTGCGCCGACGTCGCCGAATGGAATGCGGAGCCGTTCGACGCGGTGCTGCTCGACGCGCCCTGCTCCTCGACCGGCACCATCCGGCGCCATCCCGACGTGCCCTGGCTCAAACAGCCGGCCGATATCGAGAAGCTTGCGGGGCTGCAACGCCGGTTGATCGAGCGGGCTTGCGCGCTCACCAAGCCGGGCGGGACGCTGGTTTATTGCACCTGTTCGCTCGAGCCGGATGAGGGCGAGGCCATCGTTAGCGGCCTTTTGGCCGCCGAACCGGGCGTCCGGCGGGCGCCGATGAATGCCGGCGAGGTTTACGGTTGCGCTGAATTTGTGACCCAGGAAGGCGACCTGCGCACCCTGCCCTCCCATCTCCCCGACCCCGACCCGCGGCTGGCGGGCCTCGACGGCTTCTACGCCGCAAGGCTCCTCAAGCACCGGCATTTACCGTGAAAAGGCCGCGCGTTGGCCGTGACCGCCCCCTTCCGGTATGGTGGGGGTTGGTGGGCGAGTTTTAGGCGCACTCGCCGGTGGAGACCGGGCGCGGCGATGGCGCGCGTTTCAATGGCGGACCGTGCAAAGCTGTCGGCGACGCTGTCTGCAAAGCTTACTTGGCTTCTGCTGCGCGCCGGGCTGCGGCGGATCAGCGGACGCATCAACGGCTACCGGCCGCTCACCTGGCCGGTCCCGCCGCACAAAAATGATCGGCTTCTGATCGCGCCGCAGGATCTGCACACGGCCGACGCGACCCGCGCCAGCGAAATCTATTCCGGCCGCTTCGCTTTCGCCGGCAAAGTCGTCATCTGCGGCGGCCGCTCCATTTTCGAGATGACGCCGCCATCCGACGACTGGATGTCCGAACTGTTGGGCTTCGGCTGGCTGCGGCATCTGCGCGCCGCCGAATCCGGCATCGCCCGCGCCAATGCCCGCGCGCTGGTCGACGAATGGATCGGCCTGCAGGGCGCCTGGCATCCGGTCGGCTGGCGCACCGACGTGCTGGCGCGGCGGATCATTTCCTGGCTCAGCCAAGCACCATTACTGTTACAGGATACCGATGCACGCTTTTATCGCCGCTTCCTGCGCAGCTTGCTGCGCCAGGTCCGCCACTTGCGTCACACCGCGGCCGACGCCCATCGCGGCGCAACGCGCCTGCAAGCGGCGATCGCGCTCTGTTACGCCGCTTTGTGCATCGCCAGTCAGGCGCGCCACATCAAGTCGGCGACCGCCTGGCTGACGAGCGAGCTCGAACGGCAAATCCTGCCGGACGGCGGCCATATCAGCCGCGATCCCGGCGTGATCATCGACGTCTTGATCGAGCTGTTGCCGCTGCGCCAGGCCTATGCGTCGCGCAATATCGCCCCGCCGCCGGCGCTCCTGAACGCCATCGATCGCATGATGCCGATGCTGCGTTTCTTTCGGCATTCCGAGGGGACGTTCGCGCACTTCAACGGCATGGGCACAACGCCCATCGAGCTTCTGCTCACGCTGCTTGCTTATGACGACAGCCGCGGTGCGCCGTTGTCGAACGCGCCCTATTCGGCCTATCAGCGCGTCGAAGCCGGCGGCGGCGTGCTGATCATGGACACTGGCCGCGGCCCGCCGCTGGAAACGAGCGTCGATGCCCATGCCGGCTGCCTGTCGTTTGAGTTTTCGTCTCCGAAGCAAAGCCTGATCGTCGTCAATTGCGGCATGCCGGCGACCGCGCGCGAGGAGTGGCGGGCGCTGGCGCGAGCCACAGCCGCGCATTCGACCGTCACCTTCAACGACGAGTCGTCCGCCCATTTTGCCAAGGCGCATGCGTTCAAGCGCCTGCTCGGCGGCTTGCCCATGGTCGGCGGCCCCACCAGCGTTTCCGTTTCGCGCGAGGAGCAATTCGATTCGATCACGGTGCGCGCCACACATGACGGCTACGCCGCCCGCTACGGCGTACTGCATGAGCGCACGGTGACGCTCGCCGCCGACGGCACGCGCTTCGAAGGCGAAGACATGTTCCTCGCCGCCGACGGCAGCCCGGAGATCCGCACCGCGCAGGACCGCTACGCCGTTCGCTTCCACTTGCATCCGTCGATCAAGGCCTCGCGCCTGACCGATGGCCACGGCGTGGTGCTGATGATGCCGAACAGGGAGGTGTGGACCTTCTCGGCCAGCGAACCGGGCGTAGCGCTCGAGGACAGCGTCTATCTCGCCGGCAGCGAGGGTCCGCGGCGAACGGCGCAGATCGTGATTCACGGTCAGGCGCGCGCGGTGCCGCGGGTCGCCTGGCGATTTCAGCAGTCCGCTACCGCCGCAGCGTCCGCGGGCGCAAGCAACCCGCGGCGGGTGCGCGAGAAGGTGCCGAAACTGCCGCTGTGACGTAACTTCCACCCGACACGTCACGCTCACCGCCGCTTCGCATTTCCCCTTCCCGCGCTTGCGCTGCGCGGTGGAGAATGAAACAAAGCGGCCCATGACCGAAGCCTTACGCCGCCCCACGCGCGCCCTCATTTCCGTTTCCGACAAGACCGGGCTGATCGACTTTGCGCGCGCGCTGGCCGATTACGGCATCGAGCTTATTTCGACAGGCGGCACGCGGCTTTCGCTGATCGCGGCCGGGCTCAACGTGACCGAGGTGTCGGAGGTCACCGGCTTTCCCGAGATGATGGACGGCCGGGTCAAGACGCTGCATCCGGCCGTGCATGGCGGCTTGCTCGCCATCCGCAGCAACCCGGCCCATGTCGAGGCGATGCGCCTGCACCACATCCAGCCGATCGATCTTGTCGTGGTCAATCTCTATCCATTCGAGAAGACGGCCGCGCGCGGCGCCGATTTCGACGATTGCATCGAGAATATCGACATCGGCGGGCCGGCGATGATCCGCGCGGCGGCGAAGAACCACGCCGATGTCGCCGTCATCGTCGAGCCGACCGACTACGCCGTGCTGCTCGCCGAATTCGCCAAGCACGGCGGCATGACGACGCTGGCGCTGCGCCGGCAGCTTTCCGCCAAAGCGTTCGCGCGCACCGCCGCCTATGACGCCGCGATCGCCAATTGGTTTGCCGGCGCGCTCGGCGATACCGCGCCCGATTTCCGCTCCGTCGGCGGCCGCCTGATCGAGGAATTGCGTTACGGCGAAAACCCGCATCAATGGGCGGCCTTCTATCGCACGCCCGAAGCGCGCTTCGGCGTCGCCACGTCGCGCCAGGCGCAAGGCAAGCAGCTCTCCTACAACAACATCAACGACACCGACGCGGCTTACGAATGCGTCGCCGAGTTCGATCCGTTGCGCACGGCGGCTTGCGCCATTATCAAGCATGCGAATCCTTGCGGCGTCGCTGAAGGCGACAGCCTCGTCGACGCCTACCGCAAGGCGCTCGCCTGCGATCCGGTGTCAGCTTTCGGCGGCATCGTCGCGCTCAACCGCCCACTCGATGCGGAAGCCGCGCGCGCGATCACTGAGATTTTCACCGAAGTCATCATCGCGCCGTCGGCGACCGAGGAAGCCATCGCCATTGTCGGCGCAAAGAAGAATCTGCGGCTCCTCATCGCCGGCGGCCTGCCCGATCCGCGCGCCAAGGGACTGACGGCGAAAACCGTCGCTGGCGGTCTGCTCGTGCAGTCGCGCGACAACGCCGTAGTCGATGACATGGAGCTTATGCCCGTGACCAAGCGGGCGCCGACCAACGCCGAACTGCGCGACCTGCGTTTTGCCTTTCGCGTCGCCAAGCATGTGAAGTCGAACACCATCGTTTACGCCAAGGATTCGGCGACCGTCGGCATCGGCGCCGGCCAGATGAGCCGCATCGATTCCGCGCGCATCGCCGCGCGCAAGGCGGAAGACGCCGCCAAGGCCGCCGGCCTCAAAGAGCCCGCGACCAGAGGCTCGGTGGTCGCCTCCGATGCGTTTTTTCCCTTCGCAGACGGGCTTCTGGTCGCGATCGAAGCCGGCGCTACCGCCGTCATTCAGCCCGGCGGCTCAATGCGCGACGACGAAGTGATCAAGGCCGCCGACGAGGCCGGCATCGCCATGGTGGTGACCGGGACAAGGCATTTCCGGCATTAGCGCCGGCGTCATTCCGGGACGCCGTGAAACGGCGAGCCCGGAATCCATAATCGCGGACCTCGCAGGAGTTTTGCACCGGATCAGGCTTGCACGAGCGCGATGCGTCACCGATCCAGTTTCTCATCGTCACTGTTACATTGACAATTGTCTCAATTTATGAGACATGAGCGTCATGATTCATGTCTGGCGCCTCAGCGAGGTCGGGCCCGATAATCTTGGGCTCGCCTGCACCGACGATGGCTTGCTGCTCGGCTACACCTCGCTGATTGAGCGACGCGGCGATTGTTTTGTCGTGCGCGAGCGCGGCGAGATCGAGCGTCTGTTGAAGCGCGCCTACCGCGGCGAACCGCCGGTGGACCGGCTCATGAGCGGTCTAGCGACGGTAGCCTCCGCGCTGAATGCCAACGATCAATGTTTGGCGCGGATCGCAGCCGTGCATTTGGAAATTCCCGATCTGGGAAGCACGGCCGCACGCGACGCGATGGCAGCCGAAGATGCGCTGATCAAATACGCCCGCGATGAAGCGACCGACGATGCAAACTGGAATCCGGCGCTACATCCGCGCACCGGCGCGCCGCCCAATCCCGGCTGGTTCGCACCGACTGGCGGCGAGCATGATTCGGCGGCAGTGCGCGTTGCGGAAAATCAGACTGATTCGCATCGCACCGACGCTCTGCCGGCAAGTGACGACAAACGCATAACGCCGCCACCGGATTACCAGATTGGCAAACCGGCGAGCTTCGACCATGTATCCGGCTCGAAAGATCGGCCGTCAGCAATTGGCTCCAGGAGTCGGTGCCTGAATATGATCTCGAAAGCGGCCGGATTGTGGGAGAACGGCCACGATGGCGCGTCATCGCACCTTACGTCGGCATTCCCGCCGCGAGCGCGGCGATTTTCGGCGGTGAGGCGATCGGCTTGCCGGCGGTCTTGTCGGCTCTGGGCCTCGGCGGAGATTCGGTTGAAACCGCGGTGGGGGCCGCAGGAGGAGCAAGTGAGGTAATCATCTCCTCCACCGCTCAAGAACAAGCCAATCTCGGCGTCAGTGGACTAAGCCAGTTTATGTCGGGCAATCAGTTGCGCGCCTATTTGGCAAATCCCGCCGCCGGAAGCCGCTTCTTGGGAACGGCTGTCCACAATGCGACCGCTCGCGTGCTGGAAATACGGTACCCGGGCCGTTTCATATACAACACCATTGGTCCTGATTTTCTCGACACCACGACTAAAGAATTGATCGAGTTGACGACGCCGCGGCAAGCAGCTGCGCACTTAGCAAGACCGGGATATGGTGGAGTGACCATCTCTACCTACACGCTGCCGTGAGTAAAGAGCTGCAACGATGCGCATAAAGGCAAGTTCAAAAGGCACTTTCAAAATACCCGATGATCAGCGCATAGTGCTGGATCACGCAAGGCTGGATGGCGAGGACTATTCAGGCCGAACACTGTTACAGTTCGCCTCGATTGGCTCCCATTTGCACGCCTGCAATTTCGATCAAACTCAAATTCAGTCAGCCGCATTTGGAAGCGGCCGCGAGACTTCGGAATTCGTTGAGTGCACCTTCAACAGTGCCCGAATGAACATGGCGCCAGGAGGTTTTTCTCGTTTTGTCCGTTGTTCATTTCATGACGTCAATATACAAAACTGGATTTGTCTCACGGTCGAAATGGTCGATTGCACGTTTAGCGGACGGCTGGAAACCGCAGTATTCAACGGTTCAGTGCCAGAAGACGAACGAGCGATTATCGGCCGCGCCAGCAATGAATTTCACGGCAATGACTTTTCTGCCATGGATTTAATCGATGTCAGCTTTCGAACTGGCATCGATCTAGCAAAACAAATTTTGCCTTCAGGAGAAGATTATCTCTATCTGCCGCAGGCAGCCTCCGCAGTAGCTCAAGCTAAGTCGAGCGTCGCTGCCTGGGATGACGAAGAAATGCGTCGAGCCGCGACGGTAATCATCCAAGGACTTGAGTACGATCTGTTGGGCGGACAACAGCAACTCCTGTTGAGAGCGTCCGACTGCTACCGCGTATCGGGGATTCCGCGAAAAGCGGTCGATAGCCTTTTCGCCCTGCTCAGGCAGTACGGCGGCGCTTGACTGTCAACGCAGCATGTCCGTCGGAATCGCTCAAAGCGATGGAGTCATTCCGGGCGCCGTGAAACGGCGAGCCCGGAATCCATAATCACGGACCTCGCAGGAGTTTTGCACCGGACTCAACATGTCCTAATCGGCACTAGTGAGCCAATGGGTTATCTCCGGCCAGGTGTCGCGCTAAATCCCGGAGAGGTTCTCGTCGCTGGCAGCGGTCACGCTGAGGCAGATATTGTGAACTTCACTCGTCAAAACGGTCTCAATTTGCTTGAGATTGGCGCGACCCGCCCGATTTGTCCTGCATGCGTCTCGCTCATTGAGCGGGCTGGAGCAAAGCCAGTGACGCCCTTGAAGGTGCCCTAATGGGAACTCTCCTGCGTCTTGATTCGATATCTCCAAGCCTGACAAAGGCCTTCCGCGACGCACGCGACGATCAGCGGCGGCGCGCGGCACTCGCGGCTTGTCTTATGGCTGTCGCGCAGACCGGATTGCGGGGAAGCGACGTGGATGCCGCCCTTACTCTTCTTCGTGACGAACGAAATCGAAGATCCGATATGCGCCACAAGCTTGAGGTGCTGTCAGAGCAACTAGACGAACGATATTTCAAGCTCAGCGAAGAAGCTGAATCCATATCCTCTGAGGCGCTGGACACATTCCGCAAAGCGCGAGCAGCCGCCGCGCTGGCGTTTGCCCTTTCCCCGAATTCAGAACAGCTTCATGAGGCCATGTACGAAGCGATCGCCGCATCGACCAATCAGTCGGAAACCGTGCGAGCGGCAGAGGTGGCACTGGTCAGCCAAGTAGGTGATTGATCAGTTTAGCGCACACCAGGGTGCCGCGCCGGCGTTCATTCCGGAGCGCCGTGAAACGGCGAGCCCGGAATCCACAACTACATGCCGTGCAAAAAGCCCACCGACAGTGGCTATGGATTCCGGGCTCCTCGCTTGCGCTCGGCCCCGGAATGACGGAGACGGGAAAATCACACCGAAGCGGTGATCCACTGCTCAAGCTTCGCCTTCGGCGCGGCACCGACTTGGCGCGAAGCGAGCTGGCCGTCCTTGAACAGCATCAAGGTCGGGATCGACATGATGCCGAACTTGGCCGCGGTGCCGGGATTCTCGTCGACATTGAGCTTGACGATCTTGACCTTGCCGTTGAGCGATTTGGAAATCTCTTCCAGAGCCGGCGCGATCATGCGGCAGGGGCCGCACCACTCGGCCCAGAAATCAACGACCACCGGCCCGGAGGCCTTCAGCACGTCCTGATCGAACGTTGCATCGGTTGTTTTGTCGACCATGGAAAAACCTCGCTGTTTTCCGGTGGGAACTATGGCAGGGCACGAAACGTATGAACGGCGTCCGCAAGCGTCAAGGGAGCCTCACCGGCCTGTGACTTTAGCCGCTATTTCAGCCAATGACACTTCCAAGGAAGCCTCCAGAGCAGCCGAGGGCACCTCGATCACCGCCGGCCCCTCGGTGAAGATGAGTGCGGCGCGAATCGTTTTCCCCGGGTAAACGCGCCTCAAAACGGCGCGATAGAGCGCAAGCTGGCGGATATAGCGGTCCGGCACCTCGGCGAGCAGGCTTGGCGCTGTCCGATCGGTCTTGTAATCGGCGATCAGCACCGAATCGCGGGTGACCGCGAGCCGGTCCACTTGCCCGGCCACGCCGATCGCCGGCGCATTCGTGCGCACGATGCGGCCGACGACCGGCACCTCGGCGCGGCTCCCCGGCGTAAACAGGTCGGCAAAGATCAGGTCGTTGAGAATGGTGAGGACACGCTGCGCCATGTCCGCCTGTTCGGCGGGCGCGAAATCCGCGGCCGCGCTTTTCAGATAATGCTCGATCGCAGTCTTCCGGCTCGCCTGCGGGATATCCGGCAGCGATTGCATCAGCCGATGCACGATGCGCCCGCGGGCCAGCGCCTTGCGCCGCTCCGCCGGCGAAGCGGCGCTGTGCACAAACGCATGGCCGTCGTCCTCGTCGAATGCCGCCGACGGAGCGATGATGACGGATCGTTGCGCCTGGGGCGAAGGCGGCTGCCGCAGCCACGGCGGCAGGTTCGGCGATTGCGCCTTCTCCGCCGCCGCCGGCGCTGCCGCCTCCGCGACGCCCGCCGGCTCCTTGCGGAAACGCCAAACCGTCTCGCCGTTGTCAGCCTCCTCGATCAAAAAAGGCCGCAACGGCTCGACCACAAGATCGTACCAGCAGCCTTTCGGCCGCGCCCGCTCGCCGTCGGCGCCGCAGACGATCAAGCGATCGGCGGCGCGGGTCATCGCGACATAAAGAAGCCGGCGATATTCGTCTTCCGCTTCCGCAAGCGCCGCCTGCCGCGCGGCGGCGACCGGCGGCACATCGTCGTCCTTGCGTCCGGCCCAGATCACCGCGCCGTCGGGAAGCTCAAGGAGCCGCGGCGGCCGCGGACCGGACGGCTGCGTCATCGTATCGGCAAGAATGACAATCGGCGCCTCCAGGCCCTTGGCGCCATGCACCGTCATCACCCGCACTTCGTCGCGCGCGATCTCCATGTCGCGCTTGACCTCCGCGCGCGCCGCCCGCAGCCAGGCGACAAAGCCCTGCAGCGACGGAATTTCGCGCCGCTCGTAATCAAGCGCAAGATTGAGAAATTCGTCGAGCGCGTCATTTGCTTCCGCGCCGAGCCGGGCGTGGAAGGATTTCCGCCCGCCGCCGGCGCCGAGCACGGACGCGTAGAAGGCGAACGGCGATTGCCGCTGCGCGGCCTCCCGCAGCGCATCGAGACGCGCCGCGGCTTGCGCAAAAATCTCCCGCTCGGATGATTTCTTTCTCAACGCCGAATGCAGCGAGGAGCGGCCGCGATCCGCGGCGATCGCGAACAAATCCTCGTCGGAGAACCCGAACAACGGGCTGCGCAACACCGTCGCCAGCGCCAGATCGTCGGCCGGCAAGAGCAGCGCATCGGCAAGTGCGATAAGGTCCATCACCGCGATATGCTCGGTGAGCACCAGGCGATCGGCGCCGGCGACCTCGACATGTTCGTTCTTGAGCGCGCGGATGATCGCTTCGAACAGCGGGCCGCGTTGGCGCACGAGAATGAGCACATCGCCATGGCGCGCGGCGCGGCAATCGATGCCCACCGGCACACCGCCATCGACCAGGCGCCGCACGCTGCGCGCAATGCGCTGCGCAAGCTTCACCCGCGGGCTTGTTTCGCTCACGGTATCGAACGGCGCGTCCCAGCCCTCGATTTCCTTGCGCTGGTCGGGTTTCTCAGGCTCCCAGATTTCGACCACGCTCGGCGGCGCGTCCGGCAGCGCGATGTGCGGCGGAAAGCCGCCGCTATCGGCGGTGACGCTCGCCGCCATGGCTTGCACCTTGAACACTTCATCGACGGCGGCGAGCACGCTCGCGCCGGAGCGGAACGAGTGCTTGAATTCGCGAAACACGAATTCCAGTCCGGCGGCGTCGTGCGCCGTCTTGAAATGGCGATGCATGGCCGCAAACTGCTTGGGCGCCGCGTCCTGAAACGAAAAGATCGACTGTTTTTCGTCGCCGACGGCGAAAACCGTGCGCGTCAGATCGCGCGCGCCCTTGCCGGCGGTGAATTCGGCCACCAGAAGCCGCACGATGTCCCACTGCTTGTCGCTGGTATCCTGCGCCTCATCGATCAGCACATGATCGATGCCGAGATCGAGCTTGTAATGCACCCAGGCGGCATCGACGCTGTTCAACAGCGAAAGCGTCTTGTCGATCAGGTCGTCATAGTCGAGAAGACCGCGGCGTTCCTTTTCGGTCGCGTAACGCCGCAGCACGGCGTCCACTACCGTCAGCAGCGCGCCGCTGCGGTCGCGGCAGATCACGGCATTGCGCCGTTCGAGAATGTCACAAACGCGGCCCTGCTCGGCGTTGAGAAGCTCGACCAGCCGCGCATCCTTGATCGCCTTGGTGACGATGGATTTGCGCGGATTGCCTTCGTCCGTGCAGAAGATTTCCAGATAAAGCTCGACGCGATTGGCGCCGGTCAGACCGGTGAGCGCGGTGAAGCGCCGCGCCTGTTCGGCATCGGTCTTGTTGCCGCGCGTGAGCGCCGCGGCAATCGCCGGCCATTCCTTTTCGGGAATCAAAGATCCGGCAAAAAACGCGGCCTCGACGCTTTCAAGCGTGTCTTCCGGCGTGATCCCAAGCGCGCGCGAAAGCTCCGCCACCTCGTCGGCGACGCTGCCGGCGCGGATGCGCCAATTGACAAATGCGTCGCGGCTATCGATCGCTTCGCGCACCACGTCGCGGAAGGTCTGATCGGCCCCGGCCGTCATGGCGATGCCAAGCGCACTGCCGAGCGCGCTTTCCGGCGCGGACGCGCCTTCGAGCAAGGCCGCCAATGTCAGCTCCTCCAGGAGCTGCATCTGCGCCGCTTCGTCGAGTACGGTGAAGCGCGCGGCGACATTCGCTTCGAACGGAAACTGATGCAGAAGCTGGGTGCAGAAGGCATGGATAGTCTGCACCTTCAACCCGCCCGGCGTCTCCAGCGCGCGCGCAAACAGCCGCCGCGCCAGCGCACGGCGCGCGGCCGGCATGCGGCCCGAACCGATGCCAATCGCAGCATCGAGCGCCTCGTCGTCGAGCGTGGTCCAGCGCCCGAGCGTGTCGAACACGCGCTTGGCCATGTTGGCGGCTGCCGCCTTGGTGAAGGTGAGGCAGAGAATTTTTTCCGGCGCCACGCCGGCGAGCAGAAGATTGATCACGCGCTGCGCCAGCACGTGTGTCTTGCCGGAGCCGGCATTGGCCGCGACCCAGGCGGAGACGCCCGGATCGGACACCTCGCGCTGCACCCGCAGCACGTCAGCTGGAATGATGCTCGGCGATCTACTCACGGCGCCCCCGGAATGTCGTCTTCCGGGCCGCCGGTGCTTGACCATTCCTTGACGCGCGCGAGATGGTCATAGTCGCCGTAGCGCGCCTTCCACATTGGATGGACCAGCGATCGATAGGGCTCACGATCGTCGTCGAAGCGCCGCACCAGTTCGGCGAGTTTTTGCAGCGCGCGATCGGCCTGCGCATTGGGCGTGCCTTCCTTGAAGTCGATCGGCGTGAACTCGCCGGCGCGCGCGCCGCCTTTGAGCGCGACATAAGCAAGCGCCGCAACCGAGCCGCCGGCCGGTATCGGCGCTGCGCCGGTGTCGAACCCGCCCTGGCGCAACATCGCGGCTTCGAGCGTAAGCTGCGGCGCGAGCCCGGTGCGCACCTGCTTCTCGGTTCGCACCGAGCCGGTCTTGTAGTCGAGGATCACATAACCGCCGGCGGCGTCGCGTTCGATCCGGTCGGCAATGCCGGTGAGCTTGAACGCGCCGTCGGACAGCGGCACTTCGATCGCGCCCTTGATCTCCGCCGCGACCAGTTCGTAGTTGGCGCGGCGGCCGGCTTCCCAGCCGCCGAGCCACTGCGCGATGCGCATGAAGCGCGGCCACCAGAAGGCGCGCGCTTCGGGAAAGTCTTCGAGCGCGGCGAAATATTTCCTTCCCATGTCGATCAGTTCGCCGGCCGGATCTGCGGGAAGATCTTTGGCAAAACGCTCGCTGAATTCGCGCAGCACGTTGTGAATGACGGTGCCGCGTTCCGCCGCACCGGGCGCCGCATCGACTTCGTCGAGGGGGCTGAGATTGAGCACGTGCTTGGCGTAGATGGTGTAAGGATCGCGCAGCCAGTGCTCGATCTCGGTGACGGAAAGGCGCTTCGGCCGCGCCGCACGCGGCGGCGTCGGCGCCGGCCGCAGTTCAGGCTTGACGCTCTCCGGCTGGTCGAGGCTGCGCGCCCAGGCGAGATAAATGTTGCCGCGATCGAGCGCCGCCTGCCAGCGCCGCTCGCCGGCAATGGCGGCGAGGCGCTGGACGAAGCGCGAGGCCTGCGTCGGCGCGCCGCCGATCTTGGCTGCGCGGGTCATGATCACTTCGGGCGCGCCGAGCATCTGCGCGAAGTCGTGCGCCGACAGACCGATCCGGCGCTCGGGGAGATCAAGCCCAAGCTCAAGCCGCATCGGACGGCTGAGCCAGGCGTCGGTGCGGCTTTCCGGCGGCCACGCCCCTTCGACCAGACCGCCAAGCACGACGCGATCGTTCGCGGTTAAGCGCGCTTCAAGAAGGCCGAGGATGCGCACGCGCGCGCGGGCAAGCGGCGGCGCCCGCACCACGCGGTCCGCAACCAGCGCGGAGAAAAGCTCGACATAGTCCGACGACTCGACTTCAAGGCCGGCGGCGGCTTCGCTGACCGCCAATTCGTCGAGCGCGTCGGCGAGCTTCGTGCCGTCGGGCCCGGCAAAGGCGTGTTCGGTCACACCGTCGCGCGACAAAGCCGCCAGCACGTCGCGGTGACGCGCGGCGAGCTCGCTGAGCGGGCGCTCGCTCCTGCCGATGCTTTCGAGCGGCGCGACTGCTTCGGCGAGCCGGCGCACGAGTTCGGCGGCGGCATCGAGATCGGTATCGAAAATGCGCGTGCGCGGATCGGACCCGTGCAGATCGGTTTCCTCCTTGGCGCGGAATTTCGCGAGCTGCGCGCCGAAAGCCTCGAGCGCGCGCCGAAGTCCCGCGCTTCCCGCGCGCGGCCGCGGCCCGCGCAGGATCGCCCGCTCGAGCGTGGCGACGGCGCGCGTATTGTCGTGCTTGCCGAGCCGCAGCAGCGGATGCTTGAGCAAGCCGAGCAGCGTCACCGGCGCAAGCCGGCCGAGCGCCAACTCGCCGGCAAGCCGCGCGAAGATTCCGGCCGGCGTCTCCGACAGCGCCTGACCACCGGTATCTTCGGCAACGATTTGCCATCGTTCGAGCGCAGCCCTGACGCGAGCGCCGAGTGCGCGGTCAGGCGTCACCAGCGCCGCGGTCTTGCCCTGCTCCACCGCTTCACGCAGCGTCACCGCAATGGCCAGCGCTTCGTCTTCGGCATTGGCGGCTTCGATCATGGCGATCGAAGCAAGCGCTGTTTCCGCCTGCACCTGAAAGCTTTCGTCCGACGCGCGCTGACGCCAAAGCTCAGTCGCCGCTGCCGGCCGCAACACTTCCGATACGAGCCGCTCGCGCCCGCTCGCTTGCGCGAGGCTCTCCACCGCGTCGCGCGCGATGCCGATGCGCGCGAGCAGCGCCTGCAGGGCGAATTGCGGATGCCCGGGCGCCGGCAACATGTCGGCGTGCGCATTGCCGCCGATCAGCCGCCAGGAGTCTTCGTCGAGATCGGTGTCGAGGCCCGGCAGCACGACGGCACCGTGCGGCAGCCGCGCGATCGTGGCAATCAGTTCGGCGGTCGCCGGAATCGAGCCGGTCGATCCGGCAGCAATTACTGGCGCATCCGTCTTGCGCGCAAGCCGCGCTGCTTCGGCCTTGATCAAGGCGTCGCGACGCGCGGCCGGTTCGACCAAGCCGCGCTCGCTCAGGATTTTCGGCCAGTTCTCCCGCGCAATTTGCAAAAATTCGAGCGTCTTCTCCCAGAACGGATCGAAGTCATCGGGCACGAGATCGTCGAGCCTGTCCCAGGACACGCCGCGCATGGTCATGTCGTCGATCAGGCGGGCGAGATCGTCGGCAAGCGCGCTTGCAGCCGCCGGCGTTTGCGCGACCAGCGGCATGCCTTGCGCGCCGCGTACATCGGGCGCCCGCGCCCACTTGCGCACGAGCTGCGCCAGCAGCAGGCGGCGCTCCAGTCCGCCGAGCGCCGGCGGCAAGGCGAGCGCGTCGGCGGCGATGGCGCCCGCCGCCATGTCGGCGAACGCCAATTCGTCCTCATCGATGTCGCCGATGGCGACGATGCGCGGCAGGATCGCGGCGTCGACACCGAGCGCATCGAGAAAAGCGTCACGCGCCAGCCGGCAAGCGCGCCGCGTCGGCAGATAGAGCGTGACCGCGGCGAGCGCGAGCGGATCGTCGGGCAGCCGGAAGCCGAGCTTGCCGGCGGCCAACGCCTTGATCAACGTCGGCAAAAACGGCGCCGACGGCGGAATGGTGAAGACGCGAGATCGCATGGCAGTGATCGCTACTCCGTCGCCCTCGGGTGCGAGCCATCAGCGCGTTCACGCGCGACTTCGACCGCTTTGGCGCGCGGGCTACCTCAAGACGACAGTGAGGAGCTAGCAGATTCCCTTAGGTCGCGGCCAGTGCGGCTTCCGCCGCGGCAACTGCTTCCGGCGTGCCCACATGCATCCACACGCCTTCGAGGCGCAGGCCGAACAGCCGGCCTTGTTCGCCGGCGCGATCGAACAGGACGGTGAGCGAAAAGGCGCCGTGAGGGGCATCCGCAAACAACGCCGGCGAGAGGATCGCGGCGCCGGCATAGACGAACGGGACCACCTCGTTCTCGCGCCGGCGGCGCAAGCGGCCGTCAGGCAGCATGGCGAAATCGCCGCGTCCGGAATAACCGATCGAGTTGGTCGTCGGCGCCAGCAACAGCAGCACGTCCATGGTCAGCGGATCGAAGGCATCGGCCATGCGCCTGAAATTCGGCTTCACGCCATCGAGCCAGACCGTGTCGGAATTGACCAGGAAGAACGGCGCGGCGCCGAGCTTGGGCAGCGCCTTGGCGATGCCGCCGCCGGTGCCGAGCAATTCGCCGCGTTCGTCGGAGATCACGATGTGCGGCCGCTGCCGCGGGGCGAGATGGCGCTCCAGAATGTCGGCAAGATGATGCACGTTGACCACGACGCTTTCGACGCCGGCATCGGCCAGGCGATCGAGCGAATAATCGATCAGCGACTTGCCGCCGATTTCCACCAGCGGCTTTGGGATGTGACCGTTATAGGGCCGCATCCGCGTGCCCAGTCCGGCCGCAAGCACGATTGCGCGGTTCGGCATCATGATGTCCCCCGACTCACGTTCCGCCGACTCATTTCATTATATCCGCTCAGAGGTTTTTTGGCGGCAGATTGGCGGCATACCAAGCCTTGAGGGGGGCAAGGTCGGG
>Ga0187781_10001330_pt1 | contig 18648 bp, 11 predicted proteins | sample 0715_SJ02_MP02_2_FD_132447 | JGI IMG/M metagenome (GOLD analysis project Ga0187781, IMG submission 132447) | Tropical peat soil microbial communities from peatlands in Department of Meta, Colombia - 0715_SJ02_MP02_20_MG | ecosystem: Environmental > Terrestrial > Soil > Wetlands > Peat | place... | reverse complement strand
GGATTTATCCGTGGGCACGGCACCGGTCGCTCCGAACCTCATTGTCCGGCTGATTTCCGCGCCGTCAATTGATCCGGCTCTGGACCTCGTCTTCCATCAGCTCTCCTCTCGCGCACCCCCCGCTTAGTCCTTCTCGCTTCGTCACGAAGACCATTGCGCCGCGCTCCATTTGTACCCGCGGCCCCATTCATTCAACACTTTCATTCATCGCGCGTGGAGGACTTATGGTGATTCGGAATTTCTTTTGGGCAGCTTTCACATCTGTTGTTTGGCTTTTGCTTCTGGCCGCGTTGGCCCGTGCACAATCCAATTCCGGCACGATTGCCGGGATTGTACTGGACCCGTCAGGTGGTGTCGTGATCAAAGCCACTGTCGAAATTCACAATCCCGTGAGCGGTTACGATCACACCGCAACGACCGACGACAACGGCAACTTCAAGTTCACGAATATCCCTTTCAACCCCTACCACATGACCGTGAAAGCCAACGGCTTCGCCCCTTACGCCCAGGACGTGGATGTCCGATCTTCCGTCCCCATGTCGCTGAGTATCAGTCTCGAAATCGCCGTCACTTCCAGCACCGTTACCGTAGAAGGTGGTGGAGACCTGGTCGAAAACGATTCGACCTATCACACCGACGTGGACCGCGACTTGATTGAGAAGCTTCCTCTCGAAAGCCAGTCGTCTTCCCTAAGCTCTCTCGTCACTCTGTCCTCGCCCGGTATCACGGCCGATTCCAACGGCCTCTTCCACGGCCTTGGTGACCATGCCGAAAACTCCTTTTCCGTTGACGGCCAGCCCATCACGGACCAGCAAAGCAAAGTCTTTTCGAATCAGGTTCCAGTGGATTCCATCCAATCCATCGAAGTCATCTCCGGCGCCCCGCCAGCGGAATACGGGGACAAGACCAGTGTGGTTGTCGTTGCCACCACGCGTTCCGGCCTCGGCGCCACCACGCCTCACGGCAGCATCAATGCTTCCTACGGTTCCTTCGGCTCTTCCAACGCAGGCTTCGATCTTTCCTACGGGGGCCAGAAGTGGGGAAATTTCATCTCTCTCAACGGTATGAATACTGGGCGCTTTCTCGACCCGCCCGAGTTCGTCGTCATGCACGACAAGGGCAACGAAGAAAATGCCTTTGACCGCGTGGACTTTCAGCTCTCGCCCGCGAATTCCCTCCACCTCAATCTCGGCTACTCGCGCTCCTGGTTTCAGACTCCGAATTCTTTCGACGCGCAGAACGCTACCGCCTGGAACGGCGTGGTCGTAAGCAACGGCGGGCTCGATCCCAATGGCAACGTTGTCGGCCCCACTGACCAGCGCTCCAAGATCGGCACCTACAACATCGCCCCTAGCTTCACCCACCTCATAAGCAACGCCACCGTTTTCACCCTCGGGGGCTTCGCTCGCCATGATCAATACAATTACTATCCGAGCGGCAATCCGTTCGCCGATCTCGGCCCGCCCAGCCTCCAACGCGAAACCATCGCCCAGAGCCGGAAACTCACCAATGTCGGCGCGCTCTCGAACGTTTCACACGTAAAGGGAATGCACAACATCAAGGCCGGCATCACCTACGAACAAACGTTCCTCAACGAGGGCGACTCGCTTGCAATCGTGGACCCTACTTTCAACGCCCCTTGCCTAAATGCCACGACGAATATCCCCGTGGAAGGCCCATTCGGCGTTTCGAATCCCTCTCAATGCAGCGCACTTGGCCTTCTTCCAAACGTGGTCTGCACCGCTGTCCTGCTTCCTCCGGCTTGCGACCCCAACGCGCCGGCGTCTGCCCAATACCCTGCTTTCAATTCCGTCCTCTTTCCCTTCGACATGAGTCGCGGCGGCACTCTATTCGGCTTCCACGGCCACACCGACGTCAAAGAACTCTCGATGTACGTGCAGGACACCATCACCTGGCGAGACTGGTCCTTTAACGTTGGCGTCCGCGGTGATATCTACAACGGCCTGACCAAAGCGCAGCAAGCTGAACCGCGTATCGGAATTTCGTACAACATCAAGAAAACCAGTAGCGTGCTCCGCCTCTCCTATGCGCGCACGCTCGAAACTCCCTTCAACGAAAATCTCGTGTTATCCAGTATTGGCTGCAATAGCGATGTCCTAAGCCCGCTTCTTGGATGCTCGGCAGGCTCCGTGACTCCGATCAGTCCCGGCTTCCGCAATGAATTCCATGCCGGCTTGCAACAGGCTTTCGGCAGGTACGTGGTCTTCGATGGCGAATACATCTGGAAGTACACGCACAATGCCTACGACTTCAGCGTCCTCGGCAATACCCCCATCACCTTTCCCATCGAGTGGCACAGCTCCAAAATTCCCGGCTACGCCTTCCGCGTCAACGTTCCCAATTATCACGGCTTGTCTGCCTACTCCGTCATGTCAAGTGTCGCCGCTCGCTTTTTTACCCCGCAGGTCGGCGGAGCAGGCGCCGTCCCCGCGGCTCCCCTCGGCGTATTCCGCATTGACCACGACGAGCGTTTCAACCAGACGACACATGCTCAATATCAACCGCGAAAAAACTGGCCCTGGATTGGTTTTAGCTGGCGCTACGATAGCGGGGTGGTCGCCGGTGCCACGCCCTGTTTTTTCATCGGCAATCCGTCCTGCCCCGGCTCCATGCTCGTAGGCGGGGTCCCGACAATTTCTCTCGTCGCGAGCAACGTCGGGGCTGTCCCCCTCAGTCCCGATCAGCAATTCCAGGCCGGATTTTTCTGCGGAAATTTTCATGCAACTCCAACGCAAGGCATTCCCGGCGGCACGTGTCCTGCGTCCCAATTCGGTTCAAAGCTTATCAACGTGCCTTCGCCCAACACCGAAAACGACGACAAGAATCCTCCCCGCATCAGCTCTCGTAATCTTTTTGACATGGCCGTTGGCGACGACAATCTTTTCCATGGTGACCGCTACAAATGGAGCCTGCGCTTGACCGCCGTCAACATGACCAACGAATATGCTCTCTACAATTTCCTCTCCACCTTCAGCGGCACGCACTACGTCACTCCGCGCACCTACACGGCTGAACTCGGGTTTCACTTTTAATTCTCGACAAGAAGAGGCCGTTCGAAAGATCGGCCTCTTTGCCTTCTCCGCTTCTCTGTTTTCTTACCGTTGAATGTGTCCACCAGCGCTTTGACCACACTCCAGCCCCGTTCAAAAATTTGTAGTTGCAACATGTTTTCAACTAGGGTAGGATTTGCCAGTTGTTAACAAGTTTCAACTGGAGATCGCTGCCGCTGTCCTGGGGGATTCGTCCTCTTTTGCCGTCGCTCCTTTCGCCACGGTCAGGATTCCAGTCGCAGCGAACGTTCCACAATTCGGTGACCATGTGAAGATTTCCGTGCGTATCCACCGGCGAAGGCACCTTCTCTCTGCTGCATCGCTCTTCGCTTTGGCGCTTTCCTTCTTCGCTGCCGCCGCCACCTGGGCCGGCGTCGGAGGAAGCATTTCCGGAAGGGTCACCGATGCCAGCGGCGCTGTGATTCCCAAGGCTGCGGTGACGGTGGCAAACACCAATACAGGCATCCGCTTCGCCGTCATCGCCGACGATAAAGGCGTCTATTCTTTCCCCAGCCTTCCCATCGGGCGCTACGACGTCAGCTTTTCCGCCGCGGGTTTCAAGCCCCACGTCCGCCAGGGCCTCCTCATCGAAGTGAACAGCGCTCTTGTCGTCGACGCCGTCCTCGAAGTTGGCGAAAAAACGGAAACCGTCACGGTCAGTGAAAATCTGATTCAAGTTGATGTCATCAGCACGCAGATGGGCGATCTGATCACCGGCACGAAGATGACGGCCGTGCCGCTCAATGGCCGCAGCTACACCGACTTGCTCGCGCTACAGCCCGGCGTCGCAGCCGCCACTTCCATCACCTCCGAGACGGTGCAGGACGTCGGCGCCAGCGCCTTCGCTCCTTCCGGTGACTTGAATCCCGGCACCATTTCCATCAACGGTCAGCGCGAGTTCGCCAACGCTTTCATCGTGAACGGCAGCGACGTCGAGGAAGATGTCAACATGGGAACCGCCATCATTCCCAATCTCGACTCCATCGCCGAGTTCAGAATCCTCACCAACAATTTCGACGCCGAATACGGTGAATTCAGCGGCGGCCAGATCAATGTCATCACCAAGTCCGGGACCAATGCCTACCACGGCGACCTCTTTGAGTTCTTGCGCAACACGAATCTCGATGCCCGGAATTATTTTTCCCCCGCTCGCGGCAGTTTCGACCAAAACCAGTTCGGCGGCACTTTCGGCGGCCCGATCCGTAAGAACAAAATTTTCTTCTTCGCCGATTACCAGGGCACTCACCTGACCCAGGGTGTGGATAGCGGCGAAGTTCCCGTGCCCACTCTGCAGGACCGCACCACCGGCAACATGTCCGATCAAGTGAACTCGCAAGGCTTCACCCAGCTCGGCTTCTGCGGCTCGCAAACCGATCCGTCCACTCATTTGGTTTACGAACTCCCTTGCACCGTAAGCGGCCCCAACATCGCCAGCATGCTTTCCACCGCTCTCAAACATCCCGTCACCGCCGGCGAGCCCTACTATTTCAACGGCAATTACATCAACCCCGCCAACAGCCAAGAAACCACGGGAACCTGCACCACCCCTGCCGCCTGCGTTTTTCCCGGCGCGATTGTCCCCACTGCCGCTTGGATCGCCCCGGGCACGAATTTGCTGAAATACATTCCCGACCCCAACGTCGGCCTCCACACTTTTGCCACCTCAGCCTTCAACGAAGTCCTCCATGACAACAAGGGCGCCATGCGCGTGGATGCCAACACGCACTGGGGCCTCTTATCCGCCTACTATTTCCTCGACAATTGGACGCAGGACAATCCCTACCCCGTCGCCCAGGGGGGCGCAAGCGTTCCTGGTTTCAACGCGCTCAATCTGGGCCGCGCTCAGTTGTTGAGCCTCGGCGACACAAAAATTCTTGGCGCCAATTCTGTTAATGAAATCCATTTCAGCTTCCTGCGCGACTCGAACAACCTTGGCCGCCCTGAGGGCGGCGTCGGCGTCAGTCTGGCCTCTCAGGGCTTCACCGTCGGGACCGGGACTCCCGGAATCGTCCCGCTCTCACCGGCGACCGAAGGCGTCGAAAACATCAATTTCAACACCTTCTCGATTGGAACCAACACCAACGAGCTCAACCAAGTGAACAACACCTATCAGGTGCTCGACAACTTCTCGAAGGTCTTCGGAAATCACACGCTCAAACTCGGCGCCGAATTTCACTACGATCAGGTGAATACCGACGCCGTCGCCCAATTCAACGGCAGCTTCCTCTTCTTCGGCAGCGAAACGGGTTTGGACTTCGCCGATTTCCTTCTCGGCACTCCCACGCAGTACAACCAGAGCCAGCTCCAGCCTTTTTACGGGCGCAATAAGTACCTGGGAATTTACTCGGAGGATAGCTGGCGCGTAAAACCGAATCTCACTCTCAATTACGGCCTGCGCTGGGATCGCATCGAGCCGTGGTACGAGAAATACAACCAGCTCGCCGTCTTCCAACCCGGAAGACAGTCCATCGTTTTCCCCACCGCTCCGCCTGGCATCCTCTTCCCAACCGACCCCGGCGTTCGCCGCACGCTCGCTCCTCCGGGAAATCTCGATTTTGCGCCTCGAATCGGACTGGCCTATTCGCCGGCCATTGGCGACGGCTCCCTTCTCGGCAAAATCATCGGGGGCCCGGGTAAGACATCCATTCGCGCCGGTTTCGGCATGTTCTACACCGCGATCGAGGCCCTGACGATCGGGGTCTCGAGCGCGAATGCGCCCTACGGCACCACCTACACCAGCCCCGCGCCGCCTCTCTTCTCTACTCCTTTCATCACCGCCGCCACGGGAACAAACCTCGGCCAGGTTTTTCCCGTCCGCCTCGCCCCGCTCGATACCACCGTCAAAAATCCGGATCCCAACGTGGATTGGTCGCAATACATCCCCATCAACGGTATCCCTGCCTACTCGACCCACAATCGCATTCCTTACACCGAGGAGTACATGCTCTCCATTCAGCGCCAATTGGGATCCAAGACCCTCCTGAGCGCAAGCTATGTCGGTACGCAAGCGCACCGTCTCCTCGTCCTCGAAGAAGCAAACCCCGGCAATCCCCAGCTTTGCCTGTTCCTGAGCAATCCCGCCAACCTCGCGCCGGGTCAAGTCCCATGCGGTCCTTTCGGCGAAGACACGACCTATGTCACCTCAACCGATCAGGTCATCCAAGGAACTCGCGGTCCTCTCGGCCCCAATTTCGGGAGCGACACTTATCAAGCTTCCCTTGGCAACTCCAATTACAACGCGCTGCAAATCGGCCTGCGCCACGTCAGCGGCCCTCTCGAATTCTCCGCCAACTACACCTTCAGCAAATCCATTGACCAGTCCTCGAACCTCGGCGAAGAAGTCAACCCACTTGACCCCAGCCTCAGCCGCGCGCTTTCCGCCTTCGACATGAAGCACAATTTCGTCGTGAGTTACACCTACCAGCTTCCCGTTGCCCGCCTCTTCCGTGCAACGAATCGCGCTACCCAGGGATGGGCGCTCTCCGGCATCACTCGCTTCAGCACCGGCTTCCCCGTCACTCTCGTCAATCTCGGCGACAATTCGCTCCTCGGGGCCGAACCCAATGGTGTCAACAATTTCGGCGTTGATGAGCCCGACTTCACTCCCGGCAACCTCGAGCTGAACCACAACCCCCGCAAAGGCAAGCCATACTTCAATGCCGCGCTCTTCAGCCAGAACGCGCTCGGCACGCCCGGAACCTCTCCCCGCCGCTTCTTCTACGGCCCCGGCATCAAGAACTTCGATATCGCTCTTCTCAAAAATTTGACCCTCACCGAATCGAAGTCGCTTCAATTTCGCCTCGAATCCTTCAATGCCTTCAATCACGCGCAGTTCTTCGGCCCGAATTCGGTCGACGGCAACATTAACAGCGCAACCTTCGGCCAGGTTATCAGCGCTGGGCCCCCGCGGCTCACACAAGCCGCTGTCAAATTCACTTTCTAATCGCGCCCGCAAATCGTCGCTTACCTGAAATCGCTGCGTCACTGATTCCCGCTGCTGCTACAATATTTTCGGAGTAGGCCTGCGACGCAGGTGACGCTGCGAAAGCCTATTTGAACCAACACTGGATCCCCGGGAGCTCGCGTCGTCCCGCCCTTGTGCCGCACCGGCTTTGCCGGAGTAGCCTAAAAGCGGGCGCAGAGCACCCACTTATTCGTGGGGTTCAGGGCCTAGCACGCACGGCGAAGTGGACCGCTCCTTTACCCTGAGCGCTCTTTGCGAAGGGTGAAAGATCCGATCAGGATTATCCTCCTGAGCGGATTTCGCGAAGGGTTCTACCCATTTTAGAAAGGCCTCCTTTTGCGCATCCTCTTCATCGGCGATATCGTCGGCTCGCCGGGCCGGAAAATCGTTCACGACCGTCTCGCGGACATCCTCTCTCAGCGACAGATTGATCTCTGCATCGCCAACGGCGAAAACGCCGCTTCCGGGTTCGGCATCACCCCACGCCTCGCCGAAGAGCTGCTCGCCGAGGGCATCGAAGTCCTGTCCGGCGGCAATCACATTTGGGACCGCAAGGAGATCCTTGACTACTTCCCGCATGAGCCGCGCCTGCTGCGCCCCGCCAATTTCCCCAACGGCTCGCCGGGCAAAGGTCTCTTTGTGGGCCGCACCAAGGCCGGCATCCCCTTTGCAGTCCTGAATCTCCAGGGCCGCACGTTCATGGTTCCGCTCGACGACCCTTTCCGCACCGCCACCACGGAACTCGCAAAAATACCCTCGGACGTGAAAGTCATCCTCGTGGACATGCACGCCGAAGCCACCTCCGAAAAGCAGGCCATGGGCTGGTATCTCGATGGAAAAGTTTCCGCTGTTGTCGGCACCCACACGCACGTCGCCACCGCCGATAATCGCCTCCTGCCCGGCGGCACTGCCTTTATTACCGACGTCGGTATGACCGGCCCGCACGATTCCGTGATCGGGATGGAAAAGTCCGGCATCATCCAGCGCTTTCTCGACTCCATGCCCGCCAAGTTCGCCGTGGCCGAAGGCGACGTCCAGATGAACACCGTGCTGATCGACGTGGACGAATCCTCCGGCCGCGCCCGGTCGATTGACCGCCTCAATTTCCGATTGGATTGATGGAGCCGTAATCCGTAATTTGTGCACTGTGATTCGTGAGAAGCGAAGAGGACGGCGTGAGATCGCCACTTCCTGCAATTTTGTTCGATTAGAAATTGATTTCTTGTTGACAATAAGGGGTTTACGGGGATTTCTAATCGTTATCATGTTCGATTAGCCGCGACGGTGGCCAGGGGATTCTGGAAGTTGGAGGCTGTAAGCTGGAAGCCTGAGGTAGGCCCGGCAAAAACGGAAATGCCCTTTTTGTTGCGATTAGAAAAATGGGATCTGCTTTGTTTCGAGTGGGTTGACCTGATTTTTGAATTGGCGACTGTTGCGATTAACCTTTTCTTCGCCTCTATGCTGTTCCATTTCGGGAATACCCGAACCCCTGTCCCCACGGATCGCTCATCACTCATTTTTTGACAATTCCCCCATGTTACTATCTCAAGACGGAACGTCGGCGTCAATGGTACGCGGGTATCAATTTGGGGGGCGAGGACACAAAAAGATGCGCGGTGTCGGCTTGCCTCGCCGCAACGCGTCGACACCGCTCAGCAGGTCATCGAATGAAACCGAGTGTTAATTAGCGCGGTGGTACAATAAAGCTGGGAGCCCCTGACATGGGTAAACGTACTGAGGGGTCATCTTTACTTCCGCACTCGTTCTGATCCGGCTGCCTTCTGGACTGCCATCTCATCGATAGCAGCTTGTGTGGCGGCGCTGTTCGCTGGCTGGGCAGCGCTCGAAACGAGGAACGCCGCAGTCGAGGCTAATAAGGCTACAAGAGCGAGCGTATGGCTGCAAGTTCTAGGGGAGTATGCATCCCCTGAGATGCTTGCTTCGATGAAAGAACTTCGTGCTTGGCAACAGCAGCGACCTAAGGGTTTTGCTGAAACATTTAAGAATCTACTCAAGAATGCGGGTCGCTCGGATCAAGAAGAAAAGCTAGCAAATAACCTGGACCTTGATAGGCGTCGCGTCAGTCATTTTTTCCACAAGCTTGAGGCATTGTGCGAGGGTGGCGTGCTTGACGAGGAATTCGTCGAAAAGGAATGGTCATATAGCACGTATACGTTCATTTCTGATGTGATTATTCCGATGGAGAAGGCAAAGGCGGAAGCGCTTGTCGAGACGCAAAGCATGACGGAGGAGGAGAGACTTGCGGGGAACAGAATGATGGACGCAGAACTAGAATTTTACCGGAGGATATCGCGCAGAGCGTTCTTCGCTTATACGACTTCCGCCGTTGAGTCGAAAGATGCTTCTGCAGAAGAATTTGGTCTCCCATCTCCTTAAAGTGCCGACGCTCCTGCGGTGCAGACAATTTGCATCATGGACGTCAACTCGGCAGGCACTAGGTTTTTAGTTTTAGTTTGAGCTTACCGTTTCGGGAAAGATGCCAAAGGCTTGGTTTGTGGGTCCAATCGCCAATTTTCAGAGACAGAAATGGACAGGAAAATAGAGCGGATAAGTCGTATGGGGTCCTGTAACCAGCTGCCTTAGCCGTTCGATTCCAGGGCATACCGCGAAGTGCAAATCGCTTGGGTACTCACAAATCGGAGAGATCTCATAAGTTAGCGGCTTGCCCGGAGGCCGCAGTTCAATCGCTGATCCCACGCCAGCGATTGGTCCAACCATATATGTCCAGCCATTCTTGCAATGGAAAATTGCGGCCAGATCGATTGTCGGACCAACATTCGCGACCTGAAGTATGATCTTGCCTGCCCTATCTCTTATTTCCAGCGCATCCTGCGTATAATTGCGATCAAGGATTGCGGGCTCTGGCTGATGCTTCCATTCGTTTTGCGACATTTCCGCTACAATGTTACCGTTCTCATCGCGAACCTGCGTCGAAACTACGAGCTTTCCATTCTCCAACGCGATCGAGAGTAATGGATCGGAACCGTCGATGAATACTACTCCGTCCTTCGAGAGCATACGAAATTCGGCCGAACCCACCGAAATCGACATACCTGCAGATTGAATTGGGGAGGAGATCTTCCCCGCTGTCGCCGCGATCCACTTATCGTAAAACCTCCAGTACACACCGGCTACGGCCAAACACAAGGAGATAATCGCAATTGCCAACTGCCAATTGTTCTGGAAGAAATTGAACCACTTTTTGAGAAACGGCTTCACGATTTGGCCGTGAGATGAGATGTAGCAATACTCCGTGCCGGGTATCGCGTTATTGCGACACTGATCGCCACTTTTCGTCCGAGCTTTACAACGGGGCATAACTAGCTCTCATGTTAATCGAGGAAATAAGTCTTGAGCAAATATAGCACTGCAATGAATTCGGATGCAGAGCTTACGTGATTTACAGGGCGGACCCCTAGTTGCATGCCGACCGTTGAGAAGAAGCAACTAATCAGGCTTGGCAGCATCCCACAGAAGATGAGGCCTTCTTTCCATAATGACGCGCGAATACACGCTCGCGGGCTTTCGGCAGCGTGCAGAGGAGTTCGTCCGAGGTGGCTCCGGCGGCGGTGAGACGCGCGCGGAGCTGTTCGCGTAATTTTTCGAGGCGCTGTTGCTGTGGCAGCAAGATCAGTCCGTCGCCCATCCGCAGGACGGCAAACGCCGCCCCAGTTCCCAGCCCGAGATCGCGGCGGAACTGCTTGGGAATGATGAGTTGCCCCTTTTTATCAAGTATGGCTCGCGCAAAGTATTTGAGAGTTGGATTCTGCTTGGTCATGTCTCGTAGGAAAATTGTGCTGCATGTTCTCCCGTAGTATCAAGCTTTTTTAGTTCGGGAATGGTGTCGCACCGATGGCGCTTGGGGCAACCATGGGATGCTTTCCCAGCTCGCCAAGAGGCGGCGGGCTGGGCTAACTTGTGTCGTGCCTACGGCACTAGGATCTCAGCTTACGGCAAGGCTACCCGTAATGCCTCAGGGCAAAGAGGCGTGCCCTGACGAAGGCGCCTACTTCCGATATAATTTCGCGGTGATGAGGCGGGAATTCGAAGTGCGTGAGCAAGGGGCGAGGCGTGATGCGACGGTGGCGATCATTGCGGCCGTGGCCGCACTGGCGGCTTGGAGTCTTGCGCCGCGGGCGGCGACGGGACGCGCCAAGGACGATGCGGCGAAGGAAATACGGGCGGAGGCGCGCGTATTCGCCGACATCGGCGCGGGGTTTGAGGTAGTGAAGCGCGACGCCGACGGAATCTACTACGTCCTCTCCGCGCCGGGACGCAGCATCGCCATCTACGATTCGGACGGCGAGCGCCGCGGGCAATTCCCGAACGAAAGTTCGCAGGGCGCGACAATCGTCTCCGCGGAAGACATTGATTTCGACTCGAGCGGCCGCATGCTGGTGGCGGACCAGGGCGCAAACGCGGTGAAAATTTTCTCGCCCGAGGGCACGCTCGACGCGACCATCCCACTCGCCTCGCCTAGTTCCATCGCGCCCCTCGTCAACGGCGAATTCGCCGTGGCAGCGCTCGGCGAAACTCCCACGATCAACATCTACGACGCGCAGGGAAAACGCGTCCGGACCTTCAGCTCGCTTCCGGCCTCCGCGCGCCAATTCGCGCTCACTCACTACAAGAGTGTCGGCCTCATGTGCGGCGATCTCGCCGGCCACATCTATTTCGCGTACGCGTTCCTCCCCGAACCCATCATCCGCAAATACGACCGTTACGGCGCAGCCATCTACGAAATTCCTCTTACGTCGGACGCGATCCTCCCTGAAACATTCGGCCAACAGCAGCCCGCCGAGAAACGCGCCATCAATGCCATCGCAGTTGATCCCGCGACCCAGGAAGTCTGGGCCGCTCTCGGCGACAGGCTGCTCCACTTCAATAAGGACGGCGCCCGCCGCGGCGCCTATCGCACCGTCACGCCGGAGGGCGTGTCGCTCGAGGCACGCGCGATTGTCATTGAGCAGGACCGCATTCTCCTCGGCGCCAACCCGGCCGGCGTCTTTGCTTTTGCCCGCCCTGACCGGCCGCAGTCGGCCGCTCCTCCGTCGCCGGCGACAACAGAGCCGCCTGCTTCGCAGCAGGAAACCCCTCCCGAAGAACATCCCCGGGTCCCTCCGCCAGCGCCACCGCCTCTGCCGCCTGCTGAACCTCCTCCGCATTGATTCGGGCGCTCGGCAGCAGTCGAAAAGTCCTCAGGGAAAGTCTGACAGCCGACGATAGAGAGGCGAAGATTTCAGCAGGATTTCCACAGCCTCTTTCTATTCGTTTCTGTTGAAAATTATTTGCGCTGACGGTCTTTCTCGTCCCCAATCTCGCGAGCCTACGGACCCTGGATATTTTTTTCCGTGTATCATCGCTAAAAGGTGCCGCGTCACAAGCTATTTTTCCGCTCTTCGGTGCTGTGTCACACTTCACTTCGGTCTCCGGCTGCGCGGTTGCGTCCACAATTCGTTTCCCTCGCGCCATTTTCGGCCTGTGGAAAAACTGTGAATGCTGTGAGGAAAGCACTCCTTCCATTCGTATAATTTTCTCTTGCTGTTCACGTCGCATTTAGGCAGAATCCCGCCTCGCGATTCGAATGGATTTTTGGCAGGAGCACTCTTGAAACGTCGCAGGTACGGGGCGCGTCCCTGCGGCGGCGGACCTGAATAGCCCAAACTAAAGTCTTCCCAGTCTAGCGTTGTTTTCCACAGCATTTCCACCGATGTGGAAATTGCATGAGGGGCTGATTTTCTCAATGAATCTCTGGGACAAGATCCTGCAGCACACTGAGCGGCGCGTCAATCCACACAGCTTTGCCACCTGGTTCCGTCCCACCCGCCAGGAGCGTGCCGATGAGGACCGTTTGGTGGTCCGCGTGCCTACACGGCTCTTCAGCAAGCGGCTCACCGAAACCTATGGGCAGCTCATCCAGGCCGTCCTGACCGAAGTCGGCAGGCCGCAGCTCCAGCTCGAATATGTCTGCAGCGAGGCAGAGCCTCCCGCGCCGACGAGCCCCGCGGTTGCGCAGGCAAAGCTTGATTTCGACTCCTCGAATAATCAGTTGAACCCGCGCTACACGTTCGACTCCTTCATCGTCGGCGCCTCGAACCAATTCGCGCACGCCGCCGCCGTCGCTGTCGCCGAGCAGCCCTCGAAATCCTATAACCCTCTCTTCCTTTACGGCGGAGTGGGACTCGGCAAGACGCACTTGATGCAGGCCATCGGCCACGCGCTGAAGCGGCGCAATCCGGCCCTGCGCCTGACCTACATCAGCGCCGAGAAATTCACCAACGAAGTGATCGCCGCCATCCGCTTCGAGCGCCAGGCTGCCTTCCGCGACCGCTTCCGCAATATGGACGTGCTCATGGTGGACGACATCCAGTTCATCGCCCGCGCCGAGCGCACGCAGGAAGAGTTCTTCCACACATTCAACGCGCTCTACGATCAGCAGAAGCAAATCGTGATTTCTTCTGACTGCCCGCCGAAGGAAATCTCCTCGATCGAAGAGCGGCTGCGCTCGCGTTTCGAATGGGGCTTGATCGCCGATATCCAGATGCCCGATCTCGAAACCAAGATCGCCATCCTGCAAAAGAAAGCGGATAGCGAGCGCGTGCAGCTCCCGGACGACGTGGCCGAATACATCGCGCGCTCGATCAAGTCCAATATCCGCGAGCTCGAAGGCGCGCTCATCCGCCTCATCGCTTTCGCCTCTCTCACGGGCGCGCAAATCAATCTTGGGACCGCGCAGCAGGTGCTGAAGAACATCATCGAGACCCAGGAAAAGAAAGTGACCATTGACCAGATCCAGAAGCGTGTCGGCGAGCATTTCGGCCTGCGCGCCCAGGATCTGAAGATGCGAAGCAACTCGAAGGTGATCGCTTTTCCGCGACAGGTAGCCATGTTTCTGGTGAAGCAGCTCACTTCCGCGTCCCTGCCGGAGATCGGACGCCAGTTCGGCGGCAAGCACCACACCACCGTGCTGCACTCAATCCACAAAATCGAAAATCTCCGCCAGGTGGACAAGGATTTGAACAAGACCATCAACAGGCTACTCGATTCGTTTGGTTAGAGTTGGGGTCAGGGACCCGGCCGGGCCTCCCTTCCAGCTGTGGACGATCTGTTGATCCGTCCCCGCTATCAGGCCCGGCCGGCTGTTTTTCCTCTCCGGCGCGCCCGCTTCCACAGCACTCCTCCCGCCCAAAGCGCCACGCGCGAAACTACTTAGTGGGATTTCCGCAGTTTCCACACATGCGGCGACGGCGACGGTGTTCTTTCTATTTATAAAGATTGGAAAAAGCTGTAAAGTAGCCGCAGTTCGAACGGGGGAAAAATCGCATGCCGGAAGCAACCGCCTCGGCCCGCGCCACGCAGGAAGAAAAAGGAACTGGCCCGATGGAATTCAGCGTAAAGAAGTTCGATTTGCTCGAGGAGCTCAATCTGACGCAGGGCGTCGTTGAACGCAAGACCACCATCCCCATCCTCTCGAATCTTCTCTTCGAGGCCAAGGGCAACCGGCTGACCATCACCGCGACCGATCTCGAGCTCAGCATCCGCACCTCCTGCGAAGCAAAGGTCAAAAAAGAAGGCGCCGGCACCATCCCCGCCAAAAAACTTCTCGAGCTCGTCCGGCTGCTTCCCGACGAGGAGATTAAATTCAAGCTGCTCGAAAATCACTGGGTGCACATCACCTGCGACCGGCGGAATTACAAATTTGTGGGCATGTCCAAGGACAATTTTCCGGCGCTGCCCGCTTTCCCGCACGCGCTCGTGAAGATTCCGGCGAAGCTGCTCTCGGACGTCATCGCCAAAACTACCTTTGCAATATCGCTCGAGGAGTCGCGCTACACGCTGAATGGCGCGCTCATGGTGCTGAAGCCCGGCTCGCTGACGATGGTTGCGACTGACGGCCACCGCCTCGCGATGGTGGAGGTGGACAATAAGTTCGAGGGATTCTCGAATGAGACCCGCGTGCTGGTGCCGAAGAAGGCGATGACCGAAGTCCAGCGGCTCGCGGCCGAATCCGGCGACGAAGCGCAGGTGGATTTCGCGCAGGACGAGAGCCACCTGTTTTTCCAATTTGGCCGCCGCCTGCTGACGTCGCGCAAGCTGACCGGGCAATTCCCGAATTACGAAGCAGTGCTGCCGCGGGACCCGAACAAGAACCTCGTTATCGAGCGCAACGAGCTGCAGGATGCTCTCCGCCGCGTCTCGCAGCTCGCCGATGCGCGCTCGCACGCCGTGAAATTCACTTTCGCCAAGGAAGGACTGGAAATTTCCGCCTCGAGTCCCGAGTACGGCGAGGCCAAGGAAGTGATCGAAAAAGAATTCAAGGGCGATCCCGTCTCGATCGGGTTCAACGCCCAGTATCTTCTGGATTTCCTCGCGGCTGCCGCGGAAGGGCCCGTCAGCTTCGAGCTGAAGGACGAGCAGTCCGCTGGCCAGCTCCGGCCGCTTGCCGACGAGGCCAGCCGGTACCGCTACGTTGTCATGCCTATGCGCATTTGAGCGCAGACATTCCTGGCATTATTGCCGCACGGTCGGTTCCGCGAGATGGAGCGTATCAATCGCCTGCAGGACTTCTTCGGGCCGCGCGCGGACGAGAATATCGTCGGTGAGATTCACCCAGCGAACGGTTCCTGCCGAATCGAGAATGAATTTCGCCGGACGCGCGATGTCTTTTCCGCCCTCGCCGGCTTTTGGATGGACCAGGTCCCAATGCCGGATCAGTTCATCCTTGTCATCGCAAAGAAACAGGAACGAATAGCCCTCGATTTTTCGCAGGTGTTCCGACTCCTCCGGCGAATCCACGCTCACCGCGGCCACTCGGAATCTCCGCGCATTGAATTCCGGCAACTGCGATTGAAAACTCCGCAACTCGGAGTTGCACGCGGGTCACCAGTAGCCACGGTAAAAAATCAGCACGAGCCCGTTGCTCTTGTATTCGCTGGTGCGCGCTTGCGGCCAGTCGTTCGACTGAAAAGGCGTTGCCAGCAGCGTCGAGAGCGTCACCGGGCGCCCGAGCGAATCAGGGATCGTGAACTCCGGCGCGGCCGCCCCCGCTTTTGGCGCTCCGGCAGAAGCGGGCACTTGCTTGACGAAGTAGAAAACGACGAATAGAAAAAATCCCGCCGCGCACACGCCCAGCACCGCGAGAATTGGCCCGAAGATCTTTCCCCGGTACGCCTGCGGCCGCCCGAACGCGCGCCGCAGCCCCACTGCGATGAGCGCAAAGGCAATAGCGAGTATGAGCAGGTTGGCCCAGGGGAAATCGCGCGTCACGGGAAAGCGGATGAAGAAATACTGATAGCTCAGCGTCCCCACAAGGACCAGCATGAACCCAGCCCACAATGCCGCATTCCAGCTTTGCTTCATCCTTCGCCTCTCCTCACCGCCCGACGGCTCGCCTATATATCACGTTTTGCCACTATGTGTGAATTGGGTAACCCGCTTTTTCGCACATCAGGCGTGGTACGGATTGATAGTCTTTAGATGCGCGGCGGCCGACATCCCATCTTCTCTTCGCGGGTTCCGATGTCGCCTTTGAAATGCGCCGATTTTTCGCGGCTACCCAGCAGCCAAATTGGTGCTGCCGGGGACGCGAGTCGCGCGGTAGCCTTCACTGATGGCACCGCTAAGCGAGCGCACCCGCAAAGCCGTCGCGGCCCACCGCGCCGATATGGCCGCGTTGACTAAGGAGCTGGTTCGCATTCCGACGCAAAATCCTCCCGCCGAAAATTATCCCGCCTGTGCGGAACTTCTCGCGCGGCGCATGCGCGCTCTCGGCCTCCGGGCCAAAGCCGAAAAGATCCCGCTGCCAAAATCCGCGCGAGCGAGAGGCGCGACCGGAACGAAGCCCGAACCGCGCTATGTCGTCCGCGCCACCATCGGCACCGGGAAGCCCACTCTCTATTTCCACGGCCACTACGATGTAGTTCCCGCTTCGCGACCGGGACAATTCGACGCGCGCCAGCGCAACGGGAATATCTTCGGCCGCGGCTCGGCGGACATGAAGGGCGGCCTCGTCGCCATGCTCTATGGCGCGCGCGTGCTGAAAGAGTTGCAAATCCCGCTCGCTGGCCGCATCGAACTCGTCTTCGTCCCTGACGAAGAAACCGGCGGACAGCTCGGCACCGCCGCGCTTTTCGGATCCGGCGCACTGGCCCCCGGCGCGATCGGCATGTTGACCGCCGAACCCACCGGCGGCGCTATCTGTAACGCTAGCCGAGGCGCGATTACGATGCGCGTGACCACAAAAGGCAAGACGGCGCACGTCGGATTGAGCTTCCGCGGCGTCAACGCTTTCGAAAAAATGCTCATCGTCGCCCGCGCGCTCGAAAAAGAGAAGCGACGCATCTCCGCGCGAAAAACGAGTTTCCACATCGCGCCCGACGCCGCCCGCCGGTCCATCCTGCTTCTCGGCGGGCGCTCCGAAGGCGGGACAAATTTCAATGCCGTCCCCGCCGAGTGCTCCTTCACCGTAGACCGCCGCATCAACCCCGAGGAAGATCTCGGCACGGAAAAAAATCGCCTGCTCGCAATCCTGGACCGCTTGCGCCGCTCCGGCGTCGAACTCGAAGCCGAGATCTTTCAGGAGGGCAATTCCGTAGCTATCGAGGAAACGCAGCCACTCTCCCGCGCCCTGGCGCAGAGCATCGAGGAAATCACTCGCTGCGCCCCGCGATTCGAAATGTGCCCCGGTCTTCTCGAAACCCGCTTCTACGCCGAACGAGGCATTCCCGCCCTGGGTTTCGGCCCAGGCCTGCTCACGGTCTCGCACGGCCCCAGCGAATATGTCTCCCTCCGCGAAATGGAAAATTGCGCTGCCACCTATGCCCTCACCGCCGTAAAATTGCTGGCCAAGGAGTCGCACTCATGACCAGAGGGCACGTCATCTCGATTCATATTGCTACCGTGGCGGCAGCACCGATGACTGCCGTGAACCCCGCAAACGCAATCGCCGGCGCAGGGCTCGAAGGCGACCGCTACTTTTCGAAGCAAGGGACTTTCTCAACGACTCCCGGCGAAGGCCGTCACGTTACTCTGATCGAAAGCGAAGCCGTCGAAGCCATGAATGCGAAACTCGGCACGGCGTTTGCTGCCGGCGAGATGCGCCGCAACATTGTCACGCGCGGCATCGCGCTCAATCATCTGGTCGGCTGCGACTTTCGCGCGGGCGACGCGCTTCTTCGCGGAATCCGCCTCTGCGAGCCTTGCGAGCATCTTCAGTCACTGATCGGCGATGGTGTCCTGAAGCGCTTGATTCATCGCGGCGGCCTCCGCGCTAATGTTCTGGAGGGCGGCTCAATTCGGCCCGGCGATGCCATCGTCGCGATTGACGATCCTCTCGAGCAGAACAAGGAGCTCATCTGCCGCTTCTTCGAAGAAATGTGGAATCCCTGGAACTTCGCGAAGGCTGATGAGCTGCTCGCGCCCGACATCACTTTTCGAGGAACGCTCGGTACGGAACTCAAGGGCCGCGGTGCCTTCCGCGACTACATGCGCAAGGTGCAGGCTGCGTTCCCAGATTTTCACAACTCCATCGTGCAAATGACCGCCGAGGATGACCGCGTTGTCGCGCGCACTTTCTACACCGGCACGCACTGC